>ERZ724512.890-NODE-890-length-14010-cov-5.548334_pt1 | contig 14010 bp, 11 predicted proteins | sample MGYA00376045_ERZ724512 | MGnify/ENA primary metagenome ERZ724512 (study PRJEB28724, sample SAMN07190883) | activated sludge metagenome | isolation source: activated sludge of sewage treatment plant in Hong Hong | place: Hong Kong | collected 2016-03-17 ... | reverse complement strand
CGGGGCCCACGTCGTCGTGACCGACCCGGCCCGGGTCGCCGACCTGGTCGATGCCGGTCACGGCGGGCGCGTGCTCCTGGCGACCGGCGGCGCCGCGGTCTCCGTCGGCGAGGACCAGCCGTCGGCGTCGTACGCCGCCCTGCTGGATGCCCTGCCGTCCGACGTCGCCGACCAGGTCCTGGTGGCCAACCCGCAAGCGCTGCTGGCGCGGAGAGGAGCCTGAGGTGGGCCGCGTCAACACGGTCCTGGGACCGGTCGCTCCCGAGGAGCTCGGCTTCGTGGCCGTCCACGAGCACATCGGCTACGGCATGCCCGGCTCCGAGCTCGACACCCAGTGGTGGAAGACCCCGGAGCAGCGCTACGAGGAGACCGTCCCGAAGCTGCGGCAGTTCCGCCTCAACGCCCAGCCGTACGGCGGCGCGACCTTCGTCGACGCCACCGGGATCTGCAACGGTCGCGACGTCAGCTACTACCAGTCCCTGTCGGAGAAGACCGGGGTCCATGTCGTCGCCTCCACCGGGTTCGTCGGCGGCGACACCGCGCTGCCGTTCTTCGAGCGGGCCGACGTGGACTACCTCACCGCCCAGTTCGTGCACGAGATCACCGTCGGCATCGGGCGCACCGGTGCGTGCGCCGGGATCATCAAGGTCGGCGTCAGCCGTGGCTTCAAGATGGTGGAGCTCGACCTCCGCATCTACCGCGCGGCCGCGCGCGCCGCCCTCGCCACCGGGGTCCCGATCTTCACCCACCTCGCCGTCGACGTGGAGCCGGCGATCGAGATCTTCGGCGAGGAGGGCCTGCCGCTCGACCGCGTCCTCTTCGGCCACGCCGACGACGGCGTCAGCCAGGGCAGGGTGCGGGACCGCTGGATCGCCGAGCAGGGCGGGCGGATCGGCTTCGACACCTTCGGCTACGACCTCGAGCTGCCCGATCCGCCGTTCTGGGGTCGTCCCCGGCAGGAGCGGCTCGACCACTTCCTCGGCTACCTCCGCGACGGCCTCGTCGACAGCGTGCTCGCGTCGGCCGACGCCAACTGCAGCCCGCTGGGCTGGCCGGGGGTGAAGGGGCACACCGTCAACTACCTCTTCGACGTGCTCATCCCCGCGCTGCGCGACGCCGGGGTCGACGAGGCCACGATCACGAGGATCTTCGTCGACCTGCCGGCCGACTTCCTCACCATCCGACGCTGACCAGCATCACCGAGAGCCCCGACCGGAAGCAGAGAGAACCATGGACACCACGGACCTGAAGGAACTGAAGATCGCCGTCATCGGCTCGGGATACGGGGGAGCGGCGGCCGCCAAGGCGCTGAGCCTGCTCGGCGCCCGGGTCGACGTCTACGAGCAGGCGAGCCAGATCCGCGAGGTGGGCGCCGGCATCGGCCTGCGCCCCTCGAGCATGGACCAGTTCCGTCGCTGGGGCACCTTCGAGGCGATCGCCGACGTGAGCTCCGCGAGCGACTACTTCGAGATCCTCACCGCCGCCGGGGACCCGATCATGAAGGACTCGTGGCCGGGGATGGACGACTACGAGGTGAGGACCCACACCCATCTGATCCACCGCGGCGACTTCATCGACGCCCTGGTGGGGGTGCTCCCGGCGGGCATGGTCCACACCGGGCACAAGCTGGCCCGCATCGACGACCGCGGCCAGCGCGCCGTCGCCACCTTCGCCAACGGGACGGTCGTCGAGGCCGACCTGGTCGTCGGGGCGGACGGCATCAAGTCGACGGTGCGCGAGCAGCTCTTCAGCGACCAGCAGCCCGTCTTCGCCGGCGAGCATGCCTACCGGGCGGTGGTCGACGCCGATGCGGCGCACGGCCTGGTCGTCGACGACAACCTGCGCATGTTCGTCGGTCGCGGCACCAAGGTGTACGTCCTGCCGCTGCGACACCGCAACCAGCTGTCCTTCGACGTCACCGCGCTCTGCCCCGACGGGACGTGGTCCCCCCAGGTCACCCGGGACGACCTGCTGGCCACGATCGACGGGTTCGACGAGCGGATCGTCGCGACCGCGCGCGACCTCGACATGGACAAGGTCAACGTCCGGGCCGTCTACGACATCGACCCCGTCGACACGTGGCACTCCGACTCGGTGGTGCTGCTCGGTGACGCCGCCCACGCGATGTGCCACCACCAGGGCCAGGGCGCCAACTCCGCGATCCTGGACGCCGGAGCCCTGGCCGACTGCCTGCGTGACGCCGGCTCGGTCTCGGAGGCGCTGGCCGCCTACCAGGGGAGCCGCAAGCCGGCCACCGACGAGCTCCAGCACATCTCGCGCCAGGGCTGGAGCGAGGACGAGATCAACGACGTCTTCCCGGGGCAGAAGCCGGCGTCCCAGCAGCCGCAGGGCTGAGGGGCATGGCGCTGCATCCCGAGATCGCCCGGGTCCTCGCCACGTTGCCGGCTCCGCCCGCCGGTCCCCTCGACCCGGTCGCCATGCGCGCCGACGAGGAGGCGCACGTCGTACCGGCCGGGGACCGGCTGCCGGTCGGTGCCGTGGTGGACACGACGGTCGGCGGCGTGCCGGTCCGGGTCTACAGCCCGGACGAGGACTCCGTGCCCGGCGTCGTGGTCTACCTCCACGGCGGCGCGTTCTTCCTCGGCAGCCTGGAGACCCATGACCAGGTCGCGCGCGAGCTGACCCGGGCGGCCGGACGGACCGTGGTCGCCGTCGCCTCCCGCCGCGCGCCCGAGGCGGCCTACCCCGCCGGCCTCGAGGACTGCTACGCCGTGGTCCGCGGGCTCGCCGAGGAGGGTCGTCCAGCGGCGCTGGTCGGCGACAGCTCGGGCGGGAACTTCGTCGCCGCGGTCGCGGCCCTGGCGCACGACCGCGGCCTGAGGGTCGCGCGGGGCAGCGCGATCACCCACCAGGTGCTGCTCTACCCGTCGCTCGACCTGGACTTCGACGTCGAGAGGTACCCGTCGCTGCGCGAGAACGCCGTCGGCTACGGCCTCGAGACGGCCGGGCTGGCGCCGTTCAACGCGTTCTACCTCGCCAGCGGCGCCGACCCCGACGACCCGCTCGTCTCGCCGGTCAAGCGGCCCGACCTGACGGGACTGCCGCCGGCGCTGATCGTCACCGGCGAGCACGACCCGCTCCGCGACGAGGGCGAGCAGTACGGCGAGCGGCTGCGTGCCGCCGGCGTACCGGTGATCGTCAGCCGCTACGCCGGCGCCGGGCACGGCTTCGTGCAGCACTTCTCGTGGATCCCGGAGTACCACCGCGTCTACGACGAGATCGCAGCCTTCCTCGGGGCCGCCCGATGAGCGTCCCGATCCATCCGCTGGCGTCACCGTGGGGGCGCTTTCGCCTGTACTCCTTCTTCATCGACGCCCCCGAGCCGGCCATCGTCGACACCGGGATCGCGTCCTCGCCCGCCGAGGGCATGGCGCCGGCGCTCGCCGCGCTCGGCCGGCGGATCGAGGACGTGCGCTGGATCCTCCTCACCCATGGCCACATCGACCACGTCGGCGGCGCCCACGCCCTGTGGGAGCTGACCGGCCGGCGCGCCGAGGTCGTGATCCACGAGGCGGACGCGCCGATGCTGCGCACGCGGCAGGCCCACGTCGACGAGTACGTCGCCGGCCGCGGCTGCTACCTCCGCGACCCCGACGGCGCGGCCAAGGTCGCGGGCGCGACGCAGGCGGTCATCTCCGGGGAGATGGACCCGACGCGGCCGGTCACCGGTGGCGAGACGATCTCGCTGGGAGGTGGTGTCACGGTGTCGGTGCATCACATCCCCGGACACACGCCCGGCTCGGTCGCCTACGTCCTGGACGAGCAGGACGCCGTCTTCGCGGGCGACGCGGTCCAGGTCCACGGGGCCGCCAACGGCTTCCCCGGCTACGCCGACCCGGCCGCCTACCGGACGAGCCTGCGGCACCTGCGCGACGTCGTGCGGCCGCGGCGCCTCTACCTCGGGCACCCCTACCGCACGACCGCAGGCGTGCCGTACGGGGTGGAGCTCGACGCCGACCAGGCCCGGGCGGCGATCCAGGAGAGCCTGGACGTCGCGGGCCGGGTCGCCGCCGCGACCGCCCGGCACGCCCAGGAGCAGTCGGCGTCGCCGTACTCCCCGTTCGCGGGCGTCGCCGAGGAGCTCCGCTATCGGGGCGACCCGACGCTCGAGCCGTCGCCCTTCTTCACCACGATGCACGGCCACGCACTCCAGGAGGCCCACCATGACTGACCGCGGCATCGCCGATCACATCATCTCGGCGGGCATGCAGGAGATCGCCGTGCGCAAGGACCTCCGGGTGCCGATGCGCGACGGCGTCGAGCTCGCCGTCGACGTGTACCACGCGCCCGAGGACGCACCGCGGCCCGCGCTGGTGGCGCTGAGCCCCTACGGCAAGGAGCTGCAGGCCCTCGCGCTGACGACGCCCCCGCAGCGCCGCCCCTCCCCGATGTGGGACGGCTGCATCGAGGCCGGCGACATCGCGCGGGTCGTGGCGGAGGGCTATGCCCACGTGATCGGCGACCTGCGCGGCTCGGGCGCCTCGGAGGGCGAGCACGTCGGCAACTACAACGCCGGCGGCGTACCCCTCGGGCAGGACGCCTACGACGTCATCGAGTGGGTCGCCGCGCAGCCCTGGTGCGACGGCAACGTCGGCATGATCGGCATCTCCTACTTCGGGTCGATGCAGGTGCTGGCCGCGGCCGAGCGGCCGCCGCACCTCAAGGCGATCTTCGTGTCGGGCGGTCACTTCGACTTCTACGAGACGACCTACCACGGCGGGATCATGTGGTTCATGCCCCGGGCCGCGAGGGAGGGTCGTGGCGGCGACTCGGGCTGGGCGTTCACCGACCGGATCACCTCGCGGGTGCTCGCGACGTACGCCGAGGAGGAGGTCGCCGAGCTGGTCGCGAAGCGGCTCGCCGATCCCGACATCGCGGCGTGGCCGAACCTGGTGCACGTCCTGCACTACCCGAAGCATCACGAGGCGTGGTTCGACATCGTCCTCAACGAGCTGGACGGGGAGTGGTACGAGGAGCGGAACCCGGTCAACCTGGCGAGGAACATCGAGATCCCGGTCTACCTGCAGATCGACCACGGCCGCGGCTGGACCGTCGACGGGCACCTCGAGCTGTTCGAGAACCTGCGCGGACCCAAGCGCCTGGACATCGGGCCCTACCCGCCCATGCAGTCGCGCCCGTGGGTCGAGGAGCACGACGCGATGTTCCGCTGGTACGACTACTGGCTCAAGGGCGTCGACAACGGCGTCATGGACGAGCCGTCGCTCAACGTCTTCGTCGAGGGCTCGCGCGAGGTGGTGTCGGCCGAGGCGTGGCCGCCGAAGCCGGTCGAGCACCGCCCGTTGTACCTGCGACCGCGCCACCGGCTCTCCTGCGAGCCGGAGCGGATGGGCGCCGAGCACGCCGCGCCGGACGGGTTCTACCAGGCGCCGCTCACCGTCACCGACAAGGTCGAGATCATCGACTGGAGCACGGCGGCGTTCGAGGAGCCGACCGAGATGATCGGCACCGGCGCCGCACACCTCTTCGTGGAGATCGACCAGCCGGACACCAACCTCATCCTGCGGATCTGGGACGAGGCGCCGGGCGGCGGGCGCCAGCTGATCACCACCGGCTTCCTCAAGGCGTCGCACCGCGAGCTCGACGACCGCACCACCGAGGGCAGCCCCTACCACCCGCACACCCGGGCGGTGCCGGTGGAGCCGGGGGTGATCGAGGAGTACGTCGTGCGCCTCTACCCGTTCGCCGCGACCTTCCTGCCCGGCCACCGGATGGTGGTCGAGCTCTCCAACGACGAGCCACTCGCCGATGCCCACAACTCCCTGCTCCCGCCCGACGCCTTCCACCTGCCGGTGGGGCGGCCGGTGACGCACAAGGTCTACCGCGACGCCGAGCACCCCTCGCGCCTGGTGCTGCCCTTCACGGTGTCGCCGTGACCGGAGTCGTGATGCCCATCGTGCGGTCCGGCGCACTCTGAGCATCACGACGGCTGGATCGACCACCGGAGGGCGGAGGTCAGGAGGCGAGGTCGGCCTCGAGGTCCGCCGCGGCGGCCCGCAGGGTGGCGACGATGCGGGGCAGCTCGGCCTTGTCGTAGCGCACGCTCGGCATGGAGACCGACAGGCCGGCGAGGGCGACCCCGTCCGCGTCCCGCACGGGTACGCCGACGGCCGTGACGCCCTTCTCGGAGCGGCCCTGGTTGACGGCGAAGCCCTGGCGGCGGATCCGGGCGAGATCGCGGTCGCCGGTGGCGTCCTCGGCGAGCAGCACCTGGCCGGCGGTCGTCTCCTCGGCCGGGAAGACCATCCCCTCGCGCGACCCCACGCGCAGTGCCTGGTCGCACTCGACGCTGGCGATGAAGCGCGCGGTGTCGCCCGTCAGGATGCTGAGGTTGACCGACTCCCGGAGGACGTCGACCAGGCGGTGCAGGTGGGGGAGGGCGGCCGCCCGCAGCTGAGCCGTGCGGGACCGGGAGTGCGCGGCGAGCTCCAGCACCGGCCCGGCGTGGTAGGCGCGGTGCTCGTCCTGCACGGCGAAGTCGCGGTAGACGAGCATCTGCAGCAGCCGGTGCGCGGTCGACCGGGCGACCCCGAGGCGCTCGGCGATCTCGGCGACCGTGAGCGCCCCCTCGAGCTGCAGCATGGTGGCGATGCGCAGGGCGTGGTCGACGCTGGTGACGGCGTACGGCGGCGGTGTCTTCATTCTGCAGTACAGAATTGCCTGTTCTTGTCAGCGGCACAAGCCCGAGTCTCTGACCATGACGACTGACACCCCGGTCCGGTTGAGCGCCGTCGACGCCCCGGACCAGCCGGACGTGACGCCCGCCCTGCAGGAGCTCTACCGCGGCTTCGAGCAGGAGCTGCTCGTCCCGCTGTGGACCGAGATCGGCGACCTGATGCCGCTGCACCCGAGGTCGAAGGCCCAGCCGCACCTGTGGCGCTGGAGCAACCTGCTCCCGCTCGCCGAGCGCGCGGGCGACCTGGTCCCGGTCGGCCGCGGCGGTGAGCGCCGGGCGATCGCCCTGGCCAACCCGAGCCTCGGCGGGCGCCCGTATGCGTCGCCGACGCTGTGGGCGGCGATCCAGTACCTGATGCCCGGTGAGGACGCCCCCGAGCACCGGCACACCCAGCACGCCTTCCGGTTCGTGGTCGAGGGCGAGGGCGTGTGGACGGTCGTCGGTGGCGACCCGGTCCCGATGCGCCGTGGCGACTTCCTCCCGCAGGCCGGTTGGAACTGGCACGCGCACCACAACGCCACCGAGCGGCCGATGGCCTGGATCGACGGGCTCGACATCCCCTTCCAGTACGCAGCCGAGTGCCAGTTCTTCGAGTTCGGTCGCGACGATCTCACCGAGCCCGAGCGGGCCACGCCGGACCGGTCGCGCTCCGAGCGGCTGTGGAGCCACCCCGGCCTCACCCCGGTCGGCGTCACGAAGGGCGGCCCGGGCACGCCGCTGCTGGCCTACCGCTGGGTCCACACCGACCGGGCGCTGGCCGACCAGCTCGGGCTCGAGGCCGAGGGCTTCCCCGGTGTGGTCGAGCCCGGGCACGCCGTCGTCCGGTTCACCGACCCGACCACCGGCGGCGACGTCCTCCCGACGATCCGTGCGGAGATGCACCGGGTCAGGCGGGGCGCCGAGACCGCGCCCCGCCGCGAGGTCGGCTCCTCGGTCTTCCAGGTCTTCGACGGCACCGGCACCGTCACGGTCGGGGACCACACCTGGACCGTCGGGCGCGGCGACCTGTTCGTCGTGCCCTCCTGGCAGCCGCTCTCGATCCGGTCCGAGGCGAGCACGGACGACTCCGACTCCGGCGCGCTGGACCTGTTCCGGTTCAGCGACACCCCGATCTTCGAGGCGCTGCACCGCGACCGGGTGGAGGTGGACGCATGAGGCTCGCGACCCTGCGGACCGCCACCGGCACCCGCGCCGTGCGGCTTGACGGCGAGGTCCTCGTCGACCTCGGCGCCGCCGACGTCGGTGCGCTGCTGGCCCGGCCCGACTGGCGCGACGTCGCCAGCAGGACGGCCGGCACCGGGACGACGTACGACGTCGCGTCGGCAGACTTCGCCCCGCTCGTTCCGAGCCCGTCGAAGGTGGTGTGCGTCGGGCTCAACTACCGCACCCACATCCAGGAGATGGGGCGCGACCTGCCGGACCACCCGACGCTCTTCGCGAAGTTCGCCGACACGCTCATCGGGGCGCGCGACGGCATCGTGCGGCCGCCGGAGACCGACGAGTTCGACTGGGAGGTCGAGCTGGCGGTGGTCATCGGCGCCGCGGTCCGGCGCGCGTCGACCGCCGAGGCGGAGGCCGCCATCGCGGGCTTCACGGTGCTCAACGACATCACCTGCCGGGACTGGCAGTTCCGCACCCGCGAGTGGCTCCAGGGCAAGAACTGGGACCGTACGACGCCGGTGGGCCCCTATCTGGTGACGCCCGACGAGCTGCCCGGTGGTGTGCGGCCGCGGCTCGCGGTCAGCCTCAGCGTCGACGGCGAGGTGATGCAGTCCGACACCACCGGCGACCTGCTCTTCGACCCGGTCGCGCTGGTCGAGTACGTCTCGACGATGATCCGGCTCAACCCCGGTGACGTCATCGCGACCGGGACGCCGGGCGGCGTCGGCCACGCCCGCGATCCGAAGCGCTACCTGGTCGGCGGCGAGACCGTCGTCGCGGAGATCGAGGGCCTGGGTCGCCTGGAGAACCGGGTCGTCGAGGAGACCGTCTGATGGCGCGGACCCTGGACGACGCCCTGGGCTGGGTCGCCGTCGGCACCCGGCTCGTGCACGAGGGCGTCGCCGGTCTCGACGAGAGCGCGCTCCTCGAGCCGACCTCCCTGCCGGGCTGGACCCGCAAGCACGTCGTCGCCCACCTCGCCGCCAACGCCGAGGCGGTGGGCAACCTCGTGCACTGGGCGGCGACGGGCGAGCGGACCCCGATGTACTCCTCGCCGGAGCAGCGGGCCGCCGACATCGAGGCCGGCAGCACTCGGTCCGCCGTCGACCTGCGCGCCTGGTTCGACGACTCGGCAGCCGCGCTGGCCGGCGCCATGGCTGCGCTGTCACCCGCCCAGTGGGAGGCGCCGGTCGTCACCGCCCAGGGCCGCACCGTCCCCGCGTCCGAGACGCCCTGGATGCGTGCTCGCGAGGTCATGGTCCACGCCGTCGACCTCGGAGTCGGCACCGCCTTCGCGGACCTGCCGGCCGACTTCCTCGCCGCGCTCGTCGACGACGTGCTCGCGAAGCGAGGCCCCGGCCCCCTCGCCGACCTCGCCGCCTGGCTCACCGGCCGGCCGTCCCCGATCACCCCCGCTCTGCCGGCCTGGCTCTGACCTCTCGCCCCCAGGAGACCCCCCATGGACAGCACCGATAGCACCACGACCCGGCCCGACGTCCTCGTCGTCGGCGGCGGCATCGGCGGCCTCGGCGCCGCGCTCGCCCTGGCTCGCCAAGGCCTCAGGGTGCGCCTGCTCGAGGCCGCAACCGAGTTCGGCGAGGTCGGCGCCGGCCTCCAGATCGCCCCCAACTGCACCCGGATCCTCCACGAGTACGGGCTGCTGGACCGCGTCAAGGAGCTCGGCGTGCAGCCGCGGCGGATGGTCATGAAGGACGCCCTCGACGCCTCGGAGCTCACCGCGCTCGACCTCGACGACATCGAGCGGCGCTACGGCTTCCCCTACCTGGTCATCCACCGCAGCGACCTGCACCGCACGCTGCTGGACGCCTGCCGCGAGATCGGCGTCGACCTGGTCACCGACTGCCGCGTCGCCGGCTACGAGAACACCGCGAGCGGCGCTCGGGTGCTGCGCGAGGACGGCGTGGCCGAGGAGGCCGAGGTCGTCGTCGCTGCCGACGGCATGCACTCCCGGGCCCGCCCGCTCGTCGTCAACGACGAGCCCGTGAGCTCGTCGTACGTCGCCTATCGGGCCGCCCTCGCGTTCGAGGAGGTCCGCGACAACCGGGTCGCCGAGCACGACGTCGTCGTGTACGTCGGACCGGGCTGTCACTTCGTGCAGTACCCCCTGCGCGGTGGCCAGATGTTCAACCAGGTGGCGGTGTTCCAGTCACCGAAGGCGCTGGCCGGCGAGGAGGACTGGGGCACGCCCGACGAGCTCGACGCCGCCTTCGAGGGCACCTGCGAGCAGGTGCGGCTCGGGATCCCGCTGATGTGGCGCGACCGCCGCTGGCGGATGTACGACCGGGACCCGATCGACCACTGGCTCCACGGCCGGATCGCGCTCCTCGGGGACGCCGCCCACCCGCCCCTGCAGTACATGGCGCAGGGCGCGATCATGGCGCTCGAGGACGGCTGGGTGCTGGCCAGGCACGTGGCCGCCCAGGGCGCCACCCGGACCGCGACGACGTCCGGCGTCGACTGGGACGCCGCGCTCTCGGCGTACGACGCGGTGCGGCCCGAGCACTGCCGCCGGGTGCTCAGCACCGGCCGCGCGTGGGGTGCGCTGTGGCACCTCGACGGCACCGAGCGCCTGCAGCGCAACGCCCTCCTGCGGGCTCGCGACACCTACGACTACTCGTTCGTGGACTGGATCTACGGCCCGACCGCGCTCACCCCCGACCAGGAGCCGCCGCTCTACGAGAGGATCCCGCTGGCCTCGGTCGACGTCGGCGCTACCGCCTGATCGGGTCGTGTGCCTGAGCACGCTCTATAGCGCGGTCTCGGGCACACGACCCGAGATCAGCGGGCGCCGTCGGCCAGGTGCTCGCAGCGTAGCCACCCGTCGGCGCCCCGGCATGAGAACCGGTCGAGACCGGTCTGAAAACTCCGCGGGCCGGCGCCGCGCGTGCGAGCATGCCGCCATGCGCAGCCTGCTCGTCCCGCTCGCCACGATCGCGCTGGTCGGTGGCGTCTTGTCCTCCGGGCCTTCCCCGACCTCGGCGACGACTCCCGAGCCGCGTCGCGCCGGGGGCCTGCGCGCGGTCGTGACGGCGCCGGTGGGCGGCGACTGGGCGGTGCGCTTCGTCGACGACGCCGGCACGGTCCTGTCCACGGTCCCCCGAGACGCCCTCGCCGTCCGGACCGCCGACGGCCGGGTGCCGGCCGACCACGTCGTGTCGGCGGACGGGGACGACGTCGAGATCGGGACGGCCGACCCGGGTGTCTCGGTCACCGTGTCGGTCGAGCCTGCCGGCGCGGGTGCGTACGCCGTCCACGCGATCGGCCACGGCGACGGGATCGAGGCGGTGTCGATCGACCTCCGGGCGCCGAGCGGGCAGCGCTACCTCGGACTCGGCGAGCGCTCCGACACCGTCGACCATCGCGGGCGCAGCGTGGTGAACCGGGTCATGGACGGCCCCTACACCGAGAGCCAGGCCATCCTGGTCACCGGCGTCGTGCCGGCGCCCGGGCTCGGCCTGCGCCCCGACTCGACCTACTTCCCGGTGCCGTGGATCCTCTCGACCTCGGGCTACGGCGTGCTCGTCGACAACGACGAGGACAGCACCTTCCGGCTCGCCACGGCGGCGAACCGGGGCGTGAACCGGCTGTCGGTGGAGTCCGACCACCTCGACCTGAGGGTCTTCGGCGGCCCCACGCCGGCCCGGGCGCTGTCGCGGATGACCGCGGCCGTCGGCCGCCAGCCGGCGCCGTCCACGCCCGCGCTCTACGGAGCCTGGTTCCAGGCCCAGGGCGACTCCGTCGCAGGCCTCGCCGAGCAGCGCGCCGCCGGCGTCCCGCTGTCGGTCGTGCAGACCTACACCCACTACCTGCCGTGCGGGTCCCAGGACACCGACCGCGAGCGGGCGCGGACCGCGGCGCTCCACGCCGGCGGGGTCGCGGTGACGACGTACTTCAACCCGATGGTCTGCACGACCTACGAGCCGGCGTACGACGAGGGTCTCGCCGCCGGTGCCTACACCGGCAACCCCGACGGCAGCCCGCTCGTCTACCCCTACTCGACCGCCTCCCACTTCGTCGTCTCGCAGATCGACTTCTCGGGCAGCGCCGGCGTCGACTTCTTCCACGGCCTGCTCGACGAGTCCGTGGCCGACGGCTACGACGGCTGGATGGAGGACTTCGGCGAGTACACGCCCGACTCGGCGGTCTCCGACGACGGCACCCCCGGCCCGACGATGCACAACCGCTACGTCGAGCAGTACCACGCGGCCGCGCGCTCCTTCGAGGAGCAGGCGCCACGTCCCCTGCTGCGCTTCAACCGCTCGGGCTGGACCGGCGCCATCTCGGAGTCGTCGATCGTCTGGGGCGGCGACCCCACCCGCGCCTGGGGCTTCGACGGGCTCGCGTCGTCCGTGCGCCAGGGTCTCGGGATGGGGCTGTCCGGGGTGTCGGTCTGGGGGCCGGACATCGGCGGCTTCTTCTCCCTGCCCGGCGACCCGCCGCCGAGCACGGAGCTGATGACGCGCTGGATCGAGTACGGCGCGTTCACCGGTGTCATGCGCCTCGAGGCCGATGGCATCCACCCGGGCGTCGACATCCCGGCCGTCACGGACCCGGAGGTGGCGCCGACCTGGAGGCGCTACACCCGGCTGCGGACGATGCTCTACCCCTACGTCGCCGGCAGCCAGGACGCCTACCGGCAGCGCGGGCTGCCGCTGATGCGGCACCTCGCCCTGGTCGCCCCCGGCGACCGCCGGGCCGTGGGCAGGGACGACGAGTACCTCTTCGGCGACGACCTGCTGGTCGCACCCGTGACGAGGCCGCGCGCCACCTCGCGCGTTGTCTACCTGCCCGCCGGCCGCTGGATCGAGCTGGCGCGGGCCTGGCGGGTCGCCGGAGACGGCGGCATCACGCTGGGCAGCGCGGACGTGGTCGGCGGTCGTCGTACCGTCACTGCGAAGGCGCCGCTGCGGACGATCCCGCTGTTCCTGCGCGCCGGTGCGGTCGTGCCGCTGCTGCCGACCTCAGTGGACACGCTCAGCGACTACGGCGACGACGTCGTCCACCTCGGCGACCGGGCCGACCGGCGCACGCTGGTCGCGGCACCCGTGGCGGGGGAGGAGCGCGGCACGCTCGGCCCGGGGGAGTCCCTGGAGTCGGTCGCCACCGCGCGCTCGTGGACCCTCGCCGTCGACGCGGACCGGGCGCGGACGTACGACGTGCAGGCGACCCTCGCCGGCCTCGACCGTGACTGGACGCCCTGTCGGGTCGAGGCGGACGGGCGACAGGTGCCGTACCGCTACGACCGGGCGGACCGGGTGCTGCGGTTCAGCGCCGCGGCCCCCGCGGACGGCCGGATCCAGGTGCTCGCCTGCCGTTAGCGGCGACCGCGAGCGGTCCTCACGCCTCGCGGGACACGGTGTCGAGCACCGCCTGCCACGACGCGCCGATGTGGTCGGCCAACGCCTCGACGTCGGGGGAGCTGGCCGCGTCCCCGGTGATGCCGAAGGTCAGGTTGTCGACGTAGCTGAGCACCGCGAAGCCCAGCTGCACGCGCTCGGCGATCGGGACCACCGGGAGCAGCTGCCGGACCGGCCGGCCCAGGCAGGTCAGGGGCGCGCGCGGCCCGGGGACGTTCGTGGTCACCGTCGAGACCTGCTGCTGGGGCAGGCTGAAGACCGACCGCAGCCCCCACTTGACGAGCGGGAACGGCAGCAGCCCGGCCAGGCTCTGCATCGCCACGCCGGCCTCGGGCTCGTGGGCCCCCCGGAGCGCGGCGACCCGCTCGTGCACCGCCCGGACCCGGTCGATCGGATCTGCGATCTCGACCGGGAGGACCGAGAGCATGAGGGTCACCTGGTTGTCGGGCGCGCCGGACGTGCCGGGCGCTCGCGAGGAGACCGGCAGCAGCGAGCGCAGGGCGTGCGGGTCCGGCTGCCGACCGCGTTCGAGGAGCAGCTCGTTCGTGACGGGGGAGAACTCCCACCATGGAGCGACGTAACCGGTCGGCCGCTTGCCGGCGAGCTTGGTGACGAGATCGATGCACTTGTCGAGGACTTCGGTTTCCTGTTCGCGCGTCATCGCGATCGGGTTCTCATGGGTATAGCCATGGATGCCGATCTCGTGACCTGCCTCGGCGACCGCCTTCATCTGCTCGGGGAAGGTCTCGATCGAGT
>ERZ724512.885-NODE-885-length-14034-cov-6.647614_pt1 | contig 14034 bp, 13 predicted proteins | sample MGYA00376045_ERZ724512 | MGnify/ENA primary metagenome ERZ724512 (study PRJEB28724, sample SAMN07190883) | activated sludge metagenome | isolation source: activated sludge of sewage treatment plant in Hong Hong | place: Hong Kong | collected 2016-03-17 ... | reverse complement strand
GTTTGAATGGATGATCCGAAGAGATATGAACCGCCGCCGGATTCACGGTGCCGGGTCTGGCCGCGGCCAGCGGGCTGCGCACCGACGAGCTGGGCCGGTTGTGCACCGACGAGACGCTGACCAGCGTCGACGACCCACGCATCGTGGCCGCCGGCGATGCCGCCGCGCCGTCCGGGCTGCCGATGCGGATGAGCTGCCAGGCCGCCACCCCGATGGGCGCGCAGGCCGCCCAGACCGTGCTGGCGCGCATCGCCGGCACCGAACCCGCGCCGCTGAGCCAGGCCTTCACCGGACAGTGCATCAGCTTGGGTCGCGACGCGGGCATGGTTCAACTCGCCCACACCGACGACCGGCCACGCTCGGCGTACCTCGGCGGGCGGGCCGCCGCACTGGTCAAGGAACAGGTGTGCCGGGCCACGGTGTCGTTCCTGGCCCGGGAGGCCAGCAAGCCCGGATCGTACCGCTGGCTGAGGAGCGGTTGGCGCCGCGAGCGGTTGGCGTCCGAGTCGGCGGCGCAGCCGGTGGCCGCCCGATGAGCGAGCACGCCGAGCGGTTCACCGCACTGCGGCCGCTGCTCTTCACCATCGCCTACGAAATCCTCGGCAGCGCAACCGAATCCGACGACGTCCTGCAGGACAGCTACCTGCGCTGGGCCGACGTGGACCTGTCGGCGGTGCGAGACACCAAGGCCTATCTGGCGCAGCTGGTCACCCGGCAGTCGCTGAACGCGGCGCGCGCGGCCACCCGTCGCCGCGAGGAGTACGTCGGCCCCTGGCTGCCCGAGCCGTTGCTGCTCGACCAGTCCGACCCGGCCGCCGACGTGGTGCTGGCCGATTCGGTCTCGATGGCGATGATGGTCGTGCTCGAGACGCTGGGCCCGGACGAACGTGCGGTGTTCGTGATGCGCGACGTGTTCGGCTTCGACTACGACGAGATCGCCGCGGCGGTCGGCAAATCCACGGCCGCGGTGCGCCAGATCGCGCACCGGTCCCGCGAGCACGTGCAGGCCCGGCGCCGCCGTTTCGAACCGGCCGACCCCCAGCAGTCGATGGAGGTGACCGCGCGGTTCTTCGCGGCCGCGACGACCGGGGACATGGCCGGCCTGATGGCCCTACTGGCGCCGGACGTGGTGTGGACCGCCGACAGCGCCGGCAAGGTCAGTGCCGCGCGGCGGCCGGTGGCCGGCGCGGACAACGTCGCCCGCCTGGTGCTGGGCCTGATCCGGCTGGGCGGACCCGGCGGCCGCGCCGAGATCGCGTTCTACAACAACGCGCCCGCCCTGGTGCTCTACCTCGGCGACCATCTCGAGGCCGTGGTCACCGTCGAGATCGTCGACGGGCAGATCGCCAACTTCTATGCGATGCGCAATCCGGACAAGCTCGCCGGGGTGACGGTCGCCCGCCGGGTCAGCCGTTGAGGCCGCGGTCTGCCAAGCTGATGACGTGCGCATCGACCGGCTCGGCACTCTCGGCACTCCCGCCGACGTGCTGCGCGCGGTGGCCGAGGCGGCCGGCCCGCTCGGCCTGCCGCCGCCGGCCGCACTGACCGGCGAGTGGTTCGGTTCGACCGCCGTCATCGCCCCCAGCCTGGCGGTCCGGATGTCCGCCGAGCGCGCGTGTTGGTCAGCCGACATTCGGCCGGCGGCGGACTTCCGCGCGCCCTCGCGTGCCGATGGCGCCATCGGCGGCGGCTGGTTCGGCTACCTGTCCTACCCCGACGGCGCTGGCGCCCGGATACCGCGGGCCGCGGGCGGCTGGACCGACAGCGTGCTGCGCCGCGCCGCCGACGGGGTGTGGTGGTACGAATCCCTCACCGGCGCCCCGATGCCGGACTGGCTGCGCGTCACGCTGGCCGAGACGGTCCCGGCGCGTCCCTGGCGCATCGACTGGACGGCGCCGGACCGCGCGGCACATCGCGCCGGTGTGCTGGCCTGCCTCGAGGCGATCGCGGCCGGCGAGGTGTACCAGGCCTGCGTGTGCACCCAGTTCACCGGAATCCTCAGTGGCTCGACGCTCGAGTTCTTCGCCGACGCGGTGACGGCCACCGCGCCCGCCCGTGCCGCCTATCTGGCCGGCGACTGGGGCGCGGTGGCGTCACTGTCCCCGGAGTTGTTCCTGCGCCGCACCGGCGAGACGCTGACATCCAGCCCGATCAAGGGCACCGTGCCCCGCGACGCCGACCCGGCGGAGCTGCGCGCCTCGGCCAAGGATGTGGCCGAGAACATCATGATCGTCGACCTGGTACGAAACGACCTCGGTCGCGTCGCGGTCACCGGCTCGGTCACCGTGCCCGAACTGCTCGCCGTCAAACCCGCGCCCGGGGTGTGGCACCTGGTGTCGACGGTGTCGGCCCGGGTGCCGCCCGGCGTGCCGATGCGCGACGTGCTGGCCGCCATCTTTCCGCCCGCATCCGTCACCGGAACGCCGAAACACCGCGCCCGACAACTACTTTCGCAGTGGGAGCCGCAACCCCGCGGGGTGTATTGCGGCACCGTCGGGCTGGCCTCGCCGATCGCGGGCACCGAGCTGAACGTCGCGATCCGCACGGTGGAGTTCGACGGTCACGGACGCGCGGTGCTCGGGGTGGGCGGCGGGATCACCGCCGACTCCGACCCGGACACCGAATGGGCCGAGTGTCTGCACAAGGCCGCCGCCACCGTCGGGCTCAGCCCCGCCGCGAGCGCAGCACCGCGTCATAGAGTTCACGCCGCGGCGGCGCACCCGGATTAGCGGCGGTCACCCGCGCGCAGGCGTCCTTGACGCCCATCCCGGCCTCGGTCAGCGCGGTGACCTCCGCGACCAGCGTGTCGAGATCCGCGCGCGGTTGCGCCCCGGCGACCACGACGGTGATCTCGCCCAGCACCCCGTCGGCCGCCCAGTCGGCCAGTTCGCCGAGCGTGCCCCGGACGATCTCCTCGTGCGTCTTGGTCAGCTCCCGGCACACCGCGGCGCGCCGGTCGGCGCCCAGGACGTCGACGGCGTCGCCCAGACACTCGGCCAACCGCCGCGGCGACTCGAAGAACACCCAGGTCCGTTGTTCGCCCGCCAACGCCGCCAGCCAGCTCCGGCGCGCGGCCGGCTTGCGCGGCGCGAAGCCCTCGAAGCAGAACCGGTCGGCCGGCAGCCCGGAGACGGTCAACGCCGTCGTCACCGCCGACGGACCGGGCAGGCAGCTCAGCGGGACGCCGGCGGCAACGCAGGCGACCACCAGCCGGTAGCCCGGATCGCTGATCGACGGCATTCCGGCGTCGGTGACGGCGAGCACGGTGGCGCCGGACCGCAACTCCTCGACCAGGGCCGGCACCCGCGCGGCCTCGTTCTGGTCGAACAAGCTGACCACCCGGCCGGCGATGCGGACCCCCAGCGACTGGGCCAGCGTGCGCACCCGGCGGGTGTCCTCGGCGGCGACGACGTCGGCCGACGCCAGCGCCTCGCCCAGTCGCAGCGACGCGTCGCGGGGCTGACCCAACGGCGTGGCAGCCAGCAACAGTCGGCCGCCAGTCATGCCAGACAGCCTACGATCGTTCTCGATGACCGCTCCAACAGTTGCCCCGGAGCGTGCCGCACCCGTGATCAGCCCCGGCCCGCTCATTCCCGTCGCCGACTTCGGACCCACCGATCGCCGCAACGGCTGGATCATGACGGCGGTCGTGACGGCACTGGCCGCAGTCACCCGGTTCCTGAATTTGCAGTCCCCCACCGACGCCGGGACGCCGATCTTCGACGAGAAGCACTACGCGCCGCAGGCCTGGCAGATGCTGCACAACTCCGGCATCGAGGACAACCCCGGCTTCGGTCTGGTGGTCCACCCGCCGATGGGCAAGCAGTTGATCGCGATCGGCGAAGCGATGTTCGGCTACAACGGTTTCGGCTGGCGGTTCAGCGTCGCGGTGCTCGGCGTACTGATGATCGCGATCGTCGCCCGAACCGTGCGGCGCATCAGCCGCTCCACACTGGTCGGCGGCATCGCCGGTCTGTTGCTGATCGCCGACGGCGTCACCTTCGTCGCCGCCCGCACCGCACTGCTCGACGGTGTCCAGGTGTTCTTCATCGTCGCGGCGTTCGGCGCGCTGATCGTGGATCGCGACGACGTCCGGGCCCGGCTGCACGACGCGCTGCTGGACGGCCGCATCGACCAGACGGAGTGGGGCCCGCGCCTGGGCGTGCGCTGGTGGCGCTTCGGCGCGGGCGTGCTCCTCGGAATGGCTTGTGCGACAAAGTGGTCCGGCCTGTACTTCGTGGTGTTCTTCGGGCTGATGTCGGTGGCGTTCGACGTCGCCGCCCGCCGCCAGTACCGGGTGCCGCGGCCGTGGCTGGGCGCACTGCGCCGCGACGTCGGTCCGGCGCTGTACGCGCTGCTGCTCATCCCGTTCGGCGTCTACCTGGCGTCGTATTCGATGTGGTTCGCCTCCGAGACGGGGGTTGACCGCTATGAGGTGGGGCATTCGATCGGGCCGCGCGCGTGGTACCAGCCGCCCGATGCGATCCGGTCGCTGTGGCACTACACGGCCAAGGCTTATGACTTCCACTCCGGGCTGACGAACTCGGCGGGCAACCACCATCCGTGGGAATCCAAACCGTGGCTGTGGCCGATGTCGTTGCGGCCCGTGCTGTATGCCATCGATCAGCAGAACGTGGCCGGCTGCGGGGCACAGTCCTGCGTCAAGGCGGTGATGCTGGTGGGCACCCCGGCGATGTGGTGGCTGGCGGTGCCGGTGCTCGTGTACGGCGCGTGGCGGGCCTTCGTCCGCCGGGACTGGCGCTACGCGGCCGTGCTGGTCGGCTACGGCGCCGGCTGGCTGCCCTGGTTCGGCGACATCGACCGGCAGATGTACTTCTTCTATGCCGTCGCGATGGCCCCGTTCCTGGTGATGGCGATCGCGTTGATCTGCGGGGACATCATCCACCAGCCCGCGCAGGGCCCCGAGCGCCGCACCCTGGGCGTGATCGCGGTGTGTTGCTATGTGGCGCTGGTCATCACGAATTTCGTCTGGCTGTTCCCGGTGCTGACCGGGATGCCCATCTCACAGCAGATGTGGAACATGGAGATCTGGCTGCCGTCCTGGCGGTGACTACTGCGCGTCCCGCGCGATGGGGCATGACATCCCGCGCGGGCCGCCACGGCCCGTGGCCAGCTCCGAGGCCGACAGCCGCAGTACCTCGATGCCCGAATCCTCAAGGCGCGCATTGGTTTGCGCATTGCGTTCGTACGCGACGACCACGCCGGGCGCCAGCGCGAGGGTGTTGTTGCCGTCGTCCCACTGTTCGCGGCCGGCGATGACGGGGTCCAGCCCGGTGTCGATCACCCGCAGCTTGGCGATGCCCATGGCCTCGGCGGCCGCCGGCACGAACGGCTTCTCGTCGGAGATGGACAGGCCCCCCGGGGAGCGGCGCACGGTGACGGCGGTCAGCGAGTCGGCGATGTCCGGATTCATCACCACCGCGTCGGTGTCCACCATGGTGCAGACCGTGTCCAGGTGCATCTGTTCACGGCCGCGCCCGATGGCGACCGCGAGCACCGTGTGCGCCAGCTGATCGTCGAACAGGCTGCGCACCAACGCTTCCGCACCGGCCGGCGTGGTTCGCTCCCCCACGCCGACGGCCACCACACCCGGGGAGAGCAGCAGCACATCGCCGCCCTCGACCGGCGCCGAGCGCGATTCGAACGCGCGCCGGACACCCAGGAATCGCGGATGGTGCGCGTACACCAGGTCGGTCAGCGAGGACTCCCGAATCCGCGCCGAAAGGGCGAGCGAGGTGATCACCACCCGGGGCCCGATCCAGAACGACGAGTCGCGGGTGAACAACAGGTTCGGCAGCGGGTCGATGACGAATTCGCCGCCCTGGTGCATCCGGCGCACAAGGGACGAATCATTCTGCGCCAGTGGAAGTTCCGCGAACGTCATACCCGCCATCAGCACCTGCGCCAGCGCGGCCGGCTCCAGGGTGCGCAGGTATGCCGAAAGCTCCTGCGCCAGAGGCGAACCCAGACGCCGGGCATCGACGGCCGCGGAGATGCCGTGCATCCGTGCGGCGCCACTGTTCAGCGCCTCGACCAGCAGATCACCGAGCAGCAGAACCTCGACCCCACGCGACCGCAGCAGGCCGGCGAATTCGTCGTGCTCCTCCTGGGCGCGGCCCACCCACGGCAGCCCGTCGAAGAGCAGCCTGTCGTTGTTGCGCGGGGTGAGCCGCTGCAACTCCGCCCCGGGCCGGTGCACGATCGCCACCCGCAGTCGGCCGACCTCCGAATCCACACCCAGCGCGCCAGTCACAGCTAGCACCGTAGCGCGATCGCGCGCCCCGCCTGAGATCGAACGTCTGTGCGATAAACTGGTGTGGTGTCACTGCCGGTGCAGGAGTCGCTGTTCGACCACGCCGAACGCCGCCACCTCTCCCACGGAGCCTGGGTCGACGTCCGGGCCGGCTGGCTGGACGCATCCAACCCGCCCGAGGCCGCGTCGTTGTTCGACGACCTGCTGGCCGCGGTCCCGTGGCGGGCGGAGCGCCGCCAGATGTACGACCGGGTGCTGGATGTGCCGCGCCTGGTCAGCTTCCACGACCTGGTGCGCGACGAGCCTCCGCACCCGGCGCTCAAGCAACTCCGGCGCCGCCTCAACGACATCTACGCCGGCGAGCTCGGCGAACCGTTCACTACGGCCGGCCTGTGCCTGTACCGCGACGGGAACGACAGTGTGGCCTGGCACGGCGACACGATCGGCCGGGCCAGTACCGAGGACACCATGGTGGCCATCGTCAGCCTGGGCGCCACCCGGACCTTGGCGCTCCGCCCGCGCGGTGGCGGTCAGGCCCTGCGGATCCGGCATCATCACGGCGACCTCATCGTCATGGGCGGATCGTGTCAGCGGACCTGGGAGCACTCGATCCCGAAGACATCACGGCCCACCGGTCTCCGCATCAGCATCCAGTTCCGTCCGCGCGGAGTGCGCTAACCGGACGTGCCGCGGATGGCGGCGACCGCGGCCTTCAGCAGATCCTCGGCGCGCTTGGTGTCGACCGGTGCGACCGGTTTGTCCGGCACCACCATCGGGTTGGCGGTGACCATCACCTGGTACTTGCCGAAGTACGCCCGGTAGCTGTAAAGCTCGCCGGTCTGCGGTTTGCCGTTCTTGGTGAAGTCCAGCGTGCGGTGCACTCCCAGGGTGTGCACGCCGTCGATCTGCGGTGTGGGCACCGATTCGACGACGCCGTGCATCGCCTCGCTGGAGAAGGTGATCTTCTTGCACTCGTCGGTGGGCTCGGTGACCTCGATGGGCTCGTTGGTTTCCAGCGCGATGGTGATGAACCGGTTGCCGTTGCCCTCGGCGGTGAGTGCGGCCATGTTGCCCTTGACGTCGGAGGGCACCTGCGGAGTCGCGGCGAACTTCCCGCAGTCCGGTGGCTCGAACGTGACCCCTTCGGGCAACTTCTGTCCCGACATCGCCCGCGGGTTGATGCCGGTCTTCGGAATGTCGGTGATGTGGTACTCGGGACCGAAGAACGACTTCAGGTCGGACAGTTTGGTGATGTCGGCCGTCTGCTCGTCCGACGAACATGCTGCCAGCAGGGCCGCCGCGGCGACGATGAGCAGCGTTGCGGATCTAGGCACGGACGGCAATCTACCGGACCGCCGCTCGGCGACGGTTGAGCCGCCAGATGTCCGCGGTCATGATCGTCGCAAACGCGCACCAGGCCGGATACGGCAGAATAGCCAGTCCTGCCACGGGGTTGACCCGCGTGGTCCGCCAGGCCAGATCGGCGCTACTGGCAGTCAGTGCGGCGGCCGCGACCGCCGATGGTCCCAGCTTGTGCGCCTTGAAGAACAGCCAGCTCCATGACGCGTTCAGCGCCAGGTTGCTCGCCAATGCCCAGCGGTAGCGCCGGCGCCCGTCGGTGTCGCCGGTGTCGGTCATCCGGTCGATGGTCGACGCCGAGGTCGCCGCGATGGCCGTGTACAGCGACGTCCATGCCACCGGGAACACGCCGTTCGGCGGGACGTAGCCGGGCTTTCTCAGCGCGGGGTACCAGCTCTCGATCCCCTGCCGGCTCGCGATGCTTCCGACGACCGCGGCACCGGCGGCGCCCAGCGAGGTTCCGATCAACGTGGACGCGCGCATGATCGGTTCGCTACCCGGATTCGATGGACGCGAAACGCGGCTACGCGGCGTTCGCGCTGTTGTCCGTGCTCTTGCTGTTGTCGGCCGCGCTCTTGCTGTCGTCCGTCGTGCTCTTGGTGTTGTCGGTCGCCGTGTTGTCGGTCCCGGTCTTGGTCTCGGTCCCGGTCTTGTCGTCGGTGGCCGCCTTGTCGTCGGTGGCCGTCTTGTCGTCGGTCGCGGTCTTGTCGTCCGTCGCGGTCTTGTCGTCGGTCGCGGTCTTGTCGTCGGTCGCCGTCTTGTCGTCGGTCGCGGTCGGCGTCACGGTCTTGTCGTCCGTCGCGGTCGGCGTCAAGGTCTTGTCGTCCGTCGCGGTCGGCGTCGCGGCCGGGGTGGTGGTGTCCGGGGTGGTGGTGTCCGGCGTGGTGGTGGCGCCGGCCGCGTCGGCCGCCGGCGTCGTGTCGCCGCCCGCCGTCTTGCCGTCGGTGGCCTGTGCGGAACCGTCGGCGAGCGTCGTCGCGACCGCCGATGCGGCGTCCGACAACGACGATGTGGTGTTGTCCGGAGCGGCGAGCGAGAACGACCGCGCCAGGGTGTTGACCTCCGGCGTCGTGGCGGGTGCCGCGACGTCCACCGTCGGCAGCTGGGGGCCGCCCGCGCCGAACGGCGACGGCGTGGTGCCGAACGGCCGGAAGGCCGGCGCCTTGAACAGATCGGAGATGCCGTCGTCGAGGCCCACGAAGACGGAGGTGATCAGATCGCCCGCGACTTTGAACAGGTCGATCGACGGCCCGAAGATCTGCGCGGTGGTGGGCGTGCCGGGCGACGTGGTGCGGTCGTAGCCCAGCTCGATCAGGACGCGCAGCGGCGCGTCGATGACCTTCAGCAGCGGCACCGGCACGAACAGCTCCAGCGGTGCCAGCATCGGCAGCACCGGCGTGGAGATCATGTAGTAGTGGGTGTCACCCTTCTGCCCCTGGTCCAGGAACCCTTCCCCGGCGTCGGACGTGTTGAAGTAGTCAAGGTGCAGGAAGAGCAGACCCATCAGGGCGTTGAAGTCGGCCAGCAGGTTCAGCGGGTACTTCGGCATATCCGCGATGGGGTCGTACTGGCGGGCGATGTCCGCGGTGGGATAGAGGAACTGGCCGTCCTCGAGCACCGGGCTGTCGGTGCGGCTAGCACCGCTGAAGCTGATGTTCGCGATCGGGAAGTACCACGGCGTGAACCGCTCCAGCAGGCCGCCGTTGGGCCGGTTGGGGTTGCCGATGAATGTGAAGGTGATGTTCTTGTCGACGCTGTGGTCGCCGGCGAGGTACGCGTCGATGCCCGAGGCTTTCACCTTCGAGGCGATGGACGCGCTCTGCGAGTAGCCGAACACCGAGAAGGCGTCCGTTTGACCCGCGGTGTCGGGATAGACGTGCGAGGTGCAGTTCGACGGGCTGGTCAGGCAGTTGGTCAACTGCGTCACGCCGACGGCGATGGAGGCGTCGAAGGTGCGGGTGCCGAACAACGGCCACAGGTCCTCGGGCGCCCACACCACCTTCGTGGTGTAGTCCTCGCCCTCGGGACCGTTGGGCCGGATGTAGGTGTTCATCACGTCGGCGACGTAGCCGTCCGGTTGCCCGTTGGCGTCGACGAGCCCGGGCAGCACGAAACCGTAGCTGGGCAGGCCGTCGACGTCGGCCTGCCGGTTGTACGGATTGACGAAGGGTTGCGCGGTGCCGCCCATGATCAGCGCGGTGGTGCCGAGCAGTCCGACGGCGACCGTGGCTGGCGATGACCACCCGAAAGCCATCACGGATGCCACCACGAACCCGAGGATTATGAGTGCCCGCGACACCTTACCGACCATCTGACCGACCTCCGTCGCGCCCGGAATGAAGCGCCGGCTCGTTTGCCGGCACCTGCGGTTTCGCTGCGAGACCCCGAATCCGCAGAACAAGTACTCCGAGCACTGTACACATATTTGGGGATTCTGCACCAACTCAATCGGATCGGTCCGCAGTTTGCGAACGTACGGCCGACACAGGCCCGCCGCAACACCGGTGGACATCCCATCCCGGCTTCCTGCGGGCCGCCGCGGCCGCATTCGGTTACTGTCGTCTGGCTGGGAACACACGGCCGGACCTGCGCCCTGTTGAAGGAGACACTTGCCGATGAAGCGAATCACCGCGGTTTCCGGCGCAGGCATCGCTGCGGTCGCCCTCACCTTGACGCTGGCCGGTTGCGGCTCGTCGACCAAGACAGAAGAGAAGACGACGGCGACGACGTCCGCGCAGGCGACCAGCGCCGCGCCCAGCTCCGCGGAGCCCACCAGTGCCGCTCCGCCCACGTCCGGCGACCCGCAGGCGGCCGGCGGCGAGACCCTCGACGACTACATCGCCAAGAACGGGATCCAGAAGACGGTCATCCGGCGCGGTGAGCCGGGACCGACGATCGACCTTCCCGTTCCGCAGGGCTGGAGCCGAACCGAACCCGGCGACGACGACTCGTTCGGCGGCCTGATATACGACGCGGCCGTCAGCAAGGACAAGCCGCCGCGCATCAGGGCCAACCTGTACAAGCTGACCGGCAATATCGATCAGGCCAAGGTCCTCGAACTGGCTCCCGCCGCGCTGAAGAGCCTGCCGAACTTCCAGCCCCTCGGTTCGCCCGGCGATGCCGAATTGAGCGGGTTCAAGGCCTCCCAGGTCGGTGGCAGCTACGTCAAGAACGGGGATTCGTGGCTGGTCGCCCAGAAGACGACCGTGATCCCGACCGACGGCGGGGTGTTCGTGTTCCAGCTGAACGCCGAAGGCCTCGAAAGTGACATGCCCGTCCTGATGGACGGCACCAGCGTGATCGACAAGCAAACCAAGATCACGCCCTGATACCGTCAAAGGCGTTGCGGCGCTGGGGAATCAGGACCGCGAGAACGTCGAAGCCTCGTCGACCTGCGCCGGGGTGGGACGTACCCCGGTGTAGCGTTCGAACTGTTCGGCGGCCTGCAGCGCGATCACCTCGGCGCCGGTGATCACCTGTTTGCCGGCGCGGCGCGCGGCGGCGATCAGCGGAGTCTCGGCGGGCAGCGCCACCACGTCGAACACGGTGTCGGCCTGAGCCACCGCCTCGGCGGCGAACGGGCTGTCGAATTCCTCTGGGCCACCGGCCATTCCGATCGGCGTCACGTTCACCAGGATCGACGCCGTGGCCCCGCCGGCGTGGGGACGCCAGTGGTAGCCGAGCCGCTCGGCCAGCTCCGGACCCTCGGTCGGGTTCCGGGCGACGACGACACCGTCGTGAAACCCGTTGTCACGGAAGGCCGAACCGACCGCCTTGGCCATGCCGCCGCTGCCATGGATCAGCACCGAGCGGTTCGGGTCGAGCCGGTGATCGGCGATCAGGCGCTGCACCGCGATGTAGTCGGTGTTCGAGGCCGTCAGCACCCCGGCGTCGTTGACGATGGTGTTCACCGAACCGATTGCCAGCGCGGATCGTTCGACGTCGTCGACCAGGTCCAGGACGGCCTCCTTGAAAGGCATCGACACCGAACAGCCGCGGATGCCCAGTGCGCGAACACCGCCGATTGCGGCGACGATGTCGGTGGTGCTGAACGCCTTGTAGATGAAGTCGAGGCCGAGTTGCTCGTAGAGGTAGTTGTGGAATCGGGTGCCGATGTTGCTGGGCCGGCCGGCCAGCGAGATGCACAACGTGGTGTCCTTGTTCAGCGGTGGCCGGCTCATGTCAGGCCAGCGCCCCGAAGCTCTGCCGCGCGACATCGCGGATGCGGTCCTTGAGCGCGGCCGGCAGCCTGACGTCGCGGATCTCCTGGACGTCGATCACCGTCGTCACCACACCGATGTCCTCCCGTTGCCAGTGCGCGCCGTACTTGTCGAGGATCTTGCGCATCGCCAGATTATCGGCCAGCACACAGGCCGTGAACTTCTCGACGCCACTGACACCCCCGGCCACCATCAGCGCCTTCATCAGGAACGAGCCGACACCGCGGCCCTGGTATTCGTCCGCGACGATGAAGGCGATCTCGGCGGCGGTGCGGTCGTTTTCGTCACGGACGAAGCGGACGTCACCGACGATGTCGTCGTCCGAGTCGACCAGCACCCAGGCGAAATGGTTGACGTAGTCGACCTGGAACAGATAGCTCATCAACGACGAGGACAGTTCCAGTGGGGACATGAACCGGCGGAACACGGTTTCGGCCGAGAAGCCGTCCGCGCCGCGTTCGGCCCTCGCTCCGTCACCGGGAAGCACCGGCCGCAGCAGCAGTTCGGTGCCGTCGGGCAGACGGATCGGGATCGGGGTGATGAAAGCGGCCAACCGCTGGCGGGCCGTCCGCACCAGCATCGCCAGCACGCCGGGCAGTTCGATCATCCGGTCGAATGCCTCGTCGCCGCCGCTCCACCCGGTCACCTCGCCGACCGCGCGCACGGTCGCCACCCGAGGGGAGTGCCGCAACAGCGCGATCTCGCCGATGATCTGCCCCGCGTCCACCGTCGTTTCCACGGTGCTGCCGTCCGCATTGGTGTGCGTGACGACGACACTTCCGGCGCCGATGACCAAGAAGAACTGCGCCGTCTCGCCCTGCCGCATGAGGACGTCGCCGTCGTTGGCGTACAGCGGGTCGAGCAGCATCGCCAGCGGGTAGAGGTCAGCGGCGAAGCAGTCGGCGAAGACCGACAGGTGGGACAGCTCAGCGGCGCGTGCGGTTATCCACTCCGCCACCTCGTAGTCCTCCCGGCCTCGCGAACGTCTCGAGCCGTCGCGCCCCGGCGGCCTGTGTCATGCCGCCAATGGTACGGGCGGGGCAGGGACGGCACGGTGGAACAGCCGGTCGGGGTGGCGCCGCGCGGACTAGAATCGGTGCGGACGAACGCGGCCCTCCGGCCCAGCACCGTGGCCACCGATCCGAGCGAAACGGACGACCATGGCCGACATCGTGCTCATCAATCCGCGATTCGAAATGTCCTACTGGGGCCTGGAACACGCACTGCCGTTGGTCGGCAAGAAGTGCAATCTGCCGACGGCGTGCCTGCCGCTGCTGGCCGCGTTGACACCCGTCGGTCACCGGGTGTCGATCGTCGACGAGAACGTGGAGCCCATCGACTACGACCGGGTTTCGCGCGCGGACGTCGTCGGGCTCACCGGGATGACCGTCCAGCGCGGCCGCATGCGCGAGATTCTGCGCGAACTGAAGGCCCGCGGCGTGTTCACCGTCGTCGGCGGCCCGTGGGTGAGCGTGCAGGAGGACTACTTCGACGGCCTGGCCGACGTGATCTTCGTCGGCGAGGCCGAAACGACATGGCCCCGGTTTCTAGACGAATGGACCCGCGGTGCGCACCGGCGTCGCTACGAGCAGACCGAGCAGACCGACATGACGCGGGTGCCGGTGCCGCGCTACGACCTGTTGAAGGTCAAGGAGTATCTGTTCGGCAGCATCCAGTTTTCCCGCGGCTGTCCGTTCCAGTGCGAGTTCTGCGACATCATCGTCATGTTCGGCCGCAGACCCCGGCTCAAGACCAGCGCGCAGGTGATCGCCGAGTTGGACGCCATGCGCCGCCAGCACTTCACGATCGCCTTCATCGTGGACGACAACCTGATCGGCAACAAGGTGAAGGTCAAGGAGTTGCTGCGGGACATCGCGGCCTGGCAGCGGGCCGAGGGCTACCCGTTCTCGTTCTTCACCGAGGCGTCGTTGAACCTCGCCGAGGACGACGAGTTGATGGCGCTGATGGACGCCGCCAACATCCAGGTCGTGTTCATCGGGATCGAGAGCCCCAACGAGGAGTCGTTGCGCGAGACCAAGAAGTACCAGAACGTCCGCAAGGACGGCAGCGCGGTCGACCGTGTCCGCAAGATCCAGGACTCCGGGCTGGAAGTCTGGTGCGGGATGATCGTCGGCTTCGACCACGACGACACCGGGATCTTCTCCGCCCAGCGGGAATTCA
>ERZ724512.883-NODE-883-length-14046-cov-5.336645_pt1 | contig 14046 bp, 15 predicted proteins | sample MGYA00376045_ERZ724512 | MGnify/ENA primary metagenome ERZ724512 (study PRJEB28724, sample SAMN07190883) | activated sludge metagenome | isolation source: activated sludge of sewage treatment plant in Hong Hong | place: Hong Kong | collected 2016-03-17 ... | reverse complement strand
CGGCCGCCGAAGTTCCTGGCCATCGGGTTCAACTTCCGCGGCCACGAGGCCGACGCCGGCGCCGCTCCCCCGGCGTTCCCGCTGTTCTTCAACAAGCAGACGACATGCGTGACCGGCCCGACCGATCCGATCCAGGCCCCGCCGAGCTCGACCCAGCTCGACTACGAGGGCGAGCTGGTGATGGTGATCGGCCGGCGCTGCCGACACGTCCCCGCCGATCGGGCAGCCGAGGTGGTGGGCGGCTACCTGGTCGGCAACGACGTCTCGGCCCGGGACTGGCAACGCCGCTCCCCCACCGTCACCCTCGGCAAGTCCTTCGACGCCACCGCCCCGACCGGTCCGTGGGTCACCACCGCGGACGACGTCGAGGACCCCCATGACCTGCGGATCCGCACCTGGGTCAACGGCGAGCAGGTCCAGGACGGCCGGACCGCCGACATGATCACCGACTGCTGGGCGCAGATCGCGCTGCTCAGCTCGGTGTTCACCCTCGAACCCGGCGACCTCATCTCCACCGGCACCCCGCCCGGCGCCGCCCAGCAGTCCGCCGATCCCCGGTGGCTGCGCCCCGGCGACCGGGTGAGCGTCGCCGTCGACGGCCTGGGGCTCATCGACAACGAGGTGGTCGCGGCGCCGGAGACGACGGTGATCGACCCGCACCGCCGGTGGCCGCCGAGCGGCCCGTCCCCTCAGCGAGGTTCCCGATGACCCGCCCGACGATCGTGCTCACCGACCGGGGCTGGGACGACGCCGACATCGAACGGCAGCTCTGCGACGACGCCGGCTACGACCTCGTCGACGTTCAGGAACCGGCCGGCGAGGACGCCCTCGTGCGGGCGGTCACCGAGGCCGACCCGGTGGGGATCCTGTTCTGCTGGGCGCCGGTGACGGCCCGGGTGCTCGCCGCTGCACCCCGGTTGGCCGTCGCGTCCCGCCTGGGAGTCGGCCTGGACAACATCGACCTTCCCGAGGCGGCCCGCCGGAACCTGACCGTCACCCGGGTGCCCGACTACTGCGTCGAGGAGGTGTCGGACCACGTCGTCGCGCTCGTCCACAACTGGGCGCGGGGAGTCACGGCGTTCGACCGCGACGTCCGCGACGGCCGCTGGCGGCCAGGGATGCGGGACCTGCGGCGGGTGCGCGACCTGACCGTCGGCGTGTGGGGCCTGGGGGCGATCGGCTCGGCCACCGCGGCCAAGTTCGCGGCGTTGGGCTGCACCGTGGTCGGCCACAACCGCTCGGTGGTCGTCCCGCCGGCCGGGGTCCAGGTGGTGTCACCGGCGGACCTGTTGGCCCGGAGCGACGTGGTGAGCCTCCACGTCCCGGCCGTTCCCGGGGCGACGCCGCTGATCGGGGCGACCGAGCTGGCGGCCATGCGGCCCGGGTCGTTGCTGGTCAACACGTCCCGCGGCGCCCTGGTCGACACCGACGCCCTGGTGTCGGCGCTGCGCACCGGGTCACCCGGCGCGGCCGCGCTCGACGTCCTGCCGGCCGAGCCCGAGGTGCCCGAGGTGCTGCGAGCCGCGATGACCGGCCCCGACGCCGTGGACGTGACGATCACGCCGCATGTGGCGTTCTCGTCCACAGCGTCGGTGACCGAGCTGCGGGTCCGGGCCACCGAGGACCTGCTGCGGGTGCTGCGCGGGGAGCCGCCCCGGGACCCGGTTCCCCTTCCGTCACCCTGAGAACTGGGGCTCCGGGTCAGGAACCGAACATCCAGCTCTCGGCGAAGATCGGGGCCGGGGGCGCTCCCTGGTCGGTCCCGCTGATCTCGACGCGGACCACCGTTCCCGCCACGTCGAGCGCGGCAGGCAGACGGCTGGTCTCCGGCGTGGTGATGACGTCCGGGGCCGGGGTCATCGACGCCTCGAGCTGCCACGCCCCACCCACGAGGCGGTAGGCCCCGAGGACACCGACGTTCGATGTGCCGGTCGACGCCGGGCTGGGCCGCGCCACGAAGCGGGCCAGGGCGACCAGCAGGCCGTCGTCGAGCGCCACCTGACGGCCGAAGTAGGTGCCGTGGCCGATGTCGGGCAGACCGGCGGGCGGGGTGAGGACGGCGGTGGTGGCCCACGGCCCGGAGCCGGTCGGCGACAGGATCATCACCCGTCCCACCGTGCCCGATCCCTGCGACGCCTCCACCCCGACCGCGGCACGGGTGACGGATCCATCGACATCGAGGTCGAACGAGGTGAGCACCAGGTCGCCGCCGGTCCACACCTGCGTCAGGGCGGTCACGGTCGGATCGGACAGGTCCGCGACCGCGAGCGCCGTCTCAGCGCCCGGCCTGATCGGATCGCTGCCGGCGACGACGAGCGTGTTCCCGGCGAGCTCGCCGTTGATCCGCAGGTAGTCGCTCCACGACGCCGGCAGCGACACCGACACCGCCGGACCGACCGTGACCACCCCGCCGGTCACGTCGATGGGATGCACCTGGAGCAGATCAGCCGACGCCGCGCTGTCGCGGGTGACCAGGTATGAGTCCGAGAACGCCACGACCACCTCGCGGTTCGGGTTCAGCGCGTAGGTGCCCCCGACGGTCCACGTCCCGCCCTGCTCGACGAAGATCCGGTTGGCCGCGGTGACGCCGTCACCGCCGGCGAGCAGCAGGTGCGTCCCCAGGTAGGGGCGGGACACCAGCGGGCTCTGGTAGAGCGGGTGCGAGTAGTACGTGGGCGACAGCACCACCGGGGCTCCGAGGTCGCCGACACCCGGACCGGTCCGGGGTGTGAGCACCGTCTCGGCCGCGGTCAGCGTGCCGTCGACCCCGGCCCGGGACCGAACGAGCCAGTCGTCGTTGTGGTCGAGGCCACCCCACTCGGTGCCGGTGGTGCCGATGGTCCGGCCCTGGGTCACGGTCCCCGGCCACTCGGTGGTCACCACCGGCGGCGGCACCGTCGGAGGAGCGCAGGCCACCGCCAGCGCAACCATCGAGATCGTCGCCACACCCCACAGACGCCTACGCATGTCCCCTCCCGTTGTCGCCCGTCCGACGAGATCCCCCGCGCCGGAACAGGAGTGACCGTAGCGCGATCGCCCTCACCCGCCCTGCAAACTGGGGTCGGAATCGACACGTCCTGTCGATCCCGACCCCCAGAAGCCGCCCACCCGACCACGACCTCGAGGGAACTCCATGGAGCTGGACCCGTCCACCATCGACCTGTACGTACGGCACGCCTTCGCCGGCATGAACCGCGTGCTCGACCGCCTCGACGACGACACCGTCAACCGGACACCCGACGGGTGGGGCACCAACTCGGTGGCCGGGCTGATCGTGCACTGCTGCGAGCTGGCCCCCTCCTGGTTCGAGATGCCCGGCCTGGGCCGCGACAGCGTCCGGGACCGCGAGGCGGAGTTCGCAGCGACCGGGACCGTGACCGAGCTCCGCACCCGCATCGACGCCGCGGTCGCCCGGACCTCCGCGCTGATCGGGGAGTTCGCCGTCGGGCCGACGACGCCCGAGCACGACTTCCGGGCCTTCATGCCCGGCGAGGACCGCTCCGACGGGGCGCTGGTGCTCCACGTGCTGGAGGAGCTGTTCCAGCACCTGGGGCACATGGAGGTCACCGCCGACGCCCTCGGCCGCTGAACGTCCCGATCCGGCCACCGTCCCGTTCTGGGGCGCGGAATCGACAAATCCTGTCGACTCCGCGCCTTAGATCCACCGCTGGAGCAGGGCGGCGATCTCCGACGCGGTGGCTGAGGCGAGCTCGCCTCCCGAGTAGCGGTCGTCGTGGGTGACGTCGGCCCGGGCGAACGGAGGCGGGTCGAGCAGCTCGTCGTCGGCACCGAGTTCGATCTCGGCGAGCACGAGTCCGCGCAGCCGGCCGTGGAAGCGGTCGACCGCGAGCGCTCCCGTGCCCCACGGGAGGACGAACCGGGACTTGGCGATCTCCGCCGCCGGCAACGTCGCCAGCACGTCGAACTCCTCGGGGCTCAGGTAGATGCTCGTCACCATCACCCGCTCGGGATCAGTTGCCTCGACCCTGACCTTCTGCCCCAACTTGAGGACGAGCCCGTCCGACGAGGTCATCCGCCGGAGCCGCAGCCGGGTGCCGAGCAGGTAGCGGTCGACGATCTCGGCGCGGGGCCGGGCCTCGGTGGGCACCGAGTCCAGCACCCACCGCTGCTCCCGCTCGAGGCGGGCGTAGCGCCCGGAGCCGGGACGACGATCCTCCATCGGACGATCCTCCCACCCGGCGCCGGGGTCGGTGCGGTGGCAATCGCCTCGGCGTCGCACCGGGTTCGCGGGCAGGATCACGACGATGCCGCAACCGACGGAGGACCGACCGGCACAGATCGAGGTGCGGCGAGGGTCGGTCGCCGACGCCGAACTGGTCGGGGGCCTCTACCTGCGGTCGTGGCTCGCCGGATACGAGGGCCTCGTCGATCCCGACCAACTCGCTCCCGTGGCCGCCGAGCGAGCGGCCTACGACTGGCCTGTCGCGATCGAGGATCCCCACGCCCGCTTCGCCATCGGGTACGTGGATGCGCGGCCGGCAGGTGTGGCGAAGGTCGGCCCGGACCCGACCGAGGATGTCAGGGGCGTCTGGCTCGAACTGCTGTACGTGACGCCGGAGTTCTGGGGAACAGGGGTGGCGGCGGCCCTGCTCGGTTGGGCCACCGGGTACGCCGGCACCACCGGCGCGTCCGTCATGCGACTCCGCGTCGTCGAGGCCCAGGCGCGGGCCCGTCGCTTCTACCAGCGCGAGGGCTGGGAGCCCGACCCCGACGTCCCGGCCTCGCACAACGACTTCTTCCCGTTGCTGTGCCTGCGCCGCCGCCTCGGCTGAGGGCGAGCCTTGCCGACCCAGCCGGCCACCTATGGTCGGACGGGTGAGATGCGCTGCCGGTCCGGCGCGGGGGACATGCCGTGGGTCGATGTGGGCGGCCTTCCTCGCTGCGCTCGTCGCCGCCGGGATCACCGCGTGCGGCAGCGGCGGAACGACTGCCGAGCCATTGGACACTGCGACCGGTGTCGTCGGTTCGTGGTCGGGTCCGTCGGTCGCCAACGCTCCGACTCCTCAGGCCACCGCAGTGCTGCTGGCGGGCGCACGCCCGGTGGTGATCGAAGCGGTCGGGTCCGAGGTCCGCGTCCTCGAACCGGACGGCGACCGACTGACGATCCGGGCGTCGACTGATCTGGGTGCCCCCGTGGTGTGGATGCAACCACGGGTCGACGGAGACGCTCTGGTGGTGCTCGCCCAGACGTGCGACACCCCGGTGTCCACCGTCGACTCCGTCGACCGCGACTGCCCGTCAGCGCACACCGCACTCATCTCGTTCACCGGCGATGCGCTCGAGCCGAGCTCCGAGGAGGTCCACGTGGACGGCGTTCCCCGGGACTTCGCCTCGCTCGGCGACACCGCAGCGGTCACGACGTCGACCGGCTTCTTCGTCCGCGACTCCGAGGACACTTGGACGCTGGCGGCCGAGGTGATCGGACCGACGTGCGCGACCGACGAGGCGTACGTGGAGCACCTGATCGCGGCGTCGACTCCGACGACCGTGGCCGGCCCGGGAACGTCCTCCGGTGGATCGTTCCGGGTCCGACCGCTCAAGGGCAGCGCTGCCACCGACCAGCGGGTTCCCGGGCGGGTCGACGCCATCACCTGCGCTCCGGACGGGTACATCGCCAGCGTGTCATCGGGATCAGCAGCAGCTGACGGCGTGTCGCTCTGGGGATCGACCGGCGTCGGTGCTCCGGAGCAGAAGGACGGACCCAGCGGAGCGAGGTCGACGATCTGGGGTCAGCTGAGCCGAGGGCAATGGGCGACCGCGACCGTCGGCTCCCGTCGCACGGTGTTCATCGACCCGACCTCGGGCGACTGGTTCGCAGCGACGGGGTTGAAGGGCTCGGAGTCACCGCCCTACGCCACGCGATCGGGCGACCGGGGACTCGTCTTCGGTCCCGCCCCCGGCGGCGGCACCTGGATGCTCCGCGTCTACCGGCTCGACCGCTGACGAAGATGAGGCGCAGCCCCTGCTGGTGCAGGGGCTCAGTTCGGCCGGGCTGGGGAGATTCGAACTCCCGACCTTTGACCCCCCCAGTCGAGCTACGGCCGCTTCGGCTGGTGGTCGTCTGTCCCGCGATCCCCTCGTTGCCGAGGTCCTGGTTCCAGCCTGGGACAACAGATCCGGCTGATCACCGGAGTTTCGCATACATCCCGAATACATCGATGCCGGCCGATTCGCCGACGGCATTCGACGCCTCGCCGATGATCTCGAGCAGGCGTTCGGTGGCGCGCTGGCGCATCCAATCGGTGTCGAATGCTCCACGCCCGCCGGCGACCAAGGTGGCGAGTTGCTGGGCCGCCTCGAGGACGTCGGCGATCCGAAGGTCGTCGGCTCGGCTCAAATCGGAACAGCTTCCCGACGGATGTGATCGTCTCGATCCTTGAGTCCGCCGACCGACACGACGTCGACCGGGACTCCCAGGAGCTGCTCCAGCGCTTCCTGCAGGTCCATCAGATCGAACAGCGAGCTGCCCGGTTCGAACTCGACGAGGAAATCGATGTCGCTCTCGGGCGTCTCGTCGCCCCTGGCGACCGAGCCGAACAAGGCCGCGGACCGACCGCGATGATGGCGCACGAGATCGCTGATCTCTCTCCTCTTGGCTTCGACAACCGCTCGGAGCGTGCCCACCAGACCAGCCTATCGTCGGACCTCCACCTGTCCGCTGTGGACATCTGCCTCACGCACGGGGTGTGACGGTCCTGCATACGTGCTGCATACATGGCCCCAGATCAGGCGACGGCACTCGAAAGCAGTCAGGACGAAAAGCGGCGAAGCCCCTGCAGGTGCAGGGGCTTCGTACCGTCGGGCTGGGGAGATTCGAACTCCCGACCTCTTGACCCCCAGTCAAGCGCGCTAACCAAACTGCGCCACAGCCCGGGGAGCGGTCACTGTAGCGCCGCTCGGGCGCAGCGCCGAACCCGCGCCACCGACCCGGCTGCTCTACACAGAGGATCGGGCCAACCCGTGATTCTCATGACTCCTGGGGTCACCAGTGGCGCGGACGGTCATGAGAATCCGGGGACCGAGGGGCCAGACCCGCGCTCGCTCAGCCCAGCAGCCACTCGACGCCCTGGATCAGACGCCACCCCAGGTAGATGACCACGGCGGCCAACAGGAGCCAGAAGTGCCACGGCACCTTGGCGCTGTGCTCGTCGTCGCGAGGTGAGGCCGCAGACTGGTGGATGGCCGTGTCGGGATCCGCGACGTGGTGGCCCGACGGGCAGTCGCCTTCCGGCGTCAACGTCGACGGCGTGTAGAACCGGCTGCACTCCTCGCACCAGGGCACCTGCTCAACCTCCCGGGAGGACCCGAAGACCCATCACACCGGGGGAACGCCGTGGCGGCGCACCGAGAACGTCCGGTCCTTGCCCGCGGCCCGCCGCAGCCGACGCGAGACGTCCGAGCGCAGGTCCTCCCACTCGACGACCGCGTCGATCACCAGCTCCGAGGCCAACCGCAGCAGGTCGACGTCGGTCTCGTAGATCTCGCGCTGCTCGGCCACGAACGCCTCGCGGTCATCGGGGTCCTCGATCGCCGCGATCTTGTTGGCGAACACGGCGTTGACCGCGGCCTCGGGGCCCATCACGGCGATCTTCGCCGTCGGCAGGGCGATCGTCGCCACCGGCTCGAACGCGGGACCGGACATGGCGTAGAGGCCGGCCCCGTAGGCCTTGCGCACGATCACCGACACCTTCGGCACCGTTGCTTCGCTGACCGCGGTGATCATCTTGGCGCCGTGGCGGATGATCCCCTCGCGCTCGACCTGCGAGCCGATCATGAACCCGGGGACGTCGGCCAGGAAGATCAGCGGCACCCCGAACGCGTCGGCCAGCCAGATGAAGCGGGCGGCCTTGTCGGCCGAGTCGGTGAACAGCACCCCGCCCTTGTGCATCGGGTTGTTGGCGACGATGCCGACCGGACGTCCCTCGAGCAGCCCGAAGCCCACGACGAGCTCGGGAGCGAACAGCGGCTTGATCTCGAAGAACGACTCGGCGTCGAGCAGGCCGTCGAGCACGTCGTGCACGTCGTAGCCCTGCGCCTCTTCCTCGGGGACGATCTCGGCGGTCAACGGCCGCGACGGTTCGACGGGGCGGTAGACAGGCGGGTCCTCGCTCCAACGGCTGGGCAGGTACGTCAGGTAGGCCCGGGCCTGCTCGATGGCGTCCTCGTCATCGGCGGCCAGGTTGTCGCCGCAGCCCGACACCGTGGCGTGCATGCGGGCCCCGCCCATCTCCTCGAGCGTCACGACCTCGCCGACGACCATCTCGGCCATCCGCGGCGAGCCGAGGTACATCGAGGCGTTGCCCTCGACCATGACGACCAGGTCGCAGAAGCTCGGGATGTAGGCGCCGCCCGCCGCGGAGGGGCCGAACAGGCAGCACACCTGCGGCACCTTCCCCGACAGGCGGACCTGGTTGTAGAAGATCCGCCCCGCGCCGCGCCGGCCGGGGAACAGCTCGACCTGGTCGGTGATGCGCGCCCCGGCGGAGTCGACCAGCCACACCACCGGGATCTCGTCGCGCAGGGCGGTCTCGGTGAGCCGGACGATCTTCTCGACGGTGCGGGCGCCCCAGCTGCCGGCCTTGACCGTCGGGTCGTTGGCCATCACCGCGACCGGGCGGCCGTCGATCTCTCCCACCCCGGTGACCACGCCGTCGGCGGGCAGATCCGGGCTCATGTCGTCGCGGTACGGCGAGTTGGCGAGCAGCTGGTCCTCGACGAAGGTCCCCGGGTCGCAGAGCAGGTCGATGCGGTCCCGCACGAACAGCTTGCCCTGGGCGGCCAGCTTCTCGCCGCCCCGCTCCAGGTTGCCGGCCCGGGCCCGGGCCGACGCGGACGCGAACCGGGCGACCGGCCCCGAGGGACGCTCGGAACCGTCGCCGGCGTGCGACTCGTCGCCCGGCTCCGCCACCTCAGTCCACCTTCACCAGGTCGACGGTGAACACCAGCGCGGCGTCGGCGGGGATGTCGGAGCCGGGCGGCGGGTTGGCGCCGTAGGCCAGCTCGGCGGGAATGACGAGGGTCCGGCGACCGCCCTCCTTCATCCCGACCAGGCCCTGGCTCCAGCCCGGGATGACCCGGTCGAGCGGGAAGGTGACCGGCTGACCGCTCGACCACGACTCGTCGAACACCTTGCCGGTGTCGGCCACCGCACCGACGTACTGGACGGTGACGGTGGATCCGGCCTCGGCGGCCGTACCGGTGCCGGCCACGTCGTCGGTGACCTTCAGCTCGGCGACCGGACCGCTGACCGCGGCGAGCGTCGGCGCGCCCCGGGCCTCGATCTCGGCGGCGAACTCGCTGTTCGCGCCCGCCGGTGCGCTCGTGTCCGAGGACCCGGCTCCCGACGACGACCCGGAACCGGAGGTCCCGGCCGCGCCCTTCGAGACGATCGTGGTCGACGTGGTGGCGGACTCGGAGTCGCCGCAGGCCACGGCGAGTCCGCCGAGGGCGACCGCCCCGGCGGCCATCAACGCCACTCCGCGACGACGACGGGACCGGCCCGAACTCACCGCCATGACACGTCCACCAGGTCGACGGTGAACACGAGCGTCTCGTTGGGGGCGATGCCCGCACCGGGGGGCGGGTTGGCGCCGTAGGCCATGTCGCCGGGGATGACGAGGTTCCGACGGCCGCCGACCTTCATGCCGAGCAGGCCCTCGCTCCAACCGCGGATGACGCCGTCGAGCGGGAAGCTGATGGGCGCGCCCCGGTCCCACGAGGCGTCGAACTGGGCGCCGGTCGAGGCCGACACGCCGACGTAGTGGGCGGTGACGGTGGCCCCGGCGGTGACCTCGTCGCCATGGCCCTCGACCTCGTCGGTGACCACCAGCTCGGTCACCGCGTCCACGGCGCCCAGCTGGGGCTTGCCCCGCGCCTCGATCTCGTCACGAACCTGGCTCATGGTCCTCCTCGGGTACCGGCGGGCCACCTCGGCCCGCAGTGATGGTAGGGGGTGGCTCCCGTCGTTCCGACAACCGCAACGATCCGGTCTCAGCGGGATCTCAGGACGCCTGCGGCGCGACCTCGCGGCGGGAGCGCATGCGGCCTCAGCCGCCCCGGCGACGCACCCGCATCTTGATCGGCGTGGCCTCCAGGCCGAACGCCTCGCGGAGCTGGCGCTCCAGGTAGCGCAGGTAGCTTGCCGGCAGGGTCTTGTTGGCGAACAGGGTGAAGGTCGGCGGATCGGCCGCTCCCTGCGTGGCGTACAGGACCCGGGCGCCGTGCGGGCCGGGCTGGGCCTGCTGGGCCCGGCGGATCACGTCGTTGACCTGACGGGTCGGGATCCGGGTGTGGTAGGCGTCGATCGAGTCCTCGAGGGCCGGCAGCAGTCGGTGCACGCCCCGGCCGGTGAGCGCCGAGATGCGCAGCACGGCGGAGTCGCCCAGGAAGTGCAGGCGCTGACCCAGCTGGTAGAGCACGTCCTTGCGGCGGTCCTCGTCGAGCAGCTCCCACTTGTTGAGCAGCACGACGATCGGACATCCCGCCCCGTCGACCCGTTCGGCCAGGCGCTGGTCCTGGTGGGTGACGCCCTCGGTGGCGTCGATGACCAGGAGCGCCACGTCGGACTCGTCGACCGCCTTGAGCGCCCGGACCATCGAGAAGTACTCGGTGCCCTCGTCGATGCGGGACTTGCGCCGCATCCCGGCGGTGTCGACGAAGCGCAACGGCCCGATCTCGGTGTCGACCACGGTGTCGACGGCGTCGCGGGTGGTGCCGGGCATGTCGTGCACCACCGCCCGGTCCTCGCCGATCAGACGGTTGAACAGCGTGGACTTGCCGACGTTGGGACGACCGACCAGCGCGACGGAGATGACGCCCTCGCCCTCGTCCATGTCGGACTGATCGACGTCGTCGTCGGGGACCTCGGGCAGCTCGGCGATGATCACGTCGAGCAGGTCGCCGGTGCCCCGACCGTGCAGCGCCGAGATCGGAAGCGGCTCACCCAGGCCGAGCGACATGAGCTCCCAGATCAGCGCCTCGTGGCTGGTGTCGTCGACCTTGTTGGCCAGCACGTGCACCGGCACCTCCAGGGCCCGCAGCAGCTGGGCGACCTGGGCGTCCTCGTCGGTGACTCCGACCTTGGCATCGACCACCAGCAGCACCACGTCCGCGTCCTTGATCGCCTGCTCGGACTGGTTGGAGACCTTGCGGTCGAGGTCGCTTCCGCCGACCATCCACCCGCCGGTGTCGACCAGCAGGAACGGTCGGCCCTGCCACTCGGCCTCGACCTCCTTGCGGTCCCGGGTGACGCCGGGCTTCTCCTCGACGATGGCGACCCGCTGGCCGAGGATCCGGTTCATCAGGGTCGACTTGCCGACGTTGGGTCGGCCGACGATGGCGACGATCGGCAGCTCAGCCACGGTTCACACCTTCGAGCAGGACCCGCCGGAGGGCGACGCCGTCGGTCGGCACCACCTCGACGGGCCGGGGGAGGTCCTCGGGACGGGTGCCGTCGAGGAACACGCCCCGGGACAGGCACACGTCGGGGAGCAGGTAGCGGTCACCGACGGGTTGGCCCTCGAGCACCCGGGTCAGGTCCTCGCCCACCATCAGGCCGGCCACGCCGACGTTGCCGCCGAAGAACCGGTTCTCCACCTCGACGACCCGCACGCCGGCGTCGTCGGGACCGCCCCGGCCCTCTCGCCGGAGCAGGTCCTCGATGAGCGGCGTGAGGATGCGGGCGCCGTAGGGGCCGGTCAGCACCGCGACACGCGCCTCGGGCTCGACCTCTGGGCCGACCGCGGGCTCGGGCTCCGGCTCTGGCTCGAGCGATCGTCGCCGGGGGCCGAGGGCGACAGGTGTGGGGGCCGGTGTCGGCTCCGTGCGAGGAGCGCGGTAGCCGTCCGCGGGGGCGCCGTCGACGGAGTGGAAGAACCCGGACTGGATGCCGATGCCGACCTCGGAGGTCCCGTCGAGCTCGGCCTCGAAGGCCCGGGCCATGCCGATGCCGTCCTCGTGCATGGAGAAGTCGCCGTAGGTGGCGGCGTCGGGGAACGGCCGACCGGCCAGCAGGTAGTACTCGTCCGCGGCGAACACCATGCGGTGCCCGAGGGTCGACAGGAACACCTCCTGCCAGCGGTCCACCACGTCGCAGACCCGTTCGGCCTCCGCAACGGAGTGGGGCCGCATGCGCGGTTCCTTGTTGAACCGACTGACGCCGAGGGGCACGACGGCCACGTCCGCGAGCTCGGGGTACTCGTCGAGCACGCCGCAGAGGGTCTCGTCGAGCACGTCGCCGTCGTTGAGGCCCGGGCAGACCACGATCTGGCCGTGGACCTCGACGCCGTGGTCGAGCAGCGCCCGCAGCCACCGCAGGCTCATGGCGCCGCGCCGGTTGCGCAGCATCTCGACGCGGCGCTCGGGGTCGGTCGCGTGGATGCTGACGTACAACGGCGACAGGCCCTCGACCAGGACGCGCTCGAGGTCGGCCTCGGTGAAGCGGGTCAGCGTGGTGAAGTTCCCGTACAGGAACGACAGGCGGTAGTCGTCGTCCTTGAGGTGCAGGCTGCGACGCATGCCGGGTGGCAGCTGGTAGATGAAGCAGAACTCGCAGTGGTTGTCGCAGGTGCGGACCTCGTCGAACACCGGCGAGCTCACCTCCAACCCGAGCGGTTCGCCGTGGGACTTGGCGATCTCGACGTTGAGCTCGAGGCCGCCTCGACGAAGCTCGAGCTCGACGTCGGCCTCGTCGGAGAGGACCCGGAACTCGATCACGTCGCGCAGGGGCCGGCCGCCGATCGAGACCAGCTCGTCGCCCGGGACGACACCGCTCTCGGCGGCCGGCGATCCGGGCGCGACGGAGAGGACGGTGGCCAGGGACATGGCCGACCATCGTACTTGCCGCCACGAATCCTCACCGAGCGGCGAGGCCCGTAGTCTCGGGGTGTGAGCGACGACACCAACGCCACCGTCGAGCGGGTCCTGCTGGCGGCACCCCGTGGGTTCTGCGCCGGGGTGGAGATGGCGATCAAGGCGCTGGCCTGGATGGTCCGGGCCTTCGACGGACCCGTGTACTGCTACCACGAGATCGTCCACAACCAGCAGGTCGTGCAGCGCTTCGAGGAGCAGGGGGTGGTGTTCGTCGACGACGTGGCCGAGGTGCCGCCCGGGCGGCCGCTCATGCTGTCGGCGCACGGATCCGCGCCCGAGGTCGTCCAGGCCGCCCGCGACAACGGCGGGTTCGTGGTCGACGCGGTGTGCCCTCTGGTCACCAAGGTCCACCACGAGGTGAAGGTCCGGGCGAACAAGGGCTACCAGATCGTCTACATCGGCCACGAGGGCCACGAGGAGGCGGTCGGCACCATGGCCGTCGCCCCTGAGGCGATCCACCGCGTCGAGTCGGTGGAAGAAGTCGACGCCCTACCGGACTTCGACACCCCGGTGGCGCTGCTGGCCCAGACCACGCTGTCGCACCGCGACTGGGCCGACGTGGCCTCGGCGACCGCCGAGCGGTTCCCCGACGTGTGGACCCCCGGTCGAAGCGACCTGTGCTTCGCCACCACCAACCGGCAGTCCGCGTTGATGGAGATCGCGCCGCGCTGCGACGCGATGGTGGTGATCGGCTCCGCCAACTCGTCGAACACCGTCGCCCTGGAGCGTCTGGCCCGGGGCGCGGGCTGCGCGACGGTGCTGCGGATCAACACCGCCGATGAGCTGCCGCGACGGGCCGACGGTTCGGTCGACCTGCACGGGGTGGTCGGGGTGACTGCGGGGGCGTCGGCTCCCGAGGAGCTCGTCGAGCAGGTCATCGCCGCCCTCGCTCCCCGGGACGGGGTCGAGGAGGTCCACCTCACCGACGAGGACGAGTACTTCCCGCCGCCGCGGAACCTGCGCGACATGCTCGTCGCCATCGACGCCCTGGGCGCCCTGGGCCTGGGAGCCGACCCGACCGTGAGGGTGGCCTCCGATGACCGCAACCGCGCCGCCAGCGAGGTCCTCGCCGACCTCACGTGACCGCCCGCTCCCCGTTGTCCCGTTCTGTAGTGCGAGATCCAGGCGAACGCCTGGATCTCGCACTACAGAACG
>ERZ724512.881-NODE-881-length-14050-cov-8.471668_pt1 | contig 14050 bp, 9 predicted proteins | sample MGYA00376045_ERZ724512 | MGnify/ENA primary metagenome ERZ724512 (study PRJEB28724, sample SAMN07190883) | activated sludge metagenome | isolation source: activated sludge of sewage treatment plant in Hong Hong | place: Hong Kong | collected 2016-03-17 ... | reverse complement strand
CGCATCCGGCCGCGACCACGCCGCCCCCGTCGCCGGCCGGCGCGTTTGAGTAGCCGCAACAAGCGGCCAATCCTTGGTTTTTCGCGCTCTCCCGCCTAAACTTCCGGGATGATCGAACCCTGGGAGAAACTCGACAGCCAATACCTCGGCGATTTCCGCATCTTTCGCCTGCGCCAGGACACCAGCCTCTCGCCGCGAACGGGGGCAACCCACCGCTTCTTCGTGCTGGAGACGCCCGACTGGGTCAACGTCATCCCGTTGACGACGGAGGGCAACGTGATCATGATCCGCCAGTACCGCCACGGCAACGAGGAGATCACCCTGGAAGTGCCCGGCGGCATGGTCGATGCGGGCGAAGAGGACGACCCGGCGCTGTCGGCCGCGCGCGAGTTGCGCGAGGAGACGGGCTACGCCGCCGATGAGGTCATCCACCTGGGCAGTGTCGCTCCCAACCCGGCCTTCCTGAATAACCGCTGCCACTCCTATCTAGCCGTAGGCGCGCGCCCCGTGGCCGAAGTCGCCCTCGATGGCGCGGAGGACATCGCCTTCGAGGAGATCCCCCTGGCCGACATCCCCGGCCTTATCCGCACCGGAGTCATCACCCACTCGCTGACCATCACCGCGTTCTACTACCTTGAACTCTACAGAAGAGAATCTCACGCAAAGACGCCAAGAACGCAAAGCGAAGAGATGGAATGACATGACCGAGAACGAGATTGCCACAGAGATCGTTGACGCGGCCTACAAAATACATAGCCAGATCGGCCCGGGCTTACTCGAATCAGCTTACGAAGCGATGTTGAGTCATGAGCTTCGCAAGCGCGGCCTTGGGGTTGTGTGTCAACAACCGATCCCTGTTCTGTGGGATGGCGTTCAACTCGAAGTTGGCTTCCGAGCCGACCTTATCGTCGAAGACAAAGTTATCGTTGAACTGAAGTCAGTTGAAGCACTTGCGCCTGTGCATTACAAACAGGTTCTCACCTATCTGCGCCTCACGCACCGGCGCCTCGGTTTATTGATTAACTTTGGCGACGCCTTTTTCAAGCGCGGCGTCAGACGCGTCGCCAACGACATGCCTAATGAAAGACAGTCAACTCCCAAAATCATATCTGGCGATTAGCCCGTTCGGCTCACAATATCGCCGCCTACTCTTCTTTTACTTTGCTTTGCGTCTTTGCGTCTTTGCGTGAGATTTTCTTCTCTTTTGCGTGAGCATCTTATGACAATGACACGAGAAAAACAGGAACGACTGAGCGAAGACATCCACCTGCTGGGCGACATTCTCGGCCACGTCATCCGCCGGCAGGCGGGCATCGAAATCTACGACCTGGAGGAGCGCATCCGCGCCCTGACCAAGGCTCGCCGCCTGGAGGCCGACCCAGCCGTCGACCGCCGCCTGACCCACGTCGTCGACCAGCTTGACCCGGCCGAGGCCGAACTCGTCGCCCGCAGCTTCACGACCTACTTCGAGCTGGTCAACCTGGCCGAGGAGCAGCACCGCGTCCGCGTCCTGCGCGAGCGGGAGCGCGACGCCCACCCCCAGCCGCTGCCGGAGTCTGTCGCCGGCGCGGTGGCGACGCTGGCCCGCGCCGGCGTCGATGAGGTCGAGATGCGCCGGCTGCTGGCGCGGCTGCGCATCGAACTGGTCTTCACCGCCCACCCGACACAGGCCAAGCGCCGCACCGTCCTGGCCAAATTGCGCCGCATCGCCGCCGCGTTGACCGACCTGGACGTGCGCGACCTGCTGCCGGCCGAGCGCGCCGCCCTCGTCGAGCGGTTGCAGGCCGAGGTGGCCCTGCTCTGGGTGACCGACCGCAGCCGCACCACGCGCCCGACCGTCACCGACGAGGTGCGCACCGGCCTGTTCTACTTCGACCACACCCTTTGGGATGTGCTGCCGGCCGTCTACGAGCACATGGCCGCCGCCCTGGCCCAGCACTACCCCGACCTGCGCTCGCCCGACCGCTTCCTGACCTTCGGCTCGTGGATCGGCGGCGACCGCGACGGCAACCCCAACGTCACCACCGATGTGACCATCGAGACGCTGCGGCTCCACCGCGGCCTGGCGCTGGAAAAGCACCGCGCCGCCACCCGCGGCCTCGACCGCTCGCTAAGCATCAGCGACGACCTGGCCCCCGTCTCGCCGGCGCTAGCCGAAGCAGTGCGCGCCTATGGCGAATTGAACGCCCACCTGGCCTACCTGCGCGACCGCTACCCCAACGAGACCTACCGCCTGCACACCGCCCAACTGGCCACCGACCTGGCCGAGGCGTCGGCCGGCGACATGGTCGGCCGCCTGCGCGGCAAGCCAACGCCGCCCCTGCGCATGCGCCGGCGGGAGAACCTGCTCGCGCCGCTGGGGCTGATGGACCGTTCGCTGCGCGAGGGCGGCATGGCTGACATCCGCCGCGCCGGCCTCGACCGCACCCTGGCCCAGGCGCGCATCTTCGGCCTCCACGCCGCTCAACTCGACCTGCGCCAGTATAGCGAGTACAACACCGGCGTCCTTGACGAACTGCTGGGCCGTCTCGACTGGTGCGTTGGCTTCGGCGCGCTCGATGGCCCCGGCCGCGCCGCCGTGCTGACCGACGCCCTGGCCCGGCCCGCGCCCGACCTGTCCGCCTTCGACCACCTCTCGGCCGAGACGCGCGAGACGCTCGATCTCTTCGCCGTCATCAAGCGAGCGGTGGATTACTACGGCCCGGAGCTGCTCGGCCCCTACATCGTCAGCATGACCCACGGCCCGGAGGACATTCTCGCGCCGCTGCTGCTGGCCCGCTGGCATGGCCTGTCGCCGGGCGAGGACGGCGCGGAAGGGCTGACCTTCGCGCCGCTGTTCGAGACGCGCGACGACCTGCGCGCCGCCCCGGACATCATGACCGCGCTGTTCGACCACCCCGGCTATGCCCCCCATTTGGAGCGCGTCGGCCGCCAGCAGACGATCATGATCGGCTACTCCGACAGCAACAAGGACGCCGGCTACCTGGCCGCCAACTGGGAGCTATATCAGGCCCAGGAGGCGCTGGCCGCGGTCTGCCACGGGCATGACGTGATCATGACCCTCTTCCACGGCCGCGGCGGCACCATCGCCCGCGGCGGCGGCCCGGCCAACCGCGCCATCCTGGCCCAGCCGCCCGGCTCCGTCGGCGGGCGCATCCGCATCACCGAGCAGGGCGAAGTCATCTCCGACCGCTACAGCCACGCCGCCATCGCCGAGCGCCATCTGGAACAGGTCGTTCACGCCGTCCTCATCGCCAGCGCGCCGGAGCACTACCGCCTGCAAGTGCGCCCGCTGCCGGAGTGGCGGGCGGCAATGGACGAGCTGGCGGCGCTGTCCTACCGCGCCTACCGGCAACTCATCTACGAGACGCCGGAGTTACTGATCTACTGGGGCCAGGCCACGCCGATGGACGAGATCAGCCAGATGCGCATCGGCTCGCGGCCGTCGCGCCGGACGGCCGCGGCGACCTTCACCAGCCTGCGGGCCATCCCCTGGGGCTTTAGCTGGATGCAGTGCCGCCACGTTCTGCCCGGCTGGTTCGGCGTCGGCGCGGCGCTGGACGGTTTCGGCCGCGACCCGGAAGCGACGGCGCTATTGCGGCAGATGTACCGCGAATGGCCCTTCTTCCGCAACCTGCTGGACAACTCCCAGGTTTCCATGGCCCAGGCCGACATGGGCATCGCCCGGCTCTACGCCGACCTGGTGCCCGATGAGCGCGTGCGCGAACTGATCTACGGCCAGGTCGCCGCCGCCTTCGAGGCCACCCGCGCCGCCGTGTTGAACGTCACCGGCCAGCGCGAACTGCTCGACCACGACCCGGTCTTGCAGCGCGCCGTCCGCCGGCGCAATCCCTACATCGACCCGCTGAACTTCATCCAGGTGAGCCTGTTGCGCCGCCTGCGCGCCCTGCACGACGCCGACAGCGCCGAGGCCGAGGCCATCCGCAACACCATCTTCCTGACCATCAACGGCATTGCCTCCGGCCTCAAGAACACCGGTTAGCCGTTACACAGCCCGTAGCACAGCCTGTTAGGCTGTGGCGTCTGTGTCGCCGGGCATAAGCGCCCCGCTCGTAGCACAGCCTGTTAGGCTGTGGCCGGCCACGCCAGCCTGACAGGCTGGGCTACCAGTCCGGAAGATGCCCGCTAACCCCAGATCGCGCATAATAGGGGCATGGAGCCTTTGCGCCTCGATTTACCCGCCGATCTGGGCATTGGCCAGGTCAACGCCTATCTATTCACCCAGCCGGAGGTCGTCCTCGTCGACGCCGGCATCAAGACCGACGCCTGTTGGGAGGCGCTGGTCGATGGCCTGGCCCAACACGGCATCGCCCCGGCCGACATCGCCCGCGTCGTCATCACCCACACCCACGTCGATCACTACGGCCTGGCCGGCCGCCTGGTGGCCGAGAGCGACGCCACCGTCTGGGTGTCGGAGTTGGGCGCGCCGTGGCTGTCGGCCGCCGAGGCGCTGTGGCACGAGCGCCTGGTCTACTACCGCGATGACTTCCTGCGCCATCTGGGATTGCCGGCCGACGTCGTCGCCGTGACGCTCCACGGCCTGGAGTTGCTGGCCACGCGCATCGACCCCGTGCCCGCCGAGCGCATCGTCCCCTTTCACCTCGACGGCATCCTGCAGATGGGCGGGCAGGCGTGGCAGGTCATCCACACCCCCGGCCACGCCAGCATGCAGACCGTCTTCTACCAGCCGGAGGCGCGCCGGCTGCTGTCGGCCGATATGCTGCTGGCCGTCACGCCGACGCCGGTGGTGGAGCAGCCGCCGCCGGGTGCGGGCGGGCGCGTGCCGGCGCTGCCGGTGTTCGTGCGCTCGCTAGACGTGGTCGAGGCGTTGGACGTGGCGACGGTCTACCCCGGCCACGGCCGGCCCTTCACCGACCACCGCCGCGTCATCGCCCGCCAGCGCGAGCGCATCGCTCAGCGGCGCGACGAGTGCCTGGGCTATGTGCGCGCCGGCCTGGCCCGCGTCCCGGAGCTACTCGACGCCATGTACGCCCACCAGCCGCCGGCCACGCGCCTGGCCGGGCTGTGGATGTTAATCGGCTATCTGGACTTGCTGGTGGAGGCTGGCCAGGTGAGGCAATCACTTGAGGATGATATCTGGCGCTTTACTGCGGTCTAGCGATGGCTGCTAACGCCATACTGCTTTGTCGTCTATAATCATAATATGAGCACCACTTACGTCCAGGGGCGGCTTCCTTTTGACCCACCAGAGAAAAACGGACGGGTATTGGCCGATAGCGGCAATGAAATCAAGGCGGGTGATCGCGCCTTTCATGAGTGGTATCGTTTTGTGCTGTCCTATCCTCCCCATTTAGTCCGTGAGTATTTCCATCGTTTTAACCTGTCGCCCGGTGATACGGTGCTAGACCCCTTCTGCGGCACAGGAACAACACTCATCGAAGCCAAGTTAGCCGGATTCCAAGCTGTCGGGGTTGAAGCCAATCCATTTCCACATTTTGCCAGCACAGTCAAGACGGATTGGAGCATAGATCCGTCCGAATTGGAAGTGACCGCCCTGCAAGTTGCGAATGCCACACGCCATATTTTGAGCGAGCAAGGGGCGGATAACTATATAGTAGCCAAGGAAAACAGCATTTCTTTACGCTCCTTGCCACCTGAGGCTGAGAGAGCGCTTATTAAGGATTCGATCAGCCCCCTGCCACTCCACAAGACACTCGTCTTACTAGATGCGTTACGCCCCCATATGGGACAACCGATCTATCGCTACGGATTACTCGCTCTTGGTAAGGCACTGGTCGCAAGTATTGGCAACCTGAAGTTCGGCCCTGAGGTGGGAGTAGGAAAGATCAAACAAGACGCGCCTGTTGTAGATGCTTGGATAGCCGAAGTGAAGCGCATGGCACAGGATTTGAAGAGCCTACACGCCGATTACCCAGATGCCATGATAGCTTTGGGTGATGCGCGCGAGGTTGATGCCCTCCTTCCTACCAGGTCGGTAGACGCAGTGATCACTTCGCCTCCTTATCCGAACGAGAAGGATTACACACGAACGACCCGTTTGGAGACCGTTATCTTGGGCTTCGCCCATGATATTCATGGCGTTCAAGCGGTAAAGAAGCGACTGGTGCGCTCCAATACGCGGAGTGTATACAAAGACGATGAGGACGCACAGTGGGTAAAGGGACACCCCGAGATTCAGCAACTAGCCGCTGAGATCGAGCGGCGGCGGATTGAAATGAACAAGGATTCCGGCTTTGAGAAACAATACGCGCGTGTAACACTACTCTACTTTGGCGGCATGGCGCGGCATTTGGCAGCGATGCGCGCAGTTCTCAAGCCCGGAGCCAAACTTGCTTATGTCGTAGGTGACCAGGCGTCTTACTTGCGGGTTATGATTCGGACTGGCGAACTTCTGGCAGATTTGGCGCAACGCTTGGGCTATCAGGTCGAGGGAATTGATCTCTTCCGTACCCGTTTTGCAACCGCAACACAAATGGACCTACGAGAAGAGGTTGTAGTGTTAACCTGGCCGGGCTACAAAGAATAATTATGGACGGGAACACAGGCAATCGCTATTCCCGAATCATCGAACTGATCTTTCAAGACCGATATCGACCAGGCGATGTTCAGGTTCTTTTCTCCAGAGAACACATCGCGGCGGCCGCGAATCGGCTTGGCATCCAGTTGCCCAAGAATCTTGGCGACGTGCTGTACTCTTTTCGCTATCGAGCACCGTTGCCCAAGTCGATCCTAGAAAGCGCCCCTAGTGGTCACCAGTGGGTGATTCGAGCACTTGGACGCTCCAGCTATGCGTTCATACTCGTCCGGCAATTAGATATCGCGCCAAACTCTGCGCTTGTGGAGACAAAGATTCTTGATAGTACGCCCGGAGTTGTCAGTCGTTATGCCCTTAACGATGAACAGGGGCTATTGACCAAGCTACGCTACAACCGGCTGATCGATACATTTCTTGGTCTTACCTGTTACTCTCTCCAAAACCACCTTCGCACTACGGTCAAAGGAATCGGCCAGGTTGAGACCGATGAATTGTATATCGGTCTAGACAAGCGGGGAGTGCATTACGCTGTCCCAGTGCAGGCCAAAGGGGCCAAGGATCAAATAGGCCAAGTCCAGATTGAGCAAGATGTGGCCATGTGCCAGGAGAAATTCCCTCACCTAGCCGTCATCCCGATCGCTGCGAAGTTTATGGCCCCTAACTTGATCGCGCTATTCGCCTTCGAGGCCACTCAGAGTACTCTGGATTTATTAATTGAAAAGCACTATCGGTTAGTCGCTGCGAATGACCTATCGACCGATGAGTTGATCTCGTACCAATTGAGGCCGCTATAGCATAGTCCCGTGAGGAGCTAGAGTATGTCCCCGCTCTCAGGGCTGCGCGTCCTTGACTTTACCGCGCTCCTGCCCGGCCCCTTCGCCACCATGGTGCTGGCCGACCTGGGCGCGGATGTCGTCCGCATCGAGTCGCCCACCCGGCCGGACATGGTGCGCTTCCTGCCGCCCTTCGACGGCGACGTCTCCGCCTGGCACGGCGTCCTCAACCGCAACAAACGCTCCGTGGCTCTCGACCTGAAGCGGCCGGAGGCCGACGCCGCCGTGCGCCGGCTGGTGGCCGAGGGCGGCTACGACATCGTCATCGAGCAGTTCCGGCCGGGGGTCATGGACCGGCTGGGCATCGGCTACGAGGCGCTGCGGACGGTTAACCCGGCGGTCATCTACTGCGCCCTGACCGGCTATGGCCAGACCGGCCCCCTGCGCGACCGCGCCGGCCACGACATCAACTACCTGGCCCTGTCGGGCGCGCTCAGCTATAGCGGCCGCGCCGGCGACGGCCCGCCGCCACTGGGCATCCAGGTGGCCGACATCGGCGGCGGAGCGATGGGGGCGCTGGTGGGGCTGCTGGCCGCCGTCATCCACCGCGCCGCCACCGGCCGCGGCCAGTTCGTCGATGTCAGCATGTTCGACCTGATGGTCGCCTGGCAAGCCCACCTCGTCAGCCATACCCTGGTGGCCGGCGAGACGCCCACGCCGGAGGGTATGGCCCTCAATGGCGGCCGGGCCTATGACTTGTATCAGACGCAAGACGGCCGCTGGCTGTCCGTCGGCAGCCTGGAACCGAAGTTCTGGCAGGGCTTCTGCGCGGCCATCGGCCGGCCCGACCTGATCGCCGCCGGACTCAGCCTCGACCCGGCCGCCGTCGCCGCGGCCAAGGCGGCCGTGCGCCAGTCCATCGCCGCTCGCCCGCTGGCCGAATGGGTCGCGGTTTTCGCCCCGCTGGATGTCTGCGTCGAGCCGGTGCTGACCGTGCCGGAGATGCTGGCCGGGCCACAGGTGGCCGCGCGCGGCCTGGTGGTGGATGTGCCCCGCCCGGGCGGCGGCGCGCAACGGCAGGTCGCCAACCCGTGGCGCTTCAGCGACGGCGGGGCGGAGTATCGTCACGCCGGCGCGCCGCTGGGAGCGGATACAAACGCTGTATTGACCGCGGCCGGGTTTAGCGACGACGAGATCGCCCGGCTGCGCGCGGCGGCCTAGGCCGCCGCGCGTCTCGACGCGCCGCACTCGTCCGCGGCGCTCCTTAACCCGACCTATACTCTTCTGAGGGAGCCTGGAACATGAATCGCCGCCTTCTCTTCTCGCTTGTCCTGTTCCTCCCGTTGGTTCTATGCGTGTCGGGCGCGTCGGCGACGGACGAACCGTTGCCGCGTGACCTTGACGCCCTGCGTACACTCTATGACCATCCCGCGCCGGCCGCCACCGCGACGGGCGGCACGCCTTCCGCACCCGAGCCGGCCGATGCGCTGCCGGCAACCGACGTCGCCCCGCTGGCCGCGGACGTCGATCATCTGGTCGGCTGGAGCGAGCTGGCTTTCGAGTCCGGCCGCAGCGGCATGTGGGCCATCTACCGCATGAAGCCCAACTTCACCGAGATCGTCCCGGCGGCGGTCTCGGCAACTTACCACAACAGCAGCCCGTCCCTCCGGCCGCGCGGTGCCGACCGCCTCCTCTACGTCTCGCTGCGCAACGACAACTACGACATCTACTCATCCCTGCCCAACGGCGGCGACGAAAAGCGCCTGACCGATTATCGCTGGGATGACCTGATGCCCACGTGGTCGCCCGACGGCACACAGATCGCCTTTCAGTCGGAGCGCACGGGCGGCACCGACATCTACGTCATGAACGCCGACGGCAGCGGCCTGCGGCGGCTGACCACGGCCGAGCAGTTCGACGGCCACCCCGCCTGGTCGCCCGACGGCGCACAGATCGCTTTCTCCTCCGCCCGCACGGGCCGCTACCAAATCTGGGTCATGAACGCCGACGGCGGCGGGCAACGGCAGATGACGGATCAGTTTGCCGCGCTCTACCCGGCCTGGTCGCCCGACGGCGACACCATCGCCTTCAGCGGCCTCTATAGCTATCGACCCGAAGATCCGTTTCTCGACATCCTGCTCATGAACGGGGACGGTTCAAACGTTCGCTACTTTGGCGGTGCGTTCAACAGGGACGCCCATTCCATCTCCTGGTCGCCCGACGGCACACACGCAGCCTACGTCCTGACCCACTGGGAGATCGAAGATGACGCCTGGCGGCCTCAGGACAGCTATCTGCACCTGGGCAGCTACGATGGCGCAATTCTGCACCATAAGCAGGTCTACGAGGACGACCCGTGGATCCTGTCGGTCAGTTGGGCCTCGCGCGACAGCCAGCCCCCCGGGCCGTGCAGCGTCGATACGCCGGCCGTGCGCGCCTGGCGCAGCGCCTACGTCACCTGGAATGCCGCCGACGACCTCTCCGGCGTCGCCCGCTATGACGTGGAGTGGCGCCGCGCCGGGGCGGCCGAGTGGCAGGCGCTGGCGCTTTTCGCGCCGGCAGCCAACTTTACGCTGGATGAACGCGCCGCGGGCGAAACCGTCGAGTGGCGCTGCCGGGCTACCGACGCCAGCTTCAACCGCGCCGACTGGAGCACCGCGGGATTGAAACGCACCCTGGTCGACGGCGCGCCCCCGGCCTCCACGGTGAACGTCATCACGCCGGGCGATGCCGACACCGTCGCGGTCAGCTGGCGTGGTTCCGACTTCGGCAGCGGCGTGGCGACCTACGACATCTGGGTGCGCCAGGGCACGGCCGGCGACTGGACGCGCTGGCAGCGAGCCACAACCGCCTTGAGCGCCGAGTTCACCGGGCAAACGAGCCAGACCTATTATTTCCGCAGCCAGGCCATCGATCGCGCCGGCCTGCGCGAGCCGTGGCGGCCGTCGCCCCAGGCCCAGACGACGCTCGGCTCGCCCGACGCGCCCGCCGGCCCGGTCGCCCCAACCGAGACCGTGCGCGCCCTTCTGCCGCTGGTGACGGCCGTCCCCGGCTCGGCCAACGCGCAGGACATGCTCTCCATCGCCGACTGGCCGACGCTGGGCGGCAACGCCGGCCACACGGGCGTCAACGCCGGCGACCCCGGCGCATCGCGCTATGCGCGTGTCTGGTCGACCGAGCTTAACGACTACGGCGTGGGCCTCATCCCCGAGCAGGTCACGCTCGCCGACGGTGTAGCCATTCTGACGATCGAGGACGGTTCGGTGCATCACTCCATCAAGCACATCATCGCCATCGACGTGGAAACGGGCATCGCTAAATGGAGTTACGATCCCCCCTCTGGCTCCATCAGAAATGTGCCCACGATTGCCCACGGCGCGGCCTACTTCAGCGAATACACCTGGAATGAGCGATGCGCCTTCAAGGCGGTTGACCTCCATACGGGGCGCGAGATCTGGCAGTCCCAGCTCTATTGCAGCGGCTTCTCCAACTTCCAACACCCTTTGATCGTGGGCAATCGTATCTATGTGGCGTCGCGCCACTACGTACAAGAGATTCTGGCGACAACCGGCCAGGACGGATGGCTCGCCTACGGCGGCGACACATACGGAGGCTGGACGCCGGCATACGACAGTGGGCGCATCTACTGGCGCACAGGCCATTCAAGCATTGGCGCGCTAAATGCGGCAACCGGTCAAGGCCTCTGGGAAATGCACCCGCACGACTCCGACGTTGGACGTAACGGCGCCCCCGTCGTCGGCCAAGGGGCGCTTATCAGCGTCAACTATCAGCTTGTTGCCCTGGACACGCGCCAACAGCGCCTCTTGTGGACGATCGAGCCGGAAGTGGAAGACTACTTCCGGCCAGAGACGATGCCGGCGCTGGCTGGCGGCGTCGTGTATGCGTTGCGTGGCCCGGCCCTGGTGGCCTACAATCTATACAGTGGCGCGGAGTTGTGGCGCTTCACGGCCGATGGGCCGCTGTTGGCCGCGCCGGTCATCGCCGGCAAGTACATCTACGTGGCCTCGACTACCCACACCTACGTGCTGAACCGGCAGACGCACCGGGTCGAGTGGGACACACCGACCGGCGGCATCCTGGCAATCGCCAACGGTTATCTGTTCATCGCCGAGACGATCTACGATACGATAGACTATCCGCAAAAATCCATACTCCACGCCTATCGGGCGCAGGAGCCATAGTCTGAATTGTGGAGGGCCTGATGCACTTCCAACCCTTCAACCAACCTGCCCCCCGGCTGGGCAACCAGTACGACGCCGACCGCGTGCTGCGCGCCTATCTGAAGCGCCGCCTGCCGGCCGACGTGCTGGCCGAGGTCGAGCCGGCGCTGCGCGAGATGGGCGAGATGGCCGGCGGCGAACTGTATGATCTGCAACTGGCCGACCGGCTGAACGAGCCGGCGCTGACGCAGTGGGACGCCTGGGGCGAGCGTGTTGACCGCATCGTCGTCACGCCGCTGTGGCAGCGGGCCGAGCGGCTGGCGGCCGAGTTCGGCCTGGTGGCCACGGCCTACGAGCGCCGCTATGGCCCGCTCTCCCGCCCCGTCCAGTTCGCCCTGGCCTACCTCTTCCACCCCTCGACCGACGTCTATACCTGCCCCCTGGCCATGACCGACGGCGCGGCGCGCACGCTGCAACTCAGCGACAACCGCGCCCTCATCGACCGCGCCCTGCCCCACCTGACCAGCCGCGACCCAGCCGCGTTCTGGACCAGCGGCCAGTGGATGACCGAATCGACCGGCGGCAGCGACGTCGGCCGCTCCGAGACCATCGCCTGCCGCGACGCCGGCGGCTGGCGGCTCTATGGCCGCAAGTGGTTCACCTCGGCCACCACCTCGCCGATGACACTGACGCTGGCCCGGCCGCAGGGTAACGGGCCGGGCGGGCGCGGGCTGGCGCTGTTCTACCTGGAACTGCGCGACGAGGACGGGCGGCTGAACCATATCAGCGTCAACCGGCTGAAAGACAAGCTGGGCACGCGTAAGGTGCCGACGGCCGAGCTGCTGCTCGACGGCGCGCCGGCCACACCGGTCATGGGTCTCGACAACGGCGTGCGCAACATCATCCCCATGCTCCACCTGACGCGCACGTGGAACAGCGTCATGGCCGCGGCGACGATGCGGCGCGGCCTGGCCCTGGCGCGCGACTATGCGCAACGTCGCGAGGCCTTCGGCGCGCTCCTCGCCCGCCAGCCGCTCCACATCGACACCCTGGCCCGCCTGCAGGCCGAGACCGAGGCCGCTTTCCACCTCAGCTTCTTCCTCGTCGAGCTGATCGGCCGGGACGAAACCGGCGACATCAGCCCGGCCGACGCCGACCTGCTGCGCCTGCTGACCTCCATCGCCAAGTTGACCACCGGGCGGCAGGCCGTCGAGGTGGCCAGCGAGGTGCTGGAGGCCCACGGCGGCGCGGGCTACGTCGAGGATACCGGCCTGCCGCTGCTGTTGCGCGATAGCCAGGTGCTGCCCATCTGGGAGGGCACGACCAACGTTCTGGCTCTCGACGCGCTGCGGGCGCTGGCCCACGGCGACGCCGGCCTGCAAACGCTGCACCATCGAGTCAGCGCCATCACCGCGACCACACGCGACGCGGCCCTGATCGGGGCCGCCCGCCAGGCCGAGGCCGCCCTCGATCACGCCCTGAGCTGGGTGCGCGACGCCGCCGTGGCCAACCGCACGGCGCTGGAAGCCGGCGCGCGCCGTTTCGGCCTGACGCTCGGCCGAGCGCTGGCCCTGGCGCTGCTGGTCGAGGCGGCCGAATGGTCGCTAACCCACGAGCACGACGGCCGCGCCCGGGCCGCGGCTCTGCGCTTCGCCCGCACCCCCATCGACCATATCGCCGTGGCCGACCCGCGCCTCGACGCGGCCCTGGCCAACGACGAACCATTACCGCTTGCCTGAGGAGTGAAGCCGACGTGTCAGAGAACGACAACCTAACCTTTCTGGATGACCTGGGCCTGGGCTTTGCCGTCGATCGGCTTGGCCCGGCGAAATACCCCACGCCGATGCGCGTCGGCTGCCTGACGGGCGACGACGAGCGCATCCTCTACCACACCGATGTGGCCATCGTCCGCCGCCTGCTCGATGAGGGGTGCGAGCTGCCCTCCTTCGAGCGCGCCGGCCCGCGTGAGCAGCTGTTCTTCAACCCTATCGGCCTGCGCGCCGGCATCGTCACCTGCGGCGGCCTGTGCCCCGGCATCAACGATGTCATCCGCGCCATCGTCCTTTGCCTCCACTATCACTACGGCGTCGAATCGGTTGACGGTTTCCGCTACGGCTACGAGGGGCTGATTCCTGACTACGGCCATGAGCCGATCTCCCTGACGCCGGCGCGGGTGGAGATGATCAGCGACTTCGGCGGCACGGTGCTGGGCACGTCGCGCGGTAATCAGGACGTCGGCCGGATGGTGGATACGCTCGTGACCCGCGGCGTTAGCATCCTCTTCACCATTGGTGGCGACGGCACGCTGCGCGGCGCGGGGGCCATCGCCGCCGAGATCGCCCGCCGCGGCCTGCCCATCGCCGTCGTCGGCGTGCCCAAGACCATCGACAACGACATCGCCTTCATCGAGCGCTCCTTCGGCTTCATCACGGCGACGGCCGAGGCCCAGCGCGTCATCGAGGGGGCGCACAGCGAGGCCCTGGCCGCCCGCAACGGCATCGGCCTGGTCAAGCTGATGGGCCGCGATTCGGGCTTCATCGCCGCCTACTCGGCGCTGG
>ERZ724512.879-NODE-879-length-14059-cov-7.668309_pt1 | contig 14059 bp, 10 predicted proteins | sample MGYA00376045_ERZ724512 | MGnify/ENA primary metagenome ERZ724512 (study PRJEB28724, sample SAMN07190883) | activated sludge metagenome | isolation source: activated sludge of sewage treatment plant in Hong Hong | place: Hong Kong | collected 2016-03-17 ... | reverse complement strand
CGAGTTGGTGGTCGAACCCGCTCATCGCCGGCGGGGGATCGGTGCGGCGCTGATCACCGCCGCACTGCAGCGCGGCGACGGCGCCGACCGGTTTTGGGCGCACGGCACCCTGCCCGCCGCCGCGGCGACCGCCGCCGCGCTCGGTCTGACGCCGGTTCGCGCGCTGCTGCAGATGCGCCGGTCGCTGCGCGGCCTCCCGGACGTGACCGTTCCCGACGGCGTGTTGATCCGCACCTATGCCGGGCCCGACGACGACGCCGAGCTGCTGCGGGTGAACAACGCCGCCTTCGCGTGGCATCCCGAGCAGGGCGGCTGGACGGACGTCGAGCTGGCCGAGCGCCGGGCCGAAGCATGGTTCGATCCGGCCGGGCTGTTCCTGGCTTTCGACGCCGCCGGGCGCCTGCTCGGCTTTCATTGGACGAAGGTGCACGGCGATCCGGCCGACGGCCTCGGTGAGGTGTACGTGGTCGGCGTCGATCCGGCGGCTCAGGGGCGGGGCCTGGGGGTGGCCCTCACCGGCATCGGCCTGCAGCACCTGGCCCGGCGGCTGGCGGACGCCGCGGAGCCGACCGTGCTGCTCTATGTGGAATCGGACAACGGTGCGGCCGTGCGGACGTACGAAGCGCTGGGATTCAGCGTCTACAGCACCGATACCGCCTACGCCGTCTCGCGCTGACCGGCCGGCCGCGACTGTCCGGTCACTGTGGGCTGTTCACCGGCGGTTCACCCGCAATCGGGTTCCCGGCAATGCGCGGCGCATACCTTGCGCAGGACTAAGCACCGCTCCGGGAGACACCCGGCGCGTACTCGAGAAGGCGGAATAGGTGAAGCGCAATCTGGTTGGCAGGACAATGCTCGCGACGGTGTCGATGAGCGCGATCGCGGGTCTGGCGCTGTCGGCGTGCGGCAGCGACAACAACACCGGCGGCGCGGGCAGCTCGGCCGCGGGTTCCTCGGCGGCCGGCTCGGCCGAATGCGGGGGTAAGAACACGCTGACCGCCGAGGGTTCGACCGCGCAGCAGAACGCCATCGCCGTGTTCAATCAGGCGTGGGGACAGGCCTGCCCGGGCAAGAACCTGTCCTACAACCCGACGGGTTCGGGTGCCGGCGTGACCCAGTTCATCGCCAAGAACGTCGACTTCGCCGGTTCGGACTCGGCATTGAAGGACGACCAGGTCCAGAAGGCCGCCGAACGCTGCGGCGGGAACCCGGCGTGGAACCTGCCGCTGGTGTTCGGTCCCGTCGCCCTGGGTTACAACCTGCCCGGCGTCGACAAGCTCGTGCTGAACGCCGACCTGCTGGCCAAGATCTTCACCGGCGCCATCACCACCTGGAACGACCCGGCGATCGCCGCGCTCAACAGCGGCGCCAGCCTGCCCGACACGAAGATCACCCCGATCTACCGGTCCGACTCGTCGGGCACCACCGACAACTTCCAGAAGTACCTCGGCGCGGCCGCCCCGCAGACCTGGACCAAGGGTGCCGGCAAGGAATTCCAGGGCGGTGCCGGCGAGGGCGCCCAGAAGTCCGCCGGTGTGGTGCAGGCCGTGCAGGCCACCCCGGGGGCGATCGGCTACGTGGAGAAGGGCTTCGCCGACCAGGCCAAGCTGACCGTGATCCAGATCGACAACGGCAGCGGCGCCGTGGAGCTCACCGACGAGTCCGCCAAGAAGGCGATCGAAGGCGCCAAGATCTCCGGTACCGGCAACGACCTGGTGCTCGATCTGAACTCGCTGTACGGGACCACGGAGCCGGGTGCCTACCCGCTGGTGCTGGCCACCTACAACATCGTCTGCTCCAAGGGCTACGACGCCGACACCGCCGGCGCGGTCCGGTCCTTCCTGACGGTCGCGGCCAACCAGGGCCAGGCCAACCTCGCGGCGGCCGGCTACGTGCCGCTGCCGGACCAGTTCAAGGAGCGTCTGATCACGGCTGTCGCGGCGATCCAGTAGATGTTCTGCGCAGCGACGCGAATGCGGTGAGGATTGAGGTACCCAACCGATGAGCAATGAGGTCAGCGAAGGTGTCGCAGTGACGGGTCACGATGAGCCGGTGCCGGATCCGTCACAGGCGGGTTCGGGGCAGGTCATCGGGGCGTCCATCTCGGACTTCGAACCCATGGCGACCGAGCCGTCCCACGGGTCCAAGGTCCGATTGGGCGACCGGATCTTCGGTGGGCTCGCAACCGGGTCCGGGGTGCTGATCGTCGTCCTGATCGCGGCGATCGGGGTGTTCCTGCTGTGGCGGGCGATCCCGGCGCTGTCCCGCAACGAGGAGAACTTCTTCCTCTACGGCAGGAACTGGATCACCACCGACACCTCGGCCATGCACTTCGGTGTGTTCGAGTTGTTCCAGGTCACCGTGTTCGTGTCGCTGTTCGCACTGGTTCTCGCGATGCCCGTCGCGCTCGGCATCGCCATCTTCCTGACGCAGTACGCGCCGCGGCGGGTGGCCGGGCCGCTGGGCTATCTGGTGGACCTGCTGGCCGCGGTGCCGTCGATCATCTACGGCGTCTGGGGTCTGTACGTCCTCGCGCCGGTGCTCAAACCGGTGGCGTTGTGGCTCAACCAGCATTTCGGCTGGTTCTTCCTATTCGCCACCGGGAACGCCTCGGTGGCCGGCGGTGGAACCATCTTCACCGCCGGCATCGTGCTCTCGGTGATGATCCTGCCGATCATCACCGCGGTCACCCGCGAGGTGTTCGTCCAGACCCCGCCCGGCCAGATCGAGGCGGCCCTCGCGCTGGGGGCCACCCGCTGGGAGGTGGTCAGGACGACGGTGTTGCCGTTCGGCATGTCCGGCTACGTCAGCGGCGCGATGCTCGGGCTGGGCCGGGCGCTCGGTGAGACGATCGCCCTGCTGATCATCCTGCGCGGTACGCAGACCGCGTTCGGCTGGTCGCTGTTCGACGGCGGCTATACGTTCGCGAGCAAGATCGCCGCCGCCGCTTCGGAATTCAATGACCAGTACAAGGCCGGCGCCTACATCGCCGCCGGCCTGGTGCTGTTCGTGCTGACCCTCGTCGTCAACTCACTGGCCCGCGCGGCGGTGTCCGGGAAGGGACGGTCATGACCTCGATCATGGATCGGCCGGTCAAGGCGCCCACCTTCGAAAGGCTGAGCCTGCGCCGCAAGCTGGCCGACAAGACCGCCACGGTGCTGGTGACGCTGTCGGTCGTCGTCGCGCTGGTTCCGCTGGTCTGGGTGCTCTACTCGGTGATCAGCAAGGGCATCGGCATCGTCACCTCCGGCACGTGGTGGATGAACTCGCAGGCCGGCATGACGGCGTTCGCCCCCGGCGGCGGCGCCTATCACGCCATCGTCGGCACGCTGCTGCAGGGTGTGGTGTGCGCCGTCATCTCGATCCCCATCGGAGTCTTCGTCGGCATCTATCTGGTGGAGTACGGCGGCGCCACCAGGCTCGGCAAGATCACCACGTTCATGGTGGACATCCTGACCGGCGTGCCGTCGATCGTGGCCGCGTTGTTCATCTACTCGCTGTGGGTCGCCACCCTCGGCTTCCAGCGTTCGGGCTTCGCGGTGTCGCTGGCCCTGGTGCTGTTGATGATCCCGGTGATCGTGCGTTCGACCGAGGAGATGCTGCGCATCGTGCCGATGGATCTGCGTGAGGCCAGCTATGCGCTCGGGGTTCCGAAGTGGAAAACCATTGCGCGCATTGTCATTCCGACCGCACTGTCGGGCATCGTCACCGGCATCATGCTGGCGCTGGCCCGGGTGATGGGCGAGACCGCGCCACTGCTGATCCTGGTGGGCTATGCGCAGGCCATCAACTTCGACATGTTCGCGGGCTTCCAGGGCTCGCTGCCCGGCATGATGTACGACCAGGTTTCGGCCGGCGCGGGCGCGAACCCGGTGCCCACCGACCGGCTCTGGGGTGCGGCGCTGACGCTGATCCTTCTGGTGGCCGTCCTCAACATCGGGGCGCGCTACCTCGCGAAATTCTTTGCACCAAAAAAGGTTTAGGAGAACTCCACCATGGCGAAGCGTCTGGACCTCAAGGACGTCAACATCTACTACGGTTCGTTCCACGCGGTCGCGGATGTGTCGATGTCGGTCCCGCCGCGCAGCGTGACGGCATTCATCGGCCCGTCCGGTTGCGGCAAGTCGACGGTGTTGCGCACGCTGAACCGGATGCATGAGGTCATTCCCGGTGCGCGCGTGGACGGTTCGGTCCTGCTCGACGGGGACGACATCTACGGCGCCGGGGTGGACCCGGTCGGCGTGCGCAAGACCATCGGCATGGTGTTCCAGCGGCCGAATCCCTTCCCCACCATGTCGATTCGCGACAACGTGGTGGCCGGGCTGAAACTGCAAGGGGTCCGCAACCGCAAACTGCTCGACGAGACCGCCGAGCAGTCACTCAAGGGCGCCAACCTGTGGAACGAGGTCAAGGACCGGTTGGACAAGCCGGGCGGCGGACTGTCCGGCGGCCAGCAGCAGCGACTCTGCATCGCCCGCGCCATCGCCGTGCAGCCGGACGTGTTGTTGATGGACGAGCCGTGCTCGGCCCTCGATCCGATCTCGACACTGGCCATCGAGGACCTGATCGCGGAACTCAAGCAGGAGTTCACGATCGTGATCGTCACGCACAACATGCAGCAGGCCGCGCGGGTCAGCGATCAGACGGCGTTCTTCAACCTGGAGGCAACCGGCAAGCCCGGCAAGCTCATCGAGATCGACGACACCGAGAAGATCTTCTCCAACCCGAACCAGAAGGCCACCGAGGACTACATCTCCGGACGTTTCGGCTGAGTCCGACCCCCATCTGTTCAGCGCTGGCTGCGAGGTCTACTCGAAAGTTCTCGCAGCCACCGCTGAACAGATCTCGTGGGGGCGCCACGGCTGAATCAGGGGGTGTGCCAGATGCTTTCTTCCGGCAACGTCCCGGTGACCTGGAAGATCACCCGGCGGGCCACCTCGACGGCATGGTCGGCGAACCGTTCGTAGAACCGGCCGAGCAGGGTCACGTCGACGGCCGCCGCCACACCGTGCTTCCAGTCCCGGTCCATCAGGACCGTGAACAGATGCCGGTGCAGATCGTCCATCGCGTCGTCGTCCTCCCGGATGCGCGCGGCTTTCTCCGGGTCGCGTGACAGCAGCACCTCCTGTGCGCTGTTCCCCAATTCGACTGCCAGACGGCCCATTTCGGCGAAATACCCGTTGACTTCCTCGGGCAGCGCGTGCTGCGGGTGACGGCGGCGCGCGATCTTGGCGACGTGCAGGGCGAGGGCGCCCATCCGGTCGATGTCGGCGACGATCTGGATGGAGCTGACGATGGACCGCAGATCGCCGGCCACGGGCGCCTGAAGGGCGAGCAGCACGAACGCGTTTTCCTCGGCCTGGTGGCTCATTGCCACGATTTGGTCGTGGTCGGTGATGACTTGCTCTGCCAGTACGAGGTCGGCCTGCAGCAACGCCTGGGTTGCGTGTTCCATGGCTCGCCCGGACAGCCCACACATTTCGCCCAGGTGTTCGGTCAGGGCGGAGAGCTGCTCATGGTAAGCGGTGCGCATATGTCCAAGGCTACGGGCAATATCGCGTGATGGTCATGACGCGGCCGGTGAACTCACGGTGAATGGCGTGTTCAGCTACTCGCAACTGATGTCGGCGCCGTTGGTGACGGTGAGGTCCTCGGGCAGCTTGGTGGGGGTGGCCGAACCGGTGTGTGTGACATGCACGCTGAGCTGGGAGCCGCTCGACGGTGGCGCGGTGACGCCGGTGAAGTCGCTGCCCAGCACCACGTGCACGGCGTCGCCCAGCCCCGTCACCCGTTCGATGCGCGGGTTCCCCAGCGCGCCGGCGACTGTGGCCGCTGCCTGTTCGTTGCCCGGCGAGTACATCACCGTGGTCTGCGACCGGGATTCCGAGTAGTCGTCGGGAGTGTCGACGTTGAAACCGTGCTCTTGCAGGTCGAGGCTGGCCGACGAGCCCAGGCCGGTCAGCGAGGTGGCGTTCGACACGTGCACGGTGACGTCGTGCGGATCGGCGGCGACGGCGTTGACCAGCTCGCTGACGGGCGCTTCGGACGACGTGGACGGCGTGGACGTCTCGGCGATCGGTGTCGGGGTCTCGGTGCCCTGCTTGGAGGTGCTGGTGACCGGTGTGGTGGTCTCGTTCTTGTCGTTCTCACCGGGCAGGGGATCGTCGTCGATGATCGCGTCGAACAACGCGCGGATGGCTTCGTCGTTGGGAACCTCGTTGCCGTCCTCGTCAGTGACGCCGGTGGTCGGCAGCGTGATGAAGGTCACGCGTCCCGCCGAGACGCCCTGGATGGACTGGCCGAGGTCCACCAGGTCCTTGGTCTTGACGTTGTCGACGTAGCTGTCGTTGATGAACAGGTTGACGACGTTGTTGAGCTTGCTCAGCGAGAAGAACGTGTCCTTCGAGATCAGCGACCGCAGCAGCGACGACAGGAACATCTGCTGACGCTTGATCCGCCCGTAGTCGCCGTTCTGCTCGGTTTCGATCTGTCGGGCCCGCACGTAGTTCAGCGCGGTGTGGCCGTCGATGGTCTGGCGGCCCGCCGTCGCCAGAACGGTGCCGAGCTCGGCGTCTTCCAGGGGAGTGGTGGTGCACACCTCGACACCGCCGAGCGCGTCGACCATCTTGGAGAAGCCGGTGAAGTCGACGGCCATGAACCGGTTCACCGACAGGCCGGAGATCTTCTGGATGACCTTCACCAGGCACTTCGGCCCACCGAGCGCGTAGGCGGAATTCAGTTTCGTGTCGGTGTAGCGCTCCTCAGGGCTCCAGACGCCCTCTTTTTCGTCATAGACGGGCCCGTACTCGCCGGTCCGGGCATCCCAGGCCTCGCACATCGTCGGCGTGATCGCGGTGTCCCGCGGGAACGACACCACCACCACGCGCTTACGGTTGGCCGGAATGTTCACCAGCATGATGGTGTCGGAACGGGCGCCCTCGGCGTCTTCCACGCTGCCGGCCCCGACGTCGGCGTTCTCCCCGATCCGACTGTCCGCGCCGACGATCAGGAAGTTCTCGTCACCGAACTGTGCGTTGGGGTCGAGGATGTCGCGGGAATTCGGATCGAGCGCGGCCACGTAGTTCAGCAGGTTGTTCTTGGACGTCGTCCACTGCCAGGCCCCACCGGTGAGGGCGAGAGCGAGAACCGCCATCAACGCGGCGAACGAACGCGCGGCCAGCATCCTCCCCGGGTGCCGCCGTTTGCCCGCGACAGGAGCCGCCGGACCGGTGTGGCGCGCCGCCAGCCGGGCGGGGGTGGCCCGTCGGCCGCCCGGTGCCGGCGCCTCGGTCGGCCCATCGTGCGGGGTGGAGTGCAGGGCGGAGAGATCGGGGATCTCGGAGGCGTAGGGCGCGCCGAGCGGGCCGGGCCAGTCGGCGAGATATGCCGGGGCGGTCGGCGGCTCCATAACCGCCTGCTCGTCGGACTCCGGCTCGTCGGACGCCGGCTCCTCGGATTCCGGCTCCTCGGGCGGCCGGTGTCGGTGGGCATCCGGGTGGCGGTCCCGGTGCTGCAGCACGACCGGGATCTCACCAGTGAGCCGGGCGATGAGGTCGGCAACCGGGACGCCGTCGGTGTGGTTGCCGGTGGAGGCTTCCGTCGGGGCCGGTCCGCGTTCCCACGGCGCGGCCGCCGGCGCCGGGCGCGACGTGCGGGTGACCCATTTGTCGGGGTCGTCGGAACCGGATTGCGGCGCGGCGGACTCAGGAGTGGCGTTGTCGCCGTCACTCATCTGCTTCTCCGCTTCCGGTCAACTGTCGATCCACGCGTCACCGTGATGCCTCGTGCTCGGCATCAGGGCTTTCCGGCTCTCCGATCGTGAGCAGCACTCGGGGCCCCGTCGTTGGGGCGAATTGGAACAGGTTCATCGTACTTAGGCAACTCGAGAGGACCGATATCGAGATCGTCTCGGTTCAGCCGCCCGAGTGCATCACATCCGCGCCGGCCGGGACGGTGCAGTCGTCCGGATCGATCAGCCAGCCGTCGGGCAGCGAGACCGCCGCCGGGGATCCCTGCCGTCCCCGCGGGCCGGACGCGGCGGCAGGGAACGGGACGTCGCGGTCCAGCTGGGAGAGCAGTGCGTCGAGCTCGTCCAACGTCTTGACCAGGGCCAGAGCCCGGCGCAGGTCGGCGCCGGCGGGGAAGCCGTGGAGGTACCAGGCGATGTGCTTGCGCATGTCCCGCATGCCCTTGTCCTGGCCGAAGTGGTCGGCGAGCAGGGCGCCGTGGCGGCGCATGATGTCGGCCACTTCGCCCAGCGTGGGCGGGGTGGGCGCCGGCGTCCCGGTGAAGGCGGCCGATAGTTCGGCGAACAACCAGGGCCGGCCGAGGCAGCCGCGCCCGATGACGACACCGTCGCACCCGGTGCTCGCCATCATCGCGCATGCGTCGGCGGCGTCGAAGATGTCGCCGTTGCCCAGTACCGGAATGCTGGTCACGTGCTGTTTGAGGCGTGCGATCTCGGCCCAGTCGGCGGTGCCCGAATACCGCTGCGACGCGGTGCGGGCGTGCAGGGCCACGGCCGCGGCGCCTTCCTGCTCGGCGATGCGCCCGGCGTCCAGGTGGGTGTGGTGCGCGTCGTCGATCCCGATCCGGAACTTGACCGTCACCGGGATGTCGGTGCCTTCGGTGGCGCGCACGGCCGCCGCCACGATCTGGCCGAACAGCCGCCGCTTGTAGGGCAGCGCGGCGCCGCCGCCGCGGCGGGTCACCTTGGGCACCGGGCAGCCGAAGTTCATGTCGATGTGGTCCGCGAGGTTGTCGTCGACGATCATCCGGGCCGCGTCGTACGTGGTGGCCGGGTCGACGGTGTAGAGCTGCAGTGAGCGGGGCGACTCGTCGGGCGCGAACGTGGTCATGTGCATGGTGACCGGATGGCGCTCCACGAGCGCCCGAGCGGTCACCATCTCGCACACGTACAGGCCGCTGGTGGTTCCCGTCCGGGCCTGCTCCAGTTCCCGGCACAGCGTCCGGAACGCGACGTTCGTCACCCCGGCCATCGGGGCCAGCACGACGGGACTGGGCAGCGCAAACGGGCCGATCCGGAGTTCGGATCGGCCCGTGTCGCGGATTTCGGTCAGCCCGACGATGACGACACCAACAGGTTCTTCATGGCCTTCTTCTCGGCGACCATCCGCTCCCGCTCGAGCCGGCGCTGCTTGGCGACCTCGAACTTCTCGCAGGTGTCCTCGAGTTCCTCGATGAGCAGGCCGAGGTCGTCGCGCATCGCGGCTGCCTCGCCGGTGAAGTCGTCGCGCTCGAAGATGCGCCACTTCTTCAGAACCGGCATCACCACGTCGTCGAGGTGGACCCGCGGGTCGTAAACACCGCCGACGGCGATGATGACGGCCTTGCGCCGGAACTCCGGAACGGTGTAGCCGGGCATCTTGAAGTTGCGCAGCACCCGGTGCAGGGACCGCATCGCCTGGTTCGGGGCGATGTCCAGGCCGGCCGCGCTGGTGTCCCGGTAGAAGATCATGTGCAGGTTCTCGTCGGCGGACACCTGTTGCAGCAGCTTGTCGGCGACCGGGTCGTCGCACGCCTTGCCCGTGTTGCGGTGGGACACCCGGGTGGCCAGTTCCTGGAACGAGACGTACATCACCGAGTCGAACAGGCTCTCGGCGAAGAGATCGCCCTGCTGGTTCTGGCCGGGCGAGAAGCCGCGGGTGACCTGCTCCATTCGGGTGATCTCGAGTTCGACGGGGTCCACCGCGCGGGTGACGACCAGATAGTCGCGCAGGGAGATGCCGTGCCGGTTCTCCTCGGCGGTCCAGCGGTTGACCCAGAAGCCCCACGGGTCGTCCATGCTGAAGTTCATCGCGATCTCGCGGTGATACGACGGCAGGTTGTCCTCGGTGAGCAGGTTCTGCACCATCGCCGTCTGGGCGACCTCGGAGAGCTTGGACTGCTCGGGATCCCAGTCCTGACCGCCCAGGGCGTAGTAGTTCTTGCCGTCCGACCAGGGGATGTAGTCGTGCGGATTCCAGTCCTTGGTCATCTTCATGTGGCGGTTGATCAGTTCTTCCACCACCGGTGACAGTTCGTGCAGCAGTTGCAGGTCCGTCAGGTCTTGCGACACGGGTTCCTCCCAGTTATCTGTACCTGTTGGTTGCAGTCAATATATCTGTGTCTTACGGTACCAACAAGTTTCGGCCCGATCGTGTCCCGGCGCGATGCCGTTCCGTGACGTCGCCGCGACCGGCCCTCAGGGCTGCTGGACCGCCGCGCGGGCGAGCAGCATGTCGACGCAGTAGTCGATGAACTGCGTCCGGCTGACGGTCAGCCGGCCGTCGAGATAAGCGGTGAACAACGCGGTCAGGCCGCCGATCAGGCCGGTGGCCGCCATCTTCTGGACGGCGGGGTCGGTGATCGTCGTCAGCTTGTGCTGGAGGAGGTCGATGAAGCTGGGCATCCACTCGGCGCCGGAGCGGACGAGCACGGGTTCGGCCTGTGGGCCGAGCAACAGAATGCGGCCCCGCACCGGGTCGTCGACCATCATCGCCACGAACCGCTCGACGGCCTCGCGTGGAGTGGCCGCGCTGGTCAGCGTTGTCATCGCCCGCCGGCACACGTCGTCGTAGACCGCGCGGACGAAGTCGTCGCGGTCGGCGAAGCTCTCGTAGAAGTAGCGTTCGGTCAGCCCGGCCTGCCGGCACACGGCCCGGACGGTGACGGCGGGCCCGTCCGTGGCGCCGAGCAACCGCACGCCGGCGGCGACCAGATCGTCACGACGACGGGCCTGCCGGTCCTCCAGGGGAACACCGGTCCAACGGCCGCGACGTTGACCCGAGGCCGTCGCACTCCTAGACTCATTTTTTGACAACGTATGTAGTCAACTTCTTTGTCGCTATCGGAAAGAGCACCTGTGACCCAAGATACTTCCGAGGCCCCGTCGCTGTCCGGAAACACCGACCAGGTGGATGCTCCGGCCGGCGGCTGTCCGATGTCGGCGACCGGCTACGAGGCGCCACCACTGCCGCTCGGGCCCGACTCGTTGACCTGGAAGTACTTCGGTGACTGGCGCGGCATGCTGCAGGGGCCATGGGCCGGTTCGATGCAGAACATGCATCCGCAGCTGGGCGCCGCCGTCGAGGAGCATTCGATCTTCTTCCAGGAGCGCTGGCCCCGGCTGCTGCGGTCGCTCTATCCCATCGGCGGGGTGGTGTTCGACGCCGACCGGGCGCCGATGACCGGCGCTCAGGTGCGCGACTACCACGTCGACATCAAGGGCGTCGACGCCCAGGGCCGGCGCTACCACGCCCTGAATCCCGACGTTTTCTACTGGGCGCACGCGACGTTCTTCGTGGGCACGATCATCGTCGCCGACCGGTTGTGCGGCGGGATCACCGAAGAGGAGAAACGCCAACTCTTCGACGAACACGTGCAGTGGTACTCGATGTACGGCATGAGCATGCGGCCGGTGCCCGAGACGTGGGAGGACTTCCAGGTCTACTGGGAACACATGTGCACCGAGGTCCTGGAGAACAACAAGGCCGCCCGCGACGTGCTCGACTTGCGCGACTTGCCGAAGCCGCCGTTCGTCGCGTGGATGCCGGAGTGGATGTGGCGCGCCAATCGCGCCGTGATCTCCCGGTTCTTCGTTTGGTTCACCGTGGGCCTCTACGACCCGCCCGTTCGAAAACTCATGGGTTACAGCTGGTCTCGCCGCGACGAGTGGTTGCACCGGCGCTTCGGCGACGTGGTGAACCTGGTCTTCCGGGCGCTGCCGAGGCGCAGTCGGATGCACCCGCGGGCGCGCGCCGGCTGGGACCGGGCGATGGGACGCATCGCCGCCGACTCGCCACTGCCCGAGACGCCGGCACGCAATCTGCCGCCGGTCGAACACCGCGGCAATGGCATGCACTACTGCCCGCACGCCTCAGCGCAGTAGGCGCGCGCGACGCGGCATCAGTCCGGGCCGCACCTGTTTCCCGAGTCCCGGCGCCGCGCCGGCGACCGAAACCGTCCCGGTGCTGCAAACCGCGCCATCTGCGCCGACCGATCCGGCCGCCGGCTAGGGCCGTCGCGCTGCGGTCGGCGCGGCCGCCTTTCACACAGGCATTTCCGGAACACCTTCGCGATGGCGTTGTCGCTCGGAGCCTTCGCATTTCGGCTTGACACCGCGTCGTTGGGACGGCCGGCGACTCCGCCCAGAAGCCGGGTTCGTGGCGGTCGAGGCGCTCGCACACCCCACGATTGGCCGGCCTGAAGCCCTCGAAATGTTTTCAGATGGCTAACTGATTATTGCGACATCGGCAAACCGCCCAGCCGTCGGTCCGGGAGACCCGCCGGGCGTAGATTTGGGACTAACTTCCCTTGTGGCAGGGGATGAATGGCACCGTCGGCGGTGGCCGAACGACTGCCAAAGGCACCCCGCCTACGGCGATGGGCATCGCATTACTGCAAATTGGTCGGAACCAACATTTGTGACGCAAACGTGTGCCAGAGTTGGGATGCGAATCAATCGGCCGGGGACCGGCGTGTCCCGTCCGAACCAGACAGCAGGAGGCATGATGGTCAACGTTGACAAATCATCGAATTTGCCACGCCAACCCTTGAACATCGTCGACAACGTCATCGACCGTCCGTACACGATCCAGCGACTCGTGGAGAATCCGGTCGAGAAAGTCGTCGACAAACCGGTCACCCTGGAGCGCGTCGTCGAGCGGCTCGTGGTCGACACCATCGACAAGGTGGTCGACAAGCCGGCGAGCGTAAGCCGGTTGGTCGAGCGGCCGATCGTGACGGTCGTCGACAACGTGGTGGACAAAGCGGTACAGGTACAGCGCGCGGTAGAACGCCCTGTCGTAAGCGTCCACGACAACGTCGTGGATAAGCCGGTGACCATCGGCCGGCTCGTCGAGAAGCCGGTCGTCAATGTCGTCGACAAGGTCGTGGACCGGCCGGTGGATATCCAGCGCCTGGTGGACCGGCCCGTGGTGAACGTGGTCGACAAGGTCGTGGACCGGCCGGTGGATATTCAGCGCCTGGTGGACCGGCCCGTGGTGAACGTGGTCGACAAGGTCGTGGACCGGCCGGTGGATGTGGCACGCACCGTAGAGCGCGCCGTCGTCAATGTCGTCGACAAGATCGTTGACCGTCCGTCTGACGTGCAGCGCCTGGTCGAGCGTCCGGTGGTCAACGTGGTGGACAACGTGGTGGATCGGCCGCACGACATCCAGCGTCTGGTCGAGCGACCCGTGGTGAACATCGTCGACAAGATCGTCGATCGTCCCGCCGAGGTGCAGCGCCTCGTGGAGAAGCTGGTCGTGACGGTGGTCGACCAGGTTGCCGAGCGTCCCGCACAGGTTCAGCGCCTGGTCGAGAACCTGCTCGTCAGCATCCAGGACAACGTCGTCGACAAGCCGGTCACACTGCAGCGACTGGTCGAGAACCCCGTCATCGACGTGGTGGACAAGATCGTCGACGTACCGGTCCAGCGGATCGTGGAGCGCGTCGTCGAGAAGCCGGTCGAGAAGATCATCGAGCGCGTTGTCGAGAAGCCGGTCGAGAAGATCGTCGAGAAGATCATCGAGGTGCCGGTCGAGAAGATCGTCTACAAGACCGTCGAGAAGCCGGTTGAGCGAATCGTCGAGGTCACGGTCGAGAAGCCGGTCGTGAAGGTCGTCGAGGTGCCCAAAGAGGTCATCGTCGAGAAGATCGTCGAGAAGCCCGTGGAGAAGATCGTCGAGCGGGTCGTCGAGAAGGTCGTCGAGAAGGTCAACGTCGTCGAGAAGGTGATCGAGAAGCCGGTCGATCGGGTGGTCGAGAAGGTTGTCGAGAAGCCGCATGTGGTCGAGAAGGTGATCGAGAAGCCGGTCGACCGTGTCGTCGAGAAGGTTGTCGAGAAGCCGCATGTGGTCGAGAAGGTGATCGAGAAGCCGGTCGATCGGGTGGTCGAGAAGGTCGTCGAGAAGCCCCATGTGGTGGAGAAGATCATCGAGAAGCCGGTCGATCGGGTGGTCGAGAAGGTCGTCGAGAAGCCGAACGTGATCGAGAAGATCATCGAGAAGCCGGTCGATCGGGTGGTCGAGAAGGTTGTCGAGAAGCCGCATGTGGT
>ERZ724512.877-NODE-877-length-14076-cov-4.920405_pt1 | contig 14076 bp, 14 predicted proteins | sample MGYA00376045_ERZ724512 | MGnify/ENA primary metagenome ERZ724512 (study PRJEB28724, sample SAMN07190883) | activated sludge metagenome | isolation source: activated sludge of sewage treatment plant in Hong Hong | place: Hong Kong | collected 2016-03-17 ... | reverse complement strand
CGTGGGTGAACCAGCGCCTGTTGAATACTGCCGCGGAACTGACACAGGCGGAGTTCACCCAAAAGCTCTGGGCAGGCTTTGGTTCCGTACATCTAGCCTTCGCCCACCTTCTGGGTGCAGAGGAATTGTGGTTCGCACGCTGGCAGGGTCAATCCCCGTCGGCAATGCTCTCTGCGGAGGAAGTACCAACGGTTGCGGCCTTGCGCGAGCGGATGGCGCCATTAGTGGCCGCGCGACGTGCCAATCTGGCCAGTCTCGACGATGCTGGGCTCACTGAGGTCGTGCAGTGGACGAACATGCGCGGCAAGGCGTTTGCCCTGCCGCGCTGGCAAGTGATCCTGCATTGCGCCAATCATTCGACCCACCACCGCAGCGAGATCGCGGCCATGCTCACCCAACTGGGCCACGAGCCGGACAGCACCGATTTGCTGGAGTATTACCTGGCTCAGGCCGGCCAATCCTGGAAGCCGACCGGCCGATAATCAGGCCTACTTGCGCTGCATTGTCACATCTAGCTCATACGGATCGGTCGCGTCGGCCGGAATCTCGTAGTTGTCCACGGCGATGGCCTTGTAGTCATCGTGCACGACGACCAGCCCATAGCGCTCGCCCGGCGTGACCTTGGCGTCGAGCTGAAACTTCCCACCGCGTGCGCTGGTCCCACTAGCCGCCACCATGCTTTCATCGAAGTCGCTGTCAATCCATTCCTGAATCGTGACGCCCGGATTGAGCAGTGCGACCAGTGCGCCAGAGATCGTACGCCGGCTGTTGTCTACTTCGCGCACGACGCCGGTCACGCTGACGCTGCTGGTGCGCACGCCGGCGCTGCGCTCGGCAATGGCGAACTCGCCGCGCTGGGCAAGGCTATCCCCGATGTACAGTTCCAGGGTAAAGCTACCCACCGGCAGGCCGTCGGGATGGGTCAGGCTCACCCAGGACGAGTCGATATTGTCGTCCTCCCACACATCCGACTCGCTCAACACTTCCTCGCCGTCGTAGAGCCAGCGCGTGCGCCAGGGCGTGCCCGCGGCCACGTTGCTGACCGGGAAGACCGCATAGACGGTCTTGACATCGAGGAAGGTGTTGCCGGCGTTGACGGGCTTGCCGTCGTCGGTGATGTCTGTGGCGAAGGTAATTGGGCCAAACGCTGCTGTACCGGACGGCATGCGCGCCGCGCCCACGGAAACCGTGCCCTTGTGCAACTGTTTGCCGTCGAGCGTCATGGTGACTTCATAAAGCCCATCGGGCAAGCCGTCGTCGCTGTAGAGATGCAGCCAGTTGACACCGCTGCTGCCATCGCTCCAGGCAAAGGAATCCTCATAGGCCGGCTCGCCGTCGATGGTCCACACATAGGCAAAGGTCTGCCCGTTGCGGAAGCCGGCATATTCGAAGCTGACGTAGAGGTCGGTCACACCGCTCGGCAGCACGGTCATGGGCGTGACAACACGATTCTGGCGATCGACTTCTGTCCCAAAAGAGACCGCAGCCACGCTTGCGCTGCGCCCGCGCCTTCGCGATGTTGGCGGCCGAGGACACCAGCATCGAGCCGACCGGCGCGCCCAGCCCCTTCGAAAAGCACACGTTCACGGTGTCGAACAGCCGTCCGTAGTCAGCCAGGGCCACCCCGGTGGCCACATGCGCGTTCCACAGTCGCGCGCCGTCGAGGTGCAAACCGACGCCCGCGTCCCGGCAAAGCCGGTTCACCTCGACCAGGGTGGAGTACGGCTGAACCGTGCCGCCGCCGAAGTTGTGGGTGTTCTCCAGCGCCACCGCGGCGGTCGAGACCAGGTACGGACCGGCGTCCGGTGTGATCAGGTCGGCGATCGTGGCCGCGTCCGCGATGCCGTCCGCTGACTGCCAGGTGCGGGTCGTGATCCCGTGCAGCGCCGCGTGGGCGCCAAGCTCGGCGCGGACGATGTGCGCCCGCACGTCGGCGACCACCTCCTGCCCCGGTGGCACCAGGCACCACACGCCCAGCAGGTTGGCCATCGAACCGGTGGTGCAGAAGAGCCCTGCCTCGTGACCGAGCAGCTCAGCCACCCGGGCCTCGAACGCGTTCAGCGTCGGGTCCTCGCCGTAGACATCGTCGCCCACCTCAGCGGACGACATCGCGGCCAGCATCCCCGGCGTCGGCTTCGTGAGCGTGTCACTGCGGAGATCGATCACTTCAGAAATCCTCGGCCGAGTACTCCTGCACCGGGTTCACCCGGCGGATCCGGCCGTCGGTCAGCCGGTCGGCGATCAGGAAGGACAACTCCAGCGACTGGTTGCGGTTCAGCCTCGGGTCGCAGGCGGTCTCGTAGCGGTTGGCCAGATCGGCCTCGGCCAGCTCGTCCACCCCGCCCACGCACTCGGTGACGTCGTCGCCGGTCAGCTCGATGTGCACGCCACCCGGCCAGGTGCCCAGGCCCTCGTGCACGTCGAAGAAGCCGTTCAGCTCGTCGGCCACCTGGCTGAACGCCCGGGTCTTGTAGCCGAGCGAGGTCTCGAACGTGTTGCCGTGCATCGGGTCGCAGACCCAGGCCACCTTGCGTCCGGTCTGCTCGACCGCCTCGACGATCGGCGGCAGGGCGTCGCGAACCTTTGCCGCACCCATCCGGCTGATCACCGTCAGCCGTCCGGGCTCGTGGTCGGGATCCAGCTTGTCGAACAGTGCCGTCACCTCGGACGGGACCGCGGACGGCCCGAGCTTGACGCCGATCGGATTGCGCAGGTGCCGCAGGTACTCCACGTGCGCGCCGCCGAGTTGCCGCGTCCGCTCACCGATCCAGACCATGTGCGCGGACGTGTTGTACGGCGTGTCCGTGCGCGAGTCGATTCGGGTGAGGGCGTGCTCGTACTCCAGCAGCAGCGCCTCGTGGCTGGAGTAGAAGTCGACCGTCCGGAACGACTCCTTGTCGACACCGCAGGCCACCATGAATGCCAGCGCGCGGCTGATCTCGTCGGCCAGGTGCTCGTAGCGCTCCTCCACGTTCGAGTTGTGCACGAAGTCGGCATTCCAGGTGTGGACGGCGCGCAGGTCGGCGAACCCGCCATTCACGAACGCACGCAGCAGGTTAAGGGTCGCCGCGGAGTAGTTGTAGACCTCCAGCAGCCGCTGCGGATCGGGCTGGCGCGCCTCCGGCTCGAACGCCAGTGCGTTCACCGCGTCGCCGCGGTAGGCGGGCAGCGTGGTCGCACCGCGGGTCTCGGAGTCGCGGCTGCGCGGCTTGGCGTACTGGCCAGCGATCCGGCCGACCTTGAGCACAGGCACCTGCGCGGCGTAGGTGAGCACCACGGCCATGCTGAGCAGCACCCGCAGCTTGCCGCGGATGTTCGCAGCGGTCACCGACTCGAAGGTCTCGGCGCAGTCACCGCCCTGCAGCAGGAAGGACCGGCCGGCGGCAACGTCGGCCAGCTTGTCGCGGAGCACGTCGCACTCCCCAGCGAAAACCAGCGGCGGACGTCGGCGCAGTTCGGCCAGCACCCGCGCGACCGCGTCCGGGTCGGGGTAGCTCGGCTGCTGGGCCGCGCCGAGCGCGTGGAGTTCAGCCAGCGAAGGGATTGGTTCCAACACGCGGGTCAGGATAGCCCGCCTGAGGGCAGCTCAGGCGGAGTGGCCCCGTAGCCGGGACGCGGCAGCACCCTCGCCTCGGCGTCCGCAGCCGTCAGCGAACCGCTCTTCAGCGAGGTGCCGTAGGCCTCGACGTAGGTCTGCCCGGTCAGTTCCATGATCGCGTTCATCACTTCGTCGGTGACCCAGCGCAGGGTTTCGCGGTCGTCATGCAGCCCGGCGTACGCGCCGAAATCCATCGGCTTGCCGATCTTGACCTGCGGCTTCCAGATCCACGGAATCCCGAGCCTGCGGACGGTTTGGGTGTTCAGCATGCCCACCGGCACCACCGGCACGCCGGCGGCCAGGGCAAGGCGCGCCACCCCCGTCCGGCCCTTGTAGAGCCGGCCGTCCGGGGAGCGCGTGCCTTCGGGGTAGATGCCCACCATGCCGCCGTCGGCGAGCACCCGCAGCACCGGGCCGAGACCCTCGAGGCTCACCCGTCCACCGGAGCGATCCAGTGGCACCTGGCCGACCGCTTTCAGGAACCACGCCACGATCTTCGAGCCGATCCCGCGGTTGCCGGCGAACAGTTCCGCCTTCGCCGGGAAGGTCACCTGCCGGTGCAGCATCGCGGGCATCACGAAGGTGTCGCCGGCTGCGAGATGGTTACTGGCGAGGATCACGCCGCCGGTCTTCGGCAGGTTCTCCTCGCCCTCGATCGTGGCGCGGAAGAGCCAGCGAACGATCGGGGCGAACAGCACGTTTTTGAACAGGGCGTAGTACACGCCGACAGCCTACGATGACCGCATGCCTTCAACTCCTACGACGCCACGAGTCGGCGACTACGCGCAGCCGTTCAGCGCGGACGGCGGCCGGATCGGCGTCCTGTTCTGCCACGGGTTCACCGGGTCGCCCTGGTCGCTGCTGGAATGGGCCAAGCTGACCGCCGACGCAGGTTACAGCGTCTCGCTGCCCCGGCTGCCCGGCCACGGCACCACCTGGCAGGAGTTGAACCTGACCACCTGGCGCGACTGGTACGACACCGTGGAGGCGGCGTTCCTGGAACTGCGCAGCCGTTGTGATGTGGTGTTCGTGGCGGGCCTGAGCATGGGCGGGGCGCTCGCCCTGCGGCTGGCGGAACGACACCGCGACGAGGTGGCCGGTCTGGTGCTGGTGAACCCCGCGGTGGTGGGCATGCGCCGAATGGCCGCGATTCCGCTGCTGAAGCTCTTCCTGCCCTCTGCCAAGGCGATCGGCTCCGACCTGATCGACACCAAGGTGGACGAGCACGCGTACGACCGGACGCCGTTGAAGGCGGCGCACTCGATGATGAAGATGTGGGCGGACATCCGCGCCTGCATGGATCTGGTGATCTGCCCGGTGCTGATCTTCCGCTCCGCCACCGATCACGTGGTTCCGGCAGCGTCCACGGCGTTCGTGCTCAGCCATGCATCGAGTGAGGACATCAGCGAACGCGTGCTCGAGAACAGCTTTCACGTCGCCACGATGGACCGCGACAAGGAGCAGATCTTCACCGAGTCGCTGGCCTTCTTCGCCAAGCACTCGGCGAAGCATCCCTGAGCTGCTCAGCCACCATCCCTGAGCCGACGAAGCTCGGCGACGTACCAGCTTCGTACCTGCTCGTGCTCGGCTTCGGTGACCTTCGCCGCCTGGTGGATCGCGCGGGCGAGGAAGTCGTCCGCTTGCCGGCCCCGATGCTTGATCACCTGGTCAACGGCCAGTTGAGCCAGCGCATAGTCGGTGAGGGTGTTCAGTTCGCTCGGTAGCTTGTCGGGCAGGGCGTGGCTGGCCAGGTAGTCGATGACCAGCTTGTGGTTGCGGGACGCTGTGGACGGGTCCGCGCCTGCTGCCACCGACTCTGCGAGGCCTTCGGTGGCCCAGCCCAGCGACTTCCCCGACGGGACGCAGGCCGAGGCCGTGGCGACGTGCACGCCCTCATGCACCAGAGTGCTGCGCAGCCACGGGTCACCTGCGACGAGGACGACCGGGTTCACCACGATTTCGGACGCGCCGTCGGTGCAGGTGGTGGCCGCGGACGCCGCGTCCGCAGGTGTAGCGGTTCTGGACGCGAACTCTGCGGCATCGGTGGCGATGACCACGTCAAGCTTTCCCTGCCAGCCCGGCCTGACCGCAGCGGTGATTTCGGCTGCGCGGACGGTGCGCGCGGCCTGCTCGATTCGCTGCGTCCAGGCAGCGCGATCAGTCTCGCTCAGCCGGGAGGCGGTGAGTGAACCGAACTCGGTGCTGGTGCTTTCGGGCCCTTCGACAGGCTCAGGGATCGTGGCAGTGGGCGGCGTGGGCTGACAGCCGACCAGCGCGAACGCCACAGCGGCGGCGGCCAGCCGTGCGCGGAGGGTCAGCCGATCACCCGGCGGGCACCGGCCCACGGCGCCGGGTAGGAGGCCAGCGTCTGGATCACCAGATCGGAGCGGGTGTTGCGGGCGTGCACGATCTTGCCGTTGCCGATGTACATGCCGACGTGGTGGATCGGGTGATACCAGAAGATCAGGTCACCAGGCTTCAGCTCATCCTTCGAAACGGCCCGGCCAACGTTTGCCTGCGCGCGCGAGGAGTGCGGCAGCCCGATGCCGACCGACCGGTAGGCGGCGAGCATCAGACCGGAGCAGTCGAAGCCGGTCGGCCCGGAAGAGCCCCAGACGTACTGGCCGTTCGGCACCTTCGAGGTGGCGTACTTGATGGCCGCGATGATCTTGGCGTTGACCGTGGTCTCGTCCAGTTCACTCGCGTCGAACGTGGACCGCCCACCTTCGGCAGCCTCCAACTCAGCGCGCTGCTGGTCGGTGAGCTGCAGCACCAGCGCCTGGGCTGCGTCCACCTTGTCCTGCAGGTCCTTCTTCATCGCGGCGAGCTTCTGCTCCTGCTCAGCCAGCGCTGCGACCTCTGCGTCCGCGGTGCTCGTCATGTCGGTGAGGTTGGCCTGCTCAGCCTCGTGCTGGGCGAGCGTGTCGGTCATGTCCTGATCGACCTTGTTGGCCGTCGACAGGCGATCGAGCAGGGTGTCGGGGTCACCGCTGGTGAAGATCTGGACGGTGGTGTCGACGTCGCGGTTCTGGAACTGGCGCAGAGCGATCACTCGAACCTGCTCGGCGAGCGTGTCCACCAGCTTCTGCTGCCGGGAGATGTCGGACTTGAGCGACTTCAGCCGGTCCTTGTTCTCTTCGAGGGCTGCCGCGGCCACCTCGTAGTCCTCGCCGACCTCGCTGACCTGCTTCTCGAGCTCCTCGACCTGGGCCTTGGCGTCCTTGATCTTGGCCGCGATCGGCTGCGCGGATGGGGTCGGCGTGGGCGTTGGGGTCGGTACGGCGGATGCAGGATCAGCGAACGGACCCGCTACGACAACGAGAGTGGCAGCCGCCACAGCGAGCGCAGTCCTGGCATGACGCCCTGCCTGCATTACTGCCTCCCCTTGCCTGAACTTCGTTAGCCAACTGGTCGAGCCCAGCCGACGTGGGCCGCCAGCTGAAGCTAAACTGAGAAAATGCTAAGGGACGGCGCGTAGCTTGGCAACTCTCTCCTGCTCCCAGGTCGGTGGAGTGGGCACCAATCGCAGCGGTGGCAATAGACCGGAATCGGCCATGGCGGCAAGCGCGACCTGCTCGGTGTCGTCCAGCGTGAGACCTGCGGGCATCGGCCCCAACAGGACTGAGATCACACAGTCCGCACAAGCCGGGCCGCGGGCTGCGCAGGTGGCGCAATCGACATGCAATACATCCATGGGCACATCGTGGCGGTCCCCTCCGACAGTTTTGTCGCCTACCCTTCGCAGATGGGTGCAAGGGCCTGGTCCGCGGCGGGTTTGGCGGTAATCCTGGCTGCCGGCTGCACTTCTTCGCCGTGGCAGGCCGTGCCGCTTCCGGACGGGCTGGAACCGGCTTCGTTGGCGGCGACCGCCGAAGGCGTCCTCGTCGGGGGCAAGGCCGGGACTGGTCCGGCACTGTTGCGGTTGACCGGGACCACGCCCTCGGAGAGCCTTGACCTGCGACCGGCCGAGCCTGCCGCCGCGGAAGCGACCCTGATCTCGGTCAGCGTGGCTCGCGATGAGGTGTCCGCCATCGGTCGAGTCTTCGGCGGTGCGCATTCGAACCCACGCCTCACGATCTGGGACGGGACCGACCCGCCGGGCACCTTGACCAGCCGGCCGCAGGAGTTCTTCACCTTTGGCGGCCATGACGCCGGTCCACTGCTCGGCATCCTGGACGTGGCCGGCGAACCGGTGATCGTGGGCAGCCGGGCCACGACCGAGGGCGGCGAGGCCGTGCTCTGGACCCGCACCGGCACCACCTGGGAGAAGCACGCCGGGCTCGGCGCCGCGGTGCAGTCGGACGCTCGACGGGTCCTCGGGTTCGCCGCGGCTGCCCAAGCCGGCACGCAGGTCCTCATCGGCGGCGACGAGGTGAGCCTGGCCGGCGAACTCCAGCAGCGACCAGCAGTGTGGCTCGGGTCGGTGTCAGGCAGTTGGCAGCAACTCACTCCCGCGGTCCCGTCCGCGCTGGCTCCGGTCGGCGGCCAACTCTCCCGAGTGACGTCGCTCGCCTGCTCACGGCTTGACAACTGCTGGGCGGCGGGCTGGACGGCTGGTCGCCCCGTGGCCTGGTCGGTTGACGCAGCCGGCGCCACCGTGGGCGACCCGGAGCTCTTGCCCGGCGACGCCCCGCGCGACGGTGACCCGGAGGCGCTGGTGACGATGCTCGGCGAGACGCCCCCCGGCTGAGCCGGTCACCGCGGTCGCTGCGTCACCGTCCGGCCTGTACGCCTTGACCGCCTCCGGACTGTGGTGGCGGGAAACGCCAGCCTGCTGACGGAAGTTGTCAGTGGCACGGCCTAACGTGCTGTTCGTGACCACGACCCTGCTGCAGCCGAGCTTCGAAGACCTTGGCCGACCGCTGTCGGACGTCACGTTCTGCGTGGTCGACCTGGAGACCACCGGCAGCGCCGCCGAGGACTGCATCACCGAGTTCGGCGCGGTCAAGGTGCGTGGCGGCGAGGTGCTCGGCGAGTTCCAGACCCTGGTGAACCCGAACGCACACATCCCCGCGATCGTCGCCGTGCTAACCGGCATCACCGACTCCATGGTCGCCGGGGCTCCCAAGCTGGCCGAGGCGCTGCCGAGCTTCCTCGAGTTCGCGGCCGGTAGCGTCCTGGTCGCGCACAACGCCCGCTTCGACGTCGGTTTCCTGCAGCGCGCCTGCACGCTGCACGGCTACCCGTGGCCCGACCCGGAAGTGATCGACACGGTCGCGCTCGCCCGGCAGGTGCTGCTGCGCGACGAGGTGCCGAACGTCAAGCTCGCCACGCTCGCTGCGCACTTCCGCACCAGCACCACGCCCAACCACCGCGCTTTGGCGGACGCACGCGCAACCGTCGACGTACTGCACGGACTCCTGGAGCGGATTGGCAATCTCGGTGGTGGCACGCTCGAAGACCTGGTCGAGTTCACCCGCCGGGTCTCGCCCGAACGCCGGGCCAAACGTGGCTTCGCCAAGGGGCTACCGACTGCACCGGGCGTCTATCAGTTCGTCGCCGACCTCACCGGGCCGGACGGAGCCACCCGCAGGCAGGTGCTCTACGTCGGCAAGAGCCGCAACCTGCGCCGCCGAGTGGCCAGCTATTTCACCGCCGCCGAGAGCCGTCCGCGGATCGACGAGATGGTGCGCATCTCGACCGGAGTGGAGACCACGGTCTGCCGCACGCCGCTGGAAGCGGACGTCCTCGAGCTTCGGCTGATCGCCGCGCATTCGCCGCGGTACAACCGGCGATCCAAGTTCCCCGAGCGCCAGGTGTGGCTGAAGCTCACCATCGAGGCGTTCCCACGGCTGTCGATCGTCCGGGAGATCGCGGACGACGGCGCCCGCTACTTCGGCCCGTTCCGTCGCCGAGCCAGTGCCGAGCAGGTGCTGATGGCCATCTACGACGCCTTTCCGATCCGGCAGTGCACCGCCCGATTGTCGGCACGAAGACCGACGAACGCCTGCGCGCTGGCGGGCATGGGCCGCTGCTGCGCGCCGTGTGAACTGGCCGTCACCCCGCAGGAGTACGCGGCCGTCACCGAGCAGGTGTTGCAGTGTCTCTCCGCTGACGTGCGTCCGCTGGCGCACGCGGTGGAACCCAGGCTGAACCAGTTGGTTCGAACGCAACGATTCGAGGACGCGGCGGTGCTCACCGAGCGGCTGGACGCGTTCAGCCGGGCCACCCTGCGCCACCACCGGCTGGCGAGCCTTGCCGCTTGTTCCCAGATCGTGGCCGCGTGCCGCAGCGAGGCCGGCTGGGAGGTGCATGTGGTCCGCTACGGCCGCCTGGCGGCAGCCGCGCTGGCCCGTCCCGGCGATGTGCCGCAGCAGGTGGCGCGCGACGCGGTCACGACCGCGGAGTGGGTGGCGCGTCCGCTCGGCCCGGCGCCGGCCGCGATCGTGGAGGAGACCGAGCGCGTGGCCGACTGGCTGGAGCGTCCCGGCGTCCGCCTGATCGAGATCGACGGCGACTGGTGTTGGCCGGTCGGCATCGGACCCAGCGTCGCTTCGCAGATTAGGATCAGCGCATGATCACCGCGATTGTGTTCGTCAAGGCAGATGTGGCCCGCATTCCCGAGGTGGCCCAGCAGATCGCCGACTTGGACGGCGTGTCCGAGGTGTACTCGGTGACGGGCAAGATCGACCTGATCGCGATGGTCCGCGTCCGCGGTATGGACGATGTGGCCACGGTCATCGCCGATCAACTGAACAAGGTGCCCGGTGTCCAGAGCACTGAGACCCACATAGCGTTCCGCGCCTACTCGACCCACGACCTGGAAGCCGCGTTCGCCATCGGCGCCGAGTGAACGAAAAGGGGACGGTTCCAGATAGGCATTCAGGCTTCGGTGATCTCCACGGAGTTGATCACGACCGGCTCGATCGGACGGTCCATGCGTCCGGTCGGCACCTTCGCGATCGCGTCCACGACCTTGCGGGACGCCTCGTCGGCGACCTCACCGAAGATGGTGTGCTTGCGGTTGAGGTGCGGAGTGGGCACGACGGTGATGAAGAACTGCGAGCCGTTGGTGCCGCGGCCGAACTGGATGCCGGCGTTGGCCATCGCCAGCAGGTAGGGCTTGTTGAAGACCAGTTCGGGGTGGACCTCGTCGTCGAACCGGTAGCCCGGGTCGCCGGTGCCGGTGCCGAGCGGACAGCCGCCCTGGATCATGAAGCCATCGATGACCCGATGGAAGCCGAGTCCGTCGTAGAAGTTGCCGGTCTTCTTTTCACCGGTGCTCGGATCGGTGTACTCCTTGGTGCCGGTGGCCAGACCGACGAAGTTATCCACGGTCACCGGCGCCTGGTCGGCGAAAAGGTTGATCACGATGTCGCCGTGATTGGTGTGCAGGGTTGCCTTCTTGGACATGGGGAACCTTCCTTCACAGGTATCAGCCACCCATCCTGACAGATGCACCCTGAACCGGCGCAGCTACGGGTACGGTGGGAGCATCAGAGCTTCGAGCAGGAGGCACAGTGAAGACCAAGAAGTTGCTAGCGGCGGTCGAGGACGGCACGCAGACCGCCGTCGAGTACCTGACGCCTTACGTTGAGCAGGCCCTCCGCGAGGGTGGTGAGTTCGCTGACGCGACCTACACCAAGCTCCGTCCGGTGCTGAACGACGCTCGTGTACGCGGCGCCCGAGTGGCCGCGGATACTTTCGAGAAGGTCCATCCGAGCATCGACGATGCGCTCGACCGGGTGTCCCCCGCCGTCGAGGCCGGCGTCCGCAAGGTGCGTCCCGCAGTGGAGGAAGCACTGACGCAGATTCCGCCGACGGTGGACTTCGCGCGCAGCAAGGTGCAGGACGAGTTCCTGAAGAACCTGAGCAAGACCCTCGCCAAGGCGGCGTCACAGCCGCTGTCGACCGAGGTCAAGGCTGCGGTGGCGACGGCAGCGCTGGCAAAGCAGCTCTCGAACACCATCGCACCGAAGAAGCGGTCAGGTTGGCGGACGTTCGGCAAGATCCTGCTGGCCGGCGCACTGCTGGGCGGCGTGGTCGCGGCGATCAAGAAGCTGCTCGCCGACCCGTCCACCGGCTGGGAGACCCATTCACCTCGCAGTTCCTACGTCGCGGATCCGGTGAACCCGGCCGAAGAGGCCAAGACCAAGGTGAGCGCGTTCGCCAGCAAGGCCAAGGACGTGGCCGAGGACGTAGAGGACAAGGTGAAGGACGCCGCTGACGAGGTGGTGGACAAGGCCAAGGATGTGGCCGATGACCTGTCGGACCAGGCCGCGGACGTGGCAACGGACGTCGCCGACAAGGTTGAGGACGCCAAGGACGCCGCGAAGGATGTGGCCGAGGACGTAGAGGACAAGCTCGCCAGGCTTGCCGACGAGACCGACTCCGCCGAAGGAGACGATGCCTCCCCTTTAGCAGGTAGCCCGTACGGCGAGGGCTCGTACGTGGGTGATGAGCCGCCGGAGGGCTATGTGATCAAGGGCAACGATAGGTCGATGAAGTACCACCTGCCCGGCAGCGCCGCTTACGAGCGCACGATCGCCGAGGTCTGGTTCGCCTCTGAGGAGGCCGCCGAGGCTGCGGGGTTCGTGCGCGCGCAGCGTTGAAACTACTGGACCGGTTCCTGAAGAAGTGCTGAGAATCCGGGGTGCCGACTCACAATCGGCCCCCGGATTTCGACTTATTCGGGTGTGGAACAGAACTACTACTGGGTGCAGGCTGCGCCGTTTCGCGCCCTGCTTGAGCAAATGATCGAGGCCACCGGAACGCCGTGGCCCGAACTGGCCGGACGCGCACACGTGCCGCTGCGGCTGACCCACGCCCTGCTCTTCGGTCAGAACGGACGCCAACTGCCGCGGGTTCCGTACGATTTCGCCCGGCGGATCATCCTGCTGGCCGAGGTGATGGGCCAAGTCCCACCCGGGACGGCCGCGCGAGCCTACGCTGCTTGATCATGTACGCCGTCCTGCTGGCTCTGGGCCTGGCCGCGCTGAGCGCCGTGCTGGCCGGGCCGCTGCTGCGCTGGTGTCCGGTGCCGACGGAGGCCTGGACGGATACGGATCCGGATCTCATCGCCGCCAACTTCGGCGCGCTCCTCGGCCCCAGATTCCGCTGGACGGTGTTCATCGCTTCGCTGTCGGCGGGGGCACTCGCCTTCGCGGTGCTGCCGGGACATCTCTGGGCGGTCTGGGCGCCGCTGGTGGTGCTGGGCCCGGTGTTGGCGGTGGTCGATCTGCAGACCACGTTCCTGCCCTCACGGATCGTCTATCTGGGGATCGCGCTGGCCCTGCTCGGCGCCTCCTGGGCGGCTTGGGCGCAGGCGTCCTGGCAGCCGCTGCTCAACGCTGTGGGTGGCAGCCTGTCCGCCACGGCCTTCTTCTGGCTGCTCTGGCGACTGAGCGGCGGTCAGTTGGGGTTCGGGGACGTCCGGCTGGCCGGCTTCATCGGCATGGCCTGCGGCACCTCCGGGCCACAGGCCGTCTGGCAGGCGCTGCTGTTGGGCACGCTGGTCGGCGCGGCCTGGGGGCTGATCACGCGCTGGCGCCGCGGAAGCGACGGCGCCTTTCCTTACGGCCCGGCGCTCCTGTTCGGCCCAGGGCTCTGGCTGCTGCTCAGTTGGCTTTCGCGGCTCTGGTAGCCCGCACCCAGGTGTCCAGCGTGCGCCCGGCGGCACCGGTGTCGATGGCTGCGTAAGCCCGCCGCAACGGCTCACTCAGCTGTCCCGCCAGCGGCGCGTCCAGTTCCGGGCCGACGAACGCCAGCTGGGCCGCGGCAGCGTTCAGCGCCACGATGTCGCGGATGGCTCCTGGGCGGCCGGCCAACACGTCGCGCACCACCTGGGCGTTGTGCTCTGGGGTGCCGCCGATCAGATCGCTCCGGGTGGCGGGGATGACTCCGAGTTCGGCGGGGTCGAGCGAAGTCTGCACAACCTCGCCGTCGCGCACCAACCAGACGTCAGAGGTGGTCGTGGTGGTCAGTTCGTCCAGACCATCGGCGCCGTGGAACACCAGCCCACGCTGGCCGCGCCCGGCGAAGACTTGGGCCATCAGGGGCGCCATCCGTGCGTCCGCGACGCCCACGGCCTGCGCCACCGGGCGGGCCGGGTTGGCCAGCGGCCCGAGGAAGTTGAACGTGGTCTGCACGCCCAGCTCGCGGCGTGCAGACGCGACGAAGCGCAGCGACGGGTGGTAGAGCGAGGCGAACAGGAACACGATGCCGGCTTCGGCCAGCACACCGGCTTGAGCGGCCGGCGGCAGGTCGATCGCGACCCCGAGCGCCTCCAGGCAGTCCGCGGTACCGCAAGCGCTGGACGCCGCACGGTTGCCGTGCTTCACCACCGGCACGCCGCAGCTCGCCGTCAGGATCGCCGCCATCGTGGAAACGTTCACCGTGTTCGCGCGGTCACCACCGGAACCGACGACGTCCACAGCCTCCGAGTTCAGCCGGATCGGGGTCGCCTTCGCCAGCATCGCGGACGCGAGCCCGGTGATCCCCGCCGGTGTCCCCCCCTCGGCCCCCCGCGCCACCGCGAA
>ERZ724512.871-NODE-871-length-14143-cov-7.601150_pt1 | contig 14143 bp, 14 predicted proteins | sample MGYA00376045_ERZ724512 | MGnify/ENA primary metagenome ERZ724512 (study PRJEB28724, sample SAMN07190883) | activated sludge metagenome | isolation source: activated sludge of sewage treatment plant in Hong Hong | place: Hong Kong | collected 2016-03-17 ... | reverse complement strand
TTACGGACTTGGGTTCATCCGATCAGGTGCGGCCCGGTCACGCAACGCTCAGCGGATTGTTGCGCTGTTGTCGCTCGGGTCGACGTGTCGCGAGAACAGCGCGACAGAACGGGCTGCCGGGGGCCCGGTAGCGTCGGACCCGTGGATGCCTTCGCCGCCGTCGCCGAACTGCCCGGCGTCGCCGATGCCGCCGCCTCAGCCCGGTCCGCCTTCGACGCGATGTTGTGGGACCGGGGGCTGCGCGCCAAGAGCGAGGAACTCGCCCGCCGTTCGCCACTGGCCGGCGCCGCGAGTTCTGCCGGCATCGACGGCATCGAGGTGGAGTGGAAGGTGTGGAAGGCAGGTCAGGCGGCCGACGACACCCCGATGGGGCGCGCGGCGGCCGGGATCGTGGCGCTGTATGCCGAACTGCCCGCTATCCGCCCCATTTGGGAGAACGCGCCACTACAGGCGCTGGCCAAACTGCACACGCTGGTCGCCCGCCCGGTGACGCCCGACGATGTCGGCCGGCCTCGCCCCGATGCCCCGAATGACCCCCTGCTGCTGGCCACCGCTCCGGACCCTATCGCCGTGCCGCCACGGTTGGCCGACCTGGCGCTGCGGCTGACCCGTCCGACCCAGGCACCGGCGCTGGTCGTGGCCGCCATCGTGCATGCCGAACTCATGACGATGCAGCCGTTCACCTATGGCAGCGGCCTGGTCGCCCGAGCGGTTGACCGCCTCGTCCTGAGTAGCCGCGGGCTGGACCCGGACAACTGGTCGGTGCCGGAGGCGGGGCTGCAGGAAGCCGGACGGACCGCATACGCGCGGGCGCTGCGGGGATATGCGTCGGGTGAGGTGGTGGCCTGGATCGAGTTCCACGCCGGCGCAATGGCCGGGGGGACGCAGGGTCTGGCCGAACTGGCGGGTTGAGCTGTGGCCCTGACCCGCTCCAGCCTGCGCCGATCGGCAGCGATAGGAATGCTGCCCGTGCGCGCCCTCGGCCGTTCGGTGCGAGTGCGGGCGAAGCGGATGAGCGCCGCCCAAGCGCGGGCTGCCACTGCCGACGACACTCGGCGCACGCTCGGGGAACTCAAGGGCGGTGCGCTCAAGGCCGGCCAGCTGCTCAGCACGGTGGAGACCCTCTTTCCACAGGACCCGGAGGGGAGTTGGCGCACGGCGTTGACGGGCCTGCAAGAGAGCAACGTCGGGCTCGCGTTCAGGGACGTCGAAGGCGTGCTGTGTGAGGACCTGGGGCCGCGCTGGCGCGAGCAGTTCGCGACGTTCGATGAGACGACCGTCGCCGCCGCCTCGATCGGACAGGTCCATCGCGCGACTTTGCCGGACGGCCGGCAGGTCGCAGTCAAGGTCCAATACCCCGGGATCGCCAAGGCTATGGCGGCGGACGTCCGCGCGCTGTCGTGGGCGTTGCGCGCGACGTCGCTGATCGCCCGCGGCCTGGCCATGCCACCACTGGTCGCCGAACTGCGCACCCGGCTCGGCGAGGAACTCGACTACACCCACGAGGCCGCCGCACAGAACCGGTTTGCAGACGCCTATGAGGCCGATTCCGAGGTGGTCGTGCCTCACGTCCTGCAGGCCACCCGCCGGGTCATGGTCTCGGACTGGCTGGACGGCGTGCCGTTCGCTGAACTCGCCCTGAGCGGTAGTTACGGCGATCGCGACCTGGCCGGCCAGTTGTACCAGCGCTTCTTCCTGGTCAGCCCGAAGCGTGTGGGCCTGCTGCACACCGATCCGCACCCCGGCAATTTCCGGCTGGTGGACGGGCGGCTCGGCGTGCTCGACTTCGGTTCCGTGCTCCACACCCCGGGCGGCCTTCCCGAGACGTTTGGGCGCCTGATCGCCGGGATGCTGGTCGGCGATTCCGAGGCAGTCGAATCCCGGCTTCGGGCTGACGGCTTCATCCGGCCCGGCCGGCACCTGGAGGTGGACAAACTCGCGGGCTACCTGGCGCCCTTCACGGAACCGGCCCGGCACGAGACCTTCACCTACTCGCGAGAGTGGCTGCGCAGCACGTTCGGCACCATCAACGACCCCCGCAATCCCGACTTCGCCGTCGCACTGCAGATGAACATGCCTGCCGAGCAGCTGTTCACCCACCGGGTTTGGTTGGGATTGGTTGGGGTGTTGAGTGGCCTGAACGCGACCGTCGCCGTCCGCAGCGAACTCGTGCAGTACCTGCCGGGATTCGCGCAGGGTCTCGCGCGACACGATCCGTTGGGGTGAACCTGCGGCGTGTCGCAGGAAATGCATGACGAGGCAGCCGATGGGGAGGTAGAAAGGCAGTAGATGGCAAACGTCATCTACAACCGGGTCCGAGAACCCACGCGGCGCTGAACCCCACGTCGGGAGAGGCCGGCTTCGACCGGCCAGCGTGCACGCTTGATCACTCGGGCCCGGTTTTTTGACCCTTTCGCACCGCGTTGCCGCCGCATTAGATTTGCGGGCATGACCGGGGACTTCGCGCGCGCTGCACAGGTCGCCAGCCGTCGTCTGTCCAGTACCACTGGTCATGTGCGACTGCGCAAGTCCACGTCCAACCTCTTCCGCTCCCGACCGCCCGCGGACAACGAGCTGGACCTCTCCGACTTCGCTGGAGTGTTCGAGGTGGACCTGCAGCGGCGCACGGCCAGCGTCGGCGGCCTGACCACATACGAGGACCTGGTCGCCGCAACATTGCCGCATGGCCTGGTGCCCTTGTGTGTCCCGCAGTTGCGAACCATCACACTTGGTGGGGCAGTCACGGGACTGGGCATCGAGGCCGCGAGCTTCCGCAATGGATGTCCGCACGAATCCGTGCTCTCGATGGACGTGCTGACCGGCACGGGGGAGGTCATTCACGCCACCCCCGACAACGAGCACAGCGACTTGTTCTTCGGGTTCCCGAATTCCTATGGCAGTCTCGGCTACGCCCTGCGCCTGGAGATCGAGCTCGAACCGGTCTTGCCCTACGTGGCGCTGCAGCATGTGCCGTTCACGTCGGCGACGGAACTGGCCGCCGCCATGACCCAGTCGCACGACGTCGACTACATGGACGCCACGCTGTTCGCGCCCGACGAGATGTACCTGACCCTCGGCCGCTATAGCGACAGCGGCGAGTCATCCGACTACACCGGCCAGCAGATCTACTACCGCTCCATCCAGCAGCGCCGAACCGACACCCTGACCACGCTCGACTACCTGTGGCGCTGGGACACCGACTGGTTCTGGTGTTCCTCGGCGTTCGGAGTCCAGAATCCGGCAGTGCGGCGGCTCTGGCCCGACCGCTTCAAACGCAGCGACGTGTACTGGAAGATCATCGCTGCGGATCGCCGTTACGGCTTCTCCCGCCGGCTCGATGGGCTGCGTGGTCGGCGGCCCAAGGAGATCGTGGTCCAGGACGTGGAGGTGCCCGCGCAGGCACTGCCGGAGTTCCTGGAGTTCTTCCATCGCGAGGTCGGCATCACCCCGGTCTGGCTGTGCCCGCTCAAGCAGCGTGACCCCTCGCGGCGCTGGTCGCTGTACGCCTTCGACCCGGGTACGACCTACGTCAACGTCGGCTTCTGGTCGCGGGTGGAACTTGCCGCGGGGGAGGATCCCGAGGCCGGCCGGGTCAACCGCGGCATCGAGCGCAAAGTCAGCGAACTGCACGGCCGCAAATCCCTGTACTCCACCTCGTTCTACACCCCCGAGGAGTTCTACGACATCTACGGCGGCGCCGAGTACGCCGGATTGAAGAAGCAGTACGACCCCGACGAACGTTTCCCGCAGTTGTACGACAAGACAAGGACGCCATGAAGATCGCTGAAGCATTCGACATGCTCGCCGGGCCGGACACCGACGTCGAGTTCATCGCTTATGACGGCAGTAAGGGTGGACGGATCGGCTCGGACGTGCGTTTGGAGGTGCGCTCGCCGCGGGCTATCGCCGCATTACTCGGAGCGCCAGGGCAGCTCGGCCTCGCGCGGGCCTACGTGACCGGTGACCTCGAGGTGAGCGGGGATTTGTACACGGCTTTCGACCGGTTGGCCACGGCCGCCGGACGGGAAGTGAGCGTGGGGGAGAAGGCGCGCCTGGCCCGCGGTTTTGCGCCCTTCTTCCTGCGCAAACCGCCGCCCCCGCCCGAAGAGGTGCAGCACTCGGGCAGCAAGCACAGTTGGCGCCGGGACGCCCAAGTCATCTCGCACCACTATGACGTGTCCAACCGCTTCTACGAGTGGGTGCTCGGATCGACGATGGCCTACACCTGTGCTGTGTTCCCCAATGCTGACGCCACGCTGGAGCAGGCGCAGGAGGAGAAGTTCGATCTTGTCTGTCGCAAACTCGGCCTGGAACCGGGGATGCGCGTGCTGGACGTCGGTTGTGGCTGGGGCGGGTTCGCGATGCATGCGGCCCAGCACTACGGGGTGGACGTTATTGCCGTCACGCTGTCCGAGCAGCAGGCCCGCTGGGGGCAGCAGGCCGTGCGCGACGCCGGTCTCGAAGGGCAGATCGATATCCGCCACAGCGACTACCGGGCCGTGACCGAGACCGGCTTCGACCGGGTGGCCAGCATCGGCCTGACTGAGCACATCGGCAAGAAGAACTACCCGGACTACTTCTCCTTCTTGCGCGGCAAGCTCGTCGACGGCGGCCGGCTGCTCAACCACTGCATCACCCGCACCGACCCCACCGAACGGACCTACACGCGCAACGGCTTCATCAACCGCTACGTGTTCCCTGACGGCGAGCTGGTGCACGTGGGCGTGCTCGTCGACGCGATGGAACGGCAACACCTCGAGGTCCAGCACGAGGAGAACCTGCGCGTGCACTACGCGCTGACGCTGGGCCACTGGCTGGCGAACCTGGAAGCGCACTGGGAGCAGGCCGTGGCTGAGGTGGGCTTGCGCAAGGCCCGGGTCTGGCGGCTCTACCTCGCGGCGTCGAAATGGGGTTTTGCGCGCAACCGGATTCAGTTGCACCAGGTGCTCGCGACCCGAACGTCGCCCGCCGGTGACAACGGGATGCCGCTGCGGTTGTCGCTGGAGCGGTAGGCGGGGAGTTTTGTTGCGTTGTCGTCGCTAATCTCGGCGTGTCGCGTCGACAACGCGACAGTGCGGGCAACTTCGCGACAGAACTAGCGGCCCCGCACGACTCACGCGAGTCCCAGCGCGACAGAACTAGCGGCCCCGCACGACTCACGCGAGTCCCAGCGCGACAGAACTAGCGGCCCCGCACGACTCACGCGAGTCCCAGCGCGACAGAGCTAGCGCCCGCGCCGGTACCGCATGTACCACGCCAACCCCAGCGCCACCGCCCCCGCAGCCGAGGCCGCCGCAGTGGTCCGCTGCCGGCTCGCTGAGGCGGCCTTCATCGACACCGGCTTGTCGAACTCCAGGATCGGCCAGACCCGTTCCTTGGCTACCCGCCGCAACTGCTCGTCGGGATTGACGGCGAACGGATGCCCGACCACTTCGAGCATCGGCAGGTCCGTGTAGGAGTCGCTATAGGCGTACGACTCGGCGAGCTCGTAGCCCGCGTCTGCGGCCAGTTGTTCCATGGCCTCGGCCTTGCCCGGTCCGTAGGCGTAGAACAGGATCTCGCCGGTGTACTTGCCGCCCTCGACGGCCATCTGGGTACCGATCGCCTTGTCCACGCCCAGCCGGGCGCCGATGGGTTCCACGATCTCGGTACCCGACGAGGAGATGATGATGACGTCGCGGCCAGCCGCCTGGTGCTCGGCGATCAACTTGAGCGCCTCTTGGTAGATGATCGGCTCCACGATGCTGTCCAGGGTGTCCCCGACGACGCTGCGGACCTGCTCGACATCCCAGCCCGCCGACAGTTGCGACAGGTAGACCCGCATCCGCTCCATCTGGTCGTGGTCGGCGCCGGAGGTCAGATAGACCAGCTGTGCGTAAGCGCTCTTGAGAACGTCGCTGCGGCCGATGAGCCCGCCCTCGTAGAGGGGTTTGGCGAACGCCAACGAGCTGGATTTCGCCAAGATCGTCTTGTCGAGGTCGAAGAATGCCGCTGCTTTGGAACCCACGCAGACATGGTCGCATGCCCCGCGGCATCAGCCGAAACGATGATTTCGCCGCCTGATTGAGCGAAATTACTCCAATCTTGAACTTCTCCGCTTGCATCTGTGGGAGGCGAGGGTAAGACTTAGGTAGCCCTGAGAAAGGGCACCGGCCGATCTTTCCCCCCCAACTATCGGCCCGAAGACCCCCGCATCCCCCCCCTGCGGGGGTCTTCCCATGTCCCCCCTGTCCACAGATCGCACAAACCCGCCAGGTACCGACGGGTGGCTTCGTTAAGCAGGAGACGTGGCCGATGTCCTGCTCGTCTCCGACGACCCCGATCTCATCGACCATGTGCTGGCGATGACCTCTGCCTCGCAACTGACGGCTGAAGTCCTTGCCGGACCGCAGGAGGTCGCGCAGGCGTGGCTGCGCTCGGTCGTCGTCGTGATCGGTGTCGACCGCGTTTCGGAGGTCGCCCGGGCGGGGCTACCCAACCGCCCACATGTGGTGGTGCTTGGTCATCCGCAGGATTCCGACTGGCGGGTGGCCTTCGAACTCGGTGCGGATGCGGTCGTCGAACCGCCGGGGGATCCCGGCTGGCTGGCCGACCGCGTGCGGCGCGCCGGCGACGAACTGCCCACGGGCCGGGTGGTCGGGGTGATTGGTGCCCGCGGCGGTGCGGGCGCCTCGGTCTTCGCTGCTGCCTTGGCCATCGCGTCGGTCAGGGCGGGGCACACGCCCTACTTGATCGACCTCGATCCGCAGGGCTGCGGCCTCGGGATCGTGCTGGGCCAGGATGCCGGCGCCGGACTGACCTGGGACAGCGTGAGCGCCGGGGTGGGCAGGATCCCTGCCCTGTCGCTGCAGGCCAGCGTCGCGCAGGTGCACGGAGTGGCCTTGGTGGGGTGGTCGGACGACCGGGTCAGCGACCTGTCCCCCGGTGTGGCGGGGTCCGTCGTGGATGCGGCCAGGCTGTGCACCCCGTTGACCATCGTCGATCTGGGACGGGCCGCAACGTTGGCGCAGGACGAGGCGCTGGCCCGCTGCGACCGCGTGCTGATGCTGGTCCCCGCCGATGTGCGGTCCGTCCGCGCGGCCAGCCGCATGACCAAACGCAAGGCCCTGGGCATGTGCGAGCTGATCGTGCGGGGACCCAACCCTGGCGGTCTGGTGGCCGAGGACGTCGGGGAAGCCGTCGGGCTGCCGGTGCTCGCCGCAGTTGGGGCAGACCGCGACCTCGACCGTCGCCTGGAACGCGGGGAACCGCCTGGCATGCGGGCCCGCAGTCCCCTGGGGCGCGCTGGCACCGGGATTCTGCAGGAGGTGCTCGGGTGAGGGAGGACCTGGTCGACCGGGTCCGGCGCCGGCTGGCCACAGAAGGCTGGCAGGCCACGCCGGTGTCAGTGACCGATGCGCTGCGCGCCGAGGGTCTTGTACTTCCCGAGACGACTGTCGTAGAAGTAGTGCAGTCGCTGCGGACCGAGATGACGGGTCTGGGCGTGCTGGAACCCCTGGTCCGGGCCGCGGGCGTTACGGACGTGCTGGTCAACGCTCCCGACTCGGTGTGGATCGACGACGGCGACGGGCTACGCCGCACGCAGGTGCGGTTCACCGACGAGGGGGCAGTGCGCAGGCTGGCGCAGCGACTGGCCAGCAGCGCGGGCCGACGCTTGGACGATAGTTCCCCGTTCGTCGACGCCCGTTTGCCCGAAGGCATCCGGCTGCACGCGATCCTGCCGCCGATCAGTTCCGACGGCACGTGCCTGTCGCTGCGCATTCCGCGTCGCCGGGTGTTCTCGCTGGCCGAACTCGTGGACTCAGGCATGGTGCCCGAAGCAGGGGCCCAGATGCTCGCCGACCTGGTGGCGAGCCGCCGCGCCTTCCTCGTCAGCGGCGGTACCGGCTCGGGCAAGACGACGCTGCTGTCCAGCCTTCTCACAGAGGTCGGTTCCGAGGAGCGGATGGTGCTGGTCGAGGATTCCGCGGAACTTCGGCCGGATCATCCGCATGTCGTCCGGTTGGAATCCCGTCCGCCCAACACTGAAGGCAGCGGTGAAGTGACACTGCGGGATTTGGTCCGGCAAGCCTTACGGATGCGACCCGACCGAGTGGTGGTGGGGGAGGTGCGAGGGGCCGAGGTGGTGGATCTGCTGGCCGCACTCAACACCGGTCACGAAGGTGGCTGTGGCACCGTGCATGCGAACAGCGCGGCCGACGTCCCGGCCCGTTTGGAGTCGTTGGCGCTGCCGGCTGGGCTGAACCGTTCCGGCCTACACGCACAAGTGGCAGCGGGCCTGGACGCGGTAGTCCACATCATCCGTGACCGCCGAGGCGTGCGCCGGGTGGCTGGGATCGCCGTGCTCGAACGCGACGATGCGCTGGTCCGCACTGTGCCTGCGGTCGTGTTCCGGGATGGCGGCATCATCAACGGCCCGGGCCGGGACCGGCTGCCCGCATGAGTGCCTGGTTGCTCCTGCTGGCTGGTGGCTGGCTGCTGGTCCGACGCCCCTCCCGCTACCGACTGGGCACAGGCTCGCTGCAGCTGAACTGGCGCTTCCGGCGGCGTCCGGGGGTAACCACCGAGACCGTCGTGGAACTGATCGAGGCGCTGCGCGACGAACTCGCTGCTGGCATCGCGCTGCGCTCCGCCTTCGAGCGGGCGGTCACCTCCACCGGACGCGATGTCGTGCCGCAGGCGCTGGCTGTCTGTCGCATGGGCGGCGACGTGCCTGAAGCTCTTCGTGCCGACGCCGGTGACGAGCAGTTGCTGATCTCCTTGGCAGCTTTGTGGCAGGTGAGTGAGGGGTCGGGGGCGGCGATGGCCGCGGCGTTGGACCGGCTGATCGATGGCGCCCGGGATGCGGCACAGGTACGCCGGGAGGTCGCGGCGCAGCTGGCCGGCCCACGAGCAACGGCCAAGGTGCTGTCACTGTTGCCCCTGGTGGGTGTGGGGCTGGGTGTGGCGATGGGGGCTAATCCGCTCGGCTTCCTGATGGGCACTGTGTGGGGATGGGGCTGCCTCGTCCTTGCGACGCTGTTTGAAGCGGCCGGTTTGGTGTGGATGCGCAGACTCGTGCGCGGCGTCGAGGGGCAACTGTGATCGCAGCAGTCCTGGTTGCACTCGGGACCTGGTTCTGGATGCCACCCGGCAGTCGTCGGCGTCTTCCCCTCGAAGCCGAATCCCGCCGCTTGCCATTGCCTGCGATCGCGGCGGCCGCAGTCGGTCTTGGCGTTGCGACGTTCATCGGTGGGTTTGTAGGTGTCGCGCTGGGGGCGGGGGCGGCTGCGCTGGCGCTGTGGATCGTTCCTCGCCTGAGCAACGCCGACGAGAAGCCCAGGCTTCAGGCACTGGCCAGACAGGCTCCAGATGCAGCCGAATGTCTCGCATCATGTCTTTCGGCGGGTGCGCCGTTGTGGTCAGCGATGGCGACCGTCGCGGATGCCTTCGGTGACCCCCTGGGAACACTTCTGCGGAGGTGTCGCGACCGGCACGAGTTAGGTTCCCAGCCCTCTGAGACATTCGGCGAGCTCATCTCCGAGCCGATACTCGCGCCCATTGGCCGGGTTCTGCTGCGTTCCTCGGAGTCCGGAGGGGCACTGTCGAATTCTCTCGTGGCCTGCGGGAGCAGGATGCGAAAGGAGCGGGCTGGGCAGCTGCAGCAGAAGGCCCAGGCAGTGGGAGTCAAGTCGGTGATGCCACTGAGCGTGTGCTTCTTGCCGGCGTTCATCCTGGTCTCTGTCGTTCCTGTGATCGGCTCCCTGGTGACTCGCTTCTTCTGACCCTGTGGATGCACTTGCCCCTAGTTCCCCAGTCGGCAGCAGACGGTTGTCGCGGCACTACGGGCCTCGGCAGATTGAGGACACCGCCCGATCGTGGCGGGTCTCTCACATCTCAGGAGGTATTGGATGAACGCTGCCCTTGTGCCCTGGAAGGACGACCGCGGCATGTCGACTGCGGAGTACGCCGTCGGAACGTGTGGTGCCATCGGCTTCGCCGGCATTCTCTTGAAGATCATCACCTCGCCCGAGATCATCGAGGTCATCAAGAACCTGATTCTCGATTTGCTGCAGAAGTTCGTCGGCGGATGACTCGGTGCTTTCGGCCGGGCGGTGGTGCAGTCTCGCGGCTGCACCACCGCCTTCGTTCATCCGACGGGATGGTGACCGCCGAGATCGCAGTAGGCATCCTGACCCTCACGACGATCGCCATCAGCGTGTTCGCCATGGTCCTGCTGGGCGCCGAGCAGGTCCGGATCGTGGAGTCGGCCCGGACAGCGGCCCGCATGGTGGCCCGGGGACAGACCACGCTGGAAGCCGAGGAGCTGGTGGTACGAACTGTTCCCGCGTCGCACGTGAAGTTCGACGAGCGGGGCACGGACGTGGTGGTCACAGTCAGCCGTCAGGTGGAACCGATCGCGCTGCTGCCAACGTTGACCCTGCACGCGACGGCGGTCACGCCGGCCGAGGTGCCAGATGAAGGATGAGCGTGGCGCCGGCTCGATCCTGGTGGTGACAATCGCCGGGCTGTTGCTGTTCGCCGCAATGGGCGCGGCGACAGCGGTCCGGATCTACGTTGTCCATTCGCGGGTGTCGTCCGCCGCCGATCTCACCGCGCTGGCCGCCGCCCGCAGCGCCAGTTGTGACGAGGGCCGACGGGTGGCGCGGGCCAACGAGGTCGAGCTTCGTTCGTGTGAGCAGGACGGCACCGACTTCCAGGTGGTCACGGGCAGCGACGTTGTGCTGTTCGGGCAGACGTACCCGGTGGAGGTTGCCGCCCGGGCGGGCTATTGATCTCTCGCACCGCCGACGTGGCTCATGGCAGAGTGAACCGTAGGGGATAGCGAAAGGCTCGCCATGCATTTAGAGGTCGGAACCGAAGCGTTCGGGTCGGCCACAGTCGTCGATGTGGCTGGGGAACTCGACCTGCACACGGCCGGTGATCTCGACGCGGCCTTGCAGCAGGCGCGGGGTGCGCAGACTCTGGTCGTGGACCTGGCCCGAGTCGATTTCATGGACTCCACCGGGCTGTCAGTCATCGTCAGTGCGATCGCTGCGGCACGTCAGGACGGTGGCACCATTCGGGTGGTGACCGCCTCCGACAAGATCACCAAGGTCTTCACGCTGACCGGTGTCGACCAGCAGGTCGACATGTTCGGAACCCGCGAGGAAGCGCTGGCCGGATGACCACCGCCACCCTGCGGATCCCTGCCCAGACCGACCAGGTCCGGGTGGCGCGCATGGTGGCGTGCACTGCCGCCCGGCGGGCGGGGGTGAACGAGGACGACGTCGAAGACGTGCGCCTGGCCGTCGGTGAAGCAGTGGGCCGGGCGGTCCTGCGCCACCAGGCCGCCGGATGCGAGGACCCGGTGACAGTGGAGCTCACCGAGGACGCAGGCGGTTTCGAGGCAGTGATCATCGCGCGAGCCGAACAAGGCGAACAGGACGAGGATTTCGCCTACGCCGTCATCACCGGGCTGGTTTCCGGCGCGCAACTGGCAGCAGAGCCCGGCGGCGGGCAGCGACTGGTCCTGCGCTGGGCCGTGTGACACACACCCGGACCTGCGACCGGGCTTTTGTTACCCACGGGTAAACTCACGAGCATCATGCCGGTCCTGGGAGGGCCGGAGCCACCGTACACATCGGTTGGGGGGAGCCCTGAACCGGCGTGTCGTGACCCGAGGAGTAATCGCACATGTCCGTAGGCACTCTCGCCGCGAGCACAGTGTCCTTGTCGGGCGGCAGCTACACCACAGTCATCGTCGTGGCGCTCATCGCGCTGCTGGCGCTGGCCGTGGCCGGTCTGCTCGTCCGTGAGGTGCTGGCCTTCAGCGAAGGCACCGAGAAGATGCAGGAGATCGCGGGGGCGGTCCAGGAAGGCGCTGCGGCCTACCTGAGCAGGCAGTTCCGCACGCTGAGCATCTTCGCCGTCATCGTCTTCTTCGTCCTGTTCCTGCTTCCCGCAGACACGACGAACGAGAAGATCGGCCGTTCGATCTTCTTCCTCGTCGGCGCGGTGTTCTCCGCCGTGACCGGCTACGTCGGCATGTGGCTGGCCGTCCGCGCGAACGTGCGCGTGGCCGCTGCGGCACGCGACGGCGCCGGCAGCGAGACCAAGGCGATGCGCATCGCCTTCCGCACCGGCGGAGTGGCCGGCATGTTCACCGTGGGCCTGGGTCTGCTGGGCGCCGCGATCGTGGTGCTCGTCTACAAGGGTGAGGCGCCCAAGGTCCTTGAGGGCTTCGGCTTCGGTGCCGCCCTGCTGGCCATGTTCATGCGTGTCGGCGGCGGTATCTTCACCAAGGCCGCAGATGTCGGCGCGGACCTCGTCGGCAAGGTCGAGCAGGGCATTCCTGAGGACGACCCCCGCAACGCCGCAACGATTGCGGACAACGTGGGTGACAACGTCGGTGACTGCGCGGGTATGGCCGCGGACCTGTTCGAGTCCTACGCGGTGACCCTGGTCGCCGCGCTGATCCTCGGTCAGGCAGCCCTGGGTAGCCTCGGTCTGGTCATCCCGCTGGTCATCCCGGCGATCGGTGTCATCACGGCCATCATCGGTATCTTCGCGGTCTCGCCGCGACAGGGCGACCGTTCCGGCATGAGCGCGATCAACCGTGGTTTCTTCATCTCCGCGATCATCTCCGCGGTGCTGGTCGCCGTGGCCGCCTTCATCTGGCTGCCCGACCGGCTGACCAAGCTCACGGACTGGACAGTTGTCGGCGACCGCCTGCAACTCGACGTCACTACCGTTGCGACGCTGAACCCGCGCTTCCTGGTGATCGCTGCGGTGATCATCGGCATCGTGCTGGCTGCTGCCATCCAGCAGCTGACCGGCTACTTCACCGAGACCAACCGTCGTCCCGTCGATGACGTCTCGCGCACCTCGCTGACGGGTCCGGCAACCGTGATTCTGTCGGGTATTTCGCTGGGTCTGGAGTCGGCGGTGTACTCCGCGCTGCTGATCGGCGCCGCGGTGTACGGCGCGTTCCTGCTGGGCTCCGGCTCGATCACGCTGAGCCTGTTCGCGGTGGCGCTGGCCGGTACCGGTCTGCTCACCACGGTCGGCGTCATCGTCGCCATGGACACGTTCGGCCCGGTGTCGGACAACGCGCAGGGCATCGCTGAGATGTCCGGCGACGTGGAGGGCGAGGGTGCGCAGGTGCTCACCAGCCTGGACGCGGTGGGCAACACCACCAAGGCCATCACCAAGGGCATCGCGATCGCCACGGCAGTGCTCGCAGCGACCGCGCTGTTCGGGTCGTTCCGCGACGCGGTTACGACGGCCACGCAGAGCGCAGGGGATGCCGTGGGCAACCTCGGATTCCAGGACGCGGCGCAGTACGCGGGCATCCTGGACGTTGCCAACCCGCGCAACCTGGTCGGGCTGCTGATCGGTGCGTCGGTCGTGTTCCTGTTCTCCGGGCTGGCGATCAATGCCGTGGCGCGTGCTGCGGGTGCGATCATCTTCGAGGTGCGCCGGCAGTTCAAGGAGCACCCGGGGATCATGGAAGGGACCGAGAAGCCGGAGTACGGCAAGGTCGTCGACATCTGCACCCGCGACTCCCTGCGTGAGCTGAGCACGCCTGGTCTGCTCGCGATCCTCACGCCGATCGCCGTGGGCTTCGGCCTGGGTATCGGCGCTCTGGGCTCGTTCCTGGCCGGCACGATCGCCACGGGCACGCTGATGGCGATCTTCCTGGCCAACTCCGGTGGTGCCTGGGACAACGCCAAGAAGTTCGTCGAGGACGGCAACTTCGGGGGCAAGGGTTCCGAGGCGCACTCCGCAACCGTCATTGGTGACACCGTCGGTGACCCGTTCAAGGACACCGCCGGCCCGGCGATCAACCCGCTGATCAAGGTCATGAACCTGGTCTCGCTGCTGATCGCCCCGGCCGTGGTCTCGCTGGCACTTGACGGCAACTCTGCGGTCTCGTGGGCGATCTCGCTGCTGGCCCTGGCCATCGTGGTCGGCGCTGTTGTGATCAGCAAGCGGCGCCCGATCGCAGTGAGCCCCGAAGAGGTCTCCGCGGCCTCGAAGTAGGTGTAGGTCTAGGTCACAACGGCCCCCGCCCTCGATGGGCGGGGGCCGTTTGTGCGATCCGTGTCGGGTCGCCGGTGGTGGCCCCCCGCCCTCGATGGGCGGGGGCCGTTTGTGCGAT
>ERZ724512.866-NODE-866-length-14167-cov-13.664470_pt1 | contig 14167 bp, 11 predicted proteins | sample MGYA00376045_ERZ724512 | MGnify/ENA primary metagenome ERZ724512 (study PRJEB28724, sample SAMN07190883) | activated sludge metagenome | isolation source: activated sludge of sewage treatment plant in Hong Hong | place: Hong Kong | collected 2016-03-17 ... | reverse complement strand
GCCACCTCGGCGGTCGCCGGGGCCCGGCCGCCGGCTGGGGGAGCCTCACGCGGCGTCGTCGTCTCCAGCGTCCCCGTCGGGCGGTGCGCGTCCGCGAGCCGACGCAGCGCGCCCGCGGCGTCGGCTATGGACCAGCGGGACGCGGGGTCCGGATCGAGCATCCGTCCGATGGCGTCGGCGAGGAAGCCGGCGTGCTCGGGGTGTGGGGGGCGGGTCTCGGCGATCGCGGTCAGCGTCGCGATCGGGTTGCCGCGGTCTGCCACCGGCGGTCCGCCCTCGACGGCTGCGTAGAGGGTCGCTCCCAGGGCCCACACGTCGTCCGCGGGGGTCGGGTCGCCGCCGCGCGCGAGCGCGGGGGAGAAGTAGAGCGGCGTGCCGATCACCAGGCCGGTCCGGGTCAGCTGGGGATCTCCCTCGGTGCGTGCGATCCCGAAGTCGCTGATCTTCGCGACGTCCCCATCGACCAGGATGTTGCCGGGCTTGACGTCGCGGTGCACCGTGCCGCGCGCGTGCGCCGCGGCGAGACCGGCGGCGACCTGGGCCCCGATCGAGGCCACCCGGGCCGGCTCGAGCCGACCCTCCTTCCCGAGCATCTCGGCGAGCGTCGTGCCGGGCACGTACTCCATCACCAGCCAGGTGCGCCCCTCGTCCTCGACGGCGTCGAAGACCGACACGACGTTCGGGTGGTTCAGCGCCGCGGACGAGCGCGCCTCGCGCACCGCCCGGGCGACGTCGGGCGCCGACTCGCCGGGCAGCACGCCGACCTGCTTGACGGCGACGTCCCGGCCGAGGACGTCGTCGTGGCACAGCCAGACCGCCCCCATCCCGCCGTGGCCGATCGTGCGCACGACGCGGTAGCGGCCAGCGATGATCTCCGATGGCATGTCCGGAGCCGTACCCGCGACGGCCCGAACTCACCCCTCGCTACGGCGTCGCCACCCCCGGCAGGGACTCCTGGCACCGGCGTTCGTGGCCGGTGGCCCCGCGAGCCGGGACCAGTGGCCCTTCGCCAGGGGCGCGGATGGCCCGAGGCTGGTCGGGAGGGCACGGTCCCCTCGATCTCAGCCGCAGGGAGACGTCATGCGAAAAGTAGTAGCGGGCCTGTTGATCGGACTGGGCATGTTCCTGGTCGCCGCGGCGATCGTCGCGCTGACCTGGGTGCCGGGTCAGGTGGAGCGGACCCCCCTCGACACGGACAACGTGACCGACCTCTCCGGTGAGGCCTCCGTGCTCGGCGAGCCGGCCGGTCCGATGCTCGGTTGGTCGACCAACGCGGTCGACTCCGCCAAGTCCACCGACGACGTCGCGGTCTGGGTCACGTCGCTGTGCGTCGTCCACGACGAGGGCGGCATCGACGGGTGCGTCGACGGCAAGGACAAGCGGCTGCTCAGCGCGGAGGAGTCCCTGTTCGCCACCGACCGGCACACGGCGGTCACCGTCCCCAACAACGGCTTCGTGCCCCCCGACACGCTCCAGATGGAGGGCCTGCAGAACAAGTGGCCGTTCAACGCCGAGAAGAAGACCTACCCGGTCTGGGACGACATCGTCGGTGGGGCGGTCGACGCGGAGTACCAGGGCGAGAGCGAGATCGACGGGCTCGACGTCTACAAGTACGAGTACAATGCGGATGTCGACAACGTGCTCCTGGTCGGTGACATCACCGGCAGGTACCTCGCGACCTACACCTTCTACGTCGAGCCGAAGACCGGGTCGATCATCAACCAGGTCGTCCACCAGGAGCGGATCGCCGCTGGCAACGACACCATCCTCGTGCTCGACCTGGCCTTCACCGACGAGCAGATGCAGACCAACGTCGACGACGCCAACGAGGCCCTGGCCACGTTGACGCTGATGGAGAAGACCGTCCCGATCGTCGGGTTCGCCGTCGGCATCCCGGTGATGGTGGTGGGTGTCGTGCTCCTGCTCCTGGGCCGGCGCAAGACCGGGGTGGACCCGTCGGTGCCGCCCGCCGCGGCCGAGCCGAAGGAGCCGGCAGGCGTCTGAGCCCGGACCCCGAGGAGGGCCCTGGTCACGGGGTGCCTTTCGACCCTGCCGGTCACGGCGGGAGGCGGCCATGCTGGCCGCATGGAGCTCACCGAGCTGCGCAGTCAGGCGCGCCACCTCGTGGACGACCCCACGCTGACCTACGGCCAGCGCATGCACCAGCTCGCGGTGCTGGCGGAGAACTCGCTCGACCCGCCGACGGTGTCGGCCGCGTGCGCGGAGGCGCTCGAGAAGCGCGTCATCTGCGACATGTACGAGGGCAACGCGCCCCACCGCCCGCGCTACGTGCTGCCCGACTACGCGACGCTGCTCGAGCACGGTTCGGCGTACCTCGAGCTCGACCCGCCGCGCGACCTGGACGAGGCGCTGAACACCCTGCTGATCGCCTACACGCAGGTGCCGTCGATCACCGGCTACCCGGTGTGGCTCGGCGACCTCGACGCCCTCCTCGAGCCCTACGTCGGCGACCTGGACGACGACGGGCTGCGGCGTCGGCTGCGCCTCTTCTGGATCGCGCTGGACCGGATGCTCCCCGACGCGTTCACCCACGCCAACCTCGGTCCCGACGACTCCCGTGTCGCCCGCACCGCGTTCTCGCTGGAGCGCGAGCTGCTGCAGGTGGTGCCCAACCTGACGCTCAAGGTCGACCCGCTCCGTACGCCGGACAGCCTGGTCCGAGACGCGGTCGAGACCGTGTTCGCCTGCGGCAAGCCGCACTTCGTCAACGACCCGATGATGGTCGGCGACCTGGGACCGGCCTACGGCGTCGCCTCCTGCTACAACTCCCTGCGGGTCGGGGGCGGGTCGCACACGCTGGTACGCCTGAACCTGCGCGAGGTGGCCCTGCTCCACCACGGCTCGCGTGAGTCCTACCTCGACGAGCTGCTGCCGCACTACGTCGAGCTGACGGCCGAGCTGATGGAGGCGCGCATCCGCCACCTGGTCGAGGAGGCCCGGTTCTTCGAGCACTCGTGGCTGGTCGCCGACGGCCTGCTCCACCTGGACCGCTACTCCGCCATGTTCGGCATCTACGGCCTCGCCGAGGCCGTCTCGCTCGTGCTGGAGCACGAGGGCGTCGAGGCCCGGTACGGCCACGACGCGGCCGCCGACGAGCTCGCGCTCGAGATCGTCCGGCGGGTGCACGACCTCGTCGCCGACCGGCCGATGCCCTACTGCGAGGGCAACGGCGGGCGCGCGCTGCTGCACAGCCAGTCGGGCATCGACTCCGACCTCGGCGTCACCGCCGGGTGCCGGATCCCGGTCGGCGAGGAGCCGTCGCTCGTGGAGCACCTGCGGACCGTCACCCCCAACCACGCCTTCTTCCCGGCGGGGATCAGCGACGTGCTCGCCTTCGACGAGACCGCACGCCGCAACCCGGACGCGGTCGTGGACGTGATCCGCGGGGCCTTCCGCACGGGCATGCGCGACGTGACCTTCAACCTGGACAGCAACGACTTCATCCGGATCACCGGCTACCTGGTCCGCAAGTCCGACCTGGCGGAGATGGAGCACGGGGCGCGCCACGGGAGCACGGCCCTGGGCGCCGGGTCGGTGGCCAACTCCCACGTCGACCGGCGAGCGCCCAAGCGGGTGGTGGCTCATGAGATCGACGCCGGTCCGCGTCGCTGACGTCGTCCCGTTCTCCTGGGTCGACGGACCCGGGAACCGGTACGTCGTGTTCCTGCAGGGCTGTCCGTTCGACTGCATCGCCTGCCACAACCCCGAGACCATCCCGCCCCACCGGCCCGACACGCGCCACACGGACGTCGACGAGGTCCTCGAGGAGATCCGAGCGGTGGAGCCCTACCTCGAGGGCGTGACGGTCTCGGGCGGCGAGGCCACCGGCCAGTGGCGGTTCGTCCGAGAGCTCTTCCGGGGGATGATCGCGGACCCGCAGCTGGCGCGGCTGTCGACGTACGTCGACACGAACGGCCATGCGCTGCGCCGGGTGTGGGACCAGCTCGTGCCCGTCACCGACGGGTTCATGGTCGACCTCAAGGCGCTCGACCCGGTGGTCCACCACGAGCTGACCGGGCGCGGCAACGAGCTGGTCCTCGACTCGATCCGCTACCTGCACCGGCGCGGTCGGTTGGCCGAGGTGCGGTTGCTGCTCGTGCCCGGCCACAACGACGACGCCGACCAGCTGGCCCGTACCGCTCGGTGGCTCGTGGACCTCGATCCCGGGGTGCGCACCGTGGTCATCGGCTTCCGCCGCCACGGTGTCCGTCCCGAGCACGCCGACCTGCCCGAGGCCACGCCGGAGCTGCTCGACACCGCCTCCGGCGTCCTGCGTGACGCCGGCCTGCGTGACGTGCACGTCGTGTGACCGGATCCCGGGCCCACCCGAACGCGTCATGTGCCCGGGCAGGTGACCGGCCTAGAGTCCGCCCATCAGGAGGGGCGAGGGTCGCCCCGGAAGGGCACACCATGCGAGCACTGGTTGCTGCGTCCTCGGCGCTGGTGGCGTGCGGCCTCGCGCTGGTCCCGGTGGACGCGCACGCGACGTCCGCGGCGGCGAGGGCCGACGTGACGGTCACGATCACCGCCGACGGCACCGACCTCTCCGGAGTCGTGAAGAGCGAGCGGCCACGCGTCTGCGCCGCGGACCGGACCGTCGTGGTCTTCAAGGTCCATGGCACCCCCGGCGGGGGTGACGACGACCGGTTCGCCTCGGACACCACCGACCTCCAGGGCGGGCGCTACGTCTGGTCCACGGGGAACACCGGCACCGAGGGCCGCTTCTACGCGCACCTGAAGGCGACGGCCGACTGCAAGGCGGCGACCAGCCGGGTCATCCGCGCCCAGCGCTGAGCTGGAGCCGCTAGCATCGCCGAACGAGAACACGTTCTACCAAGGCGGTGCGCATGCCCGAGCCCGGCCCGGACGGATTCAACCTCGCGACGGTCTTCTCGACCGTGGCCCGCGCGGTGCCCGAGCAGGAGGTCCTGGTGTGGCGGGACCGCCGGTTGACCTACCGCGCCCTGGACGAGCGGGCCGACGGGCTCGCGCACTTCCTCGTCGAGCGCGGGCTGGGGTGCCACACCGAGCGCTCGGCCCTGGCCGGTCACGAGTCGGGGCAGGACCACCTCGGTCTCTACCTGCGCAACGGCAACGAGTACCTCGAGGGGATGGTCGGCGGCTACCGGGCCCGGGTGGCGCCGTTCAACGTCAACTTCCGGTACGTCGAGGAGGAGCTGCTCTACCTGCTGACCGACGCCCGGACGCGGGCGCTGGCCTACCACGCGGAGTTCGCGCCGCAGGTGGCGGCGGTCCGCGACCGGCTGCCCGAGCTCGAGGTGCTCGTCCAGGTCGCCGACGAGTCCGGCCACGAGCTGCTCCCGGGGGCCGTCGACTACGAGGAGGCGGTGCGGACCGCGGCACCCGCGAGCGGCATGCCGGTCCCGAGCGGCGACGACCTCTTCGTCCTGTTCACCGGCGGCACCACCGGGATGCCCAAGGGGGTGCTCTGGCGCAACGACGACATCTATGTCACCTCCATGGGCGGGACGCCGTTCGGCACCAACGACCCCTACACGTCGTACGACGCCATCGCCCAGGCCGCCGCCGGCGGCGGGGGTGGGATGCGGCTGCTGATGATCCCGCCGTTCATGCACGGCGCGGCGCAGTGGTCGACCTTCCACACCATCACCGGCGGAGGCACGATCGTGCTGCCCGACGACGTGCACACCCTCGACCCCGGTGGCGCCCTGCGCACCGCCGTGCGGGAGCGGGTGGTGAGCATCCCGGTCGTGGGGGACGCGGTCGCCCTGCCCCTCGTCGAGGAGGTCGAGCGCGGTGACCACGACCTGTCGGGCCTGGCCGCCTTCAACAACGGCGGGGCGCCGCTGACCCCCGGGGTGCGCGACCGCATCCTCGAGGCGCTGCCGCACGTCATCGTCATGGACGCCGCCGGTGCGTCCGAGACGGGGCTGCAGATGAGCTCCCTGTCGCTCAAGGGCATGACGGCCGGTACGGCGACGTTCGCGCCGGTCGCGGCGACGACCGTGGTCGACGACCTCTTCACGCGCGTGCTGCAGCCGGGCGAGGGGGAGGGGTGGCTCGCGCAACGGGGACGGGTGCCGCTGGGCTACCTCGGGGATCCCGCCAAGACGGCCCACACCTTCCCGGTGATCGACGGCGTGCGGTTCTCGGTGCCGGGCGACCGCGCGTTGCTGGCCGAGGACGGCCAGATCGTGCTGCTCGGGCGTGACGGGGTCACGATCAACTCCGGTGGGGAGAAGATCTTCGTCGAGGAGGTCGAGCGGGCGCTGGCCGCGCACCCCGACGTGCGTGACGTCGTCGTGGTCGGCCGGCCCTCCGACCGGTGGGGGAGCGAGCCGGTCGCGGTCGTCCAGCTCGAGGCGGGGAGCACCGCGTCCGACGCGGACCTGCTCGCGGAGACCGCCCGGCACGTCGCGCGCTACAAGGTCCCGAAAGCGATCGTGCGGGTGCCGCAGGTGCAGCGTTCGCCGTCCGGGAAGGCGGACTACCGCTGGGCCAAGGCCCAGGTGTAGTCCGTCCCGGGACGCACGGCGGGCGACGCTCGTCCGAGCGGGCGCCGCCTGCCGTGCGTGGGCCCCGAGAAGCCCTCCGTCAGTCCGTCAGTCCGTGACCGCGATGGTCCAGAGGCTGTCGGTGGCCGCGCCCGCGCTGTTGAAGCAGAGCACGCTGACGCTGCTCGAGCCCCACGAGGAGACCTTGCACCAGGTGGCGCCGCCGCCGTAGCCGGAGACGACGACGTTCCCGCCGTTGATGTTGAGGTTGGCGAAGCTGATCGTGTAGTTGCCCGCACTGTTGTGGGTGACCGTGACGGCACCGCCCGAGCGGTTGTAGGTGTAGCCGTTGTTGGTCAGGTCCGCGTTCGCGCCCGCGGAGTTGTTCCACGCGTACGCGCGGACGATGCCGAGGTTGCCGGTGCCGAAGACGTTCGGGTTGGTGATCGCGCCGGAGGAGAGCCCGTTGGCGGTGCCGGCCGTGTTCGCGTTGGTGGCGTTCGTCGCGTTGGTGGCGTTCGTGGCGTTGGTGGCGTTGGTCGCGTTGTCCGCGTTCGCCGCCGACGGAACCTGGCCGAGCGTGCTCTCGTTGACGTCGTTGCCCGTGACCTTGTTGTCCTTGATGTCCTGGCTCTTCACCGAGTTGTTGATGATCTGCTTGGACCCGACGGAGTTGGCCGGGAGCATGGACGCAGCGACCGCGGCGCCGCCGCCGCCGATCGCGATGACGAGGGCCGTCGTGCTGGCGACGTTGGCGTAGGTCATCCGGGACTTGAGCCTGCTGAACATTGCTGGACCGCCGTTCTGGGGAGATGGGGTACTGGCCAGCAAAGAGCAGGTCCCCGGCCCGCACCATGACGCATGTGGTCCATACCGACGTGGCCACCAGGGCGGGGCCCGCGACCCGGATGGTCTACAGACATGGCGCGTTGAGGCCATGCAGCGACCCCGCGCACGGCACGCGGACGGCGACCGGTCGGAGGTCCCGGCCCAGGGGTGGACCCAGGTGTGGTCGGAGCGGGGGCCGGGGTACCCGGAGGTCATGCCTGCCTTCGACACCGCGGTCTTCGACATCGACGGCACCCTGCTCGACTCCAACTACCACCACGCGCTGGCCTGGTCCCGCGCCTTCGACCAGGTCGTGGACCGGCACGTGCCGGTGGCTGCGATCCACCGGTCGATCGGCATGGGCGGCGACCGCCTGGTCGCAGCGGTCGCCGGGGACGACGTCGAGCTGCGGCACGGTGACGAGATCCGTTCCCGCTGGGAGAGGGAGTACGACGGGCTCGTCGGCCAGACCCGGCTCCTGTACGGTGCGGACGACCTGCTGGTCGCGGTCGGCCGGGCCGGCCTCGAGGTCGTGCTGGCCAGCTCCAGCATCCCCAAGCACGCCGAGCGTCCGTTGCGGCTGCTGCACGCCGAGGAGCACGCCGACGCGTGGACGACGAGCGAGGACGCCGAGGAGTCCAAGCCGGCGCCCGAGCTGCTCGACCGGGCGCTGGACAAGGTCGGGGGCGCCCGTGCGGTGATGGTGGGGGACGCGGTCTGGGACGTCGAGGCCGCCAACCGGCGCGACATCCCCACCATCGGGTTGCTCACCGGCGGCTACGGACGCGACGAGCTGCTGGAGGCCGGTGCGCTGGCGGTCTACGACGACCCTCGCGACCTGCTCGCCCACTTCGACGAGGCCTTCGGGACGACGGACCGCGCCGACGTGCGATGAGTTCTGGGCCTGGAGCCGGTCGTGATGGTTGCCCGACCAGCCGAGCGCACCCGAGGAGCGACGATGTCCACCTACCTGAGCCCGTACCTGCACTTCCGCGGTGAGGCCCGCGACGCGATGACCTTCTACGAGTCCGTGCTCGGCGGGAAGCTGGAGGTCATGACCTTCGCCGACATGGGCGGCATGGGCGTCGGCGACGACGAGATTGACCTCGTCATGCACTCGGCGCTCACCGTCTCGGAGTCCGTGCTGCTGATGGCGGCCGACGTCCCGCGCCACATGGAGGGTGCTCTCGCCAACGGCCACGTCGCGCTGAGCGGCGACGACGTCGAGACCCTGCGCGGCTGGTTCGACGGCCTGGCCGACGGCGGGACCGTGGAGATGCCGTTCGAGAAGGCGCCGTGGGGGGACTGGTTCGGCAGCGTCGCGGACCGGTACGGCGTCAGCTGGATGGTCAACGCCTCGGGCGGTGCTACCGGGGACTGACGTCCTCGAGCTCGGCCCAGTCGACCGTCGCGGTGCGGCGCTGGTACTCCGCGACCAGCCCCGGCCAGTTCGTGGTGATCCGCCGGCCGTCGCGATACCAGCTGTCGCAGCCCGCCCAGATCCCGCTGCCCAACCGGTCCTGCATCTCGACGTCGTACGCCTCCCAGACGTCGCGGCGCACGGCGACCCGGTGCGCGCCGCCGTCCGCGACCCGCCGTACGACCTGGGCGATCCAGCCGGCCTGCGCCTCGAGCATGGCGATGATCGAGCTGCCACCGAGGTTGGTGTTGGGGCCGTAGACCACGAACAGGTTGGGGAAACCGGGCACCGTCAGGCCGAGGTGGGCGCGCGCCCCGTCGGCCCAGACGTCCTTCAGCGACACGCCTCCGCAGCCGCGCACGTCGATCCCCCCGAGGAAGTCGGTCGCGGCGAACCCGGTGCCCCAGATGAGGACGTCGACCTCGTGGAGGGTGCCGTCGCTCGTCCGCACCCCGCCGGGCTCGACCTGCGAGATCGGCTCGGTCACGAGGTCGACGTGGTCTCGGTCGAGTGCGGGGTACCAGTCGTTGGAGAACAGCAGCCGCTTGCAGCCGAGCTCGTAGCCGGGCACCAGGAGCCGGCGCAGCTCGGGGTCCCGGACCTGCCGTCGCAGCTGGAGCCGCCACGCGGTGTGGATCGCCGACATCAGCGGCCGGGTGATCGGCGAGGTCCCCTCGAGCGCGCCGTTGAACCGCTCGGTGATCCAGTAGGTCAGCTGACGCTCCCCGGCCGGCACGCGCGGATGCCGCTCGAAGACGCGGTGGTGCGCAGCGCTGTAGGCGCGGTCGGGCTTCGGGACCACGTAGGGCGCCGAGCGCTGGAAGACCGTCATCGCGGCCACCCGGTCGACGATCGCCGGCACGAACTGGATCGCGCTCGCCCCCGTGCCGACCACGGCGACCCGCTTGCCGGTCAGGTCGACGTCGTGGCGCCACTGCGCGGAGTGGAAGGCCGGGCCGGTGAACGAGTCCGCCCCCGGGAGCCGTGGGACCACCGGGTTGGAGAGCTGCCCGGTCGCTGGGACGACGACGTCGGCCTCCAGGGCGCCGTCGCTGGTGGTGACCCGCCACACGTCGTCGACGTACTCCAGAGCGGTCACCCGGGTGTCGGTGCGGACCAGGTCGCGCAGCCCGTCCGCGGCCGCCGTGTCCCTGATGTAGTCGAGGATCTCGGGCTGCGCGGAGTAGCGACGGCCCCAGGTGGGGTTGGTCGCCCACGACCAGGAGTAGAGCGGCGAGGGGACGTCGCACGCCGCACCGGGGTAGGTGTTCTCCCGCCACACCCCGCCGACGTCGCCGCCGCGCTCGAGCACGGTGACGTCCTCGACCTCACGCAGGGCGTGGGCGACGCCCAGACCGCCGAAACCGGCTCCGACCACGACCACGCGCACCGCCATGGACGCAACATACCGGTGGTACGCCGGTGGCGGCGGCCGGTCCCGACCCCCGGGCGAAGCGGCTGACGCTGTCCCGGTGCCTGCGTCAGGTGATGGTCAGCCCCCCGTCAACGGCCAGGGTCTGGCCGGTGACGTACGCCGAGGCGTCGGAGGCGAGGTAGACGACCGTCGCGGCGAGCTCGGTCGGGTCGCCCTTGCGCCCGGCCGGGATCCGCGCCTGCTGGGACTCCAGGTAGCCGGGCGGGTACTGGTCGGTCATCTCGGACTCGAAGAAGCCCGGTGCGAGAGCGTTGACGCGGATGCCCTTGCGACCGGTCCACTGCTGCGCGAGGTCCCGGGTCAGGCCGATGAGGCCGGCCTTGGACGCGGCGTAGGCGGCCTGCGGCAGTCCGGCTGTCGTGAGACCCAGGACCGAGCTGATGTTGATGATGCTCGAACCCGGCTGCATGACCCGACCGCACGCCTGCGCCATCCAGTAGCAGCCGTTGAGGTTGACGTCGATCACCGCGCGGAACTGCTCGGGCGACTCGCGGGTCGCCGGGATCGCCGTGCCGATCCCGGCGTTGTTGACGAGCACGTCGACGCGGCCGAACTCCTCCATCGCCAGGGCGACCAGGTTCGTGCACGAGTCGGGCTCGGCGACGTCGGTCGCGACCGTGAGGGCGCGGCGACCGGTCGCCTCGACGAGCTGCGCGGTGTCGGCCAGGCGGTCGACCCGGCGAGCGCCGAGCGCGAGGTCGGCACCGGCCTCGGCGAGGCCGCGCGCGAAGGCGACCCCCAGGCCGCTGGAGGCGCCGGTGACGACGGCGACCCTGCCGTCGAGGCGGAACAGGTCGGTGACGGTCCGGGCGTTGGTCATGGCCGCGACTGTAGCCATCGGTGCCCGCGCGGTATCGTGGGCGTCATGCGGAGGATCCTGCTCCTTACCTAGCCGCGTCGACCAGCACCGACCGACGCGGCCGCCCCTCGTGCCCGAGGGGCTTTTTTGTGCCCGGAGATCCCCTGTGGGAGCAGACCACCGACCAGACGTGGGAGAGACGAGATGACCAGCGAGCAGGACACGCAGGAGCAGGCGACGTACGACATCGCCGCGGTGCAGGACAAGTGGCTGCCGGTGTGGGAGCGGCTCCAGCCGTTCCGGGCCGACGACGACTCGCCGCGCGAGAAGAAGTACGCGCTGACGATGTTCCCGTACCCCAGCGGCGACCTGCACATGGGTCACGCCGAGGTGACCGCGCTGCACGACGTGATCGCGCGCTACTGGTGGCAGCGCGGCTACGAGGTCCTGAACCCGATGGGGTGGGACTCGTTCGGCCTGCCCGCCGAGAACGCCGCCATCCGCAACGACGAGCACCCGGCGACGTACACCTACGCCAACATCGAGACCCAGTACGAGTCGTTCAAGAGGTACGCCGTCTCCTTCGACTGGTCGCGGCGCCTGCACACCTCCGACCCGGAGTACTACCGCTGGACGCAGTGGCTGTTCCTGAAGTTCCGCGAGCGTGGCCTGGCCTACCGCAAGTCCTCGCCGGTCAACTGGTGCCCCAACGACCAGACGGTGCTGGCCAACGAGCAGGTCGTCGACGGTCGCTGCGAGCGCTGCGGCGCCGACGTGACCAAGCGTGAGCTGACCCAGTGGTACTTCAAGATCACCGAGTACGCCCAGGAGCTGCTGGACTGCCTGGACGACCTGGAGCCGACCTGGCCGGCGCGCGTCGTCACCGCCCAGCGCAACTGGATCGGCCGGTCCGAGGGCGCGCACGTGAGCTTCGTCGTCGAGGGGCGCGACGAGCCGATCACGGTCTACACGACCCGCCCGGACACGATCTTCGGCACCACCTTCATGGTCGTCGCGGTCGACTCCCCGCTGGCCGCCGAGCTGGTCACGGACGGGCAGCGCGCGGCCTTCGAGGCCTACCGCGAGGAGATCCGCAAGGAGACCGAGATCGAGCGGCTGGCCACCGACCGACCGAAGACCGGGGTGGACCTGGGGGTCCGGGCGACCAACCCGGTGACCGGTCAGCAGATCCCGGTGTGGGCCACGGACTACGTGCTGGCGGACTACGGCACGGGTGCGGTCATGGGTGTGCCCGGCGGTGACCAGCGCGACTGGGAGTTCGCCACGCAGATGGGGCTGGAGATCGTCCGCACCACCCAGACGCCCGAAGGGTTCGAGGGCGAGGCCTTCCACGGGGAGGGCCCCGCGATCAACTCGCCCGCGCCCGGGGTCGAGGCGCCCCTGGACATCAACGGCCTGGGCGTCGCGGAGGCCAAGCGCGCGACCATCGAGTTCCTGGAGCAGCAGGGGACCGGCGCGGGTGCGGTGAACTTCCGTCTGCGCGACTGGCTGCTGAGCCGCCAGCGCTACTGGGGTGTCCCGATCCCGATCATCCACTGCGAGAAGGACGGCGAGGTCGCCGTCCCCTACGACCAGCTGCCGCTGGAGCTGCCCGAGCTGCGCGGCGCGGACCTGAAGCCCAAGGGTGTCTCGCCGCTGGCGGCGGCCGAGGAGTGGGTGAACGTGCCCTGCCCGACCTGCGGCGGCCCGGCCCGGCGCGACAGCGACACGATGGACACCTTCGTGGACTCCTCGTGGTACTTCCTGCGCTACTGCTCACCGGACTTCACCGACGGTCCGTTCGACGTCGCCAAGGCCAACGCGTGGATGCCGGCCGACGTGTACGTCGGCGGCGTCGAGCACGCCGTCCTGCACCTGCTGTACGCGCGCTTCTTCACCAAGGTGCTGCGCGACATGGGGATGCTGGAGGTCGGTGAGCCGTTCGCGGCCCAGCTGAACCAGGGCATCGTCATCAACCAGGGCCGCAAGATGAGCAAGTCGCTGGGCAACGGCGTCAGTCTGGGGGACCAACTAGCGGCCTACGGGGTGGATGCCGTGCGCCTGACCCTGGTCTTCGCGGGCCCGCCCGAGGACGACATCGACTGGGCCGACATGTCGCCCGCGGGCTCGCTGCGGTTCCTGCAGCGCGCCTGGCGGCTGTCGGGTGACGTCGCCTCGGAGGTCGGGGTGTCGCCCGAGGGTGGCGACGTCGCACTGCGGCGGGTCACCGCCCGGACGGTGCACGACGCCGCCGATCTGGTGGAGTCGTACCGGTTCAACGTCATGGTCGCCCGGGTGATGGAGCTGGTGAACGCCACGCGCAAGGCGATCGACTCCGGGTGCGGGGCCGAGGACCCGGCCGTGCGCGAGGCCGCCGAGGCGGTCGCGATCCTGCTGTCACTGGTGGCGCCGTACACCGCCGAGGAGATGTGGGAGCGGCTGGGCCACGAGCCGACCGTCGCCCGCGTCGGCTGGCCGTCGGTGGACCCCGCCCTGCTGGTCGAGGAGTCGGTCACCGCGATCGTCCAGATCCAGGGCAAGGTCCGGGCCCGCCTGGAGGTCGCCCCGGACGTCACCGAGTCCGAGCTGGAGGCACTGGCGCTGGCCGACCCCGGGGTGGTCAAGGCGATCGACGGGCGGACGGTCCGCAAGGTGGTCGTGCGCGCGCCGAAGCTGGTCAACGTCGTCGTCTGACGTGGCTGCGTGGCCTACCCTCTCCCGCATGCCGGTCGCGATCGTCACCGACTCGACCGCCAGCCTCCCTCCGGAGGTGGCGGCAGCGCACGGGCTGGTGGTCGTCCCGCTCCAGGTCGTGATCGGGGCGACCGTGTACGACGAGGGCGCGGACGGCGCGACCCCGGAGCTGGTTGCCGCCGCGCTGCGCGAGTGGAAGCCCGTCAGCACGTCGCGCCCGAGCCCGGCGGCGCTGCTCGAGGTCTACGAGAAGGCGGCCGCGGCGGGCGCGACCGAGATCGTGTCGGTCCACCTGTCGGGGGAGATGAGCGGCACCTTCGAGTCGGCGCAGCTGGCCGCCCGCGAGGCCTCGGTGCGGGTCCTTCCCGTCGACAGCCGTCAGGTCGGCATCGCCACCGGGTTCGCTGCGCTGTCGGCGGCCGAGGTCGTCGCCGCAGGCGGGAGCGCGGACGACGCGGCGGCACGGAGAACGTGCCCCACATTGTCGCCTTCGG
>ERZ724512.859-NODE-859-length-14253-cov-5.556135_pt1 | contig 14253 bp, 16 predicted proteins | sample MGYA00376045_ERZ724512 | MGnify/ENA primary metagenome ERZ724512 (study PRJEB28724, sample SAMN07190883) | activated sludge metagenome | isolation source: activated sludge of sewage treatment plant in Hong Hong | place: Hong Kong | collected 2016-03-17 ... | reverse complement strand
CAACAACGATCTGCCCGGCACGGAGATCTCCATCGGCGCCGACACCGTCGACCACATCATCCCCGTGAGCAAAGGAGGAACCAGCAATGACGACAACCTCCGAGCCGCTCACCAACGCTGCAACAGTCAGCGCGGGGTGGGGTAGGACCCCTATCGCGTGGGGGCGGACGCCGCGCAGGGGGGCTTGCGCGGGGTCGGTCAGGTTCAGTCGGTTCGGGCCTGGGGCTTAGAACCGTGGGTCGTGGCGGCGCCCGCGCGCGTTCGGGGCCGGCTCCCGATCCGAATGCGCTCCGGCGCGACCGGAAGGAGGATCAGGCCGGCTGGGTGACTCTGCCGGCCGAGGGTCGCGAGGGTCCCGCGCCGGAGTGGCCGCTCACCCGCGCCGTGAAGCGCGAGGCCGTGCTGTGGGAGCGGGAGTGGGCGCGTCCGCAGGCGGTGATGTGGGAGCGCCTGGGGCTCGAGGTCGAGGTTGCGCTGTATGTCCGGTCGCTGGCTGCGGCGGAGAAGGCGTCGGCGCCGGTGAATGCGCGGACGCTGGTGCGTCAGCAGCAGGAGGCTCTGGGGCTGTCGATTCCTGGGCTGGCGCGGAACCGGTGGCGGATCGAAGACGCTGAGAAGTCGCCGGCATCAAGCGCGGCGACATCGGGCCGGCCGCGCGCGACCGCGCGGAAGCCTGCTCGCGAACGATTCACGGTGCTTGATGGGCAGCGCGAATCGTCCTGACGGCTTCCCGGCGCTGTTCGTCGCGATCGACTGGGCCGAGGAGCACTGCGTGGTCCCGGATGGCTTCGACCGCGGTGCCGCCTGGCAGTTTGCCGATTGGCAGTTCGACTGCCTCAGGAACTTCTACCGGGTGCGGCCGCGAGCGAAGATGGGGCTGCTCGCTCCCGCATTCCACTTTCGACGCGCGCAGGTCGTGGGCCCCCAGAAGTTCGGCAAGGCGCCGTACACGGCGGCTCACATCTGCATTGAGGCTGTCGGGCCGGCGCTGTTCGCGGGGTGGGCTGAGGGCGGCGAGGCCTGGGATTGCCGGGACCACGGCTGCGGCTGCGGCTGGCGGTACGAGTACGAGCCGGGCGAGGCGATGGGGATGCCGTGGCCGACGCCGCTGATCCAGATCACGGCGTTCTCTGAGGATCAGACCGACAACATCTATTCGGCGCTGCGGCCGATGATCGACCTGGGACCGCTTCGCGAGCTGATCCCGAAGACGGGCGAGGAGTTCATCCGCCTTCCAAACGGCGGCCGGATCGACACGGTCACGTCCAACGCGAAGTCGCGGCTTGGCGCGCGCGTCACGTTCGTGCCGCAGGATGAGACCGGTCTCTGGACCGCCGCGAACGGGATGGTCGCTGTCGCCGAGACGCAGCGTCGAGGCCTCGCCGGGATGGGCGGCCGCGCCGAGGAGACGACGAATGCGTGGAATCCGGCAGAAGGGTCGGTTGCGCAGCGCACAGCCGAGGCCGCCGAGAAGTCCCGCGACATCTTCCGGTTCCATCGGCTCCCCCCGAAGGGGCTCAACTATCGGGTGAAGGCGGAGCGCCGCAAGATCCACAGGGCGGTCTACGAGGGGTCTCCGTGGGTCGATCTGGATGCGGTCGAGGGCGAGGCTGCGGAGCTGATGCAGTTCGACGCGGCGCAGGCTGAGCGGTTCTTCGGGAACCGGCCGGTGGCCGGGCAGGGGCACGCGGTGGACCCGGACCGCTGGGCTGCCCGCGGGACCGGGGTTGCGCCTGTGCGCGGCGCGCTGATCACGCTCGGGGTGGACGGCGCGCGGTTCCGTGATGCGCTCGCGATCGTCGCGACCGACGTCGAGTCCGGCGTGCAGTGGCCGCTCGGGATCTGGGAGCGGCCCGAGGACGCGCCTGACGGGTACGAGCATCCCTTCGCCGAGATCGACGGCGTGATGCGAGGCGCATTCAAGGATTGGGAGCCCTGGCGCGCCTATGTCGACCCGCAGTACATCGACCACCTGCTCGAGAAGTGGCAGGGCCGCTGGGGCGCCGATCGTGTCGTGCCGTGGCTGACGAGCAACTACCGGCGGATGGCGTGGGCCGTTCGCGGGTGGGAGTCGGCCATTGCGTCCGGGACGCTCACCCATGACGGCGACGACGATCTGGCGCGGCACGTCCGCAACGCTCACCGCCAGGCCACGAACGTCAAGGACGACGAGGGCGTCCCGATGCACGTGCTGGCCAAGGAGGCGCGCGGATCGTCGCGGAAGATGGATGGCGCGGTCGCGTCGGTCCTGTCGTGGGAATGCCGCGGCGACGCAATCGCCGCCGGCGCGACCGTGAAGCGGCGCAGCCGCGCCCTCGTCTCATTCTAGGAAGGGGAGGCCCGGTTGCCTGCTGCCGCAGCGGACGGTACTGCCGTCGACGTCACCGAGAGCCTGCTCGGCCAGCAGGACGCCAAGCCCGGCTCGCCGCTGTGGTGGACCGTCCGGCTCTCCGGGCAGCTCGCCCAGCGCCGCCCGCTCGTCGACCTCTACGGCGACTACTACGACGGCCGGCACCGGCTGTCGTTCGCGTCGAGCAAGTTCCGCGAAGTGTTCGCCGAGATGCTCGCGGCGGTGAACGACAACTGGATGCCCTTGGTGATCCGCGCCGCCGCGGAGCGCCTCGTGGTCCAGGGGTTCCGGCTCGGCGAGGCCGGCCAGCTCCACGGCGACGACGACGCGTGGCGGATCTGGCAGGAGAACCAGCTCGACGCTGAGTCGGGACTGCTGTTCACCGAGGCGATGAAGTGCGGCGAGGCCGCGATGCTCGTCTGGCCCGCGGCATCGGAGCGGCCCGGAGTGTTCGGGCGGATCTTCTCCCGCCGCGGCAGCGTCAGAGCCGAGATCACCGTTGAGCACCCGTCCCAGATGATCGTTGCCCGCGCCGCTGGGAACCGCCGCCGCCGCGCTGCCGCCTTGAAGGAGTGGGCCGAGGACGACGGAACGGTCATGGCCACGCTGTTCCTGCCCGACACTGTCACAAGGTGGCAGCGGGCGCCCAGCGGAGCGTGGGAGCCCCGGCCCGGCGTGACCCACCAGGAGCCTCACGGGCTCGGAGTAGTCCCGGTCATCCCGTTCGTCAACGACCCGCAGATGCTGCCATCGCGGCCGCCGCAGTCGCTGCGCGCGGCGCCGCACCGTGCCCCGGACGTCGCGATCGGACACGGAAGATCTGACCTCGCGGACGTCATCAGCACGCAGGACCAGATCAACAAGCTGCTGTGCGACATGCTCGTGGCGTCGGAAGTCGGCGCGTTCCGCCAGCGCTGGGCCACCGGCCTCGAAGTCCCGACCGACCCGGAAACGAATGAGCCGGTCCAGCCATTCGAGCACGCCATCAACCGGCTGTGGGTCAGCGAATCTGAGACCACGAAGTTCGGAGACTTCGCCGTCACCGAGCTGAAGAACTTCACCGATGCAATCGAGCAGCGTGTCCAGTCGCTGGCCGCCAGGACCAGAACGCCGCCGCACTATCTGCTCGGATCGATCGTCAACGCAAGCGGCGACGCCCTCAAGGCGTCCGAGACAGGCCTCGCGTGCCGCGTGAAGGACAAGCAGAAGCCCTTCGGTGAAGCTGCCGAGGAGAGCGTCCGTCTCGGGTTCCTCGTTGAGGGAGACAGGGCCAAGGCAGGGGCCGCGATGGCCGAAGTGGACTGGTCGCCGGCTGAGTCGCGGTCCGAGAGCGAGTTCGTCGACTCGCTCGTCAAGAAGCTCTCGATCGGCGTCCCGGTGCAGCAGCTCTGGGAGGACGCCGGATACAGCCCGCAGCAGATAGCGCGGTTCCGCGCGATGCTGCGAGAGCAGGCGCTCGAGCAAGGGCTTCTGGACCCGACCGGGCAGGGCCTCCCGCCCGACCCAAGTGGCGCACCGCCGGCATAGCCTCGCGGTGACCGACGCCTACCGGGCGCGACTTGTCGCGCTGCGCGGCCGCGTCGATGCCGCTGTGCGCCGGTCGTGGACACAGGTGTCCCTCGCTGATCTGGACGGGTCCTTCCAGGCGTGGCAGGCCGGCGCCGCGACCACGGTGGAGTTCGCGCAAGCGCACGCGGTCGCGATGACCGACGGCTACCTGGCGGCGTTCCTGACGAGCGAGCTGGGCCGGCGCTTCCAGCCGCGCGGGATCGACTCGGCGGCGCGGTCCGGGACCGATCAGTGGGGGCGCCCACTCTCCGAGTCGCTGTCGACTCCGATCATCGCCGTCCGCATGGGACTGCTCCACAAGCAGCCAGCCTCCGTCGCGCTGCAGGCCGGCGGCGAGCGGGCAGCACGGATCGCGGTCGCAGCAGCGATGAGCGCCCCGCGCGCCGCGCTCACCGAGCTGATGTCAGAAAGCGGCGAGGTCGCCGGCTGGCAGCGCGTCGCCGCCGGCAGCGCGTGCGGAGCATGCCTCGCGCTCGCAGGCGAGGAAGTTCACGCCCCCGACGCGGCACTCGAGATCCACGATGGCTGCGCCTGCACGCAGGAGCCGGTCGCTGACGGGGTGCAAGACCTCCACGCGCGCCCTACAGGGCAGGAGATCTTCGACTCCAAGCCAGAGAACGAGCAGGACGCCTTGTTCGAGGGGCGCGGCGGCGCCGAGAAGGCCGCGCTGATCCGCGGCGGCCTGCCGCTATCAGCCCTCGTCTCCCGGCAGCAGATGGCGCTCGGCGGGACAGCGATCACCGAGGCGCCGCTCCAGGACCTGCAGCACAGCGCCTGACGGCCCCGCGCCAAAGCGGGCCGGACCACTCCCCACACGGAGGCATCACTCACATGCTCAAGCGCATGGTCGTCGACGGGATCCCCGGCCACTTCGGCCCCGACGGCCGGTTCCGTCCGGTCATCGCTGGCGCGGAGGACCCGCCGGCCCCCGGCCCGAAGGCCGACCCCAAGCCGGACCCCAAGCCCGAGCCGGCGAAGACGTTCACGCAGGAGGAGCTCGACAGGGTTGTCGGCGAGCGGCTCGCCCGCGAGCGCGAGAAGTACGCCGACTACGACGAACTCAAGCAGGCCAAGGCCCGCCTGGACGAGATCGAGGCTGCGAACAAGTCGGAGCTGGAGAAGGCCGTCCAGCGTGCCGAGCAGGCCGAGGCCGACCGCGACAAGGCCGCCCAGAAGGCGGCTGAGATCGCGAGGCGCGCCGCGGTCATCGCAGAAGCTTCCAAGCAGGGCGCCGTCGACCCGGACGCGGTCGTGGCGCTCATCGGATCGGACAAGGTCACCGTCGCAGACGACGGGCAGGTGACCGGCGCCGAGCAGGCCGTCAAGGAGCTGCTCGACGCGAAGAAGTACCTCGTCGGAGAACCACGCCTCCCCGGACCATCGGATGGCGGCCCGCGCCCCCCGGCGCCCCCGACGGACCTGCTCAAGCAGGCCGAGGAGGCGCTGGCCAAGGGCGACGTCCAGGAATCGATCCGCCTCAAGACGCAGGCGGACCTACAGGAGGAATGACATGCCCGGGCTCTCCGGCCGGCTCACCACGTTCAACCAGAAGAACTACCACGGCGAGCTGCTCGCCATCACCCCGACCGAGACGCCGTTCCTGACGGCCATCGGCGGACTCTCGAAGGGCGGCGGCGACACCACGTCCCGCGAGTTCGAGTGGCAGTACTACGACCTGCGCGACCCCGACGTTGCCCGCCAGCGGCTGGAGGGCGCAGACGCCCCGACCGCCGAGGCGCGCCAGCGAGCGAACATCACCAACGTCGTCGAGATCCACCACGAGGCGATCGACGTCTCCTACACGGCGCAGGCCGCGCGCGAGCAGTACGCAGGCGCGAACATCGGAGGCACCCCGAACCCCGTCACCGACGAGCTGAGCTGGCAGCGGGCCCGGGAGATCGAGCAGAAGGCGCGTGACATCGAGGTCACTTTGCTTCGCGGCGTCTACGCCAAGCCCTCGGACAACGTGACCCCGCGAAAGACTCGCGGGATCATCGAGGCCGCGCGCAACCCGGCCGGGGACGCAGGCGGCCATCCGACGAGCATCGCGGCCGCCGGACAGGCGTTCACGTCGGCGGCATCGACGGACCTGCTGACCGCCAACGCGCACGGCTACGCCGACGGCGATCAGGTGATCCTCAGCGGCCTCACGGCCTCCGGGCCGCTCGCTGCGGACACGGTCTACTACGTCCGCAACAGCTCGACGAACACGTTCAAGCTCGCGGCAATGCTCGGCGGGGCGGCGATCGACATCGCCGCCGACGGCTCTGGCACGGTCGCCAAGCTCACGGCGCTCGACGAGGCCGCGATCGTCGGCGCGCTCCAGACCACCTGGGAGGACGGCGGCATCCGCCAGCAGGACACCGCCACGATCATGGTCAACGCCTGGAACAAGCGGCGGCTCTCGAAGGTCTTCGTGACCGACAAGGGTTACCAGGAGCAGAGCCGCGAGGTCGGCGGCGTTCGCGTCCAGACGATCATGACGGACTTCGGCGAGCTCAACGTGATGCTCAACCGTCACCTCCCCGCTCACAAGGCCGTCATCTGCTCGCTGGAGCAGTGCGAGCCGATCTTCCTGCGCATCCCCAAGAAGGGGGTGTTCTTCGTCGAGGAGCTGGCCAAGACTGGGTCTAGCGACAAGGAGCAGCTCTACGGCGAGATCGGCCTGAAGTACGGCAACCCCTACGCCCACCACGTCATCACCGGCACGACCGTCCGGTAGCAGCCCCAGGGGCGCATGAGGCCGCTGCCCGCCGCACCTGGCGGGCGGCTCCCGGTCCGACTCCGGGCGCCCCACTCGCATGACCGAAACCGCCTACAACCCATCCGCTGATGACGTCGCAGCGCTCATGCTCGCCCGGGCGCGGGACGCCGACGGCAACATCGTCCCGTTCGGCCCGGGCACATCGCCGAGCGCCGACGAGGTCGAGGCGCTGATCGCGAAGGCCGCCGGCATCGTCGCACCCCAGGTCGGCGGGCTCGTCGCCGAGTCCCAGGCCGAGGCTGCGAAGCTCGCCGTCACCGCCTACGCCGCGATGCTCGTCGAGGCATCCCTGCAGCAGCGCAGCGACAGCGAAAGCGCAAGCCCCGGCGAGCACTACCGCCGCGTCTACGAGGACGCGCTCCGCGCCGTCCAGCACGCGCAGTCCGGCGACCCGGGAGGCGCCGGCGCCTACAGCATCGCGCTCAAGCCCGCCATCACGGCGGAGGCGGAATGACCGGCATCGAGATCGACGCCGCCGGAGACGGGACGGCAGCGGAGATGCTCGCCCGTATCGCCCGCCGTGCGCGCCAGCCGCGGCCGGCATTCCACGCGATCTTCAAGCTTCTCCGCGAAGGGGAGCGCGAGGTGTTCGCCACGCGCGGAGCGACGATCGGGGAGGCGTGGCCCGGCCTCGCCAAGTCGACGAAGAGGATCAAGGGCCACGGCCAGCCGCTCCGCGCCTCCGGGGACCTCATCGCCAGCCTCACCCTCCCGCTCGCGCCCGGCCGCGTCGCTGACGTCGCCGGCCAGGCTGCGCGATTCGGGACCGGCCTGTTCTACGCACGGTTCGTCGCACGCCGCCGCCCGATGGTCGGCGCCTCCCAGTCAACGAGCCATCGCGCCGGCGAGGCGATGCTGCGCTTCCTCCTCGGACACCAATCATGACCGTCTTCGGCCCGCTTCCGCATCGGGCGATGCTCGAAGCGGCGATGCTCGACACCGTCCGCGCCTGGCTGCCGACCTACCTCCGCGAGATCGAGCGGCTGACTGGCCGCACGGCCGGATCACTGCCCGATGCGCGGTCCTACGGCGCCGTGAGCGAGTCCGACGCGGCTCGGTGGACGGACGGCCAGGTGCCGGCGATCGTGGTCCTATCGCCGGGCACCGACGGAGAGCCCGTCCCTCTCGGCGGCGGCCCGGTCGGGGCCGCCTGGTCGATCGGAGTCGGCGCCATCGTCTCCGCGTCCACACCTGCGGCATCCAGAGACCTGGCCGGCGCCTACGGCGCCGCGATCCGCGGGCTCATCTCCCAGCACGGGAGCCTCGGCGGCGTCGCCTCTGGCGCGGACTGGCTCGGCGAGCGCTACGACGACATCGACGCATCCAAGGACCGCACGCTCGCCGCGTGCGCCGTCGAGTTCCGCGTCCACGTCGACATCGCCGTGGACACGTCCGCCGGTCCGGCCGCGCCCGCCGACGATCCGCCCGACTGGCCGCTGGCCGAGACCGTGACCGTGACCGTCAACCCGTCGGAGGACCCATGACCCCCAGGAAGTTCCGGGTGCGCTCGCCGCATCCCGTCGACCTCGCCTCCGGCCGGATGTGCGCGCCGGGGGAGGACGTGCTCGCCGACCCGTCAGATCCGCACGACGCAGCGCTGATCGACGACGGCGTGCTCGAGGAGCACCCCGCACACCCCCGCAGGAAGAAGCCCCGTGAGGAGGGCGCATGACGATTCCAGGCACCGAGATCATCGACCGTCCGACGCTGCCCGCCCCGCAGGCGCCGACCGACACCGGGACGTGGTTCGCCGCCGGGTTCGCGGAGAACGGGCCCGCGAACGTCGCGGTGGAGTGCCGGTCCTTCAAGGACTTCGCCGCCGCGTTCGGCGGCCGGGTCTCGTACAGCCCGCTGAGCGACTCGGTGGAGGCGTTCTTCCGGGAGGGCGGGTCCCGGTGCTACGTCGCGCGGACCGTGGGCCCGGCGCCCGCCAGGGCGTCCAAGACGCTCCAGGACGGCTCGTCGGCGGACACGCTCACCGTGACCGCCAAGCACTACGGCGACTGGGGCAACGGCCTCAACGTCGCCGTGATCGCAGGCGACGCGGGAGGCGAGTTCAAGCTCGTCATCACGCACGACACCGACACGTCGGTCAGCGAGACGAGCCCGAGCTTCGCGACCGGCGCCCTGGCCGCGGGCTGGGCGTCCCAGTACGTCACCGTGACCGATGTCCTCGGGTCGGCTCTCGATCCGGCGGTCGTCGCGGCGCAGTCCCTCGCAGGCGGCACGGACGATCACGCGTCCGCGACCGACGCGTCGTGGCAGGCCGCCCTGGCGCTGTTCACGCGCGACCTCGGCCCCGGGCAGGTGTCCGCGCCGGGCAGGACGACGACGCAGGGACACACCGACCTGCTCGCGCACGCCGCCTCGTGCAACCGTCACGCGCTCCTGGACAGCCAGGACACCGCGACGGTCGCCACCCACACCGCCGAGGCCGCGCTCCTGCGCGCGCTCCCGGCCTCCGGGAAGGGCGTGCTCCTCGCGCCATGGGCCGTCATCCCCGGGACCGCGCCGGGCACGTCCCGCACGATCCCCTATTCGGGGGTGCAGGCCGGCGTGATCGCCCGCGGCCAGGCGCAGGGCCTCGACGAGGGCGAGGCGTTCGCCGGACCCCTGAAGGGCCGAAGCGCCTTCGCCACGGGCCTCTCGCAGGCGGCCTGGACCGACGCGCAGCGCGGGACCCTCAACGACGCCGGCGTTCTCGTCGCGCGCCTGGACCCCGTCTACGGAGTCCTGGCCTACGGCAACCGCACCCTCTCCGACCCGGCGGCCAAGCCGCTCGAGGTCGAGGCGAGCGCGGCCCGGGTCATCATGGCCATCAAGGCCCGGGGCGACGCTGTCGCGCAGCGCTACGCGTTCGCGCAGATCGACGGCCGCCGGCTCAAGCTCGGCGAGTTCGCCGGAGACCTCGACGGCGAGGCGTGCCGCCCCTACTACGACGCCGGCGCCCTCTACGGCGAGACCGCGGGGGATGCCTACGTCGTCGACGTCGGCCCGGGCGTGAACACCCCGGCGACGATCGCCGCGAGGGAGCTGCACGCCGTCATCGCCGCGAGGGTCAGCCCGAACGCCGAGCGCGTCGTCATCGAGATCGCGTCCGCCCCCATCACACAGGAGCTCTGAACCAGTGACCACGTACACACGGGAGGACCAGGCCCGGCTCACCGTCACCGTCGACGGCGTGAGCCTCGGCGTCTGCCACGCCAAGGACGGAGGCGACACCGAGGCCGACTCCAACCCGTTCAAGCCCGGCGGCATGGCCCCGCAGGTCAACCTCGGCGGCCCCGCGAAGGTCTCCGACATCAAGCTCACCCTCCCGTGGACCGAGGCGCTGCACGCCCAGCGGCAGTGGCTGCGGTCGCGGGTCGGGAAGGGTGCGGTCGGGATCACCGAGCAGGTCCTGGACGCCGACGGCAACCCGTTCGGGGCGGTCGATCAGCGCACGGGGATCCTCAACGGCGTCTCGGAGCCGCCGTACGACGCGAAGTCCGGCGACCCCAGGCTGATCGAGCTGACGGTCGGGGTCAACGAGTGAGCGCGCTGGACAACCTCCGCGCCCGGCGGGAGGAGCTGAGCCGCGACCGCACCCTGGACCTCCCGGTCCCGGGCTGGCCGGACGGGCTCCTGATCGCCCGGTACGGAGCCCCGTCCGCAGGCGGCCTCGATGAGATCGTCGGGGCGGCCAGGCGGCTGGAAGCATCGGGGCAGCAGGACGCCGAGCTTGCCGCGGCGGCGGACACGCTGATCGAGCTGTGCCGCGAGCTGCTCACGACCGGCGAGGACGGCGAGCCCGTCGGGCTGGCGCAGCTCGCCGGGGAGGACCAGCCGGTCCGGTTCGACTCGCGCCTCGCCGACCATCTCGGCTTCACCGCCGGCAGCGCGCGGGAGTGCGTGTACGGCGTGTTCCCCCAGGACGAGCATGGCCGGGTGCTGGACTTCACGGTGCGCTCGCACGCGCAGCGCGTGATCGGGTGGATCGGACGGATCGGCAGGGAGGCCGACACCGCGCTCGCGGGGGAAGCCTGAGCGACCCCGCCGTCGAGGCGGCGGCGGTCGCGGCAAGCCTCGGAATCAATCCCGCCGCGGTGCTCGCCTTGAGCGACCCGGCAGAGATCGTCGCGGTCAACGTGGCGCTCGACCGGGGCGCCGAGATCGCCACGGACCGGCTGGCCATCGCGGTCAGCCGGCTCTTCACGAAGAAGGGGGACTAGGTGCCTCGCGAGAACGTCGACATCTGGGTGCGGCTCCGCAACGCCCGAGCGTTCCTGCGCGACACCGGCAAGGTGTCCGGCAGCGTGCGGCAGGTCGGCCGCGACGCGCAGCGCGCGAGCAAGGGCACCGGGACGATGGCCAGGTCGCTCGGGTCGCTCGCCTCGGCTGCGGGCCTCGGCGCGATCGGCATGACGGCGCTGCTCGCCAAGATCGGTGGCGAGAGCGTCGCGGAATGGCGGGAGGCCGAGAAGGCCGGGAAGCAGACCGCAGCAGTCATCAGGTCCACGGGCGGCGACGCCAACGTGACCGCAGCGCACGTCGGGAGCCTGGCCAACCAGCTCTCCGTCCTGGCCGGGATCGATGACGAGGCGATCCAGGGCGCCGAGAACCTCCTGCTCACCTTCACGAAGGTCCGCAACGAGGCCGGCCGCGGGAACAAGGTCTTCGACGCCGCGGCCGGGCTGATCACGGACATGAGCGCGGCGATGGGCACAAGCCTGCGCAGCAGCACGATCGCGGTCGGCAAGGCCCTCAACGACCCGGTGAAGGGCATCACCGCGCTGCGCCGCGTCGGCGTCTCGTTCACCAAGCAGCAGCAGGACCAGATCAAGGCCTTGGTCAAGAGCGGCGACACGCTTGGCGCCCAGAAGATCATCCTGCGCGAGCTGCGCCGCGAGTTCGCCGGCAGCGCGAAGGCGCACGCCGACCCCTTGGACAAGCTCAACGTCTCCTGGAAGAACCTCGAGGAGACGATCGGCGGGTTCCTCGGCCCCAAGGTCTCAGACGCCGCCGAGTGGCTCTCCGGGTTCATCGAGGAGATGCAGACGGGGACCGGTGCCGGAGGCCGGTTCGTCGACCAGCTCGAGGACATCGCCGGACCCCTGGCGAAGGGCGCCGTGGCCGTCGGGAAGTTCGCCTCGGCGCATCCGGGGCTCCTGAAGGTCCTCGGCGCGATGATCGGGATCGGTGTCGCGGTCAAGGCGATCCGGCTCGTCGGGACCGTGACGCAGATCGGCCGGCTGTTCAGCGCAGTGGACGGCCTTGCGGGGCTCGCTGCGCGGACAGGTACCGGGGCTGGCGGGTCGATCGCTGCGCGGCTCGCCGCCCGGTTCTCGACGGTGTTTGGGACGCGCTTCCCGGGCATTTCGCGGCTCATCTCGAGGCTGTTCGGCGGCGCCGGGGCGGCAGCCGGGACGTCGCTCGTGGACAACGTCGCTGCGACGGTCGGCGGCGGGAAGGGCGGGCTCATCGCCCGCCTCAAGGCCGCCGGGCTGCGCGGCAGCCTGGTCTCCTTTTTCAAGGGCATCGGGACGGCCATCGGAGCCGTGATGGCCTTCGAGATCGGCACCCAGATCGGCGACGGGATCTTCAACGCGGTCGGCGGCACGCGCGGCGCCCCGGGCGGCAACAAGAACGCGCCCCGCTCCGATGACCCGACGGGCGTGAAGCAGGGCTGGAGCCTGCTGGGCATCGACATCCCGGAGATCAGCCTGAGCGACATCATCGGGCACAGGCCGGCCGCGGCCCGTCACTTCGCGTCCGCGCCCCGAGGGCCGCTCCCGTCGCTGGCCGGCGCGCTTCCCGGCCCGGCCCGGGCCGGAGGCAGCGGGACGCTGCACATCACGACCCCGATCCAGCTCGTCACCCCCGACGGGCGTGTCCTCGCCTCGATGGTGACCAAGCACACCGCCCGGGTGGCGGCCCTGAGCTGATGGCCCGCGCGACCAAGACCGGGGGAGGGCTCGGCCTCGGCGCCCCAGCGCCGTCCGTGTCCGGCGCCCCGGGCGGACTGGGCATCCCGAAGGGCACTCCCGGGTTCGGGGCCTACCGGCCCGCCGTGCCGCCGGCCGGGCAGGTCACGCTCTACCGCCTCGACGGCGGCCTGTTCCTCACGTGCCGGCAGGGGCCGGAGCCGCCGAAGCTCTCCGCCGGCTACGGCGGCTGGCAGGAAGTCCCCCGCCCCCGCCGCGTCGCTCTCCTGGACTGGCAGGGCTCATCCCCGTTCCGGCTCGAGCTCAGCCTGGTGCTCGGCTCGCACGCGGCCGGGCAGAGCATCGAAGCGGGCCGCCGCATCCTGGACCGCCTCGCGACCCGGCAGGGAGCCGCTGAGCCGCCGCAGGTCGGCGTCGCGGCGCGCGGCCTCCCGGACACCGTGCGGAAGATCGCGGCGTGGGCCGTCGAGTCGCTCGAGTGGGGCGCCGCGTCGTTCACCCAGGCCGGGCAGCCGGCCCAGCAGGCCGCGACCATCATCCTCGCCCAGCATCCCGACGCCGAGCAGATCACGCTCTCCGCCCCGCCCAAGCGCGTCGACTGCTCCAAGGTGAAGGCCCCCGCGAACGAGAAGCACTACATCGTCCGGCACGGGGACTCGCTGCGGGCGATCAGCGCACGCTTCCTCGGGTCCGCTGCGTGCTGGAAGCGCATCCAGCGCCTCAACCAGCGGACGGGGAAGTTCGAGGCGATCCGCGACCCGAAGTCCCTGCGCGCCGGGGACCGCCTCCGGTTCCCCTGATGCCCGCAGTCCTGATCCGCATGCCGGAGCAGGCCGCCGCGCTCGCCGCCGGCACCCCGGCCGCCGCCGCGGATGTCCGCGTCGAGGACCTCCGCCTCTACGGCCAGGACCTCGCGGCGGAGGTTGCGGGCGCAGTCACCGACGGCCGGCTCGACCCGACCATTGAGGGCGCCCCGAGCCTCACCGTGACCCTCCACGACCCCGACCGCCGCCTCCTGCGCGCCAACCGGTTCGCCAACCAGAAGCTCGACGTCCGCTTCGACCGGGCATGGTGGCGGCTGGTGGGCGTCGACAAGCAGGGCGACGCGCTGGAGCTGACCTTCGTCGACCGGATCGTCGCGTGGATGCAGCAGTACAGCAATCCGCGCAAGGCATACCGGGACCAGGTGACCCGCGCCGAGTTCGCCGTCTCCCTCATCGACGAGGTGAGCGAAGGCGAGATCCGCGTGGTGTGCCCCGCGCTGCACAAGGTCCAGCCGATCGCCGGCGCCGCGGGCGGCGGCGGTCCCGCCGCCGGCGGGACGCTCGGCCCGGGCGCCCTGAAGTGGACGCTGCAGGGCAAGGCGTCCGTCTTCGACGACCATGAGACAGCGTCGGGGATCCCCGCCGACACGCACGCGGGGATCGCGACGAAGCACTACGACAAGATCGGCGGCTGGTGGGTCGTCGGCGCCCCGAACGGCCGCGCGCACGCCGAGCAGCAGATCGACAACGGCCCGAACGCCGCGATCGACCGCGTCGTGGACCTGAGCCGCAAGGCCGCATCCGAAGACTTCGGGTACCCCGGCGGCGAATCGGCGTTCCCGACCGACCGCGGCACCTGGAAGCTCTACTACTGCGGGAAGG
>ERZ724512.857-NODE-857-length-14277-cov-5.254957_pt1 | contig 14277 bp, 11 predicted proteins | sample MGYA00376045_ERZ724512 | MGnify/ENA primary metagenome ERZ724512 (study PRJEB28724, sample SAMN07190883) | activated sludge metagenome | isolation source: activated sludge of sewage treatment plant in Hong Hong | place: Hong Kong | collected 2016-03-17 ... | reverse complement strand
CGAAATCGTCTTAGGAAGACTCTCCCCTAACCAGATTGCTGCGGATCGCGTTCGTGTCGATGGGGTCAATGGCGGTTCTTCCTCGGATGGAGAGGATGGTGAGAAACGGATCGGGCCCGATTGATGCCTGCGCATGGTTCGCTACAGGCCGGATCTTGGGGCCATGGTGAGGGAGTTCATGGCTACATCGCCGACTACCTCACCTCGTTGATCGAAGGGTTGGACACGACCGACTACCTGCGGGAGTGGTTGGCTCGGGAATCGCCGGTTGAGGTGCCTGCGGGCTTTGAGGGCGGGCGTTGGCTGAGGGATGAGATTTTTGACTGAGGAGCTTGAGGCCGAGATCGTGGCTGGTCAGACCTATGAGATGAGCTCGTTGTTTTCGGCTCCGGGTGTGCCTCCGACGCGGGTGATCGCGGAGAGCAATCGGGGCGGTGGCATGTGGAGGGTGCGGCGTGCCAACGGCCTCGACTTGCTTACGTTCGCCAATCATCTGACCGGGCCGGTGGAGCCGCTTCGCCCTGGTATTGAGGAGCCTTGCCTGCTTTGTCGCGGTGAGAAGGTCGTGCCGATTGACGAGCCAGTACATCCTGATCGTCCCTGGTCGAGGACGGTAGTGGGGTATGAGTCATGCCCCAACTGCGCCGCAACGTCAAACGCCGGAACTGAGTGATGTGGTCCGGAGAACGAGTGCCACCAAATGTGTTCAGCTGACTTACCAGCTCCCACTGGCGGCGAGCTGGAGTTGGCGGAGCAATGGAGTCCCCCAGAGGGTAAGAACGGCGTGAGCTAGCAGACGCTTCTCTCCTTCGGCATCGCCGCGAATTCGAGCTGCTGCCGCGTCACTCGTGGCCTTCGTCGCCTCGAAGCGAGCGAGGCCTTCCCGCTCTGTCTGGTTGATGACTTCAAGCTTGGCGAGAAATTCAAGGTCCGTGGTTCCGCGGTCAGCCAGCAGCTTGATCGTCGTTGAGACGACCGCCAACGTTCGGTCGGTACGAGCGCTGGACCGGTCGGCTTCAACGGCGGCGACATGGGCGGTGACTACCTGACGACAAAACGGCCAGAGTTGGTCCGACAGGATTCGGTTTGACTCGGCACGGATAAGGGCGGGCATGATTCCGGCCCAGTAGACCGCGACGTAACTCAACTCGGACTCGGGCGCCGAGCGTACCGACTCAAGGAGCGCTTCCTGGCTTCCGGTAATGCCAACCAGACGACGCTCGATATCCATACCGACTTGGAGAGCACGACGAGTCTTGCCAATCCGATAGTCGACTCTCGCGCTCAAGAGCTGGACGAGCCAAACCCAGAAGATGCTGACGTAGCCCGCGCGGAAGGCTGTCGCGTAGTCCTGCTTCGCAGCTTTCAGCGCTTCCGATGCGAGCAAGCGGTCTGCGTCGCTCCCGTCGAGCAGCATCTCTGTTGCGGCGAACAGGCTTTCGCGGAGAGTGACGGCGTCGACTTCGCCGCTAATGAGACCGGTCAGCGTGGCTCGGGCTTCTTTCTGGAAGGTCGCGGGCGACTCGAACCTTTCCCACCCAGCAAGCAGCCTGGATACCTTTTGACTAGAGAAGCGTTCGAATGGGCACATCTGAGTTCTCCTTCAATCGCCGATGTCTGAGTTAGCATACACACCGGACGACAACTTTTCTCGTACCTCTGCTACAACTCCAAGCGTGCAGAACGCCAACCAGGCCGTCCAGAATCACGAACTCCGCCGGCGAATCCCGTATTTTGCAGGGTGTTCTTCACTTCGGCCTCTCAACCCAGAACCGGAAATGGACCAAGAACTCGAACAACTACTCCGCCCGACCGCACCTACACCTCAGCGTTTAGAGGGGCTGCTGCGTACGCTCCGACCAGCTGAGATTGCCCGCTACATTGGCATCACGGTCAGCGGACTCAGAAAATGGGTTTCGGGTCAGGCGGAGCCGCGGGATGAGCACGCCGTGATGCTTGATGACCTCAGAGATGTCGCCTGGATATTGGCCGATGGTGGACTATCTGCTGAGGAAATTGGAGCGTGGCTACGAAGTCGCAACCCCGATCTCGATCGAGAGCGCCCGCTTGACGTTCTCGGCAAACGCCCTCTTGATGTTTCTGCTGCGGCACACGAGCCGTGGCTTCGTCAGCGAGATAAAGAGCTCTCGCGGTAGCGAGAGAATTGTTTTGGGGCCTTGGGCAATGCTGGCAGGGCAACTGGCCCAGAACAAGCGAACGAAGATCAGAGTCGCGCAGAGTTGGAGCGGCTGCTTCTCTGCGTGCTTACCCAATCCGAAATGTCTCTCTTCGAATAGCGGCGGAACTTGCCGAGCTTGTAGCTAGGGACGATGCCACGCCTGGCCCAGTCAGCGACTGTGCAAGGCCGTACTTGGAGGATCACGGCGACCTGTTCGGCCGTGAGGACATCTCCTCGGGGGTAGTCGTCCGCGTTCTCGCCCTGGGCGTGGCCGCCTCTTGGATTGGAATGGCTCATAGACCCGGCGGGTGTCGTTTCTCGAAGGTGGCGAGGTAGCTGGATGGGAAGTTTTCCTTGGCGATCCAGCCGGGTCCGGTGAAGCCGGATGGGCGCATTCCGGAGGTGCCCCAGAAGCGGTGTGCGGATGGGGCGAATCGAAACTCGAGGAAGGTGTGGCCGGCGTTGACGTAGATAGTCACCCACTTGCCGGGCCCGGTTTGCCCCCATTCGAGAAGGCCCATCGTGGTCATCGTCGGCGCGTGCGTGCCGCCGACTTGCAGGAGGCGAGATACGGCGGAGCTGCAGTCGAAGTCTCGTGCCGACGCGGGGATCGGACTGATTCCGTGTGAGCCTCCCCAGACGTATGGGAGGTGGAGGGCGTCGAGCCGGCCGGCTTCCTTGTACATTCGGCCGACCGCTTCATTGGGAGCGAGGCTTCCCTGGCAGGCTTGCGCGGAGCCCTGCGCCGGTCCTGGTGGGACATCGAACTTCTCTGCGTCGCGGAGGACATCTTGGACGTACCACTCGGCGTGGTTGTAGGCGAAGATCGCGTCGTGCCAGTTACCGGGTGCTCCTGACGCTTTGAGGTAGCGGGCGGCCGCGAAGATCGCGTCCCACGGGTTGTACGGGTCTTTGGTGCCGTCGCCGTTGCCGTCGATTCCCCAGTCGGTCCAGGTTGCGGGCATGAACTGCATCCATCCGAGGGCGCCAGCGGAAGAGGTCTCGTGGGCGGCGATGCCGAACCCGGTTTCGATCTTGTTGATCGCCGCGAGGATCGACGGGCCGCGAGCGCCGAGCTTGTATTTCGCCGACGCCTGCTGGTAGATCGGGATGAGCCGGGTCGGAACACCGTGTGCTTTCCCGCCGGTTGCCGCGGTGCTGGTGCAGGCGGTGGCTCCCATGCTGGCGACGCCGAGCAAGACCACGACGAGGACGGCGAAGATCGCAACCGGGATCGCGAGGAGAGCTCCGAGCGATTTGTTGGTCGTGCTCATGTCCCCGGGGGAGTCGAGCAACCCGTTTCGTAACGGCTTCGGTGGTTGGTCTCCCTCTTGCTTGAGGACGTTCCGCCGCGTTAGTTTGAAAGGGTCGATGGAAGCCGGCAGCGTGACATCTGGGATCGAGCCCGATGACCTGGAGATTCGTGAGTTCGCCCGCCGCAAAGTGTGGGCGATGACCGATCCGGGAACAGCCGAGCGATGGGATGAAGACATCGCAAGCGAGGTCTTCATCGAATACAAGCTCGCGTCGGCCCGACCTGATCTTGAGATCCGAAACTGGCGGGGATGGGTCGGCAGCGCGGTCCGGTCCCGTCTTTACGCGGAGCGCCGACGCGAGCGTCTACGTCAGACCGTTCACGAGAAATATGCCCTCGGGGCCGAGCGAAGTCGAGCAGACCCTGAACCGGTCGAGGTCGCCCAAGGACATGAGGCGGTAACTGAGCTGGATGAGGCGATGCGCTCGCTTCGCAGTCGCAGGCAAAAGCAGATCCTGGCGCTGTCGTATTTCAAGGGACTGACCAGCAGCGAGATCGGCGAGCTTCTGGGGATGTCCGCGGAGAGCGTGCGGGGCTGCAAGAAACGAGCAATCGAAAAGCTACGTGCGGCACACCATGACCACGGCTTCGACGAGGCTCTGATGGGGGTGGATATAGGAGCGGCGGCGACGCTTGCACTACTTCGGGGTCCGGGTCCCGGGTGGGCATCATCGACGATCGCTCAGGTTTCGGATGCTTTCCAGGCTGCTTTCGCGTCGGTGAAGCACACGATCGGTCGCATCGTAGGTTCGGGTGCCGGACATACCGGCGAGCCGACCGCCGGGGTGGCCGGCGGCGCTGGTGGAGCCGCAGGCACGGCAGCAGCGATCGGCGGCGGAAAGCTGGTCGGGGCGATTTGTGCCGGGGTCGGTTCGGTGTGCGTAGCAGGAGCCCTTGTAGCTGGCGTCGGACCCGGACTCTCTGCGCGAAACGACCACGCAACGTCGAAGCCCACGGGGCCGAGCCGAACAGCCGCGGTTCCGGTCTCCGCACCTTCGGCCGTGTCCTCGACCTCGGTCGATCACGAAGGTTCGGGAAGTAGCTCGGCCAAACCGAGTGCGAAGGTTCGTCAATCCGGCCCGGCGGTCGTGTCCAAGTCTCAAACTTCGACCGTTCAGCCGGAGACGTCATCTTCATCGTCTGACGGCACGGCTTCAAGTGCGAGTCCGTCTCAGGCGGCCGAGGCGTTCAGCCCTCCGGTAGGCAGTCAAGAGAGCGGCGGGACTTCTGGCGGGTCTTCGTCGACTTCGAGCCAAGGCTCGGCCGAGAGCAACGAGGCGTCAGCGACACAGGCTGCCAGCGCCTTCGGCCCCCTCCCCTGAAGGCGGGCGGTACTACGTTGACTGGCCTGAGTTCCTTTCAGCCCCGCGGTGCCTGCCTTGAGGATCTGTCTCGGATTTCGTCGAGTCGTCAGGGTTAGGCAGAGCGATTTCGTGTCGTGGCAGTCGCCGCTGATTGGCTTCTGTGGCGAGGTAAACGGGCGCTCATTCCGACGTGAACGCATTGCCTCGGATGTTTCTGCTAACTTGCCGCGCCCGGTCAACGGATGTGACTGGAATTTTGGGGGACGCTCTCCGTCTGGAGTGTCCAATGTTGGAAACAGAACCGCCTGGCAGGGGGTTCACGGAAGAACCTTGGGGGTTCAAGTTGTCACGCATTGCTGCTTTTTTGCTGTCGTTTTTTGGTGTGCTTGGAGTTACCGTCGCCTTGGCTGGTTCGATGGCCATCGCGGATGGAACTGTCGAACCGGCCTGGGTCGCCCAAGACTCGTTTTCGTTTGACGCCCTGAACACGGCTCGGACTGATGGCGGTTTCGACTCGGGCGTGGTTGCCGCGCAGGTTCAGGCCGCGAAGGCCGAGCACGAGCAGGAGATTTCCACACCTGCCGCACAGGCCGAACGGGAGGATTCGGTTGATGCGTTCTCGGATCTCGGCACGGCTGCGGTGACCAATTTGATCACCGACGTGTTCGCTGAGCCGCTCAAGGCTCTGACGAGTTTGCCCACCGATCCTCTTCTGAGTTCTGAATCAGCACCGAAGTTCAACGCGGGCTCCGATACTTCGGCCCGCATCGATCCCCCCGGCGCCGAGGATTCCGAGCTGATCGTCTCGGATTCTCCGCTTAGAAACGAGGGGAACCAGATCGTAAGCGGCCAGCTTCAGAGCGCCGGCAACGGTTTCGAGCCGAAGGCACCGCTGGCGAACGTTGACCTGCCCAGCAATTCGGGCGGCGACGTGGAACTGCCCGATGTTGACGTCAACTTAGGTTTCGCCGATGCGGGGGACTCCGCCGGACACCTGGTCGATGCGGCAGACGGGTCGGGCAAGGAGATGGTTCTTTACCCGAACACCCAGGTAGACACCGACACCGCGGTCACCTACACCCTGAACGGCATCGAGACCTTCAACTACCTTCGCTCCGCTGAAAGTCCCGAGTCGTTCTCCCTGGACTACGACCTCCCGGATGGTGCCAGCCTTCAGGCTACCGCTGACGGTGGGGCGATCGTTCTTGACTCCGACGGCGAAGCGCTCGTCACGGTGTTTCCGCCCTACGCGGTTGACGCGCAAGGCACGAACGTCCCGGTGACCCTTTCGGTTGATGGCGACTCGATCAAACTCGACGTTCCCCATCAGGGCAAGGATTTCGCCTACCCCATCATGGTTGACCCGGTTCAGCATGTCCGGGACTGGTGGACCAACGGTTCGACCCCGGGCTTCGAAGGCTGGAGCTTCTACCAGGACGGAACCACCCAGTACAACAACAGCCTCGACTGCCCGTCCTCGCTTGCGAGCGTCGATCCATGTGGAGGCACCGGTACTGGTTCCGGCGTTTACGTGAGCGCCGTGCCGACCCGCACCTACCCGGCTGGGTCCAAGGCTTACTGGCGTTGGGTCGCACCTGGCGGAGCGTCCAGTTCCATAACGGGTGCAACCCTTTCTTCCTGGCGCTACCGAAAGGGCAACACCAACGCTGGTTGGGCGTTCTACAACCTTTACAACCCGACGACCAATACTTCGAACGGCACCACAATGACCGACGGTGGTGGTGGCTCCGGCCTCAGTCTCACCGGCGGCAACAGCGGATTCAAGTACCTCCAGTCAGGTTTGGCGACAAACACGGCCAACACCATCCCGACGGGGGCATCGAACTGGCGCTACAACCGCGTCGCCGGATACACGGCCACCCTCACCGACGGTGAAGCGCCTACTCTGGATCTTGGAGCCGGACCGACGACCTGGCTTCCCGCTAACACCGCATTCACGGTCAACGCTGAAGGCAAGGATCCCGGACTCGGAATGGGCTGGATCAACGCCCAAATCAATGGGATTTGGACCAACAAGTGGGTCGGCTGGTGTACCGGCACGTATCCCTACACATGTCCTGCAACGACCGGCACTCAGGCCCTCTCGTTCAACACGAACGATTTCCCGAACGGCGTGAATACGGTGTCGGTGAACGCCATGGACATCATCGCCGGCACCGGCCATGAAACGGCGAAGCCCTTCACCGTCAAGGTCGACAAATCGGCCCCGCAGGTAAATCTGAGCGGCTCTCTCGCGTCGATCGCCACAGGCCGGTCAGATCTGCCGCAGTACGACCTCATGGTCAACATCAAGGACGGGACTGCCGGGACCGACAACCAATCCGGAGTCAAGACGGTCAAGATCACCATCGACGGAGAAGAGCAGTCATTCCCAGTCAACTGTTCCACCTACAACTGTTCCTTCTACCTGACCGAGCCCTACATCGTTGACGCGCTGACCTATGGCAGCGGGTCCCACAACATCACGGTTCAGGCAACAGACATGGTGAATCAGCAAACCACCAAGTCAATCGACTTCACCCTGAACGACCTCTCCAAGCCCGCCGTAACGGCGACCGGTGCGATCATGGCGGCCGGAACCCCGGCGGTTGGAGTGGATCAGTCCGTTGACTTCCACGCGACAGACGTGGGCTATGGCGTTCAGAAAGTGGAAGCCAAGATCGACGGACTTGTGGTCGACAGCGTAGAAGCCGACAGCGATTGTCTGGCAGGCGACTGCGCCCTTGACGGAAACCTCATGGTCGATTCGACTGGGCTCGCGCCAGGTCAGCATCAGCTGTCGCTCGTCGCGACCGATTTCAACGGAAACGTAAGCAACACGCTGACCAAGACCTACGAGCTTGACTCGGGTCTCCCGGTCGTTGACGTCACGGGAAGTCTCGTCGACATGTCAGGGCTGCCCCTAGATGATGAGATCCTCGAGGCGAATGTTCAGGCGACCGACAGCGCAAATACGCATGACACTGGAATAGCAAAGCTCGCAGTCAAGGTGGACGACGTCCTGGTTGATGAGCAGACGTTCTCTTGTTCATCAAGCTGTGCCTCAAATCACACGTTCTCCTACGAATACGACGCAACAGCGGTCGGAGAAGGCCCGCATGACGTCACGTTCATCGCAACCGATGGGGCAGGCAATATCGGAACTCAGGAGTTCCAGATGGACACTTCTGAGATTCCTGATTCTACGATCTGCCCAACGGAGGGGGTTGACGAAGTCGAAGCCGAAAACCCGGTATCAGCGGAAGACGCTGTGGTCGGAATCGATAGCGCCACTCCGGAAGTTGTGGGTCAGCTGCCAATGGGCAGCACGCCGTCCGGCCAGGACGTGCAGCCGATGATGGCTGAGGCACCGGAGGACTCAGCGAATCCGGAAAAGTACGAGGTTTCTGGATCATTGGCCCAGACCGAAGCTTCTGCCACTGACGTTCCCACGGTCGAGGTCGGTGATGTTGTCTGCCTTCAGCCCACCCGGACAACCGACGCGGCGACGGAACCGGCTGTGGTTGAGGATCAGGCGTTGGTCTACGCCAATACCGATTCCGAAACCGACACTACTATCCGCGGAACCGCGGACGGAGCCGCGGTGGTGACAACAATCCGAGGCTCCTCGGCACCAAAGAAGTTCTCGTGGGCCGTTGGCCTCGATGACGATCAGAGTCTCCAGATGCTTGCTGATGGTTCGATTGCTGTCGTAGACAACGCGATTTCGACGAACCCGACGAGCACACCCGATCCAGTAGATCCTCTGCAGATCGAAGACCTGGTGGAGATGGATCGCCTGATGGAAGACGGTGAGTATCAGCTTGCCGCAGCGCAGGCGCGAGTTGCCACTTCGCACGTATCAGCAGTGCTCCCCGATCCCGTCGCCGAAGACGCCAACGGAAACCCGGTTTCCGTCAGCTACTCGATATCCGGCGGGGAAATCACAATGAATCTCGGAATCACTGGTTCAACTCCGTTGCCGGTCACGGTCATGAGCAGATTCAGCTCCAACCCGGACATGCGCGACTGTCTTGCAGGACATGCACCATGCGGTGAGTTCAATCGAGCCCGAGCCGCGGCGTATGCCCAGAACTGGGGGCAGGGCCGAAACCCGAACTACTCGGATTTTGGTTCTAACGACTGCACCAACTTCGTCAGCCAGATTCTCCGAGCCGGCGAAATGAAGTTCATGCGCGAGTACAAGAAGGGAGATGGATCCTGGTGGTCGACCCGAACCCGTGGACGCTTTGGCTATGAGATTCGTTCAACAGACTCATGGAGATTGGCCGACGTGCTTCCGCAGCATCTCTGGGAGTACCACCTGGGTGACCGCATCTACACAGGAATGAATACCTGGACCTCAAGGGATGTGATCGCTTGGAGCTGGCATAACGACGGCGAGGTGGATCATCTTCAGTTCGTTTCCGGCTGGTCTCATAACCGCGATGTCCCGTTGATTGCCAACCACTCGGGAGAAGGATCAAACTACGGCCGCATGATCTGGCCGCGAGTACTGAATAGGGTCCATCGCGATTATCCGAATGCCGACTTCAGAGTGCTTCGGATAAGAAATACCCGGGCGAATATCTACGAAGACGGGTATCCCCCGCGGCCAACCCAATTCTGGTAGGAGTAGAGAAAGCATGAAACGAACCAATAAAAGCTTGATCGCGTTCTGCGCGGTCGTCGTGATGGTCGCGGGTTGGGCCACGGGCTGCGGCGGGAACGATCAAGAATCAGCCGAACAGCAGCAGAGTGAAAACGTCACGCATCTGCAGTCTCAGCTGCGTGACCTCCCATACATCATGGAATTCGCTCCAGACTCAAAGACCGACCTGAACGGGCCGGGTATTGTTTCGGGTCGTGCCACGTCTAGGACCGGGGTTGCGATCGACTTCACCTTCTCGATGGGTCCCGATCCCAAGAAACTTCCCGGAAAGGGTGGATCTTGGATCAGCGGGGGCGATCAGTTCTATCTGAGAACGGGTGAGACTCCCAAGGGCTACACAAAGAAGGAACTCCAAGAACAGGACAACATGTACTTGGACCTGGAAGATGCCGGGTGTCAGGTCGTTATTGGCAAACCCTGCCCTGTTTGAGTTTCTAGCATTCGAATCGTTCCGAACCGCGGGTGGGGATCGCATTGTCGAGATCCCTGCCCGCAGTTGCGATCGGCGTAGCCTGGGGGGAGCAACCCGGTACCTAACTCAGGCAAAGGCATTCACTCACATGACAACGGTCGACCATCATTGCGGTGACGACGATTATCGTGCCTCGAACAAGATCACCATCGGAGTTGTGTGGAACCCGAACCCCAGAGCGATCTACAAATCATATGCCGACCACTGCGACTGAGCCGAAAATTCAGATACAGAACTGACTTCGAAGCATCATTGACCGAGGAGGATCGATGAATCACGTCGTATGGACGACTGAAATCGTCAGCGGAGGCAGCATTGGGGTGAACGCCAATTTTGCCGAGATATGGCTCACGCTCACTTGCGTATTCGTGCCGGCTTGGGTAGTGGGTGTTGTTGCCGCGACCCGAAAGACACGTCGGACGAACTCGAGTAATTCGCAAGAGTCAACCTTGCGAAAGGGCGCGAACTCCATCGATCGACGGTGAAAGGAAATACTCACCACCTCGGGTAATCACCCAGCGGGCGAGTGTCAGATGTACGGATTCTTGATCCTTCCTCGGGAGGTTGAACTGCGCTCCCTCGACGTCCTGGGAGACGATGGGGTCTCTTCCGTCACCAGCAAGGGGGAAGTTGTCTTGGTTCATCCACTGGGACTGGATGAACTCGAATCCTCGGGCAATCGAGGACTGGTAGCAGACGAAGAGCAGTCCGCGATCCTGCCCATCATTCGGAACGCCCCCACCGTAGGGTGCCTCACCGGTCTGGAAATCGGGCCCGTACTGGATCCCTCTTCGCAGAATTCGGTGATGGTTGGTTTCGTCTTGGCCGGGTGGATTGGACGCGCGAGGGTTCGACTTTCGTATGTGCGCGGATCTCGGCATATCAAAGCCATCAGGGTCGGACGAGTAGTCAAAGTTGTTGATTTCTTCTGAGGTGAGCGAGGGGTTTGAGTCCGCGGCAGCGTCAGGTGACTGCGGATCAAACTCCTGAGTTCCCGCAGTTCTTTGCAAGGGGGCGCCAGACTTGTAGCGGCCGACGAGCTTCGCTCCCAGGAGGTCTTCTGTCATTTGAGTGTTCGCGGCCTCCCTCGTCACGAAATCCGTGAAACCGGCCACGTCCTGGAAGAGCTTTCGGAAAACCACGAACGAGCCGTTTCTCGTCCATTCCGGGATTTCTGGCGGAGGGGGAGGCTGAACAGGGTTGTAGGCATCCGCAGGCGCTGCCGGAGGAGCCGCTTGCTCTAATCCGGACTGCCCAAGTACAAACTCGCCGAGTGGAATCTCGTTTTCTCCGGGTCGTGCCGGGCTCGTGACTCCGGAGACAGTGGGTTGGGAGATTCCGTCCTTGAAGCCAAAATGCTCACGACCACCGTTCGGGTCAGGACGGTCGTTGCCGTCAAGAGCCGCCAGCTCCGCGACACCGGTGGCGGATAGATGCTCCCTGAGATGCGTGGTTTCTTCCTCCAAATCGTTTGGGTCGTCACTCGCGATGACAAGCATTGCGTGTATTTCGTCCTGAAATGGTGGCGCCCAGGTGGTCGGGGCGCTGTTGTCTTTGTCGCCGATGATCTCTGCCCGGTCCCGCATTGGAACCTTGAATTCGTCGGGTAGTCGATCCAGATCGGCCGCTCCGAGGATTTCCAGGCCTCGGTAGCTGATCGCAAGGTTCATCCACGTGGCTTCCACCGGCATGGGGCCGGAATCATGACGCCGCTGGCTGACTTGCCGATAAACGTCATTGAATGCTCTGACTTCGGCACAAGTGGCTATCTCATCTACCACGGCAGCCAGGAAAGCCTTACCTGATGCTTGGTCCGGGAACTTCAGGAACAGGAATCGCTGATGATCCTTGTTAAACCCGGACAAATTTCCCTGAATCTGACCCAGATCCGTTTCGCTCGCTGGCCCATCGCGATGGACCCCGAAGATCTCTACGTAAACCCTGATGACGGATATCCAGCCGCGACCGCATCGGGAGTATGTCCCTCGTCCGCCAAGCCGCTCTCCCCAAAGAAAGGATCGAAGAACGGAGGCCCCAAGACCCTGGTCGGTACCGTCTGCAAGGACATCATCGATTTGTCTGAGCCGTATTTCAAAAATGCCGAGACGGTCTACGGAGGCAAGAGTGACGACGTGATTCGTGCTTTCGAGGGCGATCAGACGATCTACGGAGGACCGGGTAACGACAGGATTTTTGGCGGCTTCAATAACGACAAGCTTCACGGTGGCCTCGACGACGACTTGCTGGGAGGTGGAGTCGGAGATGACGACATGTGGGGAGACGGGGGCGATGACCGACTCATCGGGAGCCACGGTGCCGATAAGCACTGGGGCGGAACCGGAAGTGACTACATGCGAGGCGGGCAGGGAACGGATTCGTACAACGGCGGAACTAACCTGAACGCAAACGGCTCCGAAAACACTAACCCAGCGACCGACACTGGCCGAGATACGGTGAGCTTTGGGGACGCTGTTACGCCGGGTTTTCAGGATGAGACTTATATGGGATTGCTGCCGTCCGGATTCCCGAGTCTCTATTCGGAAGAAAGAGGTGTCTTGGTCAGAATGGACCTAGATCTGCCTCGGGCAAACAATGGATCAGCGAGGCTAGGAGGCGCCGAGGATTACCTCTGCGTCAAGAAGGCTGGAAAAATGGAATGTGCCAACGGAAAGGGCACGATTGAGAGAATCATCGGTTCGCCCTTTTCGGACAAGCTTGTCGGAACGAGTGCGACGCAGATACTCGTTGGCGGCGCAGGATCCGACTACTTGGTAGGAAACGGCGGGTCCGACTCGCTATACGGCGGACCCGGATCTGATGCGCTGGACGGCGGTAGTACTGCCGCAGACATGAGCGGAGGCGCTGCATCTTCGACAGAGCCAAATTACTGCGTCAACACGAGCGGCACCAAGTCAAACTGTCAAGTCCAGAATGGAACACTCGCGGTGGTTCCACGCCAGCGAAACGGAACCAAGATCACCGTCGGAATGCTCCAGCCGAACGAATCAGATGGGAAAGCCGATCCCAGAGAAGCGAACGTGTACTTGAAGGGAAGCTCAAGCGCGGACAACGTGATTATCTCCCACAACAGCAGTGGCAACACTGTCTCGTTCCGGATTGGAAGCTCTGCCGCGAATGCCACGAATTGGCCTAGTGTCGGCAGATTCGTTTCCGGCCAAGTTGGAGCCTGCAGCGTGCAGGATGGGACTCATGCTTCCTGCAACCTCGGAGATAAGCCACTCGGATCCATCGTGGTCTCCGGCGGTCCAGGAGATGACAGGTTCAACGCGGACGGCTTCGGGGGGCACGATGACGTTTACCTGTTGGGTAACAAGGGCCGAGATATCCTATTGGGCTCTGCCGGAGACGACATCCTTGTCGATGGAGACTCCCAGAACTCCCAATACGCGGAACTCCTGCGCGGGGGAACCGGCGAGGATGCCCTGATTCAGAATCGTGATAAAGACCAGTTGTGGGGCGGGCCCGGAAACGATCTCCTTATGTCGTCAGACGTATGTTCGGGCGATTACATCAATGGAGAGGGTGGCTCCGACAATTCGCAATGGGCTCAGCTACCTCGCCCATACGGAGTCGCGGAGAACCAGAGCACGACCGGCGTATACATAGACCTCAGCAAGCACGTAGCAGGACGATACTATCGAGACAATGACAACAGTCCGGCAGATCAGAGCCAGCCGAATTGCAACAACCAGGGGGGCGTAGCCGATGTCTATGGGATAGAGAAGGTGGAGGCCTCTGGAAATCCCGACAAGGTCATCGGAAACGATGGGAACAACTTCCTTCTTGGTAGATCCGGAAAGGATTCATTGTGGGGTGGTGACGGATTCGACACGATCAACGCCAAGGACGGAACCTCCAAGGCTGACCTAGATGCTTGGTACCACATCGACGATGTCATTAATTGCGGCATGACCGGATCCGCAAAAGGCGGGCAAGCGAGCTACGCACCCAGCGCCGAATTCGCGAAGGCGAACCCGACATGCAAGCCCGACGGTGGTGTGCAAGCGAGGTATGGTCAGTCCTCGCCCCCCTACTATCGCGAGGTTGGAGACCCAGACTTCGCCAATGCGACCGCAGCCATCTTCGGAGATGTCGTCGACGAGGACGAACCTGTCGCGTCAGAAGGTTCTGTAACCGGCAGCTGGGACGGTGGTATCGAGACTCCGCAGTCGCTTTACCCGTTTACTGAGACGACAGGTACATCAGCCAACAACGTCACAGGCACTGGTGGCGATGGCCAGTACGTCGCTAGCCCCGCGGGCAACGGACCAACCCTGGGAGTGATGGGGGGACTCCAGTCGGTACGAGGTGATG
>ERZ724512.854-NODE-854-length-14283-cov-8.428732_pt1 | contig 14283 bp, 10 predicted proteins | sample MGYA00376045_ERZ724512 | MGnify/ENA primary metagenome ERZ724512 (study PRJEB28724, sample SAMN07190883) | activated sludge metagenome | isolation source: activated sludge of sewage treatment plant in Hong Hong | place: Hong Kong | collected 2016-03-17 ... | reverse complement strand
ACTGCTGCTCCGGCTGGGACGCTGCCGCCCACGGATCGCTGGCTGCCGGCACTTCAGGCGCAGCAGAAGCGGCTGGCGCAACCGGCTCGGCCACCGGGGCTCCGGGCATCGGCTGGGTGTTATGCGTCCAACCATTGCCATCCCACCAGCGGACCTGTCCGGCGTCTTTGGGGTCCTGGTACCACCCCGGGGTCGGGCTGCCATCGGCCATGCCATGCACCTTTCAGTCGTCTGGCCCAAGCCTAGGGGCGATGCGAGTATGACGGCGGGTCACGCGGGCGGCACTTGGGTGACGATCACGGCAAGCGGTGGTTGGCCGGGTCCGTGAAGCTCCGCCGGCCAAGGTTTTGTTGCGTTGTCGTCGCTATTCCCGGCGTGTCGCGACCACTTCGCGACACCAGGGGCAACTTCGCGACAAAACCCACCCGGGTCACACCTCCTGCATGTCCTCCAGGCTCATGCCCTTGGTTTCCTTGATGAATCTCATGACGAAGAACAACGACAGAACCGCCATGATGGTGAAGACCCCGTACGCGAAGCCCAAACCAATGTCGGCCATGCCGGGGAACGCCACGCTGACGATGAAGTTCGCGATCCACTGCGCGGCCGCACCCACAGCCAGCGCCGCGGCCCGAATTCGGTTCGGGAACATCTCGCCCAGCAGCACCCAGACCACCGGACCCCACGAGACCCCGAAGAACACCACGTACAGGTTGGCTGCCACGACAGCCATGGGGCCGGCCGCGCCGGTCAGGTAGGGCGAGCCGATGGAATCTGTGCCCGCACAGCCCGCCTGCACATCCACGAGCGCCGCGGTACACGTCTGAGCTGTGCCGAACAAGAAGGCCATCACTCCCAAGGTCACAGCCATACCCGCTGACCCGACAAGCAGCAATGGCTTGCGCCCAATCCGGTCCACCAGCGAGATTGCGATCAGCGTGACTACGACGTTCGTGGTGTTCGTGATCAACGTGATCAGGAACGCCTGCGACTCGTCGAAGCCGACCGAGGCCCAGATGCTGTTCGAGTAGTAGAAGATCACGTTGATCCCCACGAACTGCTGGAACACACTCAACCCGATGCCGATCCACACGATCGGCCGCAGGCCCAGCAGTGCTCCCTTGAGGTCGCCGAACCGCGGCTTGTCGTCTCCCAGGGAAGCCTTGATCTCACGTACCTTCGCGTGCTGATCGCCGTCGAGGACACTCGAGAGCACCTCGGCGGCTTCCTCTTCCTTCCCCACCGCCACCAGGTAGCGCGGCGATTCGGGAATGGTCAGCGCCAGCCCCCGTACAGCAGCGCTGGGATCACCATGACCAGGAACATCCACTGCCAGGCTTGCAGGCCGAACAGCCACGTATTGTTCGCGCTTGTCTCTGCCTCACCCGCGCTGGCCGCGTTGAGGATCAGGTAGTTCGTGACCGCGGTTGTGAAAATGCCGAGCACAATGGCGAGCTGTTGCAGCGAGCCCAGCCGGCCCCGCAGTTGGGCCGGCGCGATTTCGGCGATGTACATAGGCGCGATGACACTTGCGATACCGATGCCGGCGCCGCCGATGAAGCGCCAGAACATCAGGTCGGCCACGCCAAAGGGGAAGGCCTGCCCGATCGCGGCGATGAGGAACAGGATCGCGGCGATGTCCATCACCCGGCGTCGGCCGTACTTATTGGCCAGCGACCCGGCGAACCAGGCACCGACCGCCGACCCGAGCAGTGCGATCGCCACCACGAAGCCGATCGCGCCACCGATATTGAATTCGCCCTTGAGCGCGTCGACTGCCCCGTTGACGACCGCAGAGTCGAAGCCGAAGAGGAAGCCACCGAGGGCCGCGACAACAGCCATTCGCACGACGCGTCCGGTGTGGTACTTCTCCGCAACCACCGGGCCGGAATCGCCGGCGCCAGGTAGGGGTCCGTGTGCCATTCCCGCCTCCCGTGTGCTCCTGTTCGCAGAACCTAGCGATTCCGTTACCCGGATTGCGCGTTCACACGCATGCGGGAATCTTGGATGGGCGCGGGGCGACCGAGGACACATCGCACCCCGCGCTTGTGCCTGGCCACCGGCTCATGCAAGATGGACCGCATGCCGAACACCATGCGTTGTATGTGCATGTGTTCGTGTTGTCGCGCCTAGCCGCCGCCCCAATTTCGTGGACGATCGGCGCTGGGCATCCTCAGGGCCGATTCGGGCGTCTGAGGTCCGTTCCGCCGATCTCCCCTACCAGGAGATCCGATGTCGACCAGTACCAGACCCACCCGCAGCAAGGACAGCGGGCAGTGGGCCCTGGGTCAGCGGGAGCCGCTGAACCCCAACGAGGTGTTCAAGCAGGCCGATGACGGCCTCAACGTGCGCGAGCGGGTGGAGACGATCTACGCCAAGCAGGGGTTCGCCTCCATCCCGGCTGATGACCTGCGCGGCCGACTGCGCTGGTGGGGCCTGTACACCCAGCGCAAACCAGGTATCGACGGTGGTCGCACCGCCAGCCTCCCGCCCGAGGAACTCGACGACGAGTACTTCATGCTGCGGGTCCGCAGCGACGGCGGCATGCTCTCGCTGGATCAGTTGCGGACCATCGCGGACATCTCCACCCGCTTCGGCCGGGACACCGCCGACATCACCGACCGGCAGAACATCCAGTTGCACTGGATCCGGATCGAGGACGTTCCGGAGATCTGGCGGCTACTGGAATCGGTCGGCCTGTCCACGACCGAGGCCTGTGGCGACACTCCGCGCGTGGTGCTGGGCTCTCCGGTGGCCGGGATCGCCGCCGACGAGATCATCGACGGCACGCCCGCGGTCGAGGAGATCGTCCGGCGCTACGTCGGCGACAACCGCTTCTCCAACCTGCCGCGCAAGTTCAAGACCGCGATCTCCGGGTCGCCACGCCAGGACGTCGCCCACGAGATCAACGACGTGTCGTTCGTGGGCGTCGAGCACCCTGAGCACGGGCCCGGCTTCGACCTCTGGGTCGGTGGTGGGCTTTCGACGAACCCGATGGTCGCCCACAGGCTCGGCGCGTGGGTGCCGTTGGCGGACGTGCCGGACGTCTGGGAGGGCGTCATCGGGATCTTCCGCGACTACGGGTACCGCCGGTTGCGCAACCGTGCCCGGCTGAAGTTCCTGGTCGCCGACTGGGGGGCGGAGAAGTTCCGGAAGGTGCTCGAGACCGAGTACCTCGGCCGGCCGCTGCTCGATGGGCCCGCGCCGGGCGCCCCTACCGGTCGCCGCGACCATATCGGCATCCACAAGCAGGTCGACGGGCTGTTCTACGTGGGCGCGGCGCCCACTGTGGGCCGGGTGTCAGGGACGGTCTTGAGCGGCATTGCGGACGCGATGGAACAGTTCGGCTCCGCCCGGCTGCGACTGACCGCACAGCAGAAACTCGTGGTTCTGGACGTCGCCGACCCGGAGGGCCTTGCCATCGCACTGGCCGGCCTGGGCCTGCAGGTCCGGCCCAGCGAGTTTCGTCGGGGTGCCATGGCCTGCACGGGTATCGAGTTCTGCAAGCTGGCGATCGTCGAGACCAAGGCCCGCACGGCCGACCTGGTGGAGCGGCTCGAGAAACGACCGGACCTCGGCGAACTCACCATCAACGTCAACGGCTGCCCCAACTCCTGCGCGCGGTTCCAGACCGCCGACATCGGTTTCAAGGGGTCGTTGGTGCCCGATGCCGAGGGCGAGATGGTGGAGGGATTCCAGGTGCACCTCGGCGGACGGCTGGGACCGAACGCCGGCTTTGGGCGCAAGCTGCGCGCGCTGAAGGTGACCGCCGACGAGATGCCTGACTACGTGGCAAACGTGCTCGATGCCTACGAAGCCCACCGCATGCCCGGCGAGGAGTTCGCCGACTGGGTGGAACGCGCCGAGGAACGGTGGCTGCGATGAACGTCGTCCACTACTGCCCCTATTGCGGCGATGAGGATCTCTGGCCGGAGGAAGGACACGGCACCTGGCGATGTCGGGCGTGCACTCGCACGTTCACCGTCCGCATCGTCAAGGAGACCTAGTGAGTACTGACAGCATCAACCCGACCACCACGACCCAAGAACTCGCCGCGCAAGGCGCCGCCATCGTGCTGGAGGCTGCCGCCGCCGGCGCCAATCACATCGAGCAGGCAACGCTGGCGGTGCAGTGGGCCCAACAGAGCTTCAGTTCCCTGGTGCTCATGTCCAGCATGGGCGACGAGGTGCTGGTCCACCTCGCCTCGCAGGCGGCACCCGGCATCGAGGTCGCCTTCATCGACACCGGCTACCACTTTCCGGAGACGCTGGGCACCGCCCACGCCTACGAGATCAGTCGACCGTTGCGACTGTTGACGGTCGAACCCGTGCAGACCGTCGCCGAGCAGGACGCGCAGTTTGGCCCCCGATTGCACGAACGGGATCCCGACCTGTGCTGCAAGATGCGCAAGGTCGAGCCGCTCGAGCGGACACTGGCCGGCCGGGACGCCTGGATCACGGGGATGCGCCGGGTGGATGCCCCGACCCGCAGCGACATCGACATCGTGGGCGTGGACGCGCGCCGCGAGATGGTCAAGATCAACCCGCTAGCACTATGGACCGAGCAGCAGACCCAGGACTACGCGGACTCCCATGACGTCCTGCTCAACCCGTTGCGCGGGCTGGGGTACGCCTCCATCGGTTGCGCGCCCTGCACGCGGGCGGTGGCGCCGGGTGAGGACCCGCGAGCCGGTCGCTGGTCCGGGACCGGAAAGACGGAGTGCGGGCTGCACGTGTGACTGCCCTTCACAATTGCGCACTTCACCAGCAGAGAAGCCCCTCAGTTGCGCACTTCTGAAGGAACAAAACTCGCGAACTACCTAAAGCGGACACGCAAACCTTCACTACTCCGCATACTCACCTTCGTCGCGCGGAGTTGTGAAGCGTGGGCGATCGCTCAACGTTCAACGCGACGAAATCGGCACTTGCGGCTAACGTGCGTGCGGGACGTGGACGAAGGAGAGAGCATGAGCCGTTCGAGGGAGACCATCTCGCTGCCCCCGCCCCCGGCCGACTACGGGGTCGTCCTGCTGTCCCATGGCAGCGCCGACCCACGTGCCCGCCTGGCCTGTGACCTGCTGGCCCGCCGGGTGGGCCACCGGCTCGGGGCATTCGTCGCCCAGGCGACGCTGGACCTCGACCGGCCACGACTGGACGGCGCGATCAACTACCTGGCCAGCAAGCACATCCACGACCTGGTCGTCGTTCCGATGCTGCTGACCACCGCCTACCACGCGACGCAGGATGTGCCGGCATTCGCGCTGGCCACCCAGAAGGCCTATCCGCAAGCACGGGTCACGATGGCGTCGCCGATCGGGGCCGATCCGCACCTGCTGCGTGGCATGGACACGGTCTTGAAGGCAGCCGGCCACCGACCCAATCCGGAAACTGCGGTGGTGCTGGCCTCCGCCGGATCGAGTTTCGCGCCGGCCCGCGCCCGGCATGCGGCGCTGGCGATGCAATGGCGATCGCACGGGTGGGGGGCCTCGGCGGTGGCCTTCGCCTCCGGCCCCGGTCCCACCGTCACCGAAGCGGTGTCGGAGCTGCGCGAAACGGGGGTTGACGAGGTGTGCGTGGCGCCCTTCCTGATCGCTCCGGGAGTCATGAGCCAGCGGATCGCGGCCAGTGCCCGCGATTGCGGCGCACACGCGGTCACCGGCACCTTGCACAGCACGGACGCTGCCATGGACGTCGTGCTGCGGCGGGTGCGTTCCGCGCTCGAACAGCGTGACATGCGGTTGACCGCGAACTGACGCGCCCGGCTTCGACCGGAGCTGTTTCGCACAAGCCGGGGTGAATGCCGTGCCACGATCACGGCATGGACTTCACGTTCCCGGAAGAGATCACCGCGCTGCGGGCCGCCTTCGCCGACTTCGTCGATCGCGAGATCCGGCCCTTCGACGACCAGATCGCCGCTGAGTACGAGAGCATCTCGCCGGATTCAGCCAAGGTGCACGCCACGATGGACGAGGTACGCCTACTGTCTGCACGGGCCGGCTTTTACGCCGCGCACATGCCGGAGAGTGTCGGCGGCCAGGGCCTGAGCACGCTGGGCATGACCGCCTTGGTGGAGGACGCCGCGCGTTCCGGATCCCGCATGGCGATGGCTGCCATCTCACCGCCCAATCCCGCCGGCCCGAGTTCGCTGCTCCTGAAGCTTCCGGAGCACCTGATCGACGAGTGGGTCCGGCCGGTCGTCGCCGGGACCAAGACGGTCTGTTTCGCACTCACCGAACCGGAGGCCGGGTCCGACGCCCAGGCCATCCGCACAAGGGCGACGAAGGACGGCGACGGCTGGCGGATCCTTGGCCACAAGCACTACATCACCAACGCCGCCCACGCGGATTTCGCCGTCGTCTTCGCGGTCACCGATGCCGAGAAGCGGGCAGCCGGCGGGATCACGGCGTTCCTCGTGCCAGCGGACCAGTTCCGGCGCGGGCCGGTGCAGTGGAACATCTCCGACACCCACCCGGGCGAGCTGTTCTTCGAGGACGCCTGGGTGCCCGACGACCACGTGGTGGGTGAGGTGGGCTTGGGGTTCTTCGCTGCGATGGAGTTCCTGAACGCGGGTCGCGCGTTCATCGGCGCGCAGGCGCTGGGGCTCGCGGAGTTCTGCCTGGACCAGGCAACGCTGCACGCCACCACCCGCACCGCGTTCGGCAAGCCGCTGGCCGCGTTCCAGGGCGCGAGCTTCCCCCTGGCCAAGAGCAAGGTGGACATCGAGGCCATGCGCTGGCTGGTCTACCACCTGGCATGGGCGGTGGACGAGGGTCAGAACCCCATGCTGGACGCCTCGATCGTCAAGTACTACACGACCGAGCAGGCCTACGCCGTGGCCGATCGCTGCCTGCAGGTGTTCGGCGGCATGGGGCTGATGAAGTCCGGGCCGATCGAGCGCGTGCTGCGCCATCTGCGGATGTTGCGGGTTGTGGAAGGCGCCTCCGAGGTGCAACTGCTGGTGATCTCAAGGGTGCTGACTGCGTGATCCCCGCCAAGGCCGATCGCTTCGCCCCACCGGCGCACCACTCGTCGCACAACCGGCGCCGCCCGTATAACGGTTGGGACAGCCACGCCACGGCTCAGTGCGTCGCCCGACCGCTGCGACTACGCTTGATGAGGCATGCCAGTCGACCCCAGGGGCGCACGTGACCACTGACGCACAGAACTCATTCGGCACCAACGAATGGCTCGTCGACGAACTCTACGAGCAGTACCTGAAGGACCGACACTCGGTCGACCCGGCGTGGTGGGACTTCTTCGCCGACTACGTACCCTCCGACCCGGCCCGTGCTGCGGCTCTGAAGAGCAAACTCGCGCCCACTCCGGCGCCCGCGGCCGCGCCGCCCGTGGCCAAGCCCGCCGCACCCCAGGTCTCGACCGACGAGGCCACCGTGCTGCGCGGTCCCGCCGCCCGAGTCGTCACGAACATGGAGGCCAGCCTCGGGGTCCCGACCGCGACCAGCGTGCGCGCGGTCCCCGCGAAGCTGCTGATCGACAACCGGATCGTGATCAACAACCACCTCAAGCGCAAGCGGCAGGGCAAGATCAGCTTCACCCACCTCATCGGCTACGCGATGGTGCAGGCGATGAAGGCCATCCCGGCCATGAACGTCTCGTACGCCGAGGTCGACGGCAAGCCCGCGGTCGTGCAGCACGATTCGATCGCCCTCGGGATCGCCATCGACCTTGCGAAGCCTGATGGCAGCCGGCAGTTGCTGGTACCGAGCATCAAGAACGCGCAAGACATGGACTTCGCGAGTTTCCGCCATGCCTACGAGGACCTCATCCACCGGGCGCGGACCGGCAAGCTCGGGGTGGACGACTTCGCCGGCACCACCGCCAGCCTCACCAACCCGGGAACGATCGGCACGGCGCACTCGGTGCCACGGCTGATGCCAGGGCAGGGCGTGATCCTCGGCGTCGGCGCGATGGAGTACCCCGCCGAGTTCCAGGGCGCGGCTGTCGAGACCATCATCCGCAACGGGGTGAGCAAGGTCGTCACGCTCACGTCGACCTACGACCACCGGATCATCCAGGGTGCCCAGAGCGGTGACTTCCTGCGCACGATCCATCAACTGCTGCTGGGCGAGAACGACTTCTACGTCAACGTGTTCCGTTCGATGCGCATCCCCTACGAGCCGATCCGCTGGGCGCAGGACATCGCGCTGCGCCACGACGACGAGATCAGCAAGACCGCCCGCGTGCAGGAGTTGATCCACGCCTATCGGGTGCGCGGTCACTTGATGGCCGACATCGACCCGCTGGAGTACAAGCAGCGCAGTCACCCCGACCTCGACGTCGCCAGTCACGGCCTTACGTTGTGGGACCTCGACCGAGAGTTTGCAACCGGTGGCTTCGGCGGCAAGCCGTTCATGCAGTTGCGTACCGTTCTGGGCATCCTGCGGGACTCCTACTGCCGCACGATCGGCGTGGAGTACATGCACATCCAGGACCCCGAGCAGCGCGCCTGGATCCAGGCCCACGTCGAGCGCCCCTACACCCCCTGCACGCGCGAGCAGCAGATGAAGATCCTGCGCCGGCTCAACGCCGCGGAGGCGTTCGAGACGTTCCTGCAGACCAAGTACGTGGGCCAGAAGCGCTTCTCGCTGGAGGGCGGGGAGTCCACGATCGCCGTCCTGGACGAGATCCTGGAAGCGGCGGCTGAGGAGAGCTTGGACAGGGTCGCCATCGGCATGCCGCACCGCGGCCGTTTGAACGTCCTGGCCAACATCGCCGGCAAGCGGTACGCCCAGATCTTCCGCGAGTTCGAGGGCGGCACGGTCGACTCGGTCATGGGTTCGGGAGACGTGAAGTACCACCTGGGCAGCCATGGTGAATACACCGCGGAGGGCGGCGACCGGGTGGACGTGTACCTGGCAGCCAACCCAAGCCACCTGGAAGCCGTGAACCCTGTGCTCGAGGGCATCGTGCGGGCCATGCAGGACAACCTCGACCGGGGCGAGGAGTTCCCGGTGCTGCCCGTCCTGATGCATGGTGACGCCGCGTTCGCCGGCCAGGGTGTCGTGGCCGAGACGCTGAACCTGTCCCAACTGCGCGGCTACCGCACGGGTGGCACCGTCCACATCATCGTGAACAACCAGGTCGGCTTCACCACCCCGCCGGAGAGCAGCCGCAGTTCGGTGTACGCCACCGACGTCGCACGGACCGTGCAGGCGCCGATCTTCCACGTCAATGGTGACGACCCGGAGGCTTGCGTCCGGGTGGCCCGGATGGCGTTCGACTTCCGGCAGGCGTTCAAGAAGGACGTGGTCATCGACCTGGTCTGCTACCGCCGGCGCGGGCACAACGAGGCCGACGACCCCTCGCTGACGAACCCGAAGATGTACCAGTTGATCGACCAGAAGCGGTCGGTCCGCAAGCTCTACACGTCCTCGCTGATCGAGCGCGGCGACCTCTCGCAGGAAGAGGCCGAGCAGGCGCTGCAGGACTACCAGGCGCAGTTGGAGCGGGTATTCACCGAGACCCGCGAGGCCCTCAAGGAGCCGGTCGAGACCAAGCCCGTCACGATCGTGGAGTACCCCGCACACGTCGCTACTGCGATCAGCGAGGAGACCCTCAAGCGGATCGTCGACTCCCAGGTCTCCATGCCCGAGCGGATCTCGGTGCACAACCGTCTGCAGCCACAGTTGCAGCGCCGCGCCCAGATGGTCGAGGACGGCACGATCGACTGGGCCATGGGCGAGACGCTGGCTTTCGGGTCGCTGCTCATGGAGGGCCGCGACGTGCGTCTGACGGGGCAGGACAGCGGACGCGGCACGTTCGGCCAGCGCCATGCCGTGGTGGTCGACCGGATCACCGAGGAGCGCTACGTTCCCCTCCACCACCTGGCCAGCGACCAGGGCCGGTACTACATCTACGACTCCATGCTCAGCGAGTTCGCGGCACTGGGCTTCGAGTACGGCTACTCGGTGCAGAACGCCGAGACGCTGGTGCTGTGGGAGGCGCAGTTCGGCGACTTCGCCAACGGCGCGCAAACGATCATCGACGAGTTCATCTCCTCCGGCGAGCAGAAGTGGGGACAACTGTCCGGAATCGTCATGCTGCTCCCACACGGTTACGAGGGGCAGGGCCCGGACCACTCCTCGGCGAGGCCGGAGCGCTACCTGCAACTGTGTGCGCAGGACAACATGACAGTGGCGATGCCCAGCACGCCCGCGAGCTACTTCCATCTGTTGCGCTGGCACGCCAAGGCCCCGCACCACAAGCCGCTGATCGTGTTCACGCCGAAGTCCATGCTCCGTCTGAAGGCCGCTACGTCCAACGCCGACGAGTTCACCAGCGGCTACTTCCAGCCGGTCGTCACCGACAACACGGTCGAGCCGGCGCGGGTGCGTCGCATCGTCCTGTGTTCCGGAAAGATCACGTGGGACCTGTTCGCGGCGCGGCAGAACGCCAACCGCGAGGACGTCGCGATTGTGCGCTTGGAGCGGCTGTACCCACTGCCCGGCGACGAGATCCGCGCCGCCCTGTCCAAGTTCCCGGCCGACGCCGAACTCGTGTGGGCGCAGGAGGAGCCGATGAACCAGGGCGCGTATCAGTTCATCTCGGTGAACCTGCCCGAGTTCCTCGCAGGCCGTTCCTTGGGCCTGGCCAGCCGGACCGCTTCAGCGTCGCCGGCCACCGGCTCGAACAAATCGCACCAGGCTGAGCAGGCGGCCGTGGTCGCCGAGGCGATCGGGAGCTGAATGTACGACAGCGACCGCGGCATCGAGGAACTTTTGCGGCGTCGCGAAGGCGAGGAGTTCACTGTCGAGTGGCTCGGTGATCAACTGCGGGTCTACGTCGACCTGCATCCTGACGATGAGAACGTCGTAGAGCGCCTGGCCACGTGGCTGGCGCGGGACGACGAGGACTGAGCGGGGTTTTGTCGCGAAGTTGCCCCCGCTGTCGCGAAGTTGCCGCGACACGCCGAGGTTATCGACGACAACGCAACAAAACGGTTCCCTAAGGCGTCAGGACCAGCTTGCCCCGCACGTCCCCGGCGGCGAGTCGCTGGAACGCCTGCCGGGCCTCGGCCAGGGGATACTCGGCATCGATCGGTGGGCGCAGACCGGTCGCCTCGCACATGTCCATTAGGCGCCGCAACTCCGCGGAAGTTCCCATCGTCGAGCCGATCACGCTGAGTTGGCGGAAGAACACGTGGTTCAGCTCGGCCGGCGGCTGACCGCCCGTTGTGGCACCGCTGACCACGAGCCGACCACCCGGTCGCAGGCTGCGCACCGAGTGTGACCACGTGGCTTGTCCCACCGTCTCGATCACCAGGTCCACCCGGTGCGGAAGTCGCTGGCCGGACTCGAAAACGGCGTGCGCCCCGAGTTCGCTGCCGAACTCCGCCTTGTCCCGAGTGGTCGCCCAGACCCGGGCACCGGCCTGCCGCGCCAGCATGATGGCGGCACTGGCAACGCCTCCCCCCGTGCCCTGGATCAGCACTGTCTCACCGGGTTGCAGACCGCCGCGCGTGAACAGCATCCGGTAGGCGGTCAGCCACGCCGTGGGCAGGCAGGCGGCCTGCTGGAACGACAGTGCGGCCGGCTTCGGCAGCACGTTCTGGGCGGGCACGGCGACCCACTCGGCGAACGTGCCCTGGTGCTTCTCGCTGAGCAGGCTGCGACCCGGGTCGAACGTCTCGTCGCCACCGCCTGCAGCCGCCGAGCCGATCACCGAGTGCACGATCACCTCGCGGCCGTCGGCATCCAGGCCCGCCGCGTCACAGCCGAGGATCATCGGCAGCGCGGACTGCGCCAGGCCCACACCGCGCAGGCTCCAGAGGTCGTGATGGTTCAGGGAGGCCGCCTTGACCTGCACCGCCACCCAGCCGTCCGGCACGTCCGGCGCCGGGCGTTCGCCCACCTCCAGCGCGCTCACCGGGTCGTCGGAATCGAAGGCGGAAACGAACGCTGCCAGCATGCCCGCCACGATATCGGCAGCCCCAAATACGCTGGATCCGTGATCTCCTTCGGAAGCGACAACCACAGCGGCGTGCACCCGGCGGTCCTGGCAGCCCTGGCGGAGGCGAACAGCGAACATGCGGGCGCCTACGGTGACGACCCGTGGACGCAGCGCGCTACCGACCTGCTCGCCGCTGAGTTCGGCAGTGATCAGGTCTATCTGGCAGCCAACGGCACGGGGGCGAATCTCATCGCGCTGCAGTCGGGTTTGCGGCCCTGGGAGGCGGTGTTGTGCAGCGAATTCGCCCATATCAACGTTGACGAGGGCGGGGCGCCCGAGCGCATCTTGGGTTCCAAGTTGGTCGCGCTCCCGGCGCCCGACGGCCGGATCGATCCTGCGGCGCTGGCGCCGACCTGCGTGCGTTTGGGCGACGAGCACGCCGTGCAGCCGCGGGTGCTGAGCATCACGCAGTCCACTGAATACGGCACGGTCTACTCCTGCGAGCACGCCGCGGCTTTGGCGTCCGAAGCGCGCCGGCTGGGGTTGTTGATCCACGTCGACGGTGCCCGGTTGTCCAACGCTGCCGTGGCGCTGGGTTGTGGCCTGGGTGAGGTCGCCGAGATGTTCGACGCCGACATCGTCAGTGTCGGTGGCACGAAGAACGGACTGATGGGGGCAGAGGCAGTGGTCTTCCGCAACCGGGAGTTGGCGGGATCGGCCAAGTGGATCCGCAAGGCGACGACCCAGCTGATGAGTAAGCACCGGTACCTGGCAGCCCAGTTCAGCGCGCTGCTGACAGACGATCTGTGGCGGGAGAACGCCGCGAACGCCAACGCCATGGCGGCGCGGCTGGCGCAGGGCTTGCGGGAACGCGGCGTGGTCGTGACGCAACCGGTCGAGGTCAATGCGGTCTTCGCGCTGATGCCCGACTCGCAGGACCTGCGCGATCGCTTCCACTTCTACGTCTGGAACGGCGACGAGGTGCGGCTGATGTGCTCGTGGGACACCACGGCCGAGCAGGTGGACGAGTTCCTGGCCGCAGTCGGCTGAATTGTCGCGTTGTCGCGCTTAACCTCGGCGTGTCTGGACGACATCGCAACAAAACCCCCGCCGCTTCGGCTCGCGACGCCCCTTACTAGCGTGCGTGCCATGGACGACACCGTGCGCCAACACAAGTACCTGCTGACCGAGGACCAGATCCCGACGACCTGGTACAACATCATCCCCGATCTGCCGGTTCCGCCCCCGCCGCCGCTGCACCCCGGCACGATGCAGCCCGTCGGCCCGGAGGACCTCGCTCCGCTGTTCCCGATGGCGCTCATCGAGCAGGAGGTCACCAGCGAGCGCTTCGTGGAGATCCCCGGCGGCGTCCTCGACGTCTACCGGCAATGGCGGCCCACTCCCCTGTTCCGAGCGCACCGCCTCGAGCAGGCGCTCGACACCCCCGCGCGGATCTACTACAAGTACGAGGGCGTCTCGCCGGCCGGGTCGCACAAGCCCAACACCGCGGTCCCGCAGGCCTACTACAACGCTGCCGAGGGCGTCACGAAGCTCACCACCGAGACCGGTGCCGGTCAATGGGGCACTGCCCTGGCCTTCGCCTGCGCCCTGTACGGCCTCGAGTGTGAGGTGTGGCAGGTAGGTGCGTCCTACGACTCCAAGCCCTACCGACGGCTGATGATCGAGGCGTTCGGCGCCGCCGTGCACCGTTCCCCCTCCGACCTCACCGAGGCCGGCCGCATGCTCGGCGCAGACCCGGCCAACCAGTCGGGTTCGCTGGGGATCGCCATCTCCGAGGCCGTCGAGGTGGCCGCCCAGAACCCGCAGGTGCGCTACGCCCTCGGGTCTGTCCTCAACCACGTCCTGCTGCACCAAACCGTGATCGGGGAGGAAGCCCTGCTGCAGATGGAGATGGCCGGCGACACCCCGACGCACATCGTCGGCTGCACCGGGGGCGGCTCGAACTTCGCCGGGCTGTCCTTCCCGTTCCTGCGCGAGAAGCTGGCGGGCAAGATCTCCCCGGAGATCATCGCCGCCGAGCCCGCCAGTTGTCCGTCGCTGACCCGGGGTGTCTACGCCTACGACTTCGGCGACACCGCGGGGATGACGCCGCTGATGAAGATGCACACGCTGGGCCACGACTTCGTGCCCGACCCGATCCACGCCGGTGGCCTGCGCTACCACGGCATGGCACCGCTGATCAGCCACGTGTACGAGCTGGGCCTGATGAGCGCGCAGGCCGTGCCGCAGACCGAGTGCTTCTCGGCAGCTGTGCAGTTCGCGCGCACTGAAGGCATCGTCCCGGCGCCCGAACCCACGCACGCGCTGGCGCTGGCGATCCGGGAGGCGCAGCGGGCCAAGGAGACCGGCGAGG
>ERZ724512.852-NODE-852-length-14292-cov-5.271335_pt1 | contig 14292 bp, 13 predicted proteins | sample MGYA00376045_ERZ724512 | MGnify/ENA primary metagenome ERZ724512 (study PRJEB28724, sample SAMN07190883) | activated sludge metagenome | isolation source: activated sludge of sewage treatment plant in Hong Hong | place: Hong Kong | collected 2016-03-17 ... | reverse complement strand
CAACATCATCCGCAAGATCATCGACGGCATCCGCCCGCAGCCGGGCGAGCTCATGGTCGAGATCGGCCCCGGCCTGGGGGCGATGACCGACCCGCTGATCGAGCGTCTCGGCCACCTGCACGTGGTCGAGATCGACCGCGACCTCATCGCCCGCCTGCACGAGCGCTACACGCCGGCGCAGCTCACGGTGCACGAGGGCGACGCGCTGAAGTTCGACTTCGGCAGCCTTTGCGCCGGCGAGGAGGGGGGCGTCGGGCCCAGGCTGCGCATCGTCGGCAACCTGCCCTACAACATCTCCACCCCCATCCTGTTCCACCTCGCCGGCTTTGCCGACCAGGTCAAGGACATGACCTTCATGCTGCAGAAGGAGGTGGTGATGCGCATGGTGGCCGAGCCCGGCACCGAGGAGTACGGACGGCTGTCGGTGATGCTGCAGTACCGCTTCCGCATGGGGCGCCTCTTCGACGTGCCGCCGGGCGCCTTCCGTCCGGCGCCCAAGGTGATGTCCAGCATCGTGCGCATGGCGCCGCTGCCGGCGGAACAGCTCGGCGCGCGCGACGAGGCCTTGCTCGGGCGCATCGTCGCCGCCGCCTTCGGCCAGCGCCGCAAGACCCTGCGCAACACCTTGCGCGAGTTCATCGACGACGCCGGGCTGCAGGCGCTCGGGATCGACCCCGGGCTGCGTGGCGAGAAGCTGTCGGTGGAGCAGTACGTCGCGATCGCGAATGCGTGCGCGGGGCGACAGGGGTGAGGCGCCAAGTCGAGAGGCGCGTAAAAAAGCCGGCGGTGCGCCGGCTTTTTCGTGGGGTGGGGCGTGCTTACTTCTTGCCGAGCGGGCAGGTGTTCATGCCCAGCATCGTGTAGGCCGGGCACCAGCCGAGCAGGCCGGTGGCGAGCGGGACGATGCCGATCCAGGCCCACACCGGGCCGCCGAACACCGCCCAGGCGAGCAGCGCGATACCGGCCACGATGCGAAGGATCTTGTCGGCGCCACCAACGTTCGTTTTCATGTGTGTTCTCCTTGGATCGGATGAGGTGAGTGGCCGGATTGGACCACGCCCGGCCGGCTGCGGTCTGTAACCGAGGTTACACAGCCCGTACCCGATCCGGGATGCTACGCCGGTCCGCCCGGGAGCGGGATCCCGGAAGGGGGGCTCAGGCCGCGCCCCGGCCTTCGGCGGCCATGCGGCGCAGTCCCGGCGGGTCGATGATCTCGACCTGCTCGCGCGCGAGCTTGACCAGGCCTTGTTCGGCGAAGCTCTTGAGCAGCCGGCTGACGATCTCGCGCACGCTGCCGAGCTCGTCGGCGAGCTGCTGGTGGGTGACGTGCAGCACCCGGCCCTTGCCGAGCAGCAGCGCCGCCAGGCGCTGGTCGAGCTTGCGGAAGGCGACCTCCTCAATCAACTGCATCAGGTCGGCGATGCGCTCGGCAAACAGGTGGAAGACGAAGTCGCGGAAGGGGCGTTCGCCCATCATGTCGTCGAACACCGCCTTCGGCAGCAGCATCAGCAGGGTGTCGGACTCGGTGACGCCGCGCGCGTTGTAGTCCTCGTGGCCGAGCAGGCAGGACGAGGAGATGATGCAGGTCTCGCCCGGGCCGACGCGGTAGAGCGGCAGCTCGCGCCCGCTCGGCGCGCACTTGCTCACCCGCACCGTGCCCTCGACCACGAAGGGAAAGCCCTCGCAGGCCTGATGGTCGTCGAACAGCATCGCGCCCGCGGGCACGTGCATCCAGTGCGCGCTTTGCAGCAGGCGGGTGCGCGCCGGTGCCGACAGCTCGGCCAGCACCGGGTAGCGGGCTTCGAGGCGCCCGGCGTCGGTCGGGGAGGTGCTGGCGCTCATCGCTTCAGGCCAGTTCCAGCACCACCGGGGCGTGGTCCGACGGCCGCTCGAGGCGGCGCGGTTCCTTGTCGACCACGCAGCTGCGGCAGGCCGCGCGCAGCGCCGGCGACACCAGCAGGTGGTCGATGCGCAGGCCGAAGTTGCGCCGGAAGGCCATCATCCGGTAGTCCCACCACGAGAACGCGCGCTCGGCTTGCTCGAAGAGGCGGAAGGCGTCGATCAGGCCGAGGTCCTGCAGCGCGCGGAAGGCGGCGCGCTCGGGCTCCGACACGTGGATCTCGTCCTTCCAGTCGGGGTGGGCGTCGCGGTCTTCCGGTGCGATGTTGAAGTCGCCGGCCAGCACGAGGCGTTCGTGCGTCTTCAGCTCCTCGCGCAGCCAGTCGGTCAGCGCGGCGAGCCAGCGCAGCTTGTACTCGAACTTGTCCGAGCCCACCGCCTGGCCGTTGGGAAAGTAGCCGCACACCACGCGCACACCGGCGATGGTGGCGGCAATGATGCGCTTCTGCTCGTCCTCGAAGCCGGGGATGTTGCGCACCACCGTGGCCGCGTCGATCGGCTGCGGGCTCAGGATGGCGACGCCGTTGTAGGTCTTCTGGCCGATGAAGACGGCATGGTAGCCGGCAGCCTCGAGCTCGGCGAGCGGGAAGGCCTTGTCCTCGAGCTTGAGCTCCTGCAGGCACAGCGCGTCGGGCTGGCTGGCGGCGAGCCAGTCGAGGACCTGGGGCAGGCGGACCTTGAGCGAGTTGACGTTCCAGGTGGCGATCTTCATCTGTCGTACCGGCGATTGAAGCAAGGCCCGCCATTGTAAGCCGCCAAGTCACAAGTCACTGGCTCGCGATCAGCGCCTCCTGGCAATGCGGGTGACCAGCCCGCGCAGAAGCAGGTAGGGCAGGATCGCCAGCGTGAAGGCGACGAGGATGACTTCGCCCGGATACACGAAGCGCAGCACGATGATCTGGTACACGACGTCGAGCACGACGGCGAGGATGAACACCTTGCCGACGCTCTTCCAGCCATCCTTCAACATGTCTACCCGGTGCTCCGGGCTGGTCGCCAGCGCCCAGAAGTAGGGCGGCTTGCCGGTTCGGGCATCGAGCAGCCCGGCCTTGATGGCGAAGATCGCCGCCATGAGCGGTTGCAGCAGCAGGCGGAACTTCAGCGGGCCGCTCACGCGATCGCTCATGTTGTCGAGGATGCGCATCCAGATGTCGTCCATTTCTGGTTTCTCCGTAAAAAGAGGAAGGTCGCCGTCAGCCCAGCGGCAGCAGGATGAGGCCGTAGAGGAGGCCGCCCGTGATGAAGGGCCAGAAGCGGCCATCCTTTTCCGTCGGCAGTTCCAGGATCAGGCTGTTCATGATCACGGCGCCCGACAGAAAGGCGAGCAGCAGCGGGATCAGGCTCGCCGGCAGGTCGAGCAGCGCCGCGCTTGCCCAGCCGGCGAGGGCCATGCCCGCGAGGATGAAGCGACCGGTGCGGCGGTAGTCGTTGCCGTATTCGTGGCTCAGTTCGCGGTTGATCGCGAGACAGTGGAAAGCCATGGCGACCGCGTACAGGCCGATGGCGATGTGATGCGCTTCGAGCCCGCGCAGCAGCAGATAGCCCATCAGCCAGGCGTAGGCGGCGAAGCCGCCGATCTGGACCTGGAAGTCCAGGCGATCCGGCTTGCCCTCGCGCGCGCTCAACTGGCGCGTATGGAAGTGCCGGATGCCGTAGAAGCTCAGGAATCCGGCCAGGGCCAGGTAGTAGATCGCCTTGCCTTCGTACGGCAGCGCCATGGCGGCAGCTTCCGTGAACGCATGGCGTGCGCCGTGGAGTTCCGGCATGACGTGAAGAAAGACGTAGGCGGCCGCCATTCCTCCGCCGAACGAGGTGAGGCTGCGCGGCGTGAGCAGCCGGCCGAGAAGGTGCGTGCGCTCGCCGACGACGAAGGCGGCCGCGAGCAGTACCGCCGCGAAACCCGTTTCGAGGAGACTGGGGGCTTCCATGCCGGTACTCAGAGCAGGTGCGCGATGATGCTCACGAACACCCCCAGGCCCACGAGGGAGATGATCAGCGCCATGATGAACGACGGGCGTTTCCAGATGGCGACCGAGGCGACGGGCCGCATGCCCTTGATCGAGAACCAGTACTCGACGGTGCCCATGACCATCGCCAGCGTGCCGAGGCCGACGAGGAAGAGGCCGACGGTGCGCGGTTCGTATTGCGGGGCGACCACACCGACGTCGCCGCCCTTGAGCCCTTCGAGCACCTTGTAAATCGTGAAGCCGAAGCTGATCATCGACAATGCGGTGCGCAGCCAGGCCATCAGCGTGCGATCGGCCCCCATCACCGTGCGCTTGATGGCGAGGAGGGTGCGGTCTTCGGCGAGTTCGTTGGACGACTTGAGCTCGTGTGCGAGCTCCTTGGCCGCCTTGGTTTCGCTGGCCTGGGGGCGTCCGGGGCCTGCACCCGAGAACACGCCCTTGAGCTTTCCGGTCAGGGACGGGTGGGATGGCGGCGTCTTGCGGCCCGAGGCCGGTTCGCCGTCCGCTGGTCGCTTGTCGTCGTCTGCCACATCGGACTCCTGCACAGAGGGCCATCTGCTTGTGATAAAAGCGGATCTTGCGGTGATCCGAGCGCATCGAACCCGCAGCGCGGCGCCCGGCGTGCGCATCGATAGGCCCGCGAATCGCATTGCTCGCACCTTACGCGCAGCGGGACATGGAGGGCATTGGACCTTGGGCTTAGTCGGGCTCCGGCCTGGCGCGCGCCTCTGCGTCCGGCGGGCTCGTCAATCGGGTCGCTTTCTTACGGGGTCTTGGCATCGATGTTGAACGGGACGGGAGCCGGCGCGCCTGACAAGGAGGGCGGCAATCTGCGCGCCGAGGAGCAAGGGCGTGCGACTGCCGCTGCCGTGGACGATCTCAGCTTTCTAGCGCTGGCGTCGGCCTTGTCCTCCAGCCTCGTGCGTGCCCGCGGCACCCAGGTCGACGAGCAGGTCCGCAATGCCTTGCAGCGCATCGCCGAGTTCTTCGACGCGGATCGGGGCATCCTTTGCGCCGTGGCGCACGCGGACCGCCGCGTGCTCGTCCGCGACTGCGTGCACAGGGTTGGGGCGAACCTGCCCGCGAGCGGGCCGGATGCGGCGGAGATCTTCCCCTGGCTCTTCGACGAGGTCGTTGTCTGCGGCCGGGTGGTGAGCATTCCGTCGATCGATCGCCTTCCGCCCGCGGCAGTGCGCGATCGTGCCGGGCTGAGCGGATGGCAGCTGCGGTCCGCGCTCTTCGTTCCCGTCTCGCATGCGGACGCGGTGGAGTTCGTGCTGGGGCTGGGGTGCTCTCGTGACGATCCGGGCTGGACCGACGAGACGATCGCCCGCCTGCGTCTGCTCGGGGAAACGCTTGCCGGTGCGCTGCGGCATCAGGCCCTCGAACAGAAGCAGGCCGACTCGCTGCGCTTCGAGCGGCTGATCGCCGATGCGTGCGCGCGCTTCGCAGGAGCGTGGTCGGATCAGATCGACACGGAGATCGAGCGCGCCCTGAAGGACGTGCTCGATTTCACCGGGGCCGATCAGGCCGGATTTTTCGCCACGGTGGAGACCCCCGGGCATCTCCGGCTGACCCATCTGAACCATGCGGAGGGCATCGTTCCGGCGGAAAAGCAGGTGGTGCCCTATGATCGCATCTGCCCCTGGTTGTATGACAGGGTCGTGAATCAGCGCCGCCTTTATTGCTTCCACCGCTGGGACGAGATCCCCATCGAGGCCGAGGTCGATCGTCGCTATCTCGAGATGAAGGGGACGCGCTCGGGCCTCTACATTCCCTACGTCGTCGGCGGTGAGGTGCGGCACGTCTTTGCGCTGATCAGCAACACCGCCGAAATGCGCTGGGCGCCGGTGCTCGTCGAGCGCATTCAGGCATTGGGGGGCGCTTTTGTGAGTGCGCTGGCGCGCAAAAGCGTCTTCGACGCCCTGCGGCGCAACGAAGAAGGCCTGCGCGAGGCGCAGCGCATCGCGGGGCTCGGCAGTTGGGAGTGGGACGTGCAGACCGATGCGGTGTGGACCTCGCCGCAGACCGACCTGATCCTCGGCTCGAAAGCGGGGTCGTTCAAGGCCTTCATGAACAGGGTCCCCGAAGACGAGAGGCCTGCATTGACGCAGGCCGTCGAGGCCTGCCTGTCGGGGGGGCCTGACCGCCAGCGCATCCAGCACCGCATCCTCGCCCCGGGTGGGGAAGAGCGTTTCGTCGAGAACCATTTCGAGCGGGTTCCGGGCGGCCCGGCGTCCGCCCCGCGCATCTTCGGCACGCTGCAGGACATCACGCTTCGCCGCCGCGACGAACTCGAGCTCGAGGGCCTGCGCGCGGAACGCTGGCATGCCGATCGCGTCGCGCAGATCGCGGTGATGACCTCTTCGCTGGCGCACGAACTGAGCCAGCCGCTTACCGCCATCCTCAGCAATGCGCAGGCCGGGCTGCGAATGCTCAGGGCCGGTGCCTTGCCCGCCGAGGAAGGCGAGGCGATCCTCGAGGACATCGTGGCCGACGACAAGCGTGCCGCTCAGGTCATCGAATCCCTGCGTGCGATGCTGCGCCGCCGGCCCACCGAGCGCCAGCGCATGGAGATCGCGCAACTGGTGCGGGACGTCATGGGCCTGATGCATAGCGAACTGGTCATGAACGATGTGCGGTTCGAGCTCGATCTGCTTGCCGAGGGCTGCATCGAGGTCGATCGGGCGCAGATCCAGCAGGTCCTCATCAACCTGATCATGAACGGCATCGAGGCCATGCACGAGCTTCCGCCCGGCGGCCGCCTGCTGAGCCTGACGGTGACGCGAGACGAGCGTGGGGGAGTGAAGTTTTCCGTCGCGGACGTCGGCCATGGGCTGGACGTCGAGGACCCGGGCGAGTTGTTCCAGCCCTACTGGACGACCAAGGCGACGGGCATCGGCATGGGGCTTGCGATCTGCCGGTCGATCGTCGAGGCGCAGGGCGGGAAGATCCGGGGCGAGAACAGACGTGGAAACTCAATGAGATCGAGCTACTGAAGTAGGGGAAGTACAAAGACGCTTCAGATAAACGACCCGGCGACGCTTGCGCGTCGCCGATCCGGTCGGCGCTCCTGGCGCCTGACTGTTATCAACGTCGGCAACGCGCCCAGTTTATGCCTGCGCCACCATACCGCTGTGGCGCAGCAGGGCGTCGACCTTGGGTTCGCGGCCGCGGAAGGCCTTGAAGGAGTCCAGCGCCGGGCGGCTGCCACCGACGGCCAAGATCTCGCGCCAGAAGCGCTCGCCGGTCTCGGGGTCGAGCAGGCTACCCTGGCCGGCGCCGGCCTCCTCGAAGGCCTCGAAGGCGTCGGCCGACAGCACCTCGGCCCACTTGTAGCTGTAGTAGCCCGCTGCGTAGCCGCCGGCGAAGATGTGCGAGAAGCTGTGCGGGAAGCGGTGCCAGGCGGGCGGGATCATCACTGCGACTTCGCGGCGCACCTCGTCGAGCAGGGCCATCACGCGTTCGATTGCGACCGGGCCGGCAGAGGCCTCCACCTCGCCGTGCAGGCGCAGGTCGAACATCGAGAACTCGAGCTGGCGCACGGTCTGCATGCCGCTCTGGAAGTTCTTCGCGGCGATCATCTTGTCGTACAGCGCGCGCGGCAGCGGCTCGCCGGTATCGACGTGCGCGGTCATGCCCTGCAGCACGTCCCACTCCCAGCAGAAGTTCTCCATGAACTGGCTGGGCAGTTCGACCGCATCCCACTCCACGCCGTGAATGCCGGACACCGCGAGCTCGTCCACCTGGGTGAGCAGGTGGTGCAGGCCGTGGCCGCATTCGTGGAAGAGGGTGAGCACGTCGTCGTGGGTGAAGGTGGCCGGTTTGCCACCCACCGGGCCGGGGAAGTTGCACACCAGGTAGGCCACCGGCGTGTCGCTGCCCCAGGTGTTGCGGTGGCGGCTGCGTGCCGAATCCATCCACGCGCCGCCGCGCTTGGTGCTGCGCGCATGCAGGTCGAGGTAGAAGTGGCCGACGAGTTCCGGACCGTTCGCGCCTTCCTTCTCGATGCGGAAGAAGCGCACGTCCGGGTCCCAGCTCGGCGCCTCGTCGGGCAGGATGTCGACGCGGTAGAGCGCGCGGATCACGCCGAACAGGCCGTCGAGCACCTTTGGCTCGGGGAAGTACTGCTTCACCTCCTGGTCGGAGTAGGCGTAGCGCTTCTCGCGCAATTTCTCGGAGGCGTAGGCCACGTCCCAGGGTTCGAGGGTGTCGAGGCCCAGCTCGGCCTTGGCGAAGGCCTTGAGCTCTTCCAGGTCCTTCTCGGCGAAGGGCTTGGCCTTGGCGGCGAGGTCGCGCAGGAAGCCGAGCACCTGCTCCGGCGTGTCGGCCATCTTGGGCACCAGCGACACCTCGGCGAAGTTGCGATAGCCGAGCATGCGCGCCTCTTCGTCGCGCAGCGCGAGGATGCGGCCGATCAGCGGGCCGTTGTCGAGTTCGGGATTGCCGAGCTCGGAGGCGCGGGTGGCGTAGGCGCGGTACATGCGGGCGCGCAGCTCGCGATCGTCGGCGTACTGCATCACCGGCAGGTAGGAGGGCATCTGCAGGGTGAACTTCCAGCCTTCCTTGCCCTCGGCCTCGGCGGTGGCGCGGGCGGCCTGGCGCGCGTCGTCGGGGATGCCGGATAGGCCGGATTCATCGGTGATCCACTCGGCGTGCGCGTTGGTGGCGTCGAGCAGGTTCTCGGAGAACTTGGCGGCGAGCTGGGATTGCTCTTCCTGGATTTCCTGGAAGCGCGGCTTCTGCGCGTCGGGCAGCTCGGCGCCGGAGAGGCGGAAGTCGCGCAGCGCGTGCTCGAGGATGCGCCGGCGCACCGGCGACAGGGTGGCGAACTCGGGGCTGTCGTGCAGGGCCTTGTACTTCTCGAACAGCGCGAGGTCTTGCCCGACCTCGGCATAGAAGCGCGAGATCTCGGGCAGCATCGCGTTGTAGGCCTCGCGCCACTCGGGCACGTCGAACACGCTGTGCAGGTGGCCGACCACGCCCCAGGCGCGGCCGAGGCGCTCGCCGGCCTCTTCCATCGGTGCGACGAAGCCGTCCCAGCTCGGGGTCGCGGGGTCGGCGGTGAGGCGTTCGATGAGCGCACGATTCTCGTCGATGAGGCCGCGGATCGCGGGCTCGACGTGCTCGGGCCGGATGTCGGCGAAGCGCGGCATGCCGGCGAAGTCGAGCAGGGGATTGGCGTTGGGAGTGGAAGTGGAAATGGACGTGGAAATGGACGTGCTGTCGTGCATCTTCGACCTTGTCTGTTCGTTCCGGCCTCGCCGGGCAAGGCGGCTATTCTGCCGCAAAAAAGACGGCGGGCGCCGCGTACGACGCCCGCCGCCGCCTGAACTGCGTGTTCTCAGCGGACCACGTCGCGATAGGCGTGCCAGGTGGCGTGACCCACCAGCGGCAGCAGGACGGCCATGCCGATCATCATGGTGGCGAAGCCGATGCCGACCAGGACGACGATCAGCAAGGCCCACAGCATCATCGTGTCGAAATTGGTCTGCACCGCGCGCAGGCTGGTCATCGCCGCAGTGATGGTGTCGGTGTCGCGGTCCAGCACCATCGGAATCGCGATCGCGGAGAGCGAGAACACGACGATCGCCAGCACGGCGCCGACGACGACGTAGGCGGCGAGGAAGTACAGGTTGTCGCCCGACCCCAGGATGCCGCTGACGAAGTTCGTCACGTTGCTGACCTCGCCCCGATAGAACAGCGCGAAGAGGATGGCCGAGATGCGCTCCCAGGCGATCAGTGCGATGGCGAGGAAGGCGCCGAACATCGCGAGACCGTCGGCACTGCGGACGAGCCCCCGTACCGATGCGGCGAAGGAGACCTTCTCTCCCTTCTCGTGGTGACGCGAAATCTCGTACAGACCCGCAGCCGCGATCGGGCCGACCAGCATGAAGCCCGAGATCGCCGCCATGAACAGATAGGGCTTGTCCGCCGCGTAGGACAGGATCAGGTAGCCGATCGCAGCCAGGATCACGCCGTAGGAGAGGCTTGCGGCGAGGTTCTCGCGCATGTCGTTCCAGCCCATGCGCAGCCACTGCAGCGGCCGCTCCGCGCCGACGGAGCGGATCTGGGGCAGGTTGAAATGTTGATCCAGCGAGTCGTAGGGCTTGTCCATGATCGTCTCCGCAGGTTCTTCGTTATGTTTGACGTGTCGTCCGTGGATGGGATCGACGCGCATGGAAAAGTGCGCGTGATGCCTCGGGCGGTCGTGTTCTTAGAATAGGACAGGCGCGAAGAGTTCGCGAATGAGAGCTATTCTTTATCCAGATAGGGCGTGGCTATGCTGCGCGCGGCGCGGTCCCCAGCAGCGGGCGGCTCGGGTTCGTGAAACCTGCGGCCGATTCGGATGGACGCAGAAAGGAACAAGGGGCACCCCGTGGGGCGCCCCTTGTCGACGTCCTGTGCGCCCGCGGCGCTCAGTCCAGCTTGCGGCCGGTCAGGCGTTCGTAGGCCTCGCGGTATTTGGCCGCGGTGTGCTCGATGACCTCGGCGGGCAGCTTCGGTGCCGGCGGCGCCTTGTTCCAGTCCAGCGTCTCCAGGTAGTCGCGCACGTACTGCTTGTCGAAGGAGGGCGGGCTGATGCCCTCGCGGTAGCCGTCCGCCGGCCAGAAGCGCGAGGAGTCGGGGGTCAGCGCCTCGTCGATCAGGTGCAGCGTGCCGGCGGCGTCGATGCCGAACTCGAACTTGGTGTCGGCGATCAGGATGCCGCGGGTCGCGGCGAACTCGGCCGCCTCGGAATACAGCGCGATCGCCGCGGCGCGCGCCTCGTCGGCGAGCTGGGCGCCGGTCTTGCCGGTGCCGGCCAGCGCGTCCTTCATCAGCGCCTCGCAGCGCGCCTGCGCCTGCGCGAAGGAGATGTTCTCGTCGTGCTCGCCCATGTCGGCCTTGGACGAGGGCGTGAAGATCGGCGCCGGCAGCTTCGCCGCCTGCTGCAGGCCCGCCGGCAGCGCGATGCCGCAGATCGCGCCGGTGGCCTGGTAGTCCTTCCAGCCCGAGCCGATCACGTAGCCGCGCACGACCGCCTCGATCGGCAGCGGCTTCAGGCGCTTGACCACCAGCGCGCGCCCGCGCACCTGTTCGCGCTCGTTTTCGGCGACGACGGTTTCGGGGTCGATGCCGGTGAGCTGGTTGGGCAGGATGTGGCCGAGCCGGTCGAACCAGAAGTTCGCCAGCGCCACCAGCACACGGCCCTTGTCGGGAATCGGGTCGGGCAGGACCACGTCGAAGGCCGACAGGCGATCGCTGGTCACGATGAGCAGCTTGTCGGCATCGACGGCATAGATGTCGCGCACCTTGCCGCGGCCGAGCAGCGGCAGGCTCTGGATGGAAGTCTCGAAAATGGGCGTCGCCACGGTGGGGCCTCGGGTTGCTGGCAAAGCCGGGATTATAGGGGAGGGCGCGGCAACGCGCTGAGCTCCTCCCGAGACAGCACCGTGTGGGACACGGACCGGCGTCTTCGACCGCAGCGGCGCCCATCTCGCGAGGATGGCGTAGCGCGGGGAAGCGCACGAACGCGTACCCAAAAAACGTATTGCTGTCGGGTTCGCAAGCTGCAATGCTAGGGCCGAACGCGTTCCCGCACCTCGTCGAGCAAGCGCAAGGCCTACCGCGGCGGGGCGGGCGGCTCGTTCCGAGACGAACACCGCGGTCCCCGCGGCGTTGCGCGATCGAGCCGCGCAGCGACGGTGACCACCATGTTCGATTTCTCAATCCTGCCCGAAGGAGCAAGCATGCGTAAGGTACTACTCGCTGCCGTTCTCACCTCCGCTCTGCCCGCTCTTGCGCAGTCAGGTCTTACTGTCGATTGGGAATGGAAGCGTGCTCATCGATGCAGTTCAACATCCCCAAGTATCGAGGTCGCCGGAATTCCAGAGGGTACAACGACGCTTTCGATTACGCTGGTTGATCACGATGCCCGCCATTTTGACCATGGGGGAGGTAGCGTGGCACATGACGGTAGCCCACAGGCTTCAATCCCTGAGGGGGCATTGAAGAACTACAGGGGTCCTTGCCCGCCCAATTTTTCCAGCTTCGGCCACGACTATGAATTTACCGTCCGTGCCATTGCAGCGGACAGCCAGGTTGGACTTGCTTGAGGTAACAAGAAAAAAACGTTCTCGGCAGCCGTAGTCAAGCAGTAGGTGGAATCAAATGCAGCGATCCGCGGGACGCTACGCGATCGAGTCGCGCAGCGCCGCCGAGCCCGCAGGTTGGATCTTTGATTTTATTTTGAGGTGGTCATGATTCGAGCACTTGTCTTTTCCCTCATTGGCTTTTTCCCAGTTCTCGTTTTCGGGCAAGTGCCATTTCCTCCGTTACCACAGCCAATCACCGCCTTTTCCTTTGAAGACAAGGATTGGAACGTCGAACCCACAACGGAACCAAGGAGCGGCCGCCCTCATGCTCCCACGCCAACGTCCATTCCTGGCGCGCGGGTGATAAGGACGCTCGAACTCAAGGCGCTTCTTGATGCAAGCAACAACGTTGTGGTGGTTGATGTGCTTGATTCGAAGACCAGAAAATCTGTTCCTGGAGCTTTCTGGTTATCGGGTGCCGGCGATGGGCGATTTTTCGCCGCGGAGAAAAGCAGATTTGCCGCAGCCTTGGAGAAACTGACTGGCGGTGACAAGACCCGTCCTCTGGTTTTTCTTTGCATCAGCTCAGAGTGTTGGCTGTCTTACAACGCGTCGCTGCATGCGCTCGAGGCGGGCTACAAGGATGTCATTTGGTATCGTGGCGGCACCAATTCATGGACGGGCGCCAGCCTCGAATGGAGCGAGCCCGAGAGTGTCAGCTGGTAGCCGGCCAGGTTCAATTGGAAACGCATTGGTCACGGCTCATGCCGTTCCGCCAGCGCCGACATTTGCTTGGTCCCATCCATCCGCCAAACTGCGGGTGCATTCCCGGCCGCATCAGTCGGCGTCGATGCAGAAGGAGCGCTGGAATCATCAAACGCCAGAAACAGGGAGCTTCGCCATGGCAGGTTTCGACATCAGGAACGATACGATCTGGCCGCTGGAGATCTCGCTCGGAATGCTGAGTCCGCTGTACTGGGGCTTGACCGAGCCCGCCCAGACCTTCTCCAGAAGCACGGGCGCGGTCTGGTTCACCATTCAGGCCACGGTGGCGCTGGACCACAAGGAGCACATCACGACGGCCGGGGCGGTCTTCGATGTCTTCAAGAACATCCTCTTCCCGCAGGTGATGCTCGGCAATTGGCTCATCAATGGCGAAATGCTCGCCGGATCGCATGCCATCACCGAGGACGTGGCCCAGGCCCTGGGCGCAAAGCGGCCGATCACGATCAAGGGCCGGCCGCTCGACGAGATGTCGACCGAAGATGCGATCGCGGGTTTGCAGGGAATCTTCACCCATGACAGGTCGCGCGTCTCGAAGGCGGGATGCTATGCGGGCTGGAGCGGGCACAAGCAGTACGTCGTCAGCGGCGGGCCGACGCTGCAGGTCAGGGCTGGCGGCGTGGAACTCGTGTCGGGTACGCCGCTGTCCATCGTGAAGCTGTAGGCGCGCCGAGACCTTGGCACCGGACCGCGACGTCGTCACGGTGAATGTCGCGTGTGCTCGTAGCACGAGGACGAAAGACCGCGAACGGCCCGGCCTGCGGGTCTCCCGGACAGCCTCAGGCCGTGCTCGCCTCGAACAGTCCCGCCAGCGCCGGCGCCAGCACGAAGTCGAACTCCGCCGCCAGCGTGGCGACCGGATCGTCCGCCGCGACGAAGTCCGCCAGCAGCAGCGGGCGCAGCGCCTCGGGCACGCGCATGAAGAGGCCGTCGCGCTGGTTGAGCGGTTCGCCGGCGACATAGATCTGGGTGACGAAGGGACGCCCGCCTTCCTGGAACACCGCGGCGTGGATGTGCGGCGTGCGTCCTGGGTAGGGCACCGGGCGGATGGTGCGGAAGCGGTAGCGCCCGTCGGCGTCGGTGAGGGTGTGGCCGAAGCCCTGGAAGTCCGGGTCCTCCTCCACGTCGGCGCGATCGCGCGGGTGGCGGTAGCGGCCGTTGGCGTCGCATTGCCAGATCTCCACGCGCAGGCCGGCCAGCGGGCGGCCGTCGAGGTCGAGCACGCGGCCCGACAGGTCGGCGATCTGCCCGGCGGCACGACCGCTGCGGCCTTCGACCCGGGTGAGGTCGTTGTCCTTGTGCAGCGGCGGGGTGACCGGGTAGAAGGGGCCGGGCATCTGGCTCGGCGTCAGCACGCGCTGCGCCGCGGCGAGCGGCGCGGAGAGCAGGGTGGCGCTGCCGCCGAGGACGAGGCGGCGGCGGAGTCCGGAATGGTGCGACATGCTTGCGGCTCCGGCTGTGGACATGCCGTGAAGACCGTCGCGGTGGGGCGCGGTTCCGCGCGTGCCCGGACGCGCGCGTCGGGCTTGGCGGGCGGTGGGGGCGCAGGCGGCGCAGGCGGTCTC
>ERZ724512.851-NODE-851-length-14318-cov-4.358200_pt1 | contig 14318 bp, 16 predicted proteins | sample MGYA00376045_ERZ724512 | MGnify/ENA primary metagenome ERZ724512 (study PRJEB28724, sample SAMN07190883) | activated sludge metagenome | isolation source: activated sludge of sewage treatment plant in Hong Hong | place: Hong Kong | collected 2016-03-17 ... | reverse complement strand
TGAGTTTATAGATCAGCGGCACGACGAAGAACATGATCGGCGTGAGCACCTGCTGTGCGGCATAGGCCGGGTAGGCCATGTTCAGCACGACGGGGACAGAATATTTCGCCGCAAGGGTCTTGGGGACGAGATCGGCGAACACCAGCAGGACAAACGTGAGAATACCGACGAGCACCGCAAAGGCCTCGCCGAGTACACCTTCAAGCCCCTGCCCTCCGAACCGGTTCAAGGCAATGATCGTGGCCAACGACGCGGTCGCCGTATCGACCAGCCGGTCGCCGACCAGAATGGTCAACAGGAGCCGTTGCGGATCGGTGCGCAGATGCAGGGCCATCTCTGCCCGCTTGCTGCCCGTATCGGCCAAGGCGCGGAGTTTCGTGTCGTTGACGGAATAGAAGCCCACTTCGACGACGGAGATGACCGCCGACAACAGAATAAGGAAGATCAAGACGATAATGTCCATAAGACCTATCGAGGCTAAAGGTACGGAACAACGATGTCAGGGTAAAAAATGGATCCTTGGATCAGTTCGAAGCCTAGGGTCCGAACTGCAAGACTTGCCCGATGTCGTGAGAAGACGACGAAGAAAGGTCCTCTCGGGTCACCATCATCCATTACCTATTACACTTAGCATAGGCCGAGAGTCGCATCAAGCCTTGAGAGGAAATCTTGCTGCGGGCAATGCATCACGATATCAACCGTTTAACGTGATTACCCGCCACAACACTCATGGATTTCCCGTAGCGGGCGACTCGCTGTCGTCCCGCACGATGAACGGATCCGTATCCAGCGCTCGTTTCAAATGTGCGGCGGCCTGTTCGGCGTCGGCTTCCGTGCGAAACTGGCCGGCATAGACACGATACCGGCGACCGTCCGGCAGATCGACCGCCACCGCTCGAGAACCGGGATACGCATTGCGTAGCCGCTGCACCAGAGCCTGCGCGTTGGACGGGTCGGCAAAGGAGCCGACCTGCACTCGCAACCAGCCCATCTCTCCTGCCCTGCCCTGATAGCTGATGACACGCAGTTCGATGTCGTCCGTACCGCGGCCGACCATACCCACCGCCTGGGCACCGGCCAGCGAGAGGTCCAGAATTCTTCCCCGCGCGAATGGCCCGCGATCATTGATGCGCACGGTCACCTGCCGTCCCGTCGTCAACGAGCGCACCACTGCCACCGAACCCAGGGGCAACGTCCGGTGCGCCGCCGTGAGTTTATGCATGTCGTAGACTTCGCCGTTGGCCGTACGATTGCCATGAAACCCGGGCCCGTACCAGGATGCGCTTCCACGCTCCACGAATCCCAAGGGATAGCCTGGCGGATAGGACGGGCGGGCCGGACTCCAGCCGGAGCAGCCATGGAGCCATGTGGTCAGGAGCAGCGCGAACAGGGGGAAAAGAAGACGGCTTGTGCTGGTCCTCTTCTCCCCCGGCATGAAGCAGATTAGAATTCGTCGAGTGAATGGGTGCGCAGCACCCCGAGGGCTTTGGTGGTGTTCGACACGGTCAGCACCACGATGGCGCGTTTGCCTTCCCGCGACGGCGTGCAATAGCCGCACTTCACATTGATGCGGGCTCTGGTGAGCGAATCGGCCACTTGTTTCAACGCGCCCGGCTTATTCTCCAGGCTCAAAATCAGGGCTGTCTCTTCGCGGAATTTGACCTTGGCTTTTCTCAGCGCGATTCGCGCGGCATCGACATCGGCCACGATCAACCGCAGCTTTCCCGGCCCGGTCACTTCCGGCGCGGAAAAGGCCTTGATGTTGACCCCGGCAGCTCCCAGCACCGCCGCCACTGAAGCCAGCACACCGGGCTTGCTCTGTCCACTCACCACAAATTGCGTCGTTGTCGGCATCGGCTCCTCTCCCTCTGCTGAGTCAGTTCATCAGCCTGTATGAACCCGCTTGTACCCGTAGAGCCATTGAACAGTCGTCCCACCGATATTTCTCACCGTGTGGGACACCCCGGCAGGAATAAGAATTTCTTCCCCGGGAACAGGCGTGAGACAGCGTCCCCCGAACTCCAGTTCCAACCGGCCCGCGACCAGCATGATCACCTCATCGGTCGCGTGGCGGTAATCCTCCCATACTTGCCCTGGCGGATCAACCCAAAGATCACAACTGAAGCCGCGTGCCTGCCATTCCGCCGCCACCACATGCTGGTCGACCGTCATTCTCATGGTCTCTCACCCCCGCCCCTGGTCAATCAGGACTGGCTGTTCAGGGAAAACCACATGTCAGAGAGATCACGTAGGTTTGCTGCCAGAATGCCGGTCACGCTCGACGGGGAGATTCGCCGCCTGGATCACCCTGCCCTGGTTCAGCCGCCGGCCTCTGCGCTTCGATGGTGAACTGGTCCAGTGAGGATTCACTCTGCAACCCCTGCCGCCCAGGGCTCTTGTGGTTCAACTCCATCATCCGGAGTTCCCGTCCCACCATGACCTTGTTGAACCGCTCCAGTTCGATATTGCGGGTCTTGAGCTGGGCCTCGGCCTGCTTGCGCTCCGTAATATCGCTGGCTGTGCCGAACCACTCCACGATCTCGCCCTTCTGATCGAAGAGGGGCACGGCCCGTGAGTAGGTCCAGCCGATCGTGCCGTCGAGTCTAATGACCTGGTGCTCCAGTTCAAAGGCCTGTTTGGAGTGAATGGCCGCGCCGATGGCCTCCCAGACGACCGTGCGGTCGGCATCGGGGATATAGGCGTCCATCCAGTCTCGGCGCGGCCGTTCGGTGCTGGCGATGAACTCTTTCCCGACCAAGCTCTGCATCTCACTCCAATCGGCACTCATCTTGTACACGACGTCCGATGTGACGGCGACGAAAGCGCGATACCGCGCATCCGATTCCCTGAGGGCCGCCTCCACCCGGGTTCGTTCCTCCGCTTCCCGGTGCCGGGAAATAATGATGGCGGCCGCATGGGTCAACGTGGCTGCCAACTCCATCATACGCAAGGAGGGTTCACGAGGATCTTTGAAATACCACGCAAGCGTGCCCAGAATCGGCCCTCCGAAGGTTCGCACCGGAAATGACCAACAGGCGCGGTAGCCGTATTCGCGGGCCAACCAGAGCCAGGGCTGCCAACAGGGTTCATGTTCGACGTTGGGCGTGATAAGGGCCTCCTCCATGTGCGCAGCGAGTCCACAGGTCATGATCAGGATCTGTCCCAGGATCGCATGCTGTTTCGTCGCATTCCAAAGGAGCCTAGCAGCACCAGGCACGACATCTGATCCCATCTTCCAGTTCGCGGCCCATCGCTCGAGAACAAGGGTTGCCGGCATCGTATTGCGCCGTGTTGGAGATGACGCGGTGAACGGACTGATTCCGATCGACTATCATGGCGGTATTGCACTGACGCATGATCCAGTGAAGAGCAAAATCCAATGATCGATCGCTTCGACGTGATTAAAGTGGTCAACGTATAGCCCGTTGAATGCTGAGGGTGACTCTCCGATTGTACGTCCCGAACGAACCCCGTAGAATACAGCTGGTGTTTTACCTCACAGTTCATTATCCGGATCTCTTTCGCAGTATCGCAGCGGCCATTGTCACCTCTTGCGATCAAAGGGCTGGTCCCGTTTAATTGTTTCGACCGGCCCCAGCATTCTGACCACTTCATCCTCCGCAGGTAAAGAGGACACTATGCCGACATCAGGGGCCCAAATCGAACGCCTACGCAGAAAAGCAGAAGCCTATTTGCGCGAAAGTGCGCATACACCGCCCATTGATCAGTCCGCAACCGAGACTGCGCAGTTGGTACATGAACTTCGAGTGCACCATGTGGCACTTCGCCTTCAATGCGAAGAGCTTCGGCAAACTCATCTAGAATTGGAGGAAAGCCGCAACCGCTATGTGGAGCTCTATGAGTCCATTCCTGTCGGATATTTTTCGCTCAATCCGCGCGGAGCCATCTGCGACGTGAATCCTGCCGGAGCAGCCATGCTGCACCAGCCGATGAACCGCTTGATCGGCCGGCGGTTCCATCTGTTCATGCCGGTCGCGCAACGCCGGCGGTTCATCGAATTTTGCAAACAAGTCTGTTTCGAACGAAAACGTCTGAGCTGCGAAGTGGATCTCGGCGATGCCTCCGATGACCAACCACGAGCCCTGATGAATGTGTTGTTGGAAGGCAGCCCGGCGCAGGGGCAAAAAGATATCATGCGACTGGCGGTGATCGACATCACCCGCCGCAAGGAGGCTGAGCAGCAACTGAAGGTGCATGAAGACGAATTGCGGACCAGCCGGCAAAAACTTCAAGACCTGAATGCGCAGTTGCTCAACATTCAGGACGAGGAGCGACGCGCCATCGCAAGGGAGCTCCACGACAACTGTTGTCAGCAGTTGGCCATGATGATGTTCTCCGTCAATTCCATTGAACGCTGTTGCGACGAGCCGCTCACGCACAAGGTGCGGATGCTGAATGAACAGATCAAGCGAACGCTGGAATCCGTGCGGCACATCGCCTATGGCTTGCATCCAGCCATGTGGGACACGATGGGCGTTGAAGAGGCGATGCGCAGTTACCTGAAGGACTTCATTGAAGTGACCGAGCTGCCGGTAGACTTTCACGCGATCGATGTCCCGAGACGGGTGCCGGAAGTCATTTCGACGTGTCTCTTCAGGACCTTGCAAGAAGTGCTGCACAACGTCGTGAAATATGCCCAGGCATCACGCGTCGAGGTGCGGCTCATCAAGAACGAGAACACCTTGTCCCTCTACGTCACGGACCATGGGCGCGGCTTCCACGTCAAAACGATGAAACAGTCCCCTCGAGGGTTGGGGCTCGTCAGCCTCAAGGAGCGTGCGCAATTGCTGAATGGGACGTTGAACGTCACCAGTCAAATCGGAGTCGGCACTATGGTGCATGTGGCCCTGCCGCTGACCAGCGGCAACGATCATCCTATGTAAGGACGATCACCTTACCTGCTCCACCTGTGCAAGAGTTCATGTGTTATTCCTTCCTGTACGACATGGGCGTGGCTACTCTTAGACGGCTGCGTCCTTCCGATCACGACAAGCTCGCACCAATTCCCTGGTGAATACCAGTAATACCGCCACACGCGTCCTCCCCTGCTCTCGACAGCTAACTCTTTGAATTCGAACGGCGCCCCAGTGAAGGCTTTATCCTTCATACTCTGGGAGAGTTACTAGGCTACTAGTGAAAATGTAAGCGGCTGGCCGTCACGAAACCTTTACAGGAATATTCCTAGTTTGCTGGCGGTGATTTGTACCAGGACCGCGTACGCTCGCCCCACAGCGAGTTCCAGCAATGCACCTGGGTGGAGCCGTCCCTTGCATACTCCATGTGACCTGAGTCTCTTGATCGACGGCCTGTCGTCGACGGTCACGCGGGCCGACATCGTCGCGTTGTTTTCGTCTTGTGGCACGGTCACGGCAGCGGAGATCCTCAGTGATGCGGACGGCATGCCTCTGGGAGTTGCGCGCGTGACCATGTCGACGAAAGAAGAAGCACGGTTCGCAATCCGCACGTTTCACCGTTGCCAATTCAGAGGTCACACGCTCCTGGTGTTCGAAGATGTCACGAAGAACCAGCGGGAGGATCTATGGAACAGTCGCATGTTCAAACGGCCCTGACCGAGAAGGAGACTGCCCCTGCGACACAATGCCCGCGCTGTGCGTCACGGGTGTTGTTCTGGTGGACCAATCCCAAAGGGCACACGGTCACCTGGTTCTGCCCTGAATGCCGGGCCGTCAAGACGCGCCAGTTACCCGTATCGAACCGGGACACTTCTCACGCGAAGGCGCGATGAGTACTCGTTTAACAAATGACCTGAGGTGCGTGACTGTCGGGGATCTCTGCGGTCCCGTCAAATAAGCGCATGTTCCAGCGCATAACGCGTCAACTCGGCGTTGGTCTTCAGCCGGAGCTTCTGGAGAATACGGGTCCGGTAGGTACTGACGGTATTGGCGCTGACACAGAGTGTGAGTGCAATCTGCTTGAGCGATTCACCCTGCGCGACCATCCTGAGAATTTGAAATTCCCGATTGGACAGGGCATCGTGAAGTTGACCGGAATCCTTGGTGCGCATGCGCTCGATCAAACAGCGCGCCACCGCCGGATTGATGAATTCCTGCCCTGCGAGGATTGACCGCATAGCCGCCACGAGTTCATCGAGTCCCGTCGATTTGTTCAGGTACCCGCTGGCCCCGCTTCGGATCATCCGCACGGCATAACTTTCTTCAGAGTGCATGCTGTACACAAGAACAGGCGTCGAGGGATGCAAGCTGCGGATGTGCTCCAACAGATCGGTCCCGGACTTCCCGGGCATCGTGACGTCCATGATGAACGCATCCCATTTCCCTTGGGACGCCAGCGTCACCATCTCCCAGCCCGACTTGGCCTCATGCACCTCGAGCGGCGCAAAGTGCTCTTGCAGGACATCTTTGGTCCCCCGGCGAAAGACGGCATGATCGTCCCCGATCAGAATTCTCAACATAGGAACCCGCCTGTGTAGCAACTCAGGTTCAAGATTGGTGGACGTGGATGATTGGCTGCTCTCCTCACTTTACCGGAAAAGAATCAGACAAAACGAGTGGGTATTTCTTAGGTGATATCCAGCTAGAAAAACATCGGCGTGAAGACCGTAGGATGAGCCGAACGGGCGTACTCGTAGGCCAATGCTGACGCCTGGACGCGCGATCCGCTGACGGGCGCGAAAGGCGTGTAGAAATGTTGCATAAGGGCTCACGCCGGAATAGCACAACAGATACCAGCGTACTAATTGGGCTGACGTACGAGGGATACGCCTAGTGGCTTCTCGAGCCGGTCAATGCATAGATAACAACGGCCCAACGGCGATCTATTTTTCTTCCCACGTTGTTGCGTTTGCGTGATCCGAAATGATGGAAACCGTCCATATCGTACCGAACGAACAGCCGACGTACGAGGAATCACTGCGGCTGGGCTGGGCCCTGCTGTGGCGCGGCGTGGGTAGCTTCGTCCTCCTCATGTTCGCTGGAAACATCGGCTTGCTCTTTCTCATTCCTGAATTGACGCGGACAGTTCCGACACTGTGGATTGCCCTGTTGCCCCTGGCCTTTGCCACCTTGATCAGTGCTTTTCTCATCATGCCGTTTGTCGTCCGGCGATTGGTGAAGGCGCCATTCAAGGGATTCCACCTCAGCTTCGTACGAGATCGACTTCTTGGTCAGTAACTCGAGAGGATGGATTGGTCTTCCTCGCTGTTCCCAACAAGCGGCGGCACAACGAACTCAAGGCCGCTTAACATCTAGGAAGGAGTCCAGCGGCTGGCAGTGCGTCGATACAGCCAGACGTCGATCTACTTCCAGCAGCGCGACGGGCTTGAAGCGGAAAGCCAGAGTGATTTCAACGGTGTAGATGAAAATGTCCCGACACCGGCGACATGCAATCCCCAATGTGGAGGTCACCCATGCTCTGGCTCTTCACCACTCACGGCTCTGTGGGAATGTTCATCGTGCGTGTGACCCTGGCGATTGTGATCTTTGCCCATGGGGCACAGAAACTCCTGGGCTGGTTTGGGGGACAGGGCTTTACGGGCACGATTGGATTTTTTACCACTTCCATGGGCCTTCCCTGGCTCATAGCCTTCCTCGTCATCATCGGCGAGTCGATCGGCAGCCTCAGTCTGCTGGCCGGGTTCCTCACTCGCTTTGTGGCTGCCAGCTACCTGCTCATCATGCTGGGAGCTGTTGCCATGGTGCACTGGCCAAACGGCTTCTTCATGAATTGGTTTGGGCAACAGCAGGGCGAGGGATTTGAATATCACCTGTTGATCATCGGGATGAGTGTGGCACTTCTTCTGGAAGGTGGCGGGGCCTGGTCTGTCGACCACCTGATCGCCAGGTGGATGGCCCAACATGGATGGGCCGGGACTCAGCCATTACATGCCTTTGCCCAGAGCAAACAATAACCAGCCCCACGGCTGAACAGGCGAAAGAGACCCGTGAGCAGGTGTCGGAGGTATGCCGCCCCGATCAGAGACGTCCTGCTCGCCCCACCCTGGAATGTCTGCGAGCGATCCGCAGGTAAGACAGCGGAGCCCCTCGCAGGACCAGGCTAATGACGAGCCCATGCGCGCATGAGCACTGTGGCAGATCTGGAATCTCCCACATCGTATACAAGTCACCGCCATATACCCTGACATTTGATTTATCCAATGCGCCTACGCCTTCTCTGACGAATGCGGCTCCGTTGCAAAGATCTTGGTACACATCAATGGGGCCGGATGCACGGCCGGGACACGCATCCTCCTCTCCCTTATGCCGATGAGCGCAATCCTATGCCCCGACTGGCCTTGCGCCCGAGGCGGCGCTCAAGACACGCTAGTACCGCCGCCTCATCTGGCGTGAGACATCCCGCCATGCGTGCGAAAGGTCGCCGGATTCTCGTCGTCAAGGATCGAGCCAACGATCCTTCCAAGTAGGCCTGCACGATTTCCGGATGCACATAACATTTCCGGCAGATGGTCTTGGTATTGCCCAGCCGCTTCGCGACTACCTCGATGGCAGCCACGATATTGCGTTTCGCCTGGGCTGCCGATCCGATGGCGCGGCATTCTTGCAACGCCTTCGCGGCCAGCACGGTCCCGGCCCAGGTGCGAAAGTCCTTCGCCGTGCATTCCTCCCCTGCTATGTGCCGGAGATAGTCATTGACGTCTCCTGCATCTATGCCGTGCCGGGCTCCCTCCACATCGACATATTGAAAGAGTTCGTATCCCGGCAGATCCTGGCTTTGTCGCACGATGCGGGCCAACCGGCGGTCCGTCAGATCCACCATATGTTGCACACCGCTCTTGCCTCGAAACTCGAATCGGACTCTTGCCCCTTCGACGCGGGCGTGGCGATCACGCATCGTGGTCAGTCCGAACGAATTGTTGGTTTTGGCATATTCCTCATTGCCGACCCTGATCAGCGTGGTTTCGAGCAGGCGTACGACTGTGGCTAAAATCTTTTCTCGTGGCAAACCCGGCAAGGCAAGGTCCCGCTCGATGCGTTGCCGGATGCGCGGCAACAGCCTGGCGAACATGAGCATCCGGCCATATTTATTTTCATCCCGAACTTCACGCCAACGCTGGTGGTAGCGATATTGTTTCCTGCCCCTGGCATCACGCCCGGTCGCCTGTAGATGGCCATTGGGATCTCCGCAAATCCACACTTCTGTCCAGGCCGGCGGAATGACAAGCGAGCGGATGCGGTGAAGTTGTCGTTCATCACGCAGCCGTACGCCCGAACTGTTCAGATACACCGAAGTTCCGCGTCTAGCGACCCGCCTGAATCCTCCCACGCCCTCCCTGACATACCGCAGCCCTGCCGTGCGGGCTGACTTCACGACCTCCTTGGCAGCGATCATTCGCATCATAACGGTGACTGTACTGACGCCATGGATTGCATGCGGGTCAAGCTTTGCCGTGTTCTTTTTCCAAGCCAGGGAGAATGGCTTTGAAGAAGGCGTTTTGGATCAAAGTCCCCATCACCTGCCACGTGTCGGCAGAAGGATTTTTCACGGGGCCCGATATACCGGCGTCGGCCGCAACCTGATCCTCGCTTGTGTTATTCAGCAGTTTCACGATGCCGTCGATGACGGATTCGAACACTTTTTTTGTCCACGCTTTATCGGCATCCTGGTTGGGGTCATAGGCTTCGACATCTTTAAAGATCGGTTTGAGGTACCCGGAGACCTGGTTGTGGCGGATGGACAGTTCACTGAAGACGGAAAGGTTGCCTCGATGGACATCGAAGTCGCCGTAGGCTCGGAGCACATCGTTGAACGATTTCAATTCGGTTTTCACGATTTGGACTCCGACATCGAAATCAGGGGAGGGTTTTTCAGGCCGGAAGGTGCCCACAATGACGCTCCGCCCCGTCCCCATAAACCGTCCCGTCACTTTGATGACCGCATCGCCCCCTTGTAACTCGCGCAGCCTGGTCGTGAAATTGTCCAGCTCGGCATTGACCTCGCCGACAAACACCCGGTAATGCGGGGTCACGGACTGATTCACGAAGCCGAACTCGCTGTCCAAGATCTTGCCCTGCTTCACATTGATGACCAGAAGAGGATTGTCTTTCGCTTTCTTGGCGACCGCCACGGCTTCCTCCCGGCGCGCCTCATCTCTGGGATGGCGCCGGTAGACGTAGTCGGCCTTCACCCCTTCCAGACGGATGTCCCGCACATCCGCCACTTGCTTCCAGGGCGCGTATTCGGCATGGCCGCTCGCGGTGATTTTGCCTCGGTCGAGTTGCACGTTGTAGCCACCCGCGAGCCCGACGAAATCCTGCAGCGCGATGTCGTCAAGACTGACGTCCACATTGAAAGCCGGTAGCGGCTTCGCAAGAGCATTGGCATGGCCCTCAGCGATAATGCGGCCTCCCTGTGGCAGTCGTGCCTCCATTTTGATGGTGGAAGGATATTCCTGACCTTCGCCGCCGCGGTTACTGATCTCCTGAGCTTCGAACTGCAGGTCGGTGAGTTTCACCGGCTGAGCTTTGGGATGATCGTAGTATGTGACCTGGGCCTGCTTGACCTTCACATCACTCACTCGAAGGGGAAGAAGGTTGCGGACGATGTCCTGCCAGCCGCTCGGACGGGTTTCCTTGAGTTCTGTCTTGGCTTGGGGGCGCGTCACCGTGGCCGACGGTGCGTCGATGCGATGGTCGCTGACAATATTCCCGGTCAACAATCCCCACAACTGAATGCCGGCATGCCATTTCGGAATGTGCACCATCGGAGGATCGGGATGGCGTTTCTGGACAAGGGTCACGTTTTCAAGATCAAGCGAGAGGGTCAGTGGATGCAGGTCGAGCTTGCCGATGCGGAGCGTATAGACGCTCAGCGAGGCGTTGGCTTTGTCTTCGATATACTTCCGCGCCGGCTCATCCGCGATAACTGCGACGAGGAGCATCGCCGTCACCAGGACAACAACAATACCGCCGACCCACTTCATCCAGCGGGAGATGTGAGGGGGAGTAAACACAACCTTACCTCTCTCGTGTTTAACGTGCGGACCACACACACGGTAGCAGACCGGAACAATGGTCCAACTCGGATGAACCCTAGTACTATGCAGTCGGAAGCTAGTGTACCCAACGGTACAGGGTGACGCGATCGACAGCGAATCTTCGCCTGAACAGCCGGGTACGATGGTGTGTACTCGCGCCTCACATGACCTACCTGGAGTTGGCGCGACCTGAGAAGATGATTTGGGGAAAGATTAGAGTGAAGTTCCCGTCATCGCCCGCAATGAAACGGTGGGATCTTTTTGATCATAGGCCCAGGCAACGAGAAAGCGGTTGCCCCTCACCGTAGAGTGAGTCGGCAACCGCAATTCAGTCACTGGGCGTTTGGACCGACTCGCGTCGGATCAGGCAAGACAGATCTCGCGGTTGTGGAACTGTCCAAGATCGTCGCCAGCATCGCCAGCGGGCGAATCTTCATCATCCTACACTTGGGACAAATCCATTCCGCACATTGCTCGCTTGGTGTATAGCCGAGAAACAGCATTGCGGTTGCACAGTAGGAGCATTGGAGATGAGCGGGAGAGGGAGGAGGCGTTATGGGTGATCCGACGGGAGGCTGTGGCGGTAGGGGTTGCATACGCTCTCCTTTCTGCAGAATGAATTCTCCGGACATGGATCTCACTCACATTGCCATTGACCGCTATGCGCTGCTCTCCCGCATACCCTTGGATGGATAGGCTGGATCTTGACGCTTAGTGCCAGGAATGAATTTGCTCCAGGGTTGCTGATCTGCACTCAAGTCTTTGGCGTAAAGCGCGATCAGTGTGCATTCCTCCTCGGTTAATTCATGAGTGAGGGATGCGGCGCCCAGGAGACGTTCAGTCACTTTCGCGAATTCGAGGACTTCTTTGCGGATAGAACAAAGCATCATCGCGTCCCCCGGTTGAAGCCTTTTGTCCAACGACGTAGGAGCCACGATACGGCAAGCGCCCCCTGTTGACAATTGCACAAACCTATTACGTAGAAGACCGCTTACCGCGACCAAGACCGCGCATTCAATTTCGACTAGGGCGAGTGAAAAACGAGCATCCCATCATCGAAGAGCCATATGGAAACAACGATGGAATTGGTTTAAGCACGCGTGACGCAGATACTTATGCAGGTTCATTTCGCGATGAATGATGTGCCGGAAGACATGCGCCTCGTGCGGTGATTCGCACAACTTGGACCTCATCGACGGAATGAGGAGGTGAACGGGCAACAATGTTCTGCTGCCCGTTCTTGCGTCGCTCCCGTCCCTTCGATGAGGTTTAGGTATAGGCGGCACTCAGACAGACCACAGGCTCACTCCAGTTGGCTTGGGGTTTTCGCTGCTCGACATGGCCTGCCAGCCAGCGCAATCGCGTCTGATCCGCCTCCGACATCCGGATGAACTCCAGACCCACCTGCCCGTCACTGACCCAACGCACAGCAGCCAACTTGATCTGCATAGGTGCGGGGCTGGTATGGAACGTGAGCCGCAGGTCCACGTACTGACCGACCTTGAGTTTCATACGCGTGGTGAGCAGGCAGCCCGGCACGGAGAGGTTGACCATTTCCGCCTGGCCGACTAAGCCGTTACAGGACAACACGCAGGTGCTCTGCACTGACGCTCGTGAACTGTATCGCTTTTTCATCCGTCCTCCTCTGGGTGTGGGCCGCCGACGTCGTTGATGACTTAAAGTTAGCCGAGGAAAGTCCCGGGCACATTACCTGGTGTTGGTAACTCGAAAGGGGGGGAATGCCAGGTACTGAATGCTGTTTGACTAGCTCCGGCAGCGAGTCGGCGGAAAGGACAAAAATGAACCGGCTGCAAGAAAAGGCCGCGACTACCTCGTTTTTCAACGGTAATCGCGGCCTTGCTGTTCTGCTAACCCGTGGTCGATCTACGCTATGAGCACCCGCTCGTTTCGCCGCAGCTCATGCACTTGAGGCAGGTGCCGTTGCGCACCAGCGTGAACTGTTTGCAATTCTGGCAGGGGTCGCCTTCGTATCCCTTTTCTTTGGCTTCCTGCCGCACCGAGGTCACGGTCAGGGTTTCACGCTTTAATTCCAATTTGTGGGCAACGCTGCCATTCCCCGCTCTCTGGGTATGACCATTGCCGCCGTTCATGCCGTTCCGTCGCACGGGCAGATGCTCAGTCAGGATCGACGCCTTCTTGAGCGCCGTCATGTCGACCTCTTCTTCCACGCATTCGGGATCCTGCTCATCCTTCTTCATGGAGTCCATGCGAAGATCATCTTCCTGCACCTGGGAGAGATCTTTCCGCTCGAGATAGGTGATGGCCAGTTCCCGGAAAATGTAATCGATGATCGACGTGGCCATCTTGATGCGATCGTTCAATTTCACCGGCCCGTTCGGCTCGAACCGGGTGAAGACGAAGGCTTCGACGAACTCCTCCAGCGGCACGCCGTGCTGCAGACCGAGGGAAATCGCGATGGCGAAGTTATTCATCAAGCTGCGGAAAGCCGCGCCTTCCTTGTGCATGTCGAGGAAGATTTCGCCCAGCGTGCCGTCTTCATACTCACCGGTACGCAGGTACAGCTTGTGGCCTCCGATGATGGCCTTCTGCGTATACCCGCCGCGCCGAGCCGGCAGCGAACGACGTTTGTGCAGATACCGCACCAAGACCCGTTCGGCGACCTTTTCCGCGACGGTAGCCACGCTGGGAGCCGCCTCCGCGCTCTTACCGCTGTCGGAAGAGGCATTCAACGGCTGACTCAACTTCGACCCGTCACGATACAGCGCTACGGCCTTGACCATGCTCTTCCAAGCGAAGAGGTAGGCTGCCTTCACATCTTCCAAGGTGGCGTCCGCCGGCATATTGATGGTCTTGCTGATCGCGCCGCTGATGAAAGGCTGGGCTGCCGCCATCATGCGGATATGCGCGTCGACGGCGATGTAGCGCTGACCGATTCGGCCGCAACGGTTGGCGCAATCGAAGATGGGTAAATGTTCCAGCTTGAGATGCGGCGCGCCTTCCACGGTCATCGTGCCGCAGCAATAGTCGTTCGCCGCCGCCACATCTTCCTGGGTGAAACCCAGGGTCTTGAGCATGTTGAATGCCGGATCTGCCAACTGCGCTTCGTTGATGCCCAGTTTCTGCCGGCAGAACTCTTCGCCTAACGTGTATTTGTTGAAGACGAACTGGATCTCAAACGCCTGCGCCAGCGATCCTTCCAGCCGTTCCAGCGCCGCCTCGTCGAAACCTTTTTGACGCAGCACCTCATGGTTGATGAACGGCGCGCCCTTCAAAGTTTGATGGCCCGCGCAATAGGCCACGATGTCCCGGATCTGGGCCTCGGTATACCCGAGAGCCTGCAGCG
>ERZ724512.846-NODE-846-length-14358-cov-7.718031_pt1 | contig 14358 bp, 8 predicted proteins | sample MGYA00376045_ERZ724512 | MGnify/ENA primary metagenome ERZ724512 (study PRJEB28724, sample SAMN07190883) | activated sludge metagenome | isolation source: activated sludge of sewage treatment plant in Hong Hong | place: Hong Kong | collected 2016-03-17 ... | reverse complement strand
CGGCCGACGCCCACGCGCTGCAACGCTGCCCGAACGGCGGGGGCGGGCAACGACGCACGGCCGCCCTGCGCGCCGGCCCATCTTCGCCCGGCGCGCCCAGCAACTGCGCGGTGGACGCCGCGCCCGGCGTCGCTGACGTTCTTCCGGGCGATGCGGCTACGGGCGTTGCTGTCAACACGGCCCTCACGGTGATTTTCACTGAGCCGATGACGCCGGCGGCCGGCTGGCTGCGTCTGCGCTGCAACTCCACTGACTATGCGATAACGATTGCCTCGGCCGACGCCACAACCTACACCGCCACACCGACAACCCCACTGCCCCACGCGGCGACATGCCGCGTCGCCATCACCGCCGCGCTCGTCCACGACGCCGACAGCGACGACCCGCCCGACACCCTCGCAGCCGATTACAGCTGGTCGTTCGCCACCGTCGCCCCCGTAGCCGACTTCGTCCTCATCAACGAACTGGACAGCGACACACCCGGCAGCGACACGGCCGAGTTCGTAGAACTCTACGACGGCGGCGCGGGTGAGACCGATCTGTCCGGGCTGGTGCTGGTCTTCTACAATGGCAGCGATGACCGCAGCTACTACGCCGTTGATCTGGCTGGCGTGGCGACGGACGATGACGGCTACGCGATCATCGGCAGCGCCGCGCTGGCGGGGGCGGTGACGTTGCCGGCGTCGGTCATCCAGAATGGCCCGGACGCCGTTTCGCTATACGAGGGCGATGCCGACGACTTCCCCAGTGGCACAGCGTTGACGACGACCGGCCTGCGCGACGCGCTCGTCTACGGCACGTCCGACCCGACCGACACAGGCCTCTTGTTACTGCTGGTCGCCGGCCAAACCCAGGTCGATGAGAACGCCCGCGCCCTGGCCGAGACCGATTCGAGCGGACGCTGCCCCAACGCCTCCGGCGGCCTGCGCCAGACGGCCGGCTATCGCCCGAACCCGCCCACACCCGGCGCGCCCAACGACTGTCACGTCGACGCGCCGCCGGCCGTCGTGACCGTCTCGCCCGCTGATGGATCTGACCATGTGAGCGCCCAGGCGACGTTGGAAGTACAGTTCAGCGAGGCAATGACGCTGGACGACAACTGGTTCGGCATTGTCTGCGACGCCAGTGGCAGTCACGCGGCCACGACAGCCGGCGGCCCGACGGTCTTCACGCTGACGCCGGCCCAGCCCTTCAACGCCAATGAACGATGCGCCGTCAACCTGCGCGCGGCAGCTATCCACGACGCCGATAGCGACGATCCACCGGACACGCCGGCCGCCGACTACGTCTGGCATTTCCGCACTGCTCCTGCCCCGGTCGGCGGCATCCTCATCAACGAACTCGACAGCGATACGTCCGGCAACGACACGGCCGAGTTCGTCGAACTCTACGACGGCGGCGCGGGCGAAACTGACCTCTCCGGCCTGGTGCTGGTATTCTTCAACGGCAAGGACGACCGCGTTTACTTGGCTGTCGATCTGGACGGCGCGCGAACGAATGGCGACGGCTACGCGGTCGTGGGCAGCGCGGCGCTGGCGGGGGCGGTGACGTTGCCGGCATCGGCCATCCAGAATGGCCCTGACGCTGTTTCGCTATACGAAGGCGATGCCGGCGACTTCCCCAATGGCACGGCGCTGACCACGACCGGCTCGCGCGACGCCGTCGTCTACGGCACGTCCGACCCCACGGACAATGGCCTGCTGGCGCTGCTGATCGCGGGCCAGGAGCAGGTCGATGAGAACGCCCGCGCCGCGGCCGAGACCGATTCGAGCGGACGCTGCCCCAACGCCTCCGGCGGCTTGCGCCAAACGGCGACTTATCGCCAGAATCCGCCCACGCCCGGCGCGCCCAACAGCTGCCCCGCCGATGCCGCGCCGGCCATCGTCGCCGTCTCGCCCGTCGATGGGGCCGAGCACGTGGCCGCGTCGGCCCGACTACAGGTCCAGTTCAGCGAAGCAGCGGCCCTCGATAGCAACTGGTTCGCCATTGCCTGCGCTGCCAGTGGGAACCATGCCGCGGCCACCGAAGGCGGGCCGGTGACCTACACGCTGACGCCGGTGCTGCCCTTCACCGCTGGTGAGGCTTGCACGATCACGATCCGTGCCGCCGCCGTCCGCGACGCCGACAGCGACGATCCGCCCGATGGGCTGGCGGCCGACTATACCTGGCGCTTCCACGTCGCCCCGGCGGCTGTGGATGGTATCCTCATCAACGAAGTGGACAGCGACACGCCCGGCCAGGATACGGCCGAGTTCGTCGAACTCTACGACGGCGGACGCGGCCATACCGACCTCAGTGGCCTGGTTGTCGTCCTCTGGAATGGGGGCAACGACACTACCTATGAGGCCATCGACCTGACCGGGCAGCAGACCGACGCCGCGGGCTACTTTGTCCTCGGTAGTGGGTCGCTGGCGGAGGTGGACTACCCGTTGGCCGACGCGGCGCTCCAGAATGGCCCCGACGCCGTGGCTCTCTATGCCGCGGACCCGGCGGCCTTCCCGGACGGCGCGCCGCTGACCACTGCCGGTCTGCGCGATGCTGTCGTCTATGGCCCGGCCGACGAGCCGGACAGCGGCCTGCTGGCGTTGCTGGAGGCCGGGCAGCCGCAAGTGGACGAAGCCGGCCGAGGCGAGGCAGCAGCCCACGCGCTGCAACGCTGCCCCAGCGGCGACGGCGGCCCGCGCCATACGGCTGCCTTCCGCCCTGCCCCGCCCAGCCCCGGCGCGGCCAATCCCTGCCCAATGGACGCCGCGCCGGCCGTCAGCGCCGTATCGCCGGCCGCGGGCGCCGTGGACGTGCCGCTGACGACGACGCTCGTCATGACCTTCACGGAAGCGGTCACCTTCAGCAACAACTGGTTCGCGCTCAGCTGCGACGGCCACGAGCAGGCGATCACGACGCTGCCGGGCGAGACGTGGGCCAAGGTTGTGCCCGGCGCGGCTCTGCCGGCCGGCGCGACCTGCGTGGCTATCGTCGCCGCCGATGGCGTTTCCGACCAGGACACCGACGACCCGCCCGACAATCTGGCGGCCGACTACGTCTGGTCATTCACCACCCCACCCGCCCGGCCGCCGCTCGTGGCCCGCTTCACCAGCAATAGCCCCGTGTGGATCGATGCCCCGGTCATCTTCACCAACACCACCACCGGCCCCGGCACGCCCGCCTACCTGTGGGACTTCGGCGACGGCCACGGCTCCACCCAGACCAACCCCAGTCACCGCTACACCGCCCCTGGAACCTACACCGTCACCCTGACCGCCACCACCGGCCAGACCGCTTCCGCCACCACCACCGCCACCGTCCTCGTCCGCCCTCGTCGCGCCTACGCCCCCCTGGCCCTCGCGCCCTGATGAGGGACGACAGACGATAGACCACGGAAGATGGTCGGAAGGGGGTCAGTGGGTCAGTGGGCAGTGGGTCAGTAGGTCAGTGGGTCAGTAGCAGTGAGCCGTGGTCGGCGGTCTGTCTGTGGTCTGTCGTCCGCTGTCTGTGGTCTGTCGTCTGTCGTCCGCTGTCTGTGGTCTGTCGTCCGTCGTCCGCCATCCGTCGTCGGTACTTGGCTGCCCGCGCCGATGCTGCCATAATCCCCTCATACGGCCCGGCCCAACGCCGCCGCGCCCGAAAGCTGCCATGATCGCCATTCGCCCCCTGACCCACTTCGATCCCGCCGGCTTCGTCGCCCTGGCCGGCGGCTATACCGCCACCGCTGTCTACCGCGTGACCCGCGCCGAGAGCGACGCCGAGACGACCTTCCGCCTGTCGCTGGAACCGCTGCCCGCCCCGCGCGAATTCCGCTTCCCCTATCACGCTGATGAACTGCTGCGCTATGCCGAAAGCATCCCCGGCCCGTTCGGCCTGGGGGCCTTCGACGGCGAGCGGCTGGTCGCCATCGCCCTGGGCGAAGAACGCGCCTGGAATCGCAGCCTGTGGGTCTGGGAATTCCACGTCGCCGCCGCCTATCAGCGCCGGGGCATCGGCCGCCAATTGATGGACGCGATGGCCGCGCGTGGACGGGCCGCCGGGCTGCGCGCCCTCGTCCTGGAAACGCAGAATACCAATGTCAACGCTATTCGCTTCTACCGCGCCGCCGGCCTGACCCTCGACGGCCTGAACGTCAGCCACTACACCAACGATGACCTGGGGCCGGACGGCAGCGTGGCCCTGTTCATGACCCGGCGGCTCGAATGAACCGTCTCGCTCGACTCGTTGCCCGCCATCCCGACCTCAGCGTGGCCGTGTTTTTCCTGGTCGCCGCCGTCGTCTTCTTTGCCGGGGCACTGTGGCCGCCGCCGGGGCAGGCCCTGGGCGGCCACGACATGGCCGGCTACTACTACCCCGCCTGGGACACTGTCCGCGAAGGCCTGCGCGCCGGTCGCATCACCCTCTGGGAGGCAGAGATCTTCGCCGGCTTCCCCTTCCTGGCCCAGCCGCAGCAGAACACGTTCTATCCGCCCAACTGGATCAACATCCTGCTGCCCACGCGCGCCGGCGTGACCCTGCTGATGGTCTTCCACGTCTGGCTGGCCGCGCTGGGCATGTACGTCTTCACCCGGCGGATGCGCGCGCGACGGCTGCCGGCTGTGCTGGCCGGGCTAGGCTTCGCCTACGGCGGACTGCTGACCGGCCGCCTCTGGGCCGGGCACTCGCCCGTCTACGCCGTGTTCATCTGGACGCCGCTGCTGCTGGCCGCCCTCCACTGGGCCGTCGAACAGCGAAGTTGGGCCGCGGCCGTCGTCGCCGGCGCGCCCTTCGGCCTGGCCATCCTGGCCGGGCACATTCCGTCGTTCCTCTATGTGGGCATCATCTGGGCCGCGTTCGTGGTCTATCTGTTGCTGACGCGGCCGGGGGAGCGTGGGCATGTGCTGCGGGCCGCGGGGGTCTCGGCCGCGGTTGGCCTGGCCCTGGCCGCCGTGCAGCTCGTGCCCTTCCTGCAATTCAGCCTGGCCTCCGAGCGGCTGGCCACGGCCGACTACGCCTTCGCCACCGACTACTCGCTGCCGCCCGCCCACCTCATCACCCTGCTCGTGCCGGAGTTCTTCGGCGAGCCGCTGCGCGTCGGCTATTGGAGCGTACCGACGTTTGAGGAGTTGACCTACTACGCCGGGGGGCTGGCCGTGCTGGGTCTCGTGCTGGCCTTGCGCCGGCCGACGCGGCTGACCTGGTTCTACGTCGCCCTCATCATCGGCGGCCTATGGCTGGCCCTGGGCCGCTATAGCATCCTCTACGAGCTGGCCTATCGCTTCCTGCCGCCTTTCCGGCTCGTGCGCGCGCCGGGGCGAGCGGCCTTCCTCTACCTGTTCGCCGCCTCGGCCCTGCTGGCCCACACGCTGACCGTCTGGCGGGCCATGCCCGCGGCCGAGCGCCGGCAGCGGCTGTGGCCCTTTTGGCCCGCGGCCGTGAGCGTGCTGGCCGTGGCCCTGGTGGCCGCTCTGGCTGCCACCGGCGCGGTCTTCATGGCCATCCACCCCACCGACACCAGCGGACGCCTCTGGCACCAGATCGGCGGCTACTCGCTGGCCCTGGTCGTCATCGGTAGCGGCGGCGCGCTCGTCTGGGCCTACCTGATGCGCCCCGACGGCCGCAACCCCGCCCCGATGGCCACCGCCCCCGCCGGTGGTCTGTCCCGCCGTGTCCGCCGCCTGGCCCTGCCGCTGGCCCTGGTCGTCCTCGTCCTGGCCGACACGTGGAGCTACGCTCACAAGATGGTTCGCCTGGCCGACACGGGGCCGGACCCGGTCTGGACGGACGGGCTGGCTGCGCTGGGGGTCGAGCCTACCGGGCGGGTACTGCCCTGGGGCGTGCCGCTATTCAGCCAGAACGGGGCCGTGCAGGTCGGTTGGCCGAGTGTCTTCGGCTATGACTCGCTGGAACCGGCGGCGACGATCACATTGGCCGCGTCCGTGCCCGACCCGCGCTCGACGGCCTACGACATCCTCGGCGCGACGCACGTGCTGGCCGGCGGGCCGCTGGACGACTTCACCGACGGGGAACGGCCGTTAACGCTCGTGGGGCAGCAGGGGGCAGCCTGGGTCTACAGCCGGGCGCGGCCGATGCCCCTGTCGCGGCTGGTCTACGCCGCTGAGGTCATCGCCGACAGCAGCACGGCCATCGCCCGCGTCCACGAGGCCGACTTCAACCCGGCAACGACGGCTATCCTGGCCACTGACCCCGGCTGCGCGCTCGGCCCGGCCCCGGCAACGGCGGGCACGGCCGAAGTGCTGGCCCACGAGGCCACGCGCTGGCAAATCCAGACCCGTAGCGACGCCCCGGCTCTACACGTCCTGGCCGAGAACACCTTCCCCGGCTGGCAAGTGACCATCGACGGCCACCCGGCCGCGGCCCTGACCGCCTACACAGCCATCCGCGCTGTCTGCGTGCCCGCCGGCGAGCATCTTGTCGAATGGCGCTTCCGGCCGACGACCTACCTCCTCGGCGCGGCCCTGAGCGTCCTGGCCGTGGTTGCCGTCGTCGTCGCGTGGAGAAGGGATTAGGTTCCAGGGGCCAGGTTCTAGGGAAGAGGCTCACGCAAAGAGGCTCACGCCAAGGCGCAAAGTAGGCAAAGGACGCAAAGGAAGAAAAGGAAGAAAGAAGAGCAAGCTTCTTCTTCTCTTCCTTTGCGCCTTGGCCCCTTAGCGGCTTTGCGTGAGCCTCTTCCCTGGCCCCTATTCCCTAGTCCCCGCCCCCTGCAAAATCCTGACCGCCGACTGGTCCGCCCGCCGCAGGGCGCGCTCCATGGCGAACACGTCCGGCCCCTTCATGCCCTCCGTCTCGATCTGCGTGAAGTAGGCCTCGGCCGCGCGCTGCCCGGCGGCCACCAGCGCCTCGCGTCGCACGTCGCTCATGTCGAACTCGGTCGTGCCATAGCCCCGCGCCGGCAGCCGGCAGACGAACTGCTCGAAGGCATCGATGACCAGCTTATCGTGGGCTTGCGTGGCCGTGTCGATCAGACCGCGGATGCGCGCCGCGGGCGGCAGCTTGACCAACTCCGTGCCGGTGGAGGGCGGCGGGACGGAGCGCGCTTCGTCGTTGCCCACGGGCAGGCTCTCGTCGATGAGCAGGCCAAGCACGCCCTGGCTGGTACGATGGCCCATCAGCGCCGTCACGTGCGGGTCGCTGGACAGGAACAGTTCGATGGGGAAATTCGATAGCAGGCCGCCATCGACGATGCGATGGCCGACCACGGGCGTGCCCATGTAGTCGCCCCATTCCGGCTGCCAGATGACCTCCTGCCAGATGAGCGGCAGGCTCATCGACATGCGCATCCCCCAGACGACGGGCACAAGCGGCGCGGTACGGTGGTTGAGCACGAGCATGCGGCCCGCGGTCGTGTCGGCGGCCACCAGCGACAACTCGCGGCCCGTGCTGCGGTTGAACTCGGCGAAGGTCTGCCGGCTCAGGTCGCGCGCCTGTCCCGTCGGCGTGGCCTGGTCAAGCTTGGCTCGCGCCCAGGTGACGAAGGCATCGGCCGAAAACCAGCCGCCGCGCTCGACGAAGGAGAAGACGTGGGCAAACTCCTGGCGCGTCATCAGGTAGAGGACGATGCGGTCGATGTAGGCCTCGACGTTGCCGGGCACGCCGGGTAGGTCGATGGCTTGCAGCGCCTGCCGCGTGACACTGGCGTCGATCTCCGGCCGCGTGAACGGCCGCGGTTCACCCAGGAATTGCTGGAAGATGGGCACGCCGTGGTCGTCTTTCTCATTCAGTGCGGCCACCATCTCGCCCACAGTCAGCCCGGCGGCGGCGAACGTGGCCATGATCGCTCCGGCCGACGTGCCCAGAAAGCGCCCGAACGTATGCCCGCGCCGCTCCAACTCTTGCAGCGCGCCGACAAAGACCATCCCCTTGGCTCCGCCCCCCTCGAACACGAGATCGTACTGCATGTTAGTCCTCCATTGATCTGATGAACCACCGCATGTATCCCATCACCGGGCACAATTCTAGCGGATTTGGGATGGGTGGACGACGGCCGACCGCGGACGACGGACGACAGACCACAGACCACAGACCACGGACGACAGACCACAGACCACTGAATACTGGACACTGGACACAGACCACTGACCCACTGACCTACTGCCCCACTCCCCTGCCGGCCGTCGTCCGTGGTCTATCGTCCGTCGTCCGTTCCCATCCTTGCCCGGAATGCCCCCCTCTGCTACAACCAGCGCAACCGCGCGCCTCGGCCGCCGTAATGCTGTTGGAATCACTATGAACATCAATCGCCCCATCGTCCTCCGCGCCCTGCTCCTTGCCCTTGTCCTGCCGCTGCTGCTGGCCTGGCCCGGCCGTGCCACGGCCCTCCCTGGCCGTACGGCCCAGGAAGCCGCCGGCACGTTCACGCCCGCCGCCTGCATGTTCGACATCGACCTGGGTGTGTCGCAGCCGAGCGGCGAAGACGTGGGCTTCGAGTGCGGCTACGTCACCGTGCCCGTGCGCCACGCCGCCCCCGACGGTCCGACGCTACGCCTGCCCGTGGCCATTCGCCGCGTCGCCGGCGGCGCGCCCGATCCGCTCATCCTGGCCCAGGGCGGCCCCGGCGGCGACGCCTTCCAGATCTTCGCCTTGCTCGTGCCCACCTCGCCGGTCGCCGCCGGCCGCGACATCATCATCTTCAACCAGCGCGGCACGCCCTACGCCGAGCCGGAACTCACCTGCCCGGAGACCGAAGAGGCCCAGGCCGCCATCCTGGCCGCCGACATGGACGAGGGCGAGCAACTCTATGAGCAAGCCCTGGCCGCCTGCCACGCCCGTCTGCTGGCCGAAGGCATCGATCTGTCGGCCTTCAACAGCCTGGAGAACGCCGCCGACGTGCCCATGATCGCCCACGCCCTCGGCTACGACACGTACAACTTCTACGGCGTGTCCTATGGCACATTGCTGGGCCTGCACCTGATGGCCAACTACCCCGAAGGGCTGCGCAGCGTCATCCTCGACAGCGTCGTCGCCACCGACATCAACTTCGTCGCCGAGACGGCCACCAGCGAAGACCGCGTCTTCGCCGAGGTCTTCGCCGCCTGCGCCGCCGACGCCGCCTGCGCGACCCAATACCCCGATCTGGAAACGCGCTTCTATGACCTCGTCCGCCAGTTGGACGCCGCGCCGATGACGTTGACCATCACCGACCCGGATACCGGCCGCGACTACGACACGTACCTCGACGGCCGCGGCCTGCGCAGCGTCATCTGGCAGCTCCTCTACGTTGACAAAATGGCCGCCGTTCTGCCCCGGGTCATCACCGCCCTCGAAGACGGCGACTATCGCTACATCCAGGCCATGTACCCGCTCCTCGTCTTCGACCAACTCATGGCCGAGGGCATGTACTTCTCCGTCGTCTGCGCCGAAGACAGCGACGTCGACCCGCTCACGCTGCCCCTGAACGACCTGCGGCCGGAGATCGCCGCCACCGCCCGCGAAGACCTGCAAAACTTCGTCGAGACCTGCGCTCTGTGGCGCGTCGACCAACTGCCGGCCGCGGTGGACGCGCCCGTCGTCTCCGACATCCCCACCCTGCTCATCGCCGGTCGCTTTGACCCGGTCACGCCGCCCGCCTTCGCCCAGGCCGCCGCCGCCGGCCTCAGCAACGCCACTGTGATCGTCCACCCAACGGGGGCCCACGGCGTCGCCTTCCAGGATGACTGCGTCAAGGGCATCATGGCCGACTTCCTGGACAACCCCGACCGCGTTCCCGACAGTAGTTGCCTGCAAGCCGTCGCCCCGCTGGAGTACGTGCCGGCGGACGCGCCCCTCTTCCCGCCGCTGGCCGGCGTGAATGGCCTCAAGCCGCGGACGCTGGTCGTCTTTGGGCTGGCGGCCATTCTCGTGCTGCTGCTGGCCTCGGCTTTCGTCATCTGGCCGGTGGTTTACATCGTCGGCGCCTTCGGCGAGAAGCGCGTCGAGCGCGCCCCGGCCGACCGCCGCCTGCGCTGGCTCAGCCGCGGGCTGATGCTGCTCTTCGCCGCCGTCGCCATCGTTTTTGGCCTGGGGTTGCTCGTGGCCGTCGTCACCTCGGTGGCCGACCTGACGCTGGCCACGGCATTGGTCTTGCCGACCTGGGCCACGCCGTTCCTGTGGCTGCCGCCGGCGCTGCTGCTGCTGGCCGTGGGCATTGCCGTGACGGCCATCCTCCTCTGGCGGCAACGCGGCAGCGGCTCGACGGCCGGCAAGGTCTATTACACCGTCCTGACCCTTTGCGCCGTCGCTCTGGTCATCCTGATCGCCAGCCAGGGGCTATTGCTGCCACCGCTATAACGCTATGCAACTGTATCTCATCCGCCACGCTCAATCGGCCAACAACCACGCCTATGCCACCGGCGGCGAGCGCCAGCCCGACCCGCCGCTGACCGAGTTGGGCCATCACCAGGCCCGCGCCCTGGCCGACTACCTGCGCCAGCGCCCCGGCAGCGACCGCAGTTCCTACGCTGAGTGGCACGGCCGCGGCGGCATCGTCCTGACCCACCTCTACACCAGCCTGATGCTGCGCGCCGTCACCACCGCCGCCTACATCGCCGTGGCCACCGACCTGCCCCTCCACGCCTGGACGGAGATTCACGAGGTCGGCGGCCTGCACGGCATTGACCCGGAGACGGGCGAGGTCATCGGCGTGCCCGGGCCGGGTCGGGCCTACTTCGCCGCCGAGCATCCCACGCTGGTCTTGCCCGACACGCTGACCGACGTGGGCTGGTGGAACCGGGACAAGGAACCGCGCGAGGAGTGGCAGCCGCGAGCCGAGGCCGTCTGGCGCGACCTGCTGGTCCGCCACGGCGGCGATGACCGCGTCGCCCTGGTCACCCACGGCGGTTTCTTCCGTTCGCTATTCAATGTGCTGGTCGATGCCCACCAAGACCGCTCCTCCCTCCTCGGCCTCAAGGGTTGGTGGATCGCCATGAACAACGCCGCCATCACCCGCATCGACCTTGACGAAGAAGAGGGCGGGCGCTGGGCGGGTATCGCCTACGTCAACAAGGTTGATCATCTGACCGACGACCTGCTCAGCTACTGAGTGCCCCTTCCGCGCCAACAAACCAATAGACCGGCCACGGCCCGAACACCAGTTCCGGCACGTGGCCGATTTCCCTTTCTTGGCCAATATTCATAGACAAAACCTTGACATATTCTGTGCTGATGCTAGACTACTCCTGGTTGAGGGCGAAGGCGCGAGAACCGGCCGCACGCCCCACCAAGGAGAGCATGATGCAAACAGGCGAAATCGTCGTTGAAAACCTCGTCAAGCACTACCCGGGCGATGTCGTCGCCGTGGCAGACGTGTCGTTGCAAGTAGAAGCCGGCCGCATCTTCGGCTTTCTGGGGTCAAACGGCGCCGGCAAGAGCACGACCATCAAAATCCTGACGACCCTGGCCCTGCCCACAAGCGGCCGGGCCACCGTCAGCGGCTACGATGTCGTCACGCAGGCCGAAGCCGTCCGCCGCATTGCCGGCGTTGCCCTGCAGGACATCGGCCTCGATCCGTTGATGAAACCGCTGGAACTGTTGCGCTTGCAGACGCGCATGTTCGGGGCCGCGCGCGACCAGGCCGAGGCGCGCAGCCGCGAGTTGCTCGAACTCGTCCACCTGACCGAGGCCATCGACCGGCGCGTCGGCACGTACAGCGGCGGCATGCGTCGCCGCCTCGACCTGGCCATGGCCCTGGCCCACGAGCCACAGGTCTTGTTCCTCGATGAGCCGACGACCGGCCTTGACCCGGCCAGCCGCCGCGACGTGTGGGACGAGGTACGCCGCCTAAATCGCGAGTTGGGCATGACCATCTTCCTGACCACTCAATACCTGGAAGAGGCCGACGAACTGGCCGACGTCGTGGCCATCATCGATAAGGGGCGCATTGCCGTGCAAGGCTCGCCCGCCCGGCTGAAGAGTAGCGTTGGCAACGAGTCAATCAACCTGGCCTTTGAGGATCGCGACACAGTGGAAACAGCTTTGTCCCATCTGGACGGGTTTGGCCAACGAGCACAGATCGACCGCGACGTACTGCGCCTCTACATGGAGAACGCCGCTGAGGCCATTCCGGCCGTCGTCAACCGGCTACGCGAGTCGAACGTCAACCCCATCTCGCTGACGCTCACCCAGCCTACGCTGGACGATGTCTTTCTACAAGTGACCGGCCAGCGGCTGCGCGACGAGGCCCAGGCCGCGCCCGCTATGACCACGGCCGCCAAGGCGCGCCGCGACCGCTAATCAAGGAGTCCCTCTCATGGCACAACTAACCGCCCCCACTATCAGCCACGGCCACTTCGAGAAGCGCGCCGGCCTTCTATCGCAGATCGGCATGGTCACCCGCCGCAATCTGACGGTCATCCTGCGCACGCCGCAGGCGCTGTTGCCGCCGCTGGTCATCAGCGTCTTTTTCCTGGTCATCTACGAGTCCACACTGGGCGAAGCCGCCGGCTTCCTGCCCGGCCTGAGCGGGAACAGCTATTTAGGCTTCATCCTACCCCTGTCGCTGGTCAGCTCCGCCCTGTCCGGCTCCGGTCTGGCCGCGCAGAACCTCGTGCGCGACATCGAGTCGGGTTACTTCGACAAGCTGCTGCTGACGCCGGCCAGCCGCGCGGCCCTGTTGCTCGGCCCGATTCTAGCCGGCGGCGTCATCCTCGGCCTGCAAGCCCTGTTCGTCATCGGCGTGGGCCTGCTGATGGGTCTGGAACCGGCGACGGGGCTGGCTGGGCTGCTAGTCATCATTGGGCTGGCCATCCTCCTGGGCACGGGCTTCGCCGGGTTCACGGTTTCGGCCGCGCTCGGTTCCGGCAGCGCCGCCGTCACTCAGGCGGCCAGCTTCCTCTTCTTCCCACTAACGTTCCTGACGGCCAGCTTCGTCCCGTTGGAACTCCTCAGCGGTTGGCTCCGGGCGGCCGCGCGCGTCAACCCCATCACCTACGTCCTCGAAGCGATGCGCGCCCTGCTCAACGAGGGTTGGAACATGAGCCAGCTGTGGCAGGGTGTTCTGGCCTGCCTGATCCTGGCCGTCGCCATGTACGCCCTGGCATTATACGCGCTGCGTCTGCGGACGCGCCGCAGTTAGCGGCTGATGACGGACGATGGGCCGCGGTCAGTAGTACCGCGGCCCGTCGTCCCGGCTCCTACTCAGCCCGGAAGCGTGCCGTCCGTTGCGGCAGGTCAACCGACTCGACCGCCAGCCGCACCGTGCTGTTAAGCGTTCGCGGCCGGCGACCATATAGCTCCGTTTCGATGGCCAGCGCCGGGATGAGCACCACGTCGCGACCGGGCTTCTGCTCCACGACCACCCCCTCGCCCGTCCAGTCAGGGTTCTGCAACAGGTAAACCATCGTCCAATGCGCGTTGGACAGCCGCTCGGCTGTGCGCACCGCGCCGGTGACGGCGTCGGCCGTGCCCAGCCGCAGGGTCATCTCGCTCGCGTCCAGCGGTGGTTCGCCGCGCAGGTGGGCGCGCAGCTGCTGGTGGGTCAGCAGGTCACCATAGCGCCGCAACGGGCTGGTCGCCTGCACGTAGACATCCAGCCCCAGCCCGGCGTGGCGGCCGGGGGCCACGCGCGGCTGGCTGCGCTGCATGGCCCGGCGCTGGGCGAACATGCCCGCCAACCCACTGGCGGGCGATTCGACCTCCTGCGGCGGCTCCTGGTGGGTGAAGACCAGCGGTAGCCCGCGCTCGGCGGCCAGCTTCCCAATCGCCTCCCCGGCGGTCAGCATCGCCTCGCGCACCAGTTCGCGGCTGCGCAACGCCGGCAGCGGCGTGATGACCACGCGGCCGTCGTCCTTGACGCGCACCTTCGCCTCCGGCAGATCGATCTCCACCGCCCCGTTGGCCACGCGCCGGGCGCGGCCAGCGTCGGCCAGCGCCAGTAGCTCGCGGTAGGGGCTTTCGCCCAGGCACGCCTCGGCGGCCTCATAGGTCGTCCGCGTCGCCCGAATCCAGCTGGGGACGATCTCCAGCAGTTCCGGCGCGTCGCCGCCGACGGCAAAAGCCAGCGACAGCGCCGGCGAGACGGCCTGCAAGCCCAGCGCCAGCCGGTCGGTTAGCTCGTCGGGCAACATGCGTACTGTGCCCTCCGGCAGATAGAGGTTGGCGGCGCGGGCGCGGGCCTCGCGATCGGCCGGCGAGTCGGGCGGCACGAGCGCGGCGGCGTCGGCGACGTGAACCCACAGCACGCCGTCGGCCAGGCTCACAGCGTCGTCGGGGTCGCTGCTGCCCGCGTCGTCGATGGCCAGCGCCAGCAGGTGAGTCAGGTCGCGGCGCGGTTCGTCCGGCAGCGGCCCGATGGGCACGTCAACCCGGCTCGCGGCCACGTTGAGCCGCGCCGGGTAGGGGTTGTCGGCCGCCGTCCAGTCGCCGATGGCCAGCAGGAAGGCGTGGGCGGCCTCGCGCGTCTGC
>ERZ724512.843-NODE-843-length-14387-cov-4.857103_pt1 | contig 14387 bp, 10 predicted proteins | sample MGYA00376045_ERZ724512 | MGnify/ENA primary metagenome ERZ724512 (study PRJEB28724, sample SAMN07190883) | activated sludge metagenome | isolation source: activated sludge of sewage treatment plant in Hong Hong | place: Hong Kong | collected 2016-03-17 ... | reverse complement strand
CCGCTCTCTCTCGTGCTGCATCCACTCACGCGAAGGCTGGCGGCTCGTTGGGAAGGAACTTGCCTGTGTGTGATGCCGACGGCTCGGGTGCTGGTTATGATCGATGGACAGGGGGCGACGCGGACGCTTTTTCAAACTACGACTCTGGGGCGACCGGTGATGGCTGTTCCGGCTCAGTGCGACCGGGCTGGACTGAACGGGCTCACGGTTGGACTGGACAGCATCCATTGGTGTTCGAGCGGGTTAGCTTCCTTGGCGCGCGGGACGAATGACGCGCCCAAGATTGCCGCGATGTTATTGCTCGGGAGCGCCATTGCATCATGGCCCAGCGTAGCAGCGCACAGTGCCGCGATCATCGGCGTCGCAGTGGCCATGGGGGTCGGCAGCTACCTCGGAGGACTCCGCGTTACGAAAGTGCTGGCTGAAAAGGTCACTCAGATGAATCACAGCGAAGGATTGTCTGCAAATCTCACAACCTCGTCTCTCGTGTTCGTCTCGGCATTGATGGGACTGCCGGTCTCAACGACGCACGTCAGTAGCTCGGCGATCATCGGGATCGGATTGTTGAAAGGCGTGAGCGCCGTACGTTGGACGACCGTCCGGGACATGGTCCTTGCCTGGGTGGTGACACTGCCTGCTGCCGCATTCCTCTCAGCACTCGCCTACCTCCTGCTCGCCCTGATTGTGTAAGCAGCCTTACAGTCTTCTCACGATGTGACCTGGTAGATACAGCGGCGTTCAGCCGTTGGTCGTTCTCATACCTGGACTTATGCAGATATCTCTACTATTTGCTGGAGGAGTGAATGGCAAGACACTCGTTTGTGTTTCAGGAGCAGCCGCGAGGAAAGACGTTCAACCGGTCCAGGATAATAGGTCGCGTGGCCTGCTTACTCTGGATCACACTTGGGTTGGCGGTATCAGTACCAGCCAAGGCCCTTGCTCTCGATTGGGTTCCGACCGATCAAGAAATTCAGAAGTACCGCCAAAGCTGGAACCCGCTTTCGAACGGGCCGATTTTCATCAGTGGTGTCGATGTCCATCCGCAAGGGCAGTTTACGGTTCATCCATTCATCTTCTCTCAAATCAGTGAAAAGCAGTTCGGCAATGATCTGACGACGAACAGCACGTCGTCACCCGTCCATTCGTATCAAATCGCTCCGGTTGTGACGATGGCGTATGGCCTGACGAATCACTTGGAGCTCAACGTCGGTCTCTCCGGATCATTCTGGTGGGCCAATTCCAGTGCGCAGTTCAATCAGGGGAAAGGGGGACCGTGGACGACTGACTCAGGGGTTGGTGATACCCAGATTTACCTCAAATACCGCCCGATTGTGCAGGATCCCGATGGCTGGCGCCCGTCGATCACGACCTTCAATATGATCGTGCTCCCGACCAGCAAATGGGCCGGAACGGAGAGCCCTCCAGGCGGGTTTGCCCCACTCGGCCGTCTCCCTGCTTCACGATTCGGTTCGCTCACGTGGACGGAGGGCATTTTGGCTCGCAAGAATCTCGCCCCCTTTCGCGTCAGCGCCGGCGTGTTTTATTCATACCATTTACCGGGAAGTCAGTCCGGAGAGACCACCTATCCGAGCGACATCATCAATACCCGTCTGATCATCGAGCATATTCTCGATGAGAAGCGAGGCTTTGGGTATAACCTCGAACTCGTCGGCTTCCATGGGCTGACGTGGCGCGCAGATGGTCATCAGGTCACGACCGGAGGGAAGAATGGTTTTAATACGTTCGGTGTCCAACCAACCCTTCAGTATCGCTTAGGCGATCACTGGGTCGGTGCTGCGGGGGTGCTGTTTACCGTTGCCGGACAGAATACTCAGGAAGCCATCTTCCCCAACTTCTCCATCTATTACTATTGGGGGAAAAATGGAACGGTGATTATGCGATAGATGTCTGGCGCCGAGAAACATTATATCGCTCTAATCACCGTACCGCTAAAACATGACAGATGTTTCAGCTCTTAATTTGTGCGGGGGCGAGACTCGTCCACTTTGCCACAATTTCTGCCCCATGGGCTTGCTCGACAACGCAGCCGAGAAACAAAGACGGATCTACCAGCCTGCCTCGCGTGATTTCTCACTGGGAAAGCGGTATTCTTCGGCGGCTAATCGACAGGCAAGCAATGAACTGTGAGCACACAGGGCTGACCGAAATGGAAATGGCTAGACCTATGGGTACGGGGATCAATGGCTAAGAAGGAAAAGACGGGTTCCAAACCTGACACTGGGGCCAATCTCGGCTTTGAAGCCAAGCTCTGGCAGATGGCCGACGGACTCCGCAACAACATGGATGCAGCGGAGTACAAGCATGTCGTGCTCGGCCTGATCTTCTTGAAATACATCTCCGATGCATTCGAGGCGAAACACGCCGAGCTTGAGGCGCAAAAGCAGCAGGGTGCCGATCCAGAAGATCCGGACGAATACAAGGCCGCGAGGATTTTCTGGGTGCCCAAAGAAGCGCGGTGGTCCCACCTGAAGACTAAGGCACCGCAACCGACGATCGGCACGATTGTCGATGATGCGATGAGCGCTATCGAGCGGGATAACCCCTCGCTGAAGGGCGTCTTACCCAAAGACTATGCCCGCCCAGGCCTCGACAAACAGCGGCTGGGTCAGCTCATCAACCTGGTCAGCGACATTGGACTTGGCAGTCCTGCAGATCGCGCCAAAGACATTCTGGGCCGGGTCTACGAATACTTTCTGTCACAGTTCGCGAGCGCCGAAGGCAAGAAGGGCGGGCAATTCTATACGCCGTCCCGCGTGGTCCGGGTGCTGGTTGAGATACTCGCCCCCTACAAGGGCCGTGTCTACGACCCCTGCTGCGGATCCGGTGGCATGTTCGTTAGCAGCGAGAAGTTCATCGAAGCTCACAGCGGCAAGCTCGGTGACATCTCCATCTATGGTCAGGAGTCGAACTACACCACCTGGCGGCTGGCCAAGATGAACCTCGCCATCCGGGGCATCGATGCCCAGATTGCCCACGGCGACACGTTTCACAACGACAGGCACCCGGATCTCAAGGCCGATTACGTCTTGGCGAATCCGCCCTTCAACGACAGCGACTGGCGCGGCGAGTTGCTGAAGGACGATAAGCGCTGGGTCTATGGCATACCGCCCGCGGGCAACGCCAACTTTGCCTGGGTCCAGCATTTCATCCACCACCTGGCTCCCACCGGGATCGCGGGATTCGTCCTGGCCAACGGTTCGATGTCCTCTAACCAGTCAGGTGAAGGGGAGATCCGCAAGGCCATCATCGAGGCTGATCTCGTGGACTGCATGGTGGCACTGCCCGGTCAATTGTTCTACTCCACCCAGATTCCGGTCTGCCTCTGGTTCCTCGCGCGCAACAAAAAGAATGGCCGATTCCGGGACCGGCGCGGGGAGTCCTTGTTCATCGACGCCCGGAAACTCGGGACACTCGTTGATCGGGTCCATCGAGAGCTGAGCGATGACGACATCGGGAAAATCGCCGGCGCCTACCACGCATGGCGCGGCGATAAGGGAGCCGGACCATACGCCGATGTGCCAGGGCTCTGTAAGGCCGCGACACTCGATGAGACCCGCAAGCACGGCCACGTGCTCACCCCTGGCCGTTATGTCGGCGCAGAAGCTGTCGAAGACGACGGCGAGCCATTCGAGCAGAAAATGACGCGGCTCACCCAGACCTTGCAGGAGCAGCAAGCCGAAGCGGAGAAATTAGACGACGCCATCGCTGCCAACCTCCAGGCACTCGGGTTCTGGAAGGACACGGCATGACGCCTGAGGCCCTGCACGACTTGATCGCCGCCGGTGAAACTCTGGCGGTGGAGTTCAAGGGGGAAGAGAAGGCCCCACTCAATGACCGAGAACTGGTCGAAACCGTGGTGTGCCTGGCGAACCGCACCGGAGCTGAACCAGGATACCTATTGGTCGGCGTCGAGGACGACGGACGCATCACGGGCGCCCGCCCCAGACATGGCACGACCACCGATGCCGACAGAGTCGCCGCGCTCATCGCCGGCCGGACGCGTCCGGCCCTCTCCGTCAGTGTGGGAGTCGTCTCGCTTCAGAACGCAGAGATCCTGGCTATCGAAATCCCGCCCACCTGTCACCCAATCGGCACGAGCGACGGGGTGTTTCTCCGGCGAGCACGTGGGGGGGGATGGCCGCCCTGCCTGCCTGCCGATGGACATTCCAGCTATGCAATCCCTTCAGGCCGATCGGGGCTTGCTGGACCCTTCCGCGCAGGTCGTCACGGCCGCACGCTGGGAAGACCTGGACCCCCTCGAATTTGAGCGGTTTCGTCGCAGTATCCGAGAGCGGCGTGGCCGTAGCGACGAGTCTCTCGTCGACCTTTCCGATCTGGAATTAGCCAAGGCCCTCGGGGTCGTTGAGGCCAACGGGTCGGTCCGGGCCGTCCGGCTGGCCGCCCTCCTGCTGTTCGGCAGAGAAGACGTCTTGCGGCGCCTGGTCCCCACGCACGAACTCGCCTTTCAAGTCCTCCGTGGGCTCGACATCGAGGTGAACGACTTCTTTCGCTGGCCCCTGCTCCGCGTGATGGAAGAGGTCGAGAGCCGCATTCGGGCTCGGAACCGCGAACAAGAGTTGATGGTGGGTCTGCTGCGAGTGGGCGTGCCCGACTATCCGGAGCGGGCGCTCCGCGAAGCCGTGGCGAATGCGCTCATTCATCGCGACTATCAACGGATCGGCGCCGTCCATTTCCAGTGGCATCCTGAGCGCATCGAAATCAGCAACCCCGGCGGCTTCCCGGAAGGCGTGCGGCTCGACAATCTGCTGGTGACCGCCCCGCGCCCCCGGAACCCCCTGCTGGCCGACGCCTGTAAGCGGGCCGGCCTCGTCGAACGCACGGCCCGCGGCATCGATACCATCTTCTACGAACAACTGCGAAATGGCCGCCTCGCACCGTCGTATGCTCGAAGCGACACCGTCACCGTGGTCATTGTCATTCCCGGTGGGGAGGCCAATCTCGACTTCGTGCGCTTGTTGGTCACAGAAGCACAGGCTGGCCGAACACTGGGGCTCGATGACCTGCTCATCCTCAATGCCCTGTGGCAAGAACGGAACGTCGATACGGCGGAGGCCGCCCGGCTGACCCAAAAGCCAGAAACGGAAACCCGTGCCACCCTGCATCGACTCGTGGAGGCGGGACTCGTGGAGGAGCGGGGAGAGAAACGGGGGCGGACATGGCACCTCTCAGCCGCCGTCTATCGCGCCCTCGGGGATCGGGCCGCCTACGTGCGCCAACGAGGCTTCGAGCCACTGCAGCAGGAGCAGATGGTCCTCCAGTACGTGGAAAAGCACGGTCGGATCACGCGCAAGGAGGCAGCCGAGTTATGCCGAATTAGCAGCCCCCAAGCCTACCGGCTCCTCGATCGCCTTGCAGAACAAGGACTTCTGGCCCGTGAAGGCGAGCGAGGGCGTGGCGTCGGCTATCGGAAAGGCGGGAAATGAACGGCCGAAACGCACGGATATGGACGGGAAATGCACGCGTGCATTTATTTGCGCGGCGCGTGTATTTGGCCGCCTGCCTCCTGAAGCATCGGCACATGGGAGCCTCTAGTTTAAGGGGGATCGTAGGGAGAGTAGGCGTCCCGCACGGGAAACCAATTATCCGGTGCATGCAGACCAATGCACGCTTCCAGTTGACACCATGAACGACAATCTTCGATCTGTTAGCAACACGTTTCTGAAATTACGCGAGGATATAGAGCGGATCAGCCGCTCATTGCAGCCATCCTATGTGGACTTTTACACGGGACTCGACCAGGTATTGCGGCCGATCCAGCAGCTTCATCTAGAAGTCGCTCGCATGACCACGATTCCAGATCTGGCCTCCAGTCGGATTGCCGAGATCGCAAAGGCCAACCAGCATTGGCAGGATATGATCGAGCAGGCCAAGGCCTCAAGTCGCGTGTTCGACGGACTTACGCGAATGCATGAGACCTGGACAAGGAGCCTTATGCCACTGCAGGACCAGATCGCGCAGCTTCAGGCTGAGGCGAAGCTCTTGCTGGGTTGTGTGACCCATCGGTTGACTGTCTCTGAACAGCTATTTGCCGGCCTGGACTTCGAGGCAATCCGTCGGTCCATAGCTCTACCTGAACCGACTATTCTGAAGCTGCAGGGTTCAATCACCGAGTTGGCGACAACCTATGCAACACTGGCAGAGTCAATCCATACATACCAGGACATCACACGATTGCCGGATTTCTTGCTGCCAGGGGCAACCCGCGAGATGTTTGTCGCTGGGCACGCTGTGCGCGTGTTTCGGACATTAGATGAGCCGGACGAAGAACCACAGACGGCACAACTGGAATTGGTGACCGAGTTAGAAACCGAAACCTCGGTGTGCATTGGGCTGCTTCAGACGCTCGATCCAGGACTGGCAACGCCATATCGCGGCGCACGCGACGCGCTGCACAGAGGGAATCCAGACCGGGCGCGGCACATTCTTTCTTCCTTGAGAGAACTCTGGAATCATGTGCTGCGACATATCGCCCCGGACGAACATGTCCTTGCCTGGGTACAGGGCAACCACAACGACCTGCTACGAGAGGGGCGCCCAACGAGAAAGGCCCGAGTTCTCTATGTGTGCCGGAATCTGAATCATGGGCCGTTCGCGGACTTCGTCGACCAAGACACCCGAGCATTGGTGAAGCTGCTCGAGTTCTTCAACAGAGTCCATGAACTCGAGTCGAAGCTGACGGACGACCAACTCCGCGCCCTCCTGCTTCGGACGGATTCATGGCTCGTCTATATCCTGCAAATCTGGAAGGGTTCGAGATAGCAATGCGGGAGATGAGGACGGTGTGCACTGCCGCAGCAGCTCGCACACAGTTGAGGAGGCCGAATTGGAGCTGTTGCGGCAGCCTTAGACTCAGACTAGAACATCAAACAGGAATCCGTGCCTATGAGCCAGGGGTAACGCTCGAACTTGTGATTGGCGCCAACCTCAAGGAGCTTGGGTATGGCGGGTGACGCACATAAAACGACAGTCGGTGACTACGTCACTCTCGTTCGAGGCACGACCTATAAGGGCACGCTTGTCAGCGAGCCAGGTCCGGCACTTCTCGGGCTTGGGTCGATCGAGCCGGGGGGCGGTTTTCGAATTGGGAAATATAAGACGTACGGTGGTGACTGCCCTGAAGAGTTGATGCTATTCCCCGGTGATATCTACGCATCGCTCAAGGGCGCGACCAAGGATGGCAAGATGATCGGGTCGGTGGCGCGGGTTCCTCCATCCGTGACAACTGGGCGCCTTACGCAAGATACCGTGAAGCTGGTGTTTCGCAATCGCGACCCAGTAGCCGAAACATACCTGTATTGGGTTCTACGCACCCCTCAGTACAGAGACTACTGTGCTGGACATGCGACCGGTAGTGCAGTCGTTGCCCTAAGTCGCCGTGATTTCCTTTCGTACGCTGTCCCGCCGCTGACAACTCAGCGGAGGATGGTGAGCGCAGTTCTCGATACGATCGAGGAGAAGATCGAACTGAACAGGAAGATAAACGAGACGCTGGAGGCCATGGCGCGGGCGCTCTTCAAGTCGTGGTTCGTGGACTTCGACCCCGTCCGCGCAAAAGCCGAAGGCCGCGACACCGGTCTGCCTAAACATATTGCCGATCTCTTCCCTGATTCATTCGGGGACTCGGAGCTGGGAGAGATTCCGAGGGGGTGGGACGCAGCCACTCTATACGATCTTGCAACGCTCAACCCGGAGTCGTGGTCGAGCGAGACGCGTCCAGAGGTGATCGAATACGTCGACCTCTCCAACACCAAGTGGGGCCGCATCGAGGTAGTGACCAGCTACTCCAAAAAAGACGCGCCGAGTAGGGCCCAGCGGGTACTTCGTTCGCGGGACACAATCCTCGGGACTGTCCGACCAGGTAACGGATCCTATGCCCAGATTTCAGCCGATGGTCTCACCGGGAGCACTGGTTTCGCGGCTCTTCGGCCGAGCAAGTACCAGTACTCAGAGTTCCTGTATTTGGCAGCCACGGCCCCAGAGAACATTGATCGTCTTGCGCACCTGGCCGATGGCGCGGCCTATCCGGCTGTGCGGCCTGAGGTTGTGGCGGCAACACAAGTCGTGAAGCCAGACGACGAGGTAATGCGGTCTTTTTCGTGTGTTACCAGTCCGATGCTCTCGAAGGTCGCAGCCAGCGAGGCGGAGACCGGGACCCTCGCCGCTCTGCGCGAGACGCTGCTGCCAAAGCTCATCTCGGGCGAGCTGCGGCTGAAGGATGCGGAGCGCATTCTGGGAAGGAAAACAGTGTGAGCGGCAAGAGAGCCCCGCGAAAGCGAGGGCCAACCGATCGGTCCGCGCTTGATATGTCAGCGAGCGAGGCTCGCGCATTCTTTCTGAAACCAGAAAGCTATTGTCGCCTCGATCTTCCGCCATACTTTGACTTTCGACGGCTCTTGCGGCCTGTGGACAAGTTTCTCAAAATCAAACCGCTGGCGAGCCTGAGACTAAAGCCGAGAGACTGTGAAGATGTTAACTACACTATCTATTCGAACAAGGATGGCCGGTACGCCTGGCGGCCATTCCAACTTATCCACCCCGTCATCTATGTTGATCTTGCACATCTAATGACCGAATCCAAATCTTGGGCTGCCATCCGTTCAAGGTTTGGGGAGTTCGCAAAGGATCCCAAGATTAGGTGTCTGAGCATACCGCAAGAGTCCCTGACAAAGAGGAAAGATCAAGGCGCCAAAATTCTCCATTGGTGGCAGGGAATTGAGCAGGCCTCTATCGATTTAGCATTGGACTTCAATTATGTGCTCCATGCCGACATTACAGATTGCTACGGTTCTATATATACGCATTCGGTTGCATGGGCGATGCATGGAAAGGCAATGGCGAAGGCGAAGGAAAATAGGCACGATCTTTCGCTCATCGGTAACGCAATTGATACGCGGCTTCAAAATATGCAGTACGCCCAAACCAATGGCATACCCCAGGGTTCTGTGCTGGTGGACCTAATTGCCGAGATGGTTCTCGGCTATGCGGACTTGGAGCTTAGCCAGCGGTTGGCAGATGCCAAAGTTACAGACTTCCAGCTTCTTCGGTATCGGGACGATTACCGCATCTTCGTGAATGACACTTATGCCGGCGAGTTCATCTTGAAGACCTTAACCGAGGTCTTAATTGGTCTTGGGCTTAAGCTGAATGCCTCGAAAACCACCACTGCGCAGGCTGTCATTGAAAACTCCATCAAGATCGATAAGCGTGAGTGGATACGACGGAGGCAGACAGATCGGAACTTACAGAAACACCTGCTGCTAATTCATTCTCATGGAGGTGAATTCCCTAACGGCGGCAGTTTGATGATCGCCCTCGATCAGTTCTACGCGCGACTCGCTTCCAGAAAATCGATACGTAACCCAATGCAGCTCACAAGCATCACGATTGACATCGGCTACAACAGCCCGCGCTGCTTCCCAGCCTGTGCTGCGATCGTCAGCAAACTTTTGAGTAAGTCGCCAACAAAGAGGGAAAAGCTCGTTGCAGTCGATCGCATTCGAAAAAGGCTCGAACATCTGCCGAATAATGGCCACCTCGAGGTGTGGCTTCAACGGATCAGCTATTGCTTCAATCCGACGCTTACGTATGGAGACAAACTGTGTCGCCTTGTTGAGGGTAAGAGGGTGGATCTATGGAACAACTCTTGGATCTCTGACACCGGGCTTAAACGGACAGTTAGGTCAAGCAGTATCGTAAATAGGAAACGGTTAAAAGCGCTGCGACCAATCGTGCCGCGTCGCGAGTTCGTGGTGTTCGAGTACTGAGTTGCTCATGCCCTTCTTCACCGAATCGGTCGTTGAAGAGGCTGCCCGGTGCGAGGCACTGCTGTCCAAACTCATCTCTGGCGAGCTGATAGTGGGACAGGGAAGCGGATAAGTGAGGAGCGTTATCTGATGAAACGCGAGGCGAAGCTACTACTGGAAAAGGCTTGCGACTCACTGGTCCTTAGCATCGAGCTATTCAACCGGCCGAACGATCGTGGACGGGTCAGCAGTACCTTGATTCAGCTCGACCACGCGTTTGAGATGCTACTTAAAGCTGCCTTGCTGCACCGAGGCGGACGCATCCGGGAGAAGCGGGCCAAAGAAACGATCGGCTTTGACGCTTGTGTACGTAGAGCCCTCAGTGACGGAAAGCACAAGTTTCTGACCGAGGAGCAAGCACTAGTTCTGCAAACGATCAACGGGCTGAGAGATGCCGCGCAACATCACCTTCTCGATATTTCGGAAGGTCAGCTCTACGTCCATATTCAGTCGGGCGTTACGCTCATTCGCGATCTTCTGAAGAAAGTCTTCAATGAGGACCTCGTAACACACCTGCCTATGCGTGTCCTCCCAGTGTCGACCTCGCCACCGACGACTTTGGCGACCCTCTTCGAGTCCGAAGTCGAGGAGATCAAAAAGTTGCTCCGCCCCGGAAAGCGCCGCCAGATCGAGGTGATGGCAAGACTGCGGCCACTCGCGATACTGGACTCAACAATTCAAGGGGAAAAAGGCCAGCCTAGCGATGCGGACTTGAGGCGAATGAGTAAGGACCTTCTCGCCGGGAAAACTTGGGTAGACGCATTCAAGGGGGCATCAGCAGTTGAGATTACGGCGGATGGTGCAGGTCCAAGCCTGTCACTACGGCTTTCCAAGAAAGAAGGCATCCCAATTCAACTGGTTGCGGAAGGTACGCCGGGCGCTTCCGTTGTCGCTGTAAAGCGCGTCAACGAACTCGATTTCTACAATCTGGGTGCAAAGCAGCTCGCAGAAAAGATCAACACTTCCATGCCGAAGGCCATTGCCGTCGTTGATCATTTGAAGCTTAGGAGCGAGCCAGACTGTTACAAGGAGTTCAAGATTGGGAGTCTGTTGCATAAGCGCTATTCACAGAAGGCGTTGGATGAGATCACGGTGGCTCTCACGAAAGAGAACATCGATGATATTTGGGCCAGTCGCAACGGGAAGAAGGCTAAATCGTGACTAGTGGTATTGCCGAATCTGTCGTCGAAGACGCCGCCCTCGGCTGGCTCGAAGCACTCGGCTACCAAGTATTGCATGGACCAGACATCGCCGTTGGTGAACTCAGGGCCGAGCGCAGTGCTCCGAGCTACCGCGATGTGATTCTGGAGAGGCGTCTGCGGGAGGCCTTTGTCCGGTTGAATCCGGACCTGCCGACGGAAGCGTTGGAAGACGCCTTTCGCAAGCTCACACGGACTGATGCAGCGACGTTGATTGAACGGAACCGCGCTGTCCATCGAATGCTCGTGGATGGGGTAAACGTCGAGTATCGCCACAAGGATGGCTCGATCGCCGGGGCGCAAGCGCGGGTACTCGATTCTGATATGCCAGATAATAACGACTGGTTGGCGGTCAACCAGTTCACGGTGTCGGAGGGGCAGCACACGAGACGGCCGGATGTGGTGCTGTTCGTGAACGGGCTGCCGCTGGCGGTGATCGAGCTCAAGAGCCCAACCGACGAAGACGCCACCATTTGGAGCGCCTACCAGCAACTCCAGACCTACCAGGCACAAATCCCCGCCTTCTTCGCAACCAACGCGGCGCTCATTGTTTCTGACGGTGTCCAAGCCCGTATTGGGGCGCTCGGTGCAGTAAAGGAATGGTTCAAGCCCTGGCGAACTATCACAGGCATCCGCGACGCGGCTCCGACCGTCTCTGAGTTGCAAGTCGTCCTGGAAGGCGTGTTTGAGAAACGACGGTTCCTCGATCTGCTGCGATATTTTGTGGTCTTCGAGGACGAGGGCCATGGAAAGCTTATTAAGAAGATGGCGGGGTATCACCAGTTTCATGCGGTGAATGTCGCCGTGGAGGAAACCCTCCGGGCCGCCAAAGTTGTGGCAGAGCACCAGGCAGCCGACGTCTTAGGCCAGTACCAATCAGGCCATCAACCAGGCGGTGAGCTGGGCGATCGTCGTGTGGGCGTGGTGTGGCATACCCAAGGCTCGGGCAAGAGCCTGACGATGGCCTTCTATGCAGGGCGAGTCATCCTGCATCCGACGATGGCCAACCCAACCGTCGTGGTACTCACTGATCGGAATGACCTGGACGATCAACTTTTCGGGACCTTCGCGCGATGCCGTGATCTACTCAGGCAAGCCCCGGTTCAGGCAACCGACCGGGCTGACTTACGTGCCAAGCTGGCTGTGGCATCCGGCGGCGTGGTGTTTACCACGATTCAGAAGTTCTTTCCGGAAGAAAAAGGCGACCGGCATTCCGTGCTGTCCGGTCGTCGGAACATCGTTATCATTGCGGATGAAGCCCACCGGAGTCAGTATGACTTTATCGATGGCTTTGCCCGTCACATGCGCGATGCCCTCCCGAATGCGTCGTTTATTGGATTTACCGGGACCCTGATTGAAAGGACCGATGCCAATACACGCGCGGTCTTTGGCGACTACATCAGTGTCTACGACATCCAGCGGGCGGTCATCGATAAGGCGACCGTGCCCATCTACTACGAGAGCCGGCTGGCCAAACTTGAATTGAAAGATTCCGAACGCCCGAGGATCGATCCTAAGTTTGAAGAGGCAACCGAGGGAGAAGAAGTCGAGCGCAAGGAGAAGCTCAAAACCAAGTGGGCACAGCTGGAAGCTGTCGTGGGATCGGAGGATCGGCTCAAGCTGATTGCACGAGACCTCGTCGATCACTTCGAAGAACGCCTTGCGACGATGGATGGCAAAGCGATGGTGGTATGTATGAGCCGGCGGATCTGCGTGGAGCTGTATCGAGAGATTGCGGCTCTCCGCCCGCACTGGCATGCCGAGGCCGATGATCAGGGGTCGATGAAGGTGATTATGACCGGCTCGGCCTCCGATCCAATTGAATGGCAGTGCCATATCCGGAATAAGAAGCGTCGGGAAGATATGGCTCTACGGTTCCGTGCCCCCAAGGACCCATTTAGGCTCGTCATTGTCCGTGACATGTGGCTAACCGGGTTTGACGCCCCGAGTCTTCACACGATGTATCTCGATAAGCCGATGCGCGGGCATGGGCTGATGCAGACGATCGCGCGTGTCAATCGGGTCTTCAAGGACAAGCCCGGTGGGCTGGTCGTGGACTATCTCGGCCTTGCTGACGAACTCAAACGTGCCCTCGCGACTTACACGGAAAGTGGTGGGACGGGGAAGACGGCGATTGATCAGGCGGAAGCCGTGGCGATGATGCTGGAAAAGTATGAAATCTGCCGAGGTCTCTTCGGGTCATACACCACGCCTGCCGGCATGGTGAGGGGCTTTGATTGGTCGCCATGGATGACCGGCAAGCCGCAAGAGCGACTGTCAGTCTTGCCTGCTGCCCAGGAACATATCTTGGCTCAGGAGGATGGGAAGGCTCGACTGATCCGTGCGGTGACGGAGCTCTCACAAGCCTTCGCCCTGGCCGTGCCGCATGAGGAGACCTTCCGCATTCGAGATGACGTCGGCTTTTTTCAGGTCGTGAGGGCGGTCCTCGCCAAGAACATTCCAGCCGAGCACAAAACCGATGAAGAATTGGATCATGCCATCCGCCAAATCATCTCGAAGGCGGTGGTCTCGGATGAAATTGTCGATATCTTCGCCGCCGCTGGCCTCAAAAAACCAGACTTGTCGATTCTTTCCGATGAGTTTCTCGCCGAAGTGCGCGGGATGCCGCAGAAGAACCTGGCCGTAGAACTGTTGCGGAAGTTACTGGCTGGGGAAATCAAGGTACGGTCTCGCAAGAATGTGGTGCAGGCCAAGTCCTTTGCAAAGATGTTGGAACAGGCTGTGCGAAAGTACCAGAACCGTGCAATTGAGGCCGCGCAGGTGATTGAGGAAATGATCGACCTAGCCAAGGACATGCGCCTGGCCCATGAACGGGGTGAACGGCTGGGGCTGACCGAGGACGAACTGGCCTTCTATGACGCGCTGGAAACCAACGACAGCGCCGTGAAGGTCCTCGGAGATGAGACCTTACGGACGATCGCACGCGAGGTGGCGGAGGCTATCCGGAGGAATGTCACCATAGACTGGACGGTTCGCGAGAACGTGCGTGCTCAGCTTCGGGTCATTGTGAAGCGGATTCTCCGCAAGTATGGCTATCCGCCGGACAAGCAAGAGAAGGCGACGCAAACCGTACTGGAACAGGCAGAAGTGTTGTGTGGAGAAGTGGCTGCCTAACTAAGCCCTGTTCCGTTCGGACCAACAGGCAGGCTGTGAGCCTCGCCGTGAACGCAAAGCCCCACCCAGTCACAGCCCCCTTCGAGGGAACCCCCTCCTTCAATAACGCTCCATCTTTCTGACGTTTCATGCGACTCGGGCCACCAGACGTCTCCACCTTTCTTTTCCTCTACCGCACAATCCTAAGATCCTCAGTGATCGGTCCATC
>ERZ724512.841-NODE-841-length-14399-cov-9.183561_pt1 | contig 14399 bp, 14 predicted proteins | sample MGYA00376045_ERZ724512 | MGnify/ENA primary metagenome ERZ724512 (study PRJEB28724, sample SAMN07190883) | activated sludge metagenome | isolation source: activated sludge of sewage treatment plant in Hong Hong | place: Hong Kong | collected 2016-03-17 ... | reverse complement strand
TGCCAGTAGCGCGACCAGCGGGTGATATCGACATCGGCCGGAATTTCGTCCATGCGCGGCAGCGAGTGCAGCAGGATGGCATCGGACTTGGCCTTGGTCGACAGCAGTTCGCGGGTGATCTTGTAGTTCGACGGCGTGCCGCCGACGTCGCCGCTGCGCTCGTCGCGGCTCTTGGTGTAGTCGGGCTGGACAACCGGCTCGACGAGGATGACGTCGGCGTCGGCGATGGCCTGCTCGACGTGCTCGGCCTCGCGGTAGTTGAGGTTGTAGTTGTGCAGGTCGGCCTTCATCTCATCGGTCAGCGACATGTCCGGCGGAGAGACGAAGGTGATGGGGCAATCGAACTGCGACAGGCCATAGGCCAGCGAGTGCATGGTGCGCATGCGCATGTCGCCGACGGCCAGCCACTTCAGGCCATCGATGCGGCCCTTCTCGCGCAGGACGGTGTAGAGGTCGGTCAGAATCTGGGTCGGGTGCTCGCCCCAACCGTCGCCGCCGTTGATGATCGGCACACTGGCCCACTTGGCGGCCTCGTGCGGCGCGCCCTGTTGGAAGTGGCGCATGACGATGACGTCGCCATAGAACTCCAGCATCTTGACCGTGTCCTTGATCGACTCCTGATAGAAGTCGCCGGCGCGAGTCATCTTGGCATCGGAGAAGCCGGTGACCTTGCCGCCCAGACGCAGCATGGCCGCTTCGTGGGCCAGGCGGGTGCGCGTGGAGGGCTGATAAAAGGCCGTGACCAGGATTTTGCCGTGCAGCAGGTCGCTCATCTGCCGATCGCGGGCGATAGGCTCCAGCTTGGAGGCGATTTCGAAGACGCGGAAGAACTCCTGCCGTTCGAAATCCTTGAGGGACAGAATGTCTCGTCCAGCAAAACTACGCATGTTGGGATCTCCTTGAGTGGATTAGTGGATGCTCAGTTGTCAAACTCTGCGGCGCAACAGGCGCAGCCGCAGCAGGTCATCACGAAAGTAAGAGTAGGCCTTGACGATGGGCCGGTTGGCGTCGTCGTAGCCGGTCTCGTCGAAGGACACCAGCGGCGTGCCCGGCTCAACGCGCAGCAACGCGGCCGTCTCGCCGCCGGCGGTGACGGGCACGATGTCGGTGACGTAGTAGCTCAGCCGCTGCTGGGCGCTATCGTCCAGGAAGTCATAGATGGGGCGGGTCAGGTCGTCGGCGGTGTAGCCGCCCGGCAGGGCCGACCGCGGCACGACGTTGGCGGCCAGAATGACCGGCGCGTCGTTCTCCAGAAAGAGCTTGCGGATGTAGAGTACTGTGTCGGTGGGCTTTAGCTCCAGGTCGAAGGCGGCATCGGCGTGGGGCAGGGCGGCGACAGGCGTCTCGATGGCGTCGATGACGCGCGCCGACGGCGTGAAGCCGTGGGCCTGGAGCATGGCCTCGTAGGACCAGATCTCGTCCAGCCGCGAGCGGATTTGCAGCACGGGATTGTTGACGAACGTGCCCGCGCCCTGCTTGCGGCTGATCGTCCCTTCCATCTCCAGCCGGCTGAGGGCGTCGCGTACTGTCGTCCGGCTGACGCCCAGCGCCTCGGCCAACTCCGTCTCCGGGGGGATGCGGCCGCCGGGGAACTCGCCATTGACGATCATGTCCTTGATGTGGGTCTTGACCTGGTCGGTCAGGGAAGGGGCGCGGCGGAGCATGGTGGTTCGTTTATCTCAATCGGTATGATTGTATGATTGTATGACCAATGTTAGCGCGCTTTGCGCCGTTGTCAAGAGATTGTGGCGCGATTCTCCGAATCGCGTTCTTGCGCCTTGTGTGGTTATCCAGAGATTGTGGCGCGATTCTCCGAATCGCGATCCTCCTCCAGCGCGGGGAGGCGATTCGGGAGAATCGCGCCACGCCGGCGATTCGGGAGAATCGCGCCACGGTTGCGACGGCCGCCCGCCTATGGTACGATTCGAGTGTCTTGGGGCGTCGCCAAGTGGTTAAGGCATCGGGCTTTGAACCCGACATTCGCACGTTCGAATCGTGCCGCCCCAGCTCCAAATATAAAGGGATTACTCGCTAGTAGACCTGATAAATAGAGGTTACAGAGGGTCTGTAGCCTCTTTCTGTTCCTGGTACGCTGTGAGGATGTACTTGTCAAAGGTGCTATGGCTCGAATAGTCTGTAATCGCTGCCTCGTGGAAAAGGATGAAAGTGAGTTTAATTGGAGATGGAAGACCTTAAGTGTAAGACAGCGAACCTGCCGTGAATGTCAAAAAGCTCAGAAGAATGACTGGTATAGAAGAAATGCCGGAACCCACAAAGCGCATGTCCATCAGAATAGAATAAGAACTACGAGTGATGCTCGCGAATTCCTTTACGAGTATTTGTCAAATCATCCATGTGTTGTTTGTGGGGAAACGGATATAAGAGTCCTGGAATTTGATCATGTAAGAGGAGCAAAACGTGCTGCAATTGCTACTCTCTTAAAAAACGGATTTTCCATTGATGTTATCCAGGAAGAGATCGAAAAATGTGAAGTGGTTTGTGCCAACTGTCATAGAAGAAGAACCTATAAAGGGTCATGGCGAGATAAATAGGTGACGAATTAAGCTTGTAATAGTTATACCAAACGTTGCCGACCTGGTTGCCGCCCGCGTGCGTCGCACCAGCATCGGTGGCGGGTTCGCGCGCTATGCCTGGGCCGCCTTCGAACAGGCGGCGCTGTCGGTGCGCGATCAGGGGCATTTGCCGGAATTACAAGAATGAACAGACAACAACTCCTGCAGAAACTGGATAAAGCCTGGCTGGCGTTGGCCGACTCGTTCGCCGGCCTGAGCGGAGCGCAGATGACCGAGCCGGGCGTCAGTGGCGAGTGGTCGGTCAAGGATATTCTCGGCCACGTGACCACGTGGGAGCAGGAGGCGCTGACGCACCTGCCCCACATCGCCGCCGGGCAGCGGCCGCCGCGCTACGCCGACGTCTACGGCGGCATCGACGCCTTCAACGCTCTGCGGGCCGCCGAGAACCGCGCCCTGTCGCTGGCCGAGGTGTTGACGCGCTTCGAGGACGTACACGGCCAACTTGTCGCCATGATCGCCGCCGCGCCGGACGAACTGTTGACCACCGAGACGCGCTACCGCCGGCGCATTCGCCTCGACACCTACAGCCACTACCCCGTCCATGCCGAGGCCATCCGCGAGTGGCGGGAGCAGCGCGGCTACTAACCCATTCCATCCCCTCATCAGCCAGTCACCGCTATGATCGCCGTTGTCCTCCTCGCCGCGGGCCAGGGAACCCGCATGAACTCCCGCAAGCAGAAGATCCTGCACGAGGTCGGCGGCCGGCCGATGGTGCTCCACGCCTTTCTGGCCGCCGCGGCCGTGGCCGGCCGGCCGCCGGTGCTGGTCATCGGGCCGGGGGAGACGGGCGTGCCGGCGCTGTTGGGCGACCGCGCCGAATACGTCGTCCAACCGGAGGCGCTGGGCACGGGCCACGCGACGATGATGGCCGCCGACGCCCTGCGCGGGCGCGCCGACCAGGTCATCGTCACCTATGGCGATATGCCTCTCTTGCGCGCCGAGACGCTACGGCGGCTGGCCGAGACGCAGCGCGCGGCGGGCGCGGCCGTGGCCCTGCTGAGCGTGCCCGGCGCGCCGGACAGCACATTCGGCCGCATTGTCCGCGACGACGCCGGCGGGGTGGTGGAGATCGTCGAGGTGGCCGAGGCCCGGCGACGGCCGGACGCCGAGGCGCTGCTGGTCATCGGCGAATTGAACGCCGGCGTCTACTGCTTCGACGGCGATTGGCTGTGGGCCAACATCGACCGGCTGCCTGTGCGCCAAGCGCGGCGGGGGCAGGAGTATTACCTGACCGACATGGTCGAGTTGGCCGTGGCCGCGGGGCGGCCGGTGGCGGCGGTCATGGCCGATGACCCCGATGAGGGGCTGGGTGCGGGCACGCGGGCAGAGATGGTGGCCGTGGAGCGCGCCTTCCGCCGCCGCGTCAATGGCCACTGGCTGGCCCACGGCGTGACGCTGGTCGAGCCGGACGCGACCTACATCGGCCCGGACGTCGCCATCGGCCAGGACACGATCATCTGGCCCAACACCTTCCTGCAAGGGCAGACGACCATCGGCGCGGAGTGCGTCATCGGGCCGAACGCGGTGCTGCGCGACACGCGCGTCGGCGATGGCAGCCGGGTGGAGCAGATGTTGCTCGATGGCCAGTGCGTGCCCGCCGGGACAACCGCGCGGCCGGGCCAATGGCCGCCGACAGGAGGAGCATGACCGACACAACGATTTCGGCCGAACAGCGCGACCGGCTCATCGCCGCGGCCTGCGCGGCGCGCGGGCGGGCCTATGCGCGCTATTCGCGCTTCCAGGTCGGCGCGGCCATCCTCAGCGAAGACGGCCGGCTCTATACCGGCGTCAACATCGAGAACGCCTCCTATGGCCTGACCGTCTGCGCCGAGCGCAATGCCGTGGGGGCGATGGTCAACGATGGCGCGCTGCGGATCGCCGCCGTGGCCGTCTGCACCGAGAACGGCGTGACGCCCTGTGGCGCGTGCCGGCAGGTGCTGAGCGAGTTCGTTGACCACGAGAGCGATATTCCCGTGTGGATCATCGATGGCCGCGGCGAGGTGCGGGAGACTTCGCTGGCGGCGCTGCTGCCGGACAGCTTTGGGGCGCGGCATCTGACTTAGCGCGAGGATGGGGTTGGCCGAGCGCCCCAGGAGCGACGATGTCGGGGCCGTACGTCTACACCACCGCCATCTGGCCGCCCATTCTGACGGCGTTCTTCCTGCTGGCGTTGGCGGCCTATAGCTGGCGTCGCCGCAGCGTACCGGGGGCGCTGCCCTTTGCCGCCAGTTGCGTATTCAGCGCCGTGTGGGCCGCCGGCTATGCGCTGCAGTACGCCGCGACCGACCACCTGGCCAAGGCCTTCTGGTTGCGCTTCGGGCTGGCCTGGTCGCTGCCGGGTCTTACCGCGATCACCTGCTTCATCCTCGAATACGCCTGGCCCGGCCGCTGGCTGACGCGCCGCAATCTTGCCCTGCTGGCGATCATGCCGCTGCTGTTTATGTTGCTGCTGGCAAGCCGGTTTCACCCCTTGTTGATTCGCGACTACGTGGTGAGCGACGATGTCTTTGCCCAGACGGCTCCCGGCGGTTGGGTCTTCTTCATCTATGCCTATGTCTTGGGCCTTCTGAACATTGGCGTGCTCGTCTGGCTGTTCGTCCGCTCGCCCCAACAGCGTTGGTTGGCCGCGCTCCTGATGGCCGGTCAGGTTGTTAGCCGGGCCTTCTACGCACAGCAGGTGCTAAGCGCCGATCATTTTGACCTACCCTTCAATGCGCCGATCTTGATTGTGCCCTACGCCATCTATGCCGTGGCGCTCTTCGCCCTGCGTATCTTCGACCCGATGGTCATGGCGCGCCAGTCGGCCATTGACCAACTGGACGCCGGCGTGTTGGTGCTCGACCGCGCCGGGCGCGTGGCCGGCCACAACCCGGCCGCGGTGAACATGCTGGACCGGCCTGGGGAGGAGATCCGCGGCCGGTCAATCAGCGCGCTGTTGCCCACCGGCGCGGCCGAGACCATCTACAGCGCGATTGCTGCCGGCAGCAGTGGCTTCCATGACACGTCCTTGCGCGAGCGCGACATTCAGTTGCAGACCTCGCCCCTGCGTGACTGGCGCGGGCTGGACGTGGGCCGCCTGCTGCTGCTCCACGATGTCACGGCGCAGAACCGGGCGCAGGCTCAGCTCCTGGAACAGCAGCGAGTCCTGGCCACGCTGCAAGAGCGCGAGCGACTGGCGCGCGAACTGCATGACAGCGCCGCGCAGATGCTCAGCTACACCAGCATCCAGGCCCAGGCCATTCAGAAGTGCGTTCATGACGGCAATCTAGCCACGGCCGAGGCCCAGCTGGCGCGCCTGGCAGAGGTGGCCTCGGCTGCCCATACCGACGTGCGCGAATCTATTCTCGGCCTGAAGGTTAGCGGCGAGGCGGCGCCGCGGTTGCTGGCGACGCTGGGCCAATACCTGACTACCTACCGGGCCAATTACGGCATCGTCGCCGAACTGGCCGTGGCCGACGGCCTAGGCGAGGACGACTTTACGCCGGATGCCACCGTCCAGCTGCTGCGCGTCATCGCTGAGGCGCTGACCAATGCCCGCAAGCATGCCCACGCATCTCGCATCTATGTTGGCGTAGCCCGCGCCGACGGCGGGGCGCGCATCACCATCGTCGACGACGGACGCGGGTTTGACATCGGCGCAGTTGGCACGCCCGAACACTATGGCCTGGCGTTCATGCGCGAGCGCATGGCCCAGGTCGGCGGCCGGCTGGCCATCGACAGTCGCCCCGGCGCGGGCACGCGGGTCGTGCTAGACGTGTCCCCGTCCACGCGGCAAGAGATAACAACATGAACGTTCTCCTGGTCGATGATCATCACCTACTGCTGGAAGGACTGCAAAACCTGCTGATAGCCCACGGCGTGCAGGTCGTCGGGCTGGCCCACGATGGGTTGGAAGCGATCGAACTGGCCCGCGCGACGCAGCCGGACGTTATCCTGATGGACATTCGCATGCCCCGCTGCGATGGGCTGGAGGCCACGCGCCGTATCCGCGCCGAGTGGCCCGCGGCCAGGATCGTCATCCTGACAACCTCGACCGAGGACGACGACCTGTTCGAGGCTGTCAAGAGCGGCGCGTGCGGCTATTTGCTCAAGAGCATGAACGCCGACGATCTGATCGAGTGCCTGCATGGGGCGCAGGAAGGCGTGCCGCCCTTCTCGCCCGGCCTGGCCGCCAAAGTGCTGGGCGAGTATGCGCGACTGGCCGGGCAACAGTCTGTGCCGGCCGAGGGCGCCGGCCGGCCGAAGACCGATCTGACCCCCCGCCAGCGCGAGGTGTTGGCTCTGGTGGTCGAAGGGCTGACCTACAAGGAGGTTGGCGCGCGCCTGAACCTCAGCCCGCGGACGATCAAGTATCACATGGCCGAGATCATGGCTCAGCTACACTTGGAACACCGCGCCCAGGTGTTGGCCTATGCCGGCCGGCTGGGACTGGACGCCTAGCCCCAGGCAGACGAATCGACGCCGCCGGCTGTCCAAAGGGACAGTCCTCTCGCGCGGAGGACTGTCCCCTTTCTGTCCCGCGGCCCATTGTGGCCGGCCCCGCTGCTCTGCTAATCTGGTGGTCAGGAGAAGGACACCGTGAAGCGGCGCGTGGTTTTGTTCGGCGGGACGGTCATCCTCGGCGCGTTGGGGGCCAGCCTCGCCCCCTACCTTGAACTAGAGGTCATCGCGCTCATTCCACCTCTGCCGGGAGCCGGAGAGCTGGGCGCGCTCGCGCCGGACGTCATTCTGTTCGACGCCGGGACCGCCCAGCCCGACCCTGCCTTTGCGCTGCTGCGCGACCGTCCCAACCTAACGCTCATCGGCGTGGATCCAGAGGGCGACCGGATCACGGTCTGGTCGTGTGGCCAGACCAACGTTGCGTCGGCCGAAGAGCTATTGCAGGTCATCACGCATGCCCTCGGTCGGGCCTAGACCGTCCAGGGAGGTATTTGCCATCATGACATCATCCGTAAAAACCGACATCGCCCACCCGGCCAAGACGCCCAATGCCGCTGCTGTTGCCGGCATCGCCTTTGCCGTGCTGTTTGGGCTTGGCCTGACACTCGTTCGTCTAGCGGCCGACGCGCTGGGTGCCGGCGAGGGGTTGAGCGAAGAGACGCGCGGCCGGCTGTCGCTGGCCCTGGCGTTGATGCCCTTTGCCGGTATCTTCTTTCTGTGGTTCATCGGCGTTGTCCGCCACCACCTGGGAGCCTACGAAGACCAGTTCTTCGCCACGGTTAGCCTGGGCAGCGGACTGCTGTTCGTCGCTCTGGCCTTCGTCGCCTTTGCCGTGGCCGGGGGCACGCTGGCCACCTATGAGGGCGAGCCGCTGGCGGCCGGAACCTACGCGCTCAACCGGGCTATCATTGACCAACTCTTCAACACCTACGCCCTGAAGATGGCCAGCGTCTTTATGCTCTCGCTGGGGACACTCTGGCGCAAGACCGGTGTGATGCCACGCAGTCTGACGCTGGTCACCTACGCTCTGGCGCTAGTGATGATGCTCAGCCTCAGCCGCAATTTGTGGTTGTCGCTGATCTTCCCGGTCTGGGTGCTGCTGGTCAGCATCTACATCCTCTTCGCCGGCCTGCACCATCGGGCCGAGGGCAGCGACGGCTCCCGACCCCAACAATCATAGACCGCGGCGGACGGCCGCCCGTCGCCTGAGCAGTGACAAGGAGATCGACCAATGACAACTGATGTCGTGACCAACGTAGGCGCGCAGACAAACGGCGCCGCGCCGCCCGCCAACGGTGTCCACAACCCCTACGGCTCGCCGCCGGGCAGCGGCGTAACCCTGCCGCCGGGATACCAGCCGACGCCGTCCGTTAAGAACAAGAACAACTACTTCCCGCAGAGCGAACCGCTGGGGCCGGACGAGATGCGCATCATCTTTATGGGCAGTCAGCCGTGGCCGCCGCGCCTGACGCAAGCGGGCACGTGCATCATGGTCGAGTTGGGCAATGGCAGGCGCTTCTTCTTCGACTTTGGCCCTGGCTGTCTGCGCAATATCATTGCCAACCAGGTGCCCGTGCCGGAGATCAACGACATCTTCCTCACCCACCTGCACCTCGACCACTACGCCGACATCCCCTACCTGTGGCAGTTCGCGCCGTTCAATGGGCGCTGGAAGCCGCTGCGCATCCACGGCCCGTCGAGCAGCCGGCCGGAGTTGGGCACGCGGGCGATGGTGGATCACATGGCCCAGATGGGGCTGTGGACATCAATCCAGGCTGAGGGCATGCCGCTGCATGACGGCTATGAATTCGAGGTCAATGAGTTCGACTTCCGCGACGACGGCGGTGTGTGCTATGACAAGGATGGCGTGGTCATCACCCACTGGCGGCGCTCGCACGCGGCCGACGGCGCTTCGGCCTACAGGCTCGACTGGAATGGCCTGTCGTTCGTCTGGACGGGCGACGGCAAGCCCGACAAGCTGACGGCCAAGTATGCTCAGGGCGTGGATGTGTTCGTAACCGAGATGGCCCTTGATGTCGTGCGCTTGTGGGCGCTGAAGCAGGGCGTCTCGCCGTTCATCGGCGCGTTCACCCTCGACAACTTCCACACAACCCACTACGCTTTCGGCTACCTGGCCAACCTGGTGCAGCCGCGGCTGGCCATGGCCAGCCACGTGTCGTTCGACCGCGAGCTAATCGGGGAGATGATGGCCGGCGTGCGCATGCACTATCCCGGCCTGTTCGCCTTTGGCATTGACCACACCGTCGTCAACGTCACTAAGGATCGCCTCTGGATTCGCGAGGCGGCGCTGCCGGAGACGACCAACACTGCCCGCTCGTCGTCGGAGTGGTTGTTGCAGAATCAGTATGGTGGGGTTCTGCCGCCGCCGGTGATGGCCCAGAACCCGTTCCCGCCCATCCAGGAGCAATACGTCCGCGACCAGGAGATCGACCCGGCGCTGTTCACGCCCGCCGATCAGATGCGCCAGTGGGCGCACCCGTTGCCGCCGACATTCCCACTAGACCCGGCCAAGACGCTGGGCCTGTAGGCAGATGATGTAGCTGTTGTGTTAGGTCGCCGGCCCCCAATGCCCATCGTTGGGGGCCGTTGGCAACGTAGAGAGAGCCGCCGCTATGGACACGTTCGATTCCGCCCCACCCGGCGCGCCGATCCCCCTGACGATCCTGACCGGCTTCCTGGGCGCGGGCAAGACGACATTGCTCAATCGCCTGTTGCGCGGCAATCACGGCCTGCGGGTGGCCGTCCTCGTCAACGACTTCGGAGCGATCAATATCGACGCCGAGCTGGTGGTGGACGTGGCCGACGATGTCATCAGCCTGGCCAATGGCTGCATCTGCTGTAGCCTGCGCGATGACCTGGTCGAGGCGGTGCTGCGGACGATGGCGCGGCCGGAGCAACCGGAATACATCCTGCTGGAGGCCAGCGGCGTGGCCGACCCGGCCGGCATCACGCTGGCCTTTCACACCCCTCGCCTGCGCGACCGCATTCGGCTCGACAGCATTACCTGTGTGCTCGACGCGCAGCAGGTCTTCGCCTACCCCAACTACCCGGAACTGTTGCAGCTACAACTGCATCAGATCGCCTTTGCCGACATGGTCGTCCTCAACAAGGTCGATCTGGCTACGCCGGAACAACTGCAGCAGATTCACGCTCTGATCGACCACCACTTCAACAACATTCGCATCGTCGAGACCAGCTATTGCGATGTGCCCTACGAGATCCTGCTCGGCGTCGGTCGCTTCGACCCGGCCGCGCTCATCGCCGCTGCGCCGAACGGCGACCACCACCACGGTCACGACGCCGGCCCGGCGTTCGATACATGGAGCTTCGAGACCGACCGGCTGCTCTCGTTGGCGGCGCTGGAAAAGACGGCGCGAAAGCTGCCGGGCGGCGTCTTCCGCTGCAAGGGGATTGTACAGACGGTCGAGGAGCCGGAGCGGCCGGCGGTGTTGCAGGTCGTCTGCCGGCGGGTGGACATCACCCGGTTGGAGGGCTGGGCTGGGCGGCGGCCGGCGACGCGGATTGTGACGATTAGCGCGCCGGGGAGTGTGCGCGGAGATATTTTGCAACAGCGGTTTGAAGCGTGTGTCGTGTAGTGACAGGGGAACTTCGACGGCTACTGCAACAGGCGCGCGAAGTAAATATGCGCTAAGATTTGCTCGCCTGGGGCCGCAACGGGCACAGTCAGCAGTTCAATGACAGGTAAAGTATGCCAACCATCGCCCAGTTTCATGGCATCTCGATCTATATGTATCTGGAGATCGGACAGCCGCATCGGTTGCCGCATTTTCATGTATACTTTGGTGAGTACGCTGCGAGCCTGGCCATAGACCCGCCTGGCCTACTCGAGGGATCATTGCCGCGGCGACAACTGCGATTGGTTTTGGCTTGGGCCGAACTCCACCAGGAAGAGTTGGCCGAGAACTGGGAAAGAATCCAGAACGGTCGAGCCCCGGTGCGCATTCACGGGCTGTAGGAGACGGATGTACCACAAGCTCTACAAGGTAGTGGGTTTTGAGCGGCAGGACAACTACACAATAGCGGTATGGTTCGATGATGGCTCACGACAGGTGATCGACTTCGAGCCGGTTCTGCATGGCGAAATCCTAGGGCCATTGCGCGATGCAGTACTTTTCGATCAAGTGGCGATTGACCCCATAGCCCATACGCTCAGTTGGCCAAACGGGGCGGATTTTGATCCTGAAACACTGCGGAACTGGCCGGATTATCAGGAAGAGCTAGCCGCTAAAGCGCAAAGTTGGGTGCATATCGCGGCTGAATAACGGCTAGTACCGCTTTTCCTCCAACTCCTCCTGCTCCTCCCGCAACCGCAAGTAGCTCTCATACCGCTCGCGTGAGACGCGGCCGTCGGCTACGGCCGCCAGGACGGCACAGTGCGGCTCGTGGGTGTGGGTGCAGTCGCTGAACTGGCACTGCGCCACCAGCGGGCCGATCTCGCGGTAGTAGGCATCCACCTCGGTCGGTTCCAGGTCGAACAGGGCCAGGCCGCGGATGCCCGGCGTGTCGGCCACGTAGCCGCCGATCTCCAGCGGGATGAGTTCCACGTGGCGCGTGGTGTGCATGCCCTTGCCCGTGGCCTCGCTAACGGCCTTGACGCGCAGCCCCAGCCCCGCCTGCACGGCGTTGAGCAGGCTCGACTTGCCCACGCCCGACGACCCGGCCAGCACCGACAGCTTGCCCCGCAGCGTCTCGCGCAGGGCGTCGACGCCCTCGCCGGTGACGACGCTGGTGTAGAGCACGCGGTAGCCAATGGCCTCGTAGACGCGGAATAGGTCGCGCGCCTCCTCCGACGCCACCAGATCGACCTTGTTGGCGCAGATGATCGCCGGCAGGTGGTTCATCTCGGCCACGACGAGGAAGCGGTCGAGCTTGCGCGGGCTGAAGGCGGGGCTGGCGACGGAGAAGACGAAGACGACCTGGTCGGGGTTGGCCACGAGCACCTGCTCGCGGTCGGTTTGCAGCGAGCGATCTTGCGCGGCCACGCGCGTGCGCGAGAGGGCCGAGTGGCGCTCCTCGATGGACTCCACCGACCCCGTGCCGTCGCGGTTGATCTGCACCGTCACGCGGTCGCCCACGGCGACGATGTCGCTCTTCGACCGCGCCTGCTTCAGGCGTCCGCGGATGCGGCTGATGATTGGCTCGCCGCCGTCGTCGGGCTGGACGGTGAAGAAGCCGCTCTGGGCTTTGATGACGAGGCCGTTCATAAGGGATAGGGGCTAGGGGTTAGGTTGTAGGGGCTAGGGAAGAGCGCTCTTCCCTAGCCCCTAACCCCTAGCCCCTAAAACCTAGCTCAGCCGCTTCTTGAACTCGGCCGTCAGCGCCGGGACGACCTTGAACAGATCGCCGACGATGCCGTAGCGGGCCAGCTTGAAGATGGGCGCATCGGGGTCTTTGTTGATGGCCACGATGACCTTCGAGCTGCGCATACCGGCCTGGTGCTGGATCGCGCCGCTGATGCCGGCGGCGATGTAGAGGTCGGGGGCGACCGTCTTGCCGGTCTGGCCAACCTGGTGCTCGTAGGGAATCCAGCCGGCGTCAACGGTGGCGCGCGACGCGCCCAGGGCCGCGCCGAGGACATCGGCCAGCTCGCGCAGCGGCTCGAAGCCTTCCGGCCCGCCGACGCCGCGCCCGCCGCTGACGATCTTGCCGGCGTCGGTCAGGCTGACCTTGCCGCCCTTGCCCTCGAAGGCGGTGATCTTCGTCGGGATGGCATCCTCGGCCACGGCCGCGGCAACCATCTCCGGCGTGCCCGTCTTGCCCGTGGCGGCGGCCTGGGCGAAGGCGCGACCGCGCAGGGTGACGACCTGCGGCGTGCCGGTGACGTAGGCGTCGCACAGCAGCTTGCCGGTGTAGACCGGCCGCGTCGCCTTGACCACGCCGCCCTCGACCTTGATGTCGATGGCGTCGGCCACCGCGCCGGTGTCCAGGTCGGCCGCCGTCCAGGCGGCCAGGTCACGGCCGCGAGTGGACGCGCCGAAGAGGATAACCGCCGGCTGGCGCTCTTTGGCCAGCTTGACGACCAGCGGGCCGTGAGCCTCCAGGCGGCCGTCGGCCAGCGTGGCGTCGTCGGCGCCAATGACCGCGTCGGCGCCCAGGTCAAAGGCTGCCGCGCAGACCGGGCCAACGCCCTTCCCCAACACGAGCGCCGTCAAGGGCTGGCCGAGGCCGTCGGCAACCTGCCGCGCCGCGCCCAACGCCTCGCGGCTGATGGCGCTGATCGCGCCGTCGCGATTCTCGACATAGACCCATACGCCGCTCATATGACCTTCTCCTCAAACAGTTTGTTGACCAGGTTGCGCGCCTGCTCTTCGACGGTGTCGCCGGCGATCATCTCGATCTCACCCTCGCGCGGGGGGATGGCGTAGACGTTCGACCAGTCGGCCTTGGCCGCGGCCGGGCTGGCGCCGATGTCGCCCGCTGACCAGTTGGGGATGACCGCCTTGCTGGCCTTGCGGATACCCATGAAGGACGGGTAACGCGGCTCGTTGATCTCTTTGACGACGCTGATGACCACGGGCAGCTTGGCCGTGACTGTTTCCTTGCCGTCGTCGGTCAGACGATGGACGGTGATGCTGCCGCCGTCAACCGACTCGATGGCCGAGACGTAGGTCAGCGGCGTCCAGCCCAGGACGCGAGCAACCTGCACCGGCGTGTGGCCGGAGTCGCCGTCGATGGCCTGCCGGCCAAACAGCGCCACCTGCACATCGCCGATCTTCTTGATGGCCGCGGCCAGCGTGCGGGCCGTGCCCAGCGTGTCGCTGCCCAGCAGAGCCGGGTCGGAGACGAGCACGGCCTCAGTGCAGCCCATGGCCAGGCAGGTCTTCAGCGCCTCGTCGCTCGACGGGTCGCCCACGCACAGGGCGACGGCGTCAGACGCACCGCGGTTTTCCTTGAAGCGAATGGCTTCTTCAATGGCGTACTCGTCCCACGGGTTGACCACGTTGGGCTTGCCGCCGGGGTCTTCCCAGCTCACCGCGCCATTCTTCACCGAGATGGTGGCGGTCGTGCTGGGCGTTTGTTTTACGCACACGACTACTTTCATACTTCAACCTCCAAAGTTGACTAGAACGTTCACGTCGTTGGTTCGCCGGCCTCGGGCCGGAACTCGTTCGCCGCCGCGCCGGGCGCGTCCGCGGGGGGCGCGGCCTCGGGCAGTAGGGCAGCGTTCAATTCACGCACGGCCGCGGCCATCGCCTCGTCGGCGAAGGCCAGGGTCATATCGCGCCAGGTAAAGTCCACGATCTGCGCCGCCTCGCGCACGGCGTGCGTCTCCGGCAGCCGGGCCGCGTCGGCCCGCCGGCGGAAGAACGCCCAGACGAGAGC
>ERZ724512.840-NODE-840-length-14407-cov-4.740663_pt1 | contig 14407 bp, 3 predicted proteins | sample MGYA00376045_ERZ724512 | MGnify/ENA primary metagenome ERZ724512 (study PRJEB28724, sample SAMN07190883) | activated sludge metagenome | isolation source: activated sludge of sewage treatment plant in Hong Hong | place: Hong Kong | collected 2016-03-17 ... | reverse complement strand
GATTCACGCTGACCGAACCGGGCGTCAGGCCCTTAACCTGCGGCTGCGCCGCGGGAATGGTGGCGCCGGCCGGAATGAACACCGTCGACGGCGTAAAGCTGACCATCGCCCCGTTGGCGGGCGTCAGCGTGACGTTCACCCCGCCGGTGGGCGCGGCCGCCGGCAGCGAGATAGCGAATGTCGCCGACTGTCCCAGGCCAACCGTCACCGGACTGGCCGGCGCTCCCAACGTTCCAAGAAGGGCCACGGTCACATTAGCCGAGCCGTTCAGATAATTGGGGGCGGTCGCCGTGAGGACCGCCGAACCGGCGGCGAGCCCCGTAAGCGTAAACGAGCCGTTCGAGCTTCCCGCGGCGATCTGCACGGTGGCCGGCAGATCCACCACGCCCGCCGGCGCGGCCGACAGGGCCACCTGCAGGCCGCTGGCCGGAGCCGGCGTTCCCAGGGTGATGGAGACCGTCGTCGTGCGGTTGGTTCCCACCGTCCCGCCATCGGGCACGGATACCGTGATGCCGGCCATGGACAGGTTCACCTGGGCCGTGGCGGTGCGGAAGTTCGCCGCCGTGGCGGTGAGGGTGGCCGAACCGCTGGTGGAGCCCGGCGTCACCTGCACGGTGGCCGAACTCGCGCCTTCGGGCACGGTCACGCTCGCCGGCGTCGACGCCACGTTCGTATTCGAGCTCGAAAGATTCACCAGCTGGCCGCCCACGCCCGCGGCGTTGGACAGCGTGATGGTGAGCGGGAGCGCGGCGTTGGTCAGGTTCAACGGATCGGGCGACAGCGAAAGGGCCTGCGCCGTAATGGTGACGGTGGCCGGAGCGCTGCTCGTGTAGGCGTCCTTCACGATGAGCTGGACCACGTACACGCCCGGCAGGTCGGCGACAAAGGACGCCGTAACCGAGCTTGCGCCGGCAAGCGCGGCCGCGCTCCCGTTGGGGCGCGTGGTGAACGACCACGCATAGCTCAACTGATCGTGATAGGGATCGGCCGAAGCACTGCCGTCCAGGGTCGCCGTCGCGCCCGCGGCCACCGTCTGGTTGGCGCCCGCGTTGGCCACCGGCGGCGTGCTGGTGGTGCTGATCATCACCGTGGCGGGCGCGCTGCTCAGCACGCCGTTGCTCACAATGAGCTGCGCCACGTAATCGCCCGGCAGGTCGGCGATAAAGCTGGGGGTCCGCGACGTCGCGTTCGAAAGGACTGCGGAGCTGCCCGCCGGCTTGGTAATCAGGGTCCATTGGAAGCTGAGCGGCAGGCTCTGCGGATCGGTTCCATTGCCGCTCAACGTCACCGTGCTGTTGCGCGGCACGGTCTGGCTCGGGCCGGCGTCGGCGGTGGGCGCAAGCGGCGGATTGGTGGTGATGGTCACCGTGGCGGGATCGCTCGACAGGAATCCGTTATGGACGATCAGCTGGGCCACATAGGCGCCGGACCGGTCGGCCACGAAGGTGGGATTCACCGCGGTGGGGTTGGACAACACGGCCGCGCTCGAGGCGGGCAGCGAAATCAGGCTCCACTGATAGGTGAGCGAAAGCCCGTTGGCGTCGCTCGACCGGGTGCCATCGAGCGTCACCGTCGAGTTCAGGTTCACCACCTGGTCCGGGCCGGGCTTGGCCACCGGCTTCACCACCTGGGTGGTCACCATCACCGTGGAGGGCGCGCTCGAGGCGTAGGTGTCGTTGACAATCAACTGCGCCGTATAGGAGCCGAACTTATCGGCGACGAAGGTGGGCGCCACGGTGTTGGCGCCCGATAACACGGCCGCGCTGCCCGAGGGCCGCGAGGTCAGCGTCCAGGCGTAGGTGATCGGCTTGCCGCTGCCGCTGGTGGAGCCGCTGCCGTTGAGCACCACGGTCGCGCCCGTGGCCACCGTCTGGTTGGCGCCCGCGTTGGCGACGGGGGGAGGCGGCAGGGTGGTGCTGACCGTCACATTGGCCGAGCCCGTGGCCGAGCCGTTGCCGACCGTCAGGGCGATGACATAGCTGCCCGCCTGGTCCGGCACAAACGTGGCGATCACCGCGTTGGGATTGCTCAGCGTCGCCGTGGAGCCGGCCGGCGCGGAAACGAACGCCCAGCTATAGCTCAGCACCCCCACGCCGCTCGGATTGGTCGAGCCGCCCCCGTTCAGGGTGACGACCGAGCCCACCGTGGCGCTCTGGTTGGGGCCGGGATTGGCGATCGGCGGCGGGACCGGCGTGAGCTGGAAGGACCATTGCAGCGTGGCGAAATCGAAGGTCACGCTGCGGTCCACCAGGATGGTGAACGTATTCAGGGAAGTCGCCTGCGCGCCCGCGCCCACGGCGGGAAACAGCAGCGTGTCCTGCCCCGGCACGATCTGCACGTTCGCCGCGAGCGAGGTCACCGTGGCCGTGATGGGACCTTGCGCGGCGCCGCGATTCAACAGGTCCGCCCGGTAGGTCACATAGGACGTGGTGCGTGTGTAGCGCTGCTCGCTGACATACTGATAGTTGGTGACCGACAGGTTCTGACTGACGTCGGCCGACAGGCTCCGCGCGACGTTCTGTCCGAACATCGCCGAACCAGTCAGGAAAGCGGCGGACACAACCGCCAGACACACATTACGCATGATTCCCTCGCTCCCGCTCTTACTCGACAACCGTTACGCCGCGACGCGTCCGCGCCGGACGGCGCGAACGGCGCTGAACAACAGCAACGCCCCCACGATCAGGGAAGCGGTGGCGGGTTCGGGAACCTCGCCCACCGGAGTGGTCCAGCCCGAATCCGTGGTGGCCACCAGCCTTCCGGCGTCGTCGTACAGATTCAGGTAATAGGGCTGCGCTCCCGGCGCGCCCACGCCCAGGTATTGGAAGGTGACGCTGAAGACGAGCGACAGCGCCGAGCTGTTCACCAGGGAGAGGGCGCTGAAATCCCCGTAGGTTCCAGGCGGGTTGTTCGGCTGCAGCAACAGCAGGCTGAAATTGCTGTTCGCCACGCCGTTGGTCAGGTTGGAATACAGGGCGGGATTGAACCGGATGTCCAGTTCCTCGTTCATCTGGAACGGAATATTGGTGAAGTAGTCGTAGCGGAACAGACCTCCGCCCAGATCGACTTCCTGAAATTGTATAGGTCCTGCAAACAGGTTAGTAGCCAGTAATCCAAGACAGAGTAATGGCCAAGCTCTCATCCCCATAGTGCGGATCTTATTCTGCGGCGTCACGGCAGTCGTGAATCGGGTGTACCAAACCCCCCCACATGAATAAACCCGGAGTAATGGTACACAAATGGGCTGGCCCCCCCGGCTAACATCGAAACTTCCCGCAAAGGCGCGAAAACAAGGCTCTTGAAGAGGATTTCAGGAAGCGGAGAGTACCGGAGGGAGGGAGCGGACCAGCGCCCTCGCAAGCCGGGACGAGACCCGGCGGACCGTGGCGGACATCACCCGGGCCGTCTCCGACGACGAGCAACCCAGCTAGCGGACCCAATCCTGGCCGCCGGGCGCCGGCTTTGTCGCAGCAGCTTTCCGATGTCCAGCGGCGCCCGCGACGCGGCCCACGGGGGACTGGCCAGTCACGCGGCTTGCTCGCCTAGCGAACCGTGAGCGGAAATCACCCTGGGCCCCGCCAGGCGCCGGCTTTGTCGCAGCAGCTTTCCGATGTCCAGCGGCGCCCGCAACGCGGCTCACGGGACTTGCCGCCACGCGCCTGCAATCGTCTAGCGGAAACCCGTAGCGGAAATCACCCCGGGCCCCACCGGGCGCCGGCTTTGTCGCAGCAGCTTTCCGATGTCCAGCGGCGCCCGCAATGCGGCTCACGGGACTGCCGCCACGCGGCCTGCTCGCCTAGCGGACCGTAGCGGAAATCACCCTGGGCCTCGCCCGGCAGCGGCGCCCGCAACGCGGCCCACGGGACTGCCGCTGACGGTCCGCTAGCGGACCGTCAACGACTGGATGTATCCGTTGTACTGCGGCGGACCCCAGGCGGTGATGTCCACCGTGCCGAAGTCGACCCCGACCACCACGGGCATCACCGACGGCATGTTGGTCCCCTCGGGGACAAAGACGCTGGGCGTGACGGTCGCCTTCGACGGATTGCTGCTGACCAGCGTGATGGTGATTCCGCCGGCCGGCGCAAGGCCGGGAAGAACGACGGGAAGCGGCGCGATCAGACCCTTGTTCAGGTTCAGATACGAGGGCAAACCGAGGGTGATGTGGTCGCCGATATAGATCTGCAGCGTCGCGGTGGCGTAGCCCGGCGCCTTCACGGTGACCGTGGGGAAGCCGCTGACAATGTCGCCCAGCGCGATCATCGGCGTGGTGGTGGGCGTGGTGGCGCCGCCCGGAATGAACACGGTCGAGGTGACGGTCAATTCCGGCAGGTCGCTGGTCAGCGTCACGGTCACCCCGCCCGCCGGCGCCGGCGAGGATAAGGTCACCGGCAACGGCGCGGTCTGCCATTCGCCCACCCATTGGAAGGGCGGCAGCACGATCTTGGGGCTGCTCACATAGGTCGCCGTGGTGGCGGCCGGAGAGGTCGAATTGGCGGTCGCCGAGATCGCCACGGTGTCCTTGTCAAACCAGGTCACCGGATAATTCATGTAGCCTTTGCCCGGGGCCACGCCGGTGACCGGGATGGTGATGCTGGTCGAGTTGGCCGGAAACGTCGCCGTCGCCGGCACGGTGGCGATGCCCGCATCGCTTGAAACCAGGGTGACGGTCAGCCCGCCCGCCGGCGCCGGCGCCGAGAGATTCAGCGTCAGGTTCTGCGGCGTGGTTCCCGGCAACAGCAGGTTCGCCTGCTGGAACTGCAGCGCGAGAGTAGGCGTCGCCGAGGTGGTGACGGTGACGCTCGCGGTGGCGCTCCCGAAGCCCGACAGGGTGGCGGTGATGGTGACCGAACCGGCCGCCACTCCCGTCACCGGAACCGACAGGCTGGAGGCCCCGGCCCCGAAGCTCAGCGACGAGGGCACGGTGGCGATGGCCGGATTACTGGAGCTCAGCGTCACGCTCAACCCTCCGGCCGGCGCCGAGGCGTTCAACGTGAGCGACTGGGTCCCGGAGGCGGTGACCGATGCGCTTGAGGGCGAGAAACTCAGCGTGTTGACCGGCGTCGTCGCCCCCACCTGCACCTGCGTGCTCACCGTCGGATACCCGAACGAGGAGGCCGTGATGGTGGCCGAACCGGCCGTCAGGCCGACCAGCGTGGGGACTCCGTTGGAGGCCGGCGCCGTCGTCCCCTGGGAGATGTAGACGCTCGAGGGCGTCAGGCTCACCTTTGAACTGTCGCTGATGGTCAGCGTAATCAGGATGCCGCCGGCGCCCGCCGGGCTCCCCAGGCTGACCGGGAACAGGGTCGATCCGCCCGGCGCCACCGTCAGGTTGCTCGGCAGGATGATGCCGGTGGGCGCGGTGACGGTCACCTGCGCCGTGGCCGTCCCGTAGTTCGGAGAGATCGCCGTGATGGTGGTGGAGCCCACCGCCAGGCCGCTCACCGCGATGGTCGCGCTGGTGGCGTTGGCGGGAATCGTCAACGACGTGGGCGCGGTGGCGATGGCCGGATTGCTCGAGCTGATCGTCACGATCAGGCCGCTCGGCGAGGGCGCGGGGCCCGACAAGGTGAGCACCAGGTTGCCGACCGAACCCGCCGCCACCGGCAGGGTCGACGGAGCAAGCGAACTCGATCCGCTCACCGCTCCGCTGACGCTCACCGCCGCGGTGACGTTGGCGAAGCCCGAGGCGCTCGCCGTAATGACGGCGGAACCCGCCGCCACGCCCGCCACCGAAATGGTCACGCTGGCCGAGCCGGCCGGAATGGTGGCGATCGACTGCACCGAGGCCACCCCGGAATTACTGGAGCTCAGGGCCACGGTCAACCCGCCGGCCGGCGCGACGCCGCCGGTCAGGCTCAGGGTCAGGATTCCGGAAGAGCCCGCGCTGAGGGGCAGATTGGAGGGCGAAAGGCTCATGGCCGTGGGCGTCGCGGCGCCCACCACCACCTGCCCGCTCGCCGACGGATAGCCGGTGGAGGCGGCGGTGATGGTGGTGGCGCCCGCGCTGACGCCGGTCACCTTCGCCACCCCATCGGAGGTGGGCGCGGTCGCCCCTTGCGGAATGTAGATGTAGGCGGGCCAGATGGTGGCCTTCGAGGTGTCGCTGACGGTCAGCGAGATCAGCACGCCCCCCGCGCCCGCCGGATTCGACAGCGACACCGGGTATGACGTGGTGGCGCCCGGCGCCACTCCCAGGCTCACCGGGACGATGATGGGCGGCGAGGTGACGGTGACGCTCGCCGTCGTGCTCACGCCCGAGGCCGAGGCGGTGAGGGTCGCCGAACCGGCCGACACGCCCGTCACCGGAACCGTCGCGCTCGAGGCGCCGGCCGCGAAATAGACCGAGGCCGGCACGGACGCCACCGTCGAGTTATTCGAATTCAGCGTGACCGTCAACCCGGCGCCGGTGGCCGCCGGCGACAGGTACAGGGTCAGATTCTTGCTCGATCCGGCGCTGACGCTCAGGCTGGGGGGCGAGAAGCTCAACGCCAGCGAGCTGACCTGCACCGGTTGGCTGGCGGTCGCCCAACCGGCGGCCGTCGCCGTGATGGTGGCCGATCCGGCGGCGACGCCCGTCACCTGCGCCTGCGAGCTCGACGTCGTTCCGGCGGCGATGAATACGCTCGAGGGAGAGATGCTCGCCTTGGAGGAGTCGCTGCTGACCAGCGCGACCGTCACGCCGCCGGCCGGCGCGGCCGACGACAACGTCACCGGGAACGCCACGGACTGGCCGGCGCTCAGCGTCACGCCCGACGGCAGGCTCAACGAGCCCGCGCTGACGGTGGCGAGCAGGCTTCCGGCGCTCCACCCGGCGGCCGTCGCCGTAATGGTGGCCGAGCCGGCGGCGACGCCCGTCACCTGCACCGGAGTCGCCGAACTGATTGCGCCGGCCGGGATGATAATGCTCGCCGGACTGACGCTAACCTTGCTCAAATCGCTACTAGTTAGCGATACAGTTATCGTAGTAGGCGTCGCCGTGGAGAGCGTTAGCGGCGTCACCACGGACTGCCCGGGCGATAACGACACGGTGGCCGGCAGGTTGATCTGGCCCACGCTCGACACCGTAATCGAGGCGGTGGCGTCGGGAATGCTGGGCAGCGCGCTCGCGTGAATCACCGCCCCGCCCCCGCCCACGCCCGTCACCGGCACCAGCACGCTGGTGGCGGTGGCCGAAAAGGTCACTGTCGCGGGAACCGAGGCGATGCTCGCGTTACTCGAGCTCAGATTGATCACCAGGCCCGACAACGGCGCGGGCGCCGACAGATTCAACGTCAGATTCTGCGTCACGCCGCTCGTCAAGGCGAGCGTGGCCGGCGAGAAGCTGACGGTGGCCGGCGCGCTCACCGTCTGGGTGGCCGAGGTGTAGCCCGGCGCCGAGGCCGTGATGCTGGCGTTGCCGATGCCGACGCCTTGCACCTGCGGCTGCACGGCCGGCGTGGTGGACCCGTAGGCGATAAAGACGCTCGGGCTCACCGTCACGACCGAGGTGTTGCTGCTGACCAGCGAAACCGTCACGCCGCCCGGAGGCGCCGCGCTCGGCAACGTCACCGCGAACGGCGCGGTCTGGCCGAGCGGAACCGATACGTTGGAGGGAATCAGGATCGGCCCGAAGGCCAGGATGTTCAGCGACAGCGTGGTGTCGGCCAGATTCGGCGCCGCGCTGGCGTGAATGACCACCGAACCGCCCGCCAGCGCCGTCAACGGAATGGAAATGTTGGTGGCGTAGGGCGGAAACGCCGCCGTGGCCGGCACGGTCGCCTTGCTCGGATCGCTGGAGCTCAGGTTGACGGTCAGGCCGGCGGCCGGAGCGGGCGCCGACAAAGTCAGCTTCAGGGTTTTCGTGGAGTCGCCCACCAGCACCAGTCCCGGATCTCCGAAACTGAGCGTGCCGGTCACCTGGACGCTCTTGCTGTCGCCGACAAAACCCGCCGAGGAGGCCGTGATGGTGGCCGACCCGAAATTGACGCCGGTCACCTGCGCCGCCACCGTGGGCGTCTTGGCGCCGCCGGCGATGAATACGCTGGAGGTGACGGTGAGCTTGGAAGGATCGCTGCTGGTGAGCGCGATGGTGGCTCCGCCGGTGGGCGCCGGCAACAGCAGCGTCACCGGCAGCGTGGCCGACTGGTTCGGTCCCACGGTCACGCCCGAGCCGAGCGAGATCACGCCCAAACCGCCCACCGTCACCGGCACGGAGGCGCTGTTATAGCCGGGCGCGCTGGCGGTCAGCGTCGCCGACCCCTGGGCTGCGCCCGTCATCGTGAAACTGCCCGTTGTGCCGAACACGGGAATGGAGATGCTGGCCGGCTGGGTGGTGATAATCCCGCTCGGCGCGGAGCCGAGCGTCACCACCACGCCGGTGGTCGTCGCCGCGCCCAGGGTCACCGTTCCGTTCACCGTCTTGGTCTCTCCAATCAGATCCGTGTCCAGCTGGATGGTGATGGGGGGCAGGGTCACCTTGATGGTGGCGACGCCCGAACCGACGCCGGGCGCGGTGACCGTGATGCTGGCCGTGCCGCCCACCAGGCCCGGAGTCACCGGAATCATGACGCTGATCGCGCCGGCCGGCACAAAGGCGCTCGCGGGAACCGAGGCGATGTTCGGATTACTGCTCGACAGGGTGAGCGGCTGGCCCGATGCGCCGGCCGCCGCCGGCAGGATGGGCGTCAGGATGCCCGCCGTGTTGGTCAACTCGATGGGGTCCTGCTTGAAGCTGATGAGGGCCGAGGCGGCGGTGATGGTGACCGTCGCCGGCGTGCTGCTCGAAAAACCGTTGTTGACGATCAACTGGGCGACGTAGACGCCCGGCTGGTCGGCGACGAAGGTGGGCGATACGGTGTTGGCGCCGACCAGCGTGGCCGCGCTCCCGGCCGGACGCGTGGTGAGCGACCAGGAGTAGGTCAGCGGATCGCTGCACACATCCCCGGACGCGCTGCCGTTCAACGTCACCGTGGCTCCGATCCCCACGGTTTGACTGGGGCCGGCGTTGGCGGTGGGCGGAGCGCAGGTGGTGCTGATGGTGACCGTGGCCGGCGGGCTGCTCAACGTCCCGTTGCTCACAATGAGCTGCGCCACATAGGACCCCGCCACATCGGCGTGGAAGGTGGGATTGGAGATCACCGCGCTCGACAGGATCGCCGTGCTGGCGGCCGGCTTGCTGATCAGCGTCCAGGAGTAGGTGAGCGGCAGGTTCTGCGGATCCGTTCCGCCGCCGTTCAACTGCACCGTGGCGCCGATGTTCACCGTCTGGTTGAGGCCGGCGTTGGCCGTGGGCGCGAGCGGAGAGCCGCTGCTGATGGTGACCGTGGCCGCCTGGCTGCTCAACACGCCGTTGTTGACAATCAACTGCGCCACGTACGTGCCGGCGCGATCGGCGATGAAGGTCGGATTCACCAGCGTGGCGTTGGACAGCACCGCCGCGCTGCCGGAGGGCAGCGTGATCAGGCTCCACTGATAGGTGAGCGGCAGGCCGTTGGCGTCGGTGGAGGCGGCGCCGGTCAAATTCACCAGGGCGCCGAGGCTGACCACCTGGTTGGGGCCCGCGTTGGCCACCGGCTGGGTGGCCTGGGTGGTGATGGTCACCGTGGAGGGCGTGCTCGCCAATCCGTCGTTCACAATCAGCTGCGCCGTGTAGACGCCGGCCTTGTCCACCACGAAGGAGGGCATGACGGTGGAGGCGCCGGTCAACACGGCCGCGCTCGAGGCCGGGCGCGAGGTCAGCGTCCAGGCGTAGGTGAGCGGCCGTCCGTCGACGCTGGTCGAGGCGCTGCCGTTCAGCACCACGGTGGAGTTCACCGCCACGGTCTGATTGGGTCCGGCGTTGGCCACCGGCGGCGTGGTGTAGGTGCTGATGGTCACCGTCGCGCTATTGCTGGCCACCCCGTTGCTGACCGTGAGCATGAACACGTAATTGCCCGCCACGGCGGGCGTGAAGGTGGGCATCACGCGGTCGGGCCAGAACAGCGAGGGCGCCTGGCCGCCCGGATAGGACACCGGGCTCCATAGATACGTCAGCGTTCCCACGCCGCTCGGGTTGGTGGAGCCGCTGCCGTTCAACTGCACCGTGGCGCCGACTTTCGCCGTCTGGTTCGGCCCCGCGTTGGCGAAGGGGCCGGTGGCGCCTTGAATGCTCCATTGGAAATCGGAGGTTCCAAACGACACGCCCACCGTGTACTGGATCGTGAAGGTGTTGCTGCTGGTGGTCTGGCCGCCGGATCCGACGGGCCCGAAGTTCAGGACTCCCTGGCCGGGGACGACTTGCACACTGGCGGCCAGGCTGGTTAAAGTGGCGGTGGCCGAGGCCAGCGCGGCGCCGTTATTGACCAGGTCGGCGCGGTAGGTGGCCTGAGCGAGAGTCGCCGAGATCGGCTGCTGACTCACCAGTTTGTAGTTGGTAACATACAGACCCTGTCCAAATACAGCGCTGGAACACACCAGTAGAAGGAAAGCAGAACACAACGAACGCATGATGACCTCCGAATCATCGCGACACTTCGCGTAGGGCGGCTCTTATCATGATACGACCCTAGGTTGGGACCTTATACTATACCTTTGGATTAACCGTAGATACGACTCGGGGAATCCCCGCACCCGCACTATCGTATTCGAGACACAGCTCCAAGAGGCCTAGGCTAATCCTTTAGACTATGCCCGTTGGGTAGTTGCACCCATTGCCATAGGGTGTTATCGTTCGGTACCGAAGGCAATATCCATGGGAGCGATCCTATTAGTAGGCCTACGTGTTTCGTCATGCCTATTTCGCCCCCCCCGATTGCGGCCGTCCCAGCCTATCCAAATGACTTCCCATGCATTTGGCTTCTGAGACCAGCTTTGTGGAGGACACTTACTGTGCGTGGCATTCATCATCTGTTAACTGGCTTTACCACTTTCATCCTCACGGCATCCTTGGTCAGTGCCGGCACCATCTTCTGGACTTCGCTCGAAGGGTATCCGAACGGCGTTAACGGCAAGCGAGGCGTATTTAAAATCGACACCAAAACCAAGGTGGTCAGCAACATCGGCGACACCGGGATCCATGGCGCCGACAGCCTCCTGCTCGATTCGCAATCCCGCATCCTGTACGACGTGCAAACCACCAACGGCGAACTGCGCCGGGTGAACGTGGACGGCACCTCCGACACCCTGCTGGTGAACGGCATCAACCTGCCCCAGGACATGGCGTTTGAACCGGGCGGCGGGGCCGTGCTGGTGGCCGCCTACGGCAGCGGCGAGATTGTCCGCGTCGACCTGACGACGCTGACCAAAACCTCCTTCGCCGCCATCGCCAAACCCAATGGCATCGCCTTCGATAAGGACGGCAACCTGTTCGTGTTCGGCGATTTCGACGACCACGTCAACGGCGCGCATGTGTACTGGTTGGGCAAGTATGGCCAGCCGGGCTACGGAACCATCCAGAAAGTTTCCTCCAACTTCGACTCCCCCGATGATGAGCTGGACGGGTTGACCTACGACCCCTACACCGGCTACCTGTTCGGCAGCTCGCGCTCGGCCGGCAAAATCTATCGCATCGATCCGGCCGCCTTCATCAGCGCCGCCAACGGAACCTACCAGGCCACGCTGTGGGCCAATACGATTCCCACCAACCACAACGACCTGGGCCCGGACGGCGTGATGTCGAACCTGAAGGGGAGCCTCTACATCGCCTCGCGCTACGATTTCCGGATCTGGCAATGCAGCGCCACGGTGTCCAACTCCTGCTCCTACCTGACCGCCGACGACGGCACGGCGCTGTTGGACGTGGCCCAGAACTCGACCAATCTGAACGGGCTCGACGACCTGGCGCAGATCGCCATCGATCCTCCGCAAATCGCCAAACAGTTCGTTCCGAGCACCATTCAGGAGGGCGGCGTCAGCACGCTCACCATCACCATCACCAATCCGAACCCCGGAACGGCGCTGTTGAACGTGGCCTCGAACGATATCCTGCCGTCCTCGCCCGCCCAGATGACCGTGGCGAGCCCGCTGACGGTCACCAATACCTGCGGCGGAACCCTGACGGCGACCGCCGGCGGCTCCACCATTTCGCTGTCCGGCGTGACGCTGGCGGCGGGCGCGTCATGCCAGGTGACGGTGAAAATCACCGCGCCGGTGAGCGGGACCTACCTGAACACCGTGACGGTGACCTCCAGCAACGGCGGCGATGGCCAGGATGGGCATGCGACGCTCATCGTGACCCACCAGGTGGACTTCGTCAAGTCGTTTAACCCGCCGAGCATTCCGGCCGGCGGAACCACCACCATGAGTTTCCTGGTGAGCAATACGAATCTCAGCGACATCCCGGGCGTGAGCTTCACCGATACGTTCCCGCCGGGAATGACGGTGGCGACGCCGGTGGTCACAAACAACAGTTGCGCCACCGGATCGTTCAGCCCGGCGCTAGTGGGCGGCGAGTCGAGCTTCACGTTTTCCAATCTGACGGTTCCGGCCTCGAGCTCCTGCACCATCACGGTGAAGGTGATGGCCACCGTCATCAGCCCGGCCGGCACGACCAAGGGCGATCCGAACTACAACTGCGCGGTGCTGGGCGGATCGGTGGAACGGTGCGCGGCGCTGGAAGTGACCGTGGTGCCGCCGGTGATCCTGAAGTCGTTTAATCCGACCACGATCTCGGTGGGCGGCACGGCGGTGCTGAGCTTCCAGATCACGAACCCGAACGCGTCGGGCACGCTGAGCGGAATCGGATTCACCGATACGCTGCCCTCCGGCATGGCCATCGCGGCGGTTCCGGGCGTGGTCAACAACTGCGGCGGAGTGCTGACGCTGATGCCGATCATCCAGTTGGTGGGCGCGGGCCCGCTGGCGGCCATGGCGTCCTGTACGGTGTCGGTGAACGTGACGGCGACCACGGGCGGGCAATTGTGCAACACCACCAGCCCGGTGACGGCCACGAATCCGGCCGGCGGATTGCTGACCGGAGCGCCGTCGACGGCCTGCCTGACGGTGTCCACGCCGGGCTCCGATATCTTCCAGATCCGCTATGCGGCGAACCTGGATGTGGGCGACGCGGCGGTGTCCATCATCAACGCGGGAAGCCTGAGCGGGAAGGATCCGGAAGGCCGGATCTGCGCCAATGTCTACGCCTTCGCGCCCACCGAGGAGCTGATCTCCTGCTGCTCCTGCATGGTGACGCCGAATGGACTGAACTCGCTGTCGGTGAACCGGGACATCATGAGCACGGTGCTGACGGGAACCAAACCCAGCTCGATCGTGATCAAGCTGCTGGCCTCCAAGCCGAATAATTCGGGGTTGTGCGACCCGACTTCGCCCAACACCAGCAACCTGGTCAGCGGAATGCTGGCCTGGGGCACGTCATTGCATCCGATGAGCAGCTATCCGGTGACCTACGGAGTCACCGAAACGCGCTTCACGCCGGCCGAACTCAGCGCGGCTGAATTGTCGCGCTTGACCACTTTCTGCCAGTTTGTCAAGATCCTCGGGAGCCAGGTCACAGGGATATGTAAATCCTGCCAGCCTGGCGCTCTTGGCGCGGTTGGTCAGTAAATCCTCCCACTGTGCCCGCGGGGGCCTCAACCACCCCCCGGGCACAGTGCCCTCTTTTTCCCCCTCCACTGCCCTACCTCCCGCATCGCAGCGGTTCGTTTGTCTTCTGTCTTCGTCTCTGTTTGTTGTCCGGAAGGGCTAGAAGAAGGTTATATATAGAGGGATAGAAGGATACGGATCTGCAAGCTACTGATTCCTAATGGTTTAGGCACGAAACGCGCCAGTTAAACCTACCGGCTTGGTGGGAGCGCCAGCTAAACCTACCGATTATTCACAGACCCGCCATTCAAACCTACCGAAAATGTCGTGTCAAAGGCGGTAAGATCCCTGATGCGCCACCCCTACCTACCGGGTTTTCGGTTGAGCGCCAGCTGTACCTACCGGCCAGCCTGTGGAAAAACAGGCATCCGCCAGCTAAACCTACCGGGAGCCGCCACCTGTACCTACCGGATTTCGCCGTGAACCGCCAGCCGAACCTACCTGTGAAAGTTTTTGTGCGCCGTCGTTCTGACGCTTATTGGCGGCTTTGACCTCCTTCACGAAGTCGAAAGACGGCCAGATGGTGAAGATTACGTCCAGGAGCTTCTTTCGAGGGCCGGTGACGTTCTTCCGCTCCAGGCGGTTCAGGATCCCCTTGGCTTTGAGGTCCTCGAAGGCGGTCACGACGGCGTCGATCGCGGCGCGCTCTCGCGCATACTCGTTCAGCAGGCAGCTGTCGCGCTTGATGGTGGCGTAGCGGATACTGAACGGCTTGACCAGATCGGCGCCGGTGCACTTGAGAACGACGTACTTGTGGAGCCAACGGGTCAATTTGCTGTCGTGCGACATGAGCAGCGCGTAGTTGAACTGCCGGTAGGTGACCTTGTCGATGCTGTCGGTCACGAAC
>ERZ724512.837-NODE-837-length-14422-cov-19.615925_pt1 | contig 14422 bp, 9 predicted proteins | sample MGYA00376045_ERZ724512 | MGnify/ENA primary metagenome ERZ724512 (study PRJEB28724, sample SAMN07190883) | activated sludge metagenome | isolation source: activated sludge of sewage treatment plant in Hong Hong | place: Hong Kong | collected 2016-03-17 ... | reverse complement strand
CCCAGTTCTTCGGCCAGAGCACCGGCACCTACGACCACTACTTCAACGAGTTCCTGCCGCCGGGCGACGTGCTGTGGTCCTTCGGCAAGGTGCTCGTCTTCGCCGTCACCGTGATCCTCATCCACTGCTACCACGGCTACACCGCGTCGGGCGGCCCGGCCGGGGTGGGCGTGGCCGTCGGCAAGGCGGTGCGCACGAGCATCGTCGCCCTCAACGTCATCGACCTGTTCCTCTCGATGGCGATCTGGGGCGCGTCGACCACGGTCAGGTTGGCGGGGTGATCGGCCGGTGCGCGTGACGTCGTTCCACAAGGTCCTGGGCGTGGTGTTCGTGCTGATGCTCCTCGCCTCGGTCTGGTTCACCTACGCGGTGTTCACCAAGAAGTTCGCCGACTACGACGAGGTCAAGCTCCAGACCTCCTCGATCGGCCTCCAGCTGCCGACCCGCGCCGACGTCAAGGTGCGCGGGGTGATCGTCGGGGAGGTCCTGGACTTCGCCTCCAACGCCGACGGGGCCGAGCTCACCCTCGGCATCTTCCCCGACCAGATCGACACGATCCCGGCCAACGTGACCGGCTCGATCGTGCCCAAGACGCTCTTCGGCGAGAAGTACGTCTCGCTCGTCGTGCCCGACGACCCGTCGCCGAACCACCTCGAGGCCGGCCAGACCATCGACCGCACCCAGGTCTCGATCGAGGTCGAGAAGGTCCTCTCCGACCTCTACCCCCTCCTGCGGACCGTCCAGCCGGCCGACATCAACATGACGCTGAACGCGCTGGCGACCGCCCTCGAGGGCCGCGGCGACCAGATCGGTTCGAACCTCGAGACGGTGGACAGCTACCTCAAGCGGATCAACCCGCAGATCCCGCTGCTGGTCGACGACCTCCGGATGACCGCCCAGGTCTCCGACACCTACGCCCAGGTGATGCCGCAGATCGCCGACATCCTCGACAACACGGTCAAGACCACCGGGACGCTCGAGGACCGCGAGGCACAGCTGCACGCCCTCTTCGACGACGTGTCGGCCTTCTCCGACACCGCCACCGACTTCCTCCACCAGAACGGCGACAACCTGATCCGGCTCAGCCACGTCGGCCAGGCACAGTTCCGGGTGTTCGCCAAGTACGCCCCGGAGTTCTCGTGCCTGACCCGCGGGATCGTCAACGCCGGCAAGCTCCAGGCCGAGGCGTTCCGCGGCTTCGTGCTGCACATCGTCCTCGAGACGCTGCCGCACCAGCCGCGGCCCTACAACGCCAACGACAAGCCGCACTTCGGGGAGGACCGCGGGCCCAACTGCCTGCACCTGCCCAACCCGCCGTGGTCGCAGTCCAACCCCGTGCGCCACCAGCCGGACTTCAACGACGGAGTCGACGAGCCGACCGGGAAGGGCACCTCGCGCGTCGTGCCGAACCAGTACTTCCGCACCTCGGCCGGCACGTCGCAGGAGAACGACCTGCTGCGCTCCCTGCTCGGCCCCGCGCTCGGGGTCACCGCCGACGACGTCCCCGACCTCGGGCTGCTGCTCGTGGGCCCGATGGCGCGCGGAGCGGAGGTGTCGCTGCGATGAAGATCCTCGACAAGCGCACCTCGAGCGACCTGGTCAAGCTGCTCGTGTTCATCGTCGTGACGACGCTCGCGACCTCCGTGCTCGTCGCCACGATCGGCAACCTGACCTTCTCGCCGTCCACCGAGTACAAGGCCGAGTTCGTCGACGCGACCGGGGTGGTCAAGGGCGACGACGTCCGCATCGCCGGTGTCAAGGTCGGCACGGTCAAGGACGTGCAGATCGTCGACCGCACCCGGGCCCTGGTCACGTTCTCCGTCCAGGACACCACGCACCTGAGCAAGGCCACCCACGCGTCGATCCGCTACCGCAACCTGGTCGGCCAGCGCTACATCGCGCTGGAGGACCAGATCGGGGACTCCTCGACCGAGCTGGACGCCGGTGAGACCATCCCGGTGTCCCAGACGTCCCCTGCACTCGACCTCACGGTGCTCTTCAACGGCTTCAAGCCGCTCTTCTCGGCGCTGTCGCCCGCTGACATCAACCAGCTGTCCTACGAGATCGTGCAGGTCTTCCAGGGCGAGGGCGGCAACCTCGAGAGCCTGCTGACCCACACGGCGTCGGTCACCAACACCCTCGCGAGCCGCGACCAGGTGATCGGCGACCTGATCGACAACCTCAACGAGGTGCTCGACCACGTCGGCGACCGCGACGTCCAGCTGAGCCGCCTGATCACGACCTTCCGCACCTTCGTCGGCGGGCTCAAGGACGACCGCGGCGCGATCCTCGGCTCGCTCGACCAGATCTCCGCGCTCTCGGTGCAGACGGCGGACCTGGTGTCCGGCATCCGCCGCCCCTTCGTCGACGACGTCAAGCAGCTGCGCCGCGTCGCCGGCAACCTCGACGCGGGCAAGGCCGAGCTCGACCGCGCCCTGCAGGTGCTGCCGATCAAGCTCAACAAGGTGGGCCGCACCGCGACGTACGGCTCCTGGTTCAACTTCTACCTCTGCCACTTCCAGGGGCAGGTGCAGCTCCCCGGCAACCAGTCCGTCCCGGTGGACTACAACACCGGCAGCCCAAGGTGTGATCTCGGATGAGCGTCCCGTTCCGCGAGCGCAACCCGGTGGTCATCGGGGCGGTCAGCCTCGCCGTCATCGCGCTGATGATCCTCGGCGCCTTCCGCGCCCAGGACCTGCCGCTGATCGGGGGTGGGGACACCTACTACGCCGCGTTCTCGGAGTCCGGTGGCCTCAAGGCGAACGACGAGGTCCGGATCGCCGGCGTCCGGGTCGGCAAGGTCGAGAGCGTCGCGCTGGAAGGCGACCACGTGAAGGTCACCTTCCGGGTCGACACTCCTTCCGCGTTCGGCGAGGACACCCGGGCCGCCATCAAGGTCAAGACGCTGCTCGGCGCGATGTACCTCTCGCTCGAGCCGGCAGGGGAGGGCCAGCTGGCGGAGGGGTCCGAGATCCCGGTCGACCGCACCAGCTCGCCGTACGACGTCGTCGACGCGTTCTCCGGGCTCGCACAGACCTCGGAGCGGATCGACACCGATCGTCTCGCGAAGTCGCTGACGACCCTGGCGGACCTGACGCGGAGCACGCCGGAGGAGTTCCGCGGCGCCCTGCGCGGGGTCTCGGCGCTCTCGTCGAACATCGCCGCGCGCGACGAGCAGATCAACACCCTGCTGCAGAACCTGAAGCGGGTCTCGGGGGTGCTGCACGAGCGCGACGGCGACATCGTCGGCCTGATGAAGGACTCCGACGTGCTGTTCCGCGCGCTCGTGGCCCGGCGCGAGGCCGTGCACAACCTGCTGGTGTCGACCAGCCGCCTGTCCACGGAGCTGACCACCTTGGTGAAGCAGAGTCGCGCGGACCTCAAGCCCGCGCTCGAGCACCTCGACAACGTCGTGGCCGTCCTCAACAAGAACGAGGACAACCTCGACAACAGCCTGCGGCTGATGGCGCCGTTCTACCGGGTCTTCGCGAGCACCCTCGGCGGTGGCCCGTGGTTCGACACCTACATCCAGAACATGCCGCCGGTGCCCGACGTCCGCAACGGGGGTGGCGTGGGATGAGCGCCGTCAAGCGCGGGATCGTGCCCGCGATCATCGTGGCGTTGCTGGCCGCGGCCGCCTTCGTGATGTTCCGGCCCGACGACACCAAGACCCTGACCGCCCACTTCCCGCGGACCATCTCGATCTACGAGGGCAGCGACGTGCGGGTGCTCGGGGTGCCGGTCGGCAAGGTCGACTCGGTGACGCCCGACGGGACCGACGTGGTGGTCACGATGTCCTACGACGCCGACACCAAGATCCCGGCGGACGCGAAGGCGGCGATCATCGCCCCCTCGATCGTCGGCGACCGGTTCGTGCAGCTGACGCCCGTCTACACCGGCGGCGACGTGATGGCCGACGGCGCCGTCCTGCAGGACGACCGCACCGCCATCCCCCTCGAGCTGGACCAGATCTACAGCAGCATCGACGACCTGACGGTCGCGCTCGGACCGACCGGGGCGAACAAGGACGGCGCGCTCTCGGACCTCCTGGAGTCCACGGCCGCGAACTTCGGGGGACAGGGCGCGAAGTTCCACCAGACCATCGAGGACTTCGGGAAGCTGAGCCAGACCCTCGACGACAACAAGGACGAGCTGTTCGGGTCCGCGCGCGAGCTCGAGGGCTTCATCAACACGCTGGCCACCAACGACAAGACGGTGCGTCGCTTCAACCAGTCGCTCTCGGACGCCTCGTCGATGCTGGCCGACGAGCGCCAGGAGCTCTCGGCGTCGCTGCACAACCTGGCGACCGCGCTGGGCCAGGTGTCGTCGTTCGTCAAGGAGAACCGCGAGGTCCTCGGCCGCAACATCAAGGGTCTCAACCGGGTCTCGCAGGTCCTCGTCGACCGCCGCGACGAGCTCGACCAGATCCTCGACGACGCCCCGCTCGCGCTCAACAACCTGGCCCTGACCTACAACCCCGAGGCCGGCACCCTCGACACCAACGCCAACCTCGGCGAGGTCGTCAACCAGGTGCAGTCCGACCCCTCCAGCTTCCTGTGCGGGTTCGTCAGCCAGGCCGACAGCTCCGGCGCCCTGTGTGACCTGGTGCAGCAGGCACTCGGGCGGCCCGGCACCGGCGGGAGCGGCGCGACCGACACCTCCGGCGGGCAGTACGACCCGACCCTCGCCGGCCTCGTGGGGGTGGACCGATGACGACCGTTCCCCGCCTCGCACGCGCGCTCGTCGCGCTGGTCGCCGGCGCGCTGCTGCTGACCGGGTGCGACTTCGACGTCTACAAGCTCCCGCTGCCCGGCGGCACCAGTGTGGACGACCCGATCACGGTCAAGGCGGAGTTCGCCGACGTCCTCGACCTGGTCCCGAAGTCGACCGTGAAGATCAACGACGTCAGCGTCGGCCAGATCACCGACGTCTCCCTGGACGGTCGCCACGCGGTCGTGACGATGGAGATCCCGAAGGACACCGACCTGCCGGACAACGCGGTCGCCGAGATCCGGCAGACCAGCCTGCTGGGGGAGAAGTTCGTCCAGCTCAGCCCGCCGCCGTCCGGGGCCTCGGACGACCCGCTGGGCGACGGTGACGTCATCCCGCTCGACCGGACCGGGCGCAACCCGGAGGTCGAGGAGGTGCTCGGTGCCCTGAGCCTGCTGCTCAACGGCGGTGGAGTGGCGCAGCTGAAGACGATCGCGACCGAGCTCAACAAGGTGTTCGAGGGCCGCGAGGACGTCGCCCGGTCGGTGCTCGACCAGATCCGCACGTTCGTCGCCCAGCTCGACGAGAACAAGCAGGACATCGTCCACGCGATCGACTCCCTCAACAACCTCGCCGTGTCCGTGCGCCAGCAGGAGGGCTCGATCGACGCGGCCCTGGAGGAGCTGCCCAGCGCGCTGACCTCGCTGGACCAGCAGCGCGCCGACCTGGTCAAGATGCTCAAGTCCCTCGACCGGCTCGGTGCGGTCGGCGTCCGGGTGATCCAGGCGTCGAAGGCCGGCACGATCGAGACGCTGCGTCAGCTGAACCCGGTCCTGACCGAGCTGGGCAACTCCGGCGACGCGTTCGTGAAGTCGTTCAACGTCTTCCTCACCTACCCCTTCGTCGACGAGGTCGTCGGCCGTGACCCGCAGGTCGCGCGCAACCTCCACATGGGCGACTACACCAACCTGTCCATCAGGCTGAACCTCGACCTGACCGGCGGCATCACCGGCGCACCGACCGAGCTGCCGACGCTCCTGCCGAGCGACCTGGACCCGACCGTCCTGGTCGACCAGGTCACCAAGTGCCTGCGCAGCGGCTCGCTCACGAGCAAGGCCTGCACGAAGCTCCTCCAGAGTGCCCAGGGCCTGGCCCAGCTCAAGGAGGCGTGCCTGAAGAAGAAGAACGAGAAGACCGTGGTCTGCCGGGCCCTCAACCAGGTGCCCGGGCTGCCGGCCGCGCCCGGCGGGCTGCCGACCGACCTGACGTCGTCCCTCGGCGGTCTGCTCGGCCTCGGCCGGACCGGCGTCGGACCGACCCGGCAGGCGCACGGGCCGACCATGGGGCAGCTCAGTCGGGTCTTCGACCCTGCGCTGGTGCGGCTCCTCGTCCCGGGGATGGTGACCCGGTGATCACCCGCCGCACTCGCATCCAGCTGCTCGTCTTCGTCGTGATCACGCTGCTCGGCGTGAGCTACGTCGGGGCGCGCTACGCCCGCCTGGACCGGCTCGTCCTGGACGACCACTACACCGTCGTCGCCCACTTCGCCGACTCCGGCGGCATCTTCGCCGGCGGCGAGGTCTCCTACCGCGGCGTGCAGGTCGGCCGGGTCGGCAAGCTCGAGCTCACCGACGGGGGCGTGGACGTGCTCCTGGACATCGACAACGGCTACGACGACATCCCCGCCGACGCCCTGGCGGTGGTCGGCAACCGCTCGGCGGTCGGCGAGCAGTACGTCGAGCTGCAGCCGCAGACCGACAGCGCGCCGTACCTGCAGGACGGCTCCCAGATCGCCCGGGACGACACGCGCACCCCGATCGCGACGCAGAAGCTCCTCGGCGACATCTCCGACACCGTCGAGTCGGTCGACAAGCAGGCGCTCCGCACGACGGTCGGCGAGCTCGGCCAGGCCTTCGGCGGGACCGGCAAGGACCTGCAGCGGATCATCGACACCGGCAACGCCTTCATCAGGGAGGCCAACGCCAACTTCGACACCACGACGGCCCTGATCCGCGACAGCAACACGGTGCTGCGGGGCCAGGTGGACTCCGCGAGCGCGATCCGGAGCTTCGCCCGCGACCTGAGCCTGTTCACCGGCACGCTCGCCGGCTCGGACGCCGACGTGCGGCGGCTCATCGACAACGGCTCCGCGACCGCGAACCAGCTGCGGACCTTCCTCGAGGACAACCGGGTCGACCTGGGGCAGCTGATCAACAACGCGGTGACGACCGGTGACGTGATCGTCAAGCACCTGCCGGGCATCGCGCAGATCCTGGTGATCTACCCCTACGTGGTGGAGGGCGGGTTCACCGTCGTCTCGAAGTCCCCGGACACCGGGCTCTACGACGCGCACTTCGGCCTGATCATCACCGACAACCCGGTCTGCCACCACGGCTACGAGGGCACCGACACCCGGCCGCCGCAGGACGGCTCGAACCGGCCGATGAACGTCAACGCCGGCTGCCGGGAGCCCGCCGTCCAGAGCAACCCGCGGGGACCGCAGAACCTGTCCAGAACAGCTGCCGCCTATCGGGCTCCGGTGGCTTCGTTCGACCCCGAAGTGGGCAAGGTGCGGTGGGGCGCTCGGGTCGACCCCCCGCTGGCCCAGCCGGGCACCTTGGCACCGCGAGCGTTTGGAGAGGACTCATGGAAGTGGCTGTTGCTCCAGCCCCTGACCCCGTGATCGACACGGGCGACCCCGCGAGGGGGCGCTCGGCCCCCTTCCGTCTCGCGCTGCTGGTCGTCCTGGTCGTCCTGCTGCTCGTCTCCGCCGGCGTCCTGGTCTGGCTGCTCGCCGACCGACGGGGCACCGCCGACACGCAGCAGGCCGAGCGGGAGAAGGTGATGTCCCAGACCGAGCAGTTCGTGCTCCGGCTCAACACCTACGGCCCCGATGACCTCGACGACCAGGGCCACCTGAGCGCCTACCAGGACCAGGTCGACGAGGTGATCACCCCGAAGTTCGCCAGCGACTTCGAGTCCTCCGGCCTCCCGATCGCCGAGCAGACCGTCAAGCAGGCCGGCTATGGCCGGAGCGCGGAGGTCTTCGGGGTGGGCGTGCAGTCCATCGACAGCGACTCGGCCGTCGCGATCGTCGCCGGCGGACTGACCAGCAGCTACCCCGACCCGAAGCACCCCGACGACAGCGCCCGTCGCACCTCGGGGCCGGAGGACGTCCTGCGCTGGGAGGTCGACCTGGTCAAGACCGACGGGTCGTGGCTGGTCGACGGCTACTCGCCGGTGACAGGAGGCCAGGGATGATGACGACCGCGCCCAGCTGGTACGACCTCCTCGACGTCGAGCCCGACGCGTCCGCGGACGAGGTCCGGGCGGCGTGGCGCGCCAAGATCGCCGAGCTGGACCCGACCGACCGCCGCTTCGCACGGCTCAACCAGGCCGCCGAGGTCCTCCTCGACCCCGCGCGACGGGCGGCGTACGACGCGGAGCTCGACGCGGAGGCCGCCGCGTCCCGGCAGTCCGAGCCGGACCCGGCCCTCGACCCGACCACCCGTGCCGAGCCGGTGGAGCCCCCGTCCGAGGGGTCCCGTCCCGCCGGCCCCGCTGTTCGGCGCATGGTGCCCGCCTGGCTGCTCATCGGGCTGGCGGTCGCCGTCCTGGTCGTCGCCGGTGCGGCCGCGTGGCTCGACGTCACCCAACCGTCCGACCGGTCCGTCGAGGACGCGACCGCGGCGGCCCAGTCGGCGGCCGAGCGGGCGGTGGTGCCGGTCCTGTCCTACGACGCCCGGCACCTCGACGAGTCCAAGGCGGCCGCCGAGCAGTACCTCACCGGCGACTACCGCACCGAGTACGACAAGATCTTCGACGGCATCATCCGGCAGAACGCTCCGTCGACGGGCACCGTGGTGAAGGCCCAGCTGGTCCGGTCCGGGATCGTCCGGTCCGGGGACGACCGGGTGCAGGTGTTCCTGCTGGTGAACCAGACCCGCACCAACAAGACCGACAAGCAGCCCCAGATCTACAAGAACTGGGTGACGATGACGATGGAGAAGGTCGGCGGCGACTGGCTCGTCTCGGGCATGAGCACCGACTGACCCGCACTCCGCGGGGTGCGCCCGTCCCCAGCCGGCCGGCCGTGTCGCTTGACCGCGGGCGGATCGACGTTCATGATCGTCGGCAGCAGGTTTCACCGGGTTTGTGAGGCATGCCTTCATGCGGTAGGGTGAGAACTTGCGTCTGCCCTCAAATGCTCGTCGGCCTGCCCGGTGGCTGACTATGTGGTGGGTCGACGCCTGACTCGAAGAGCGATTCGTCGAAGGACACCTCTTGGCCGCGCGCACCACCTCTGGCATGTCCACCTCTCAGGGCAACCGCCGCATCTCTTTCGCAAAGATCACCGAGCCCCTCGAGCTCCCGCAGCTCCTCTCCCTCCAGACCGACAGCTTCGACTGGCTGGTCGGCAACGAGAAGTGGCAGGCCGCCGTCGAGCGCCGCCGCAGCGAGGGTGAGGACGTCTCCAGCAAGTCCGGTCTCCAGGAGATCTTCGAGGAGATCTCCCCGATCGAGGACTTCTCGGAGACGATGTCGCTGTCGTTCGAGAACCCGGTCTTCTACGACCCGAAGTACACGGTCGACGAGTGCAAGGAGAAGGACTTCACCTACTCCGCTCCGCTCTACGTCTCCGCGGAGTTCACCAACAACGACACCGGCGAGATCAAGGGCCAGACGGTCTTCATGGGCGACTTCCCGCTCATGACCGACAAGGGCACCTTCATCATCAACGGCACCGAGCGCGTCGTCGTCTCGCAGCTGGTCCGGTCCCCGGGTGTCTACTTCGAGCGGGCCGCCGACAAGACCTCCGACAAGGACATCTACACCGCGAAGCTCATCCCGAGCCGCGGTGCCTGGCTGGAGTTCGAGATCGACAAGCGCGACATGGTCGGCGTGCGGCTGGACCGCAAGCGCAAGCAGAACGTCACCGTGCTGCTCAAGGCCCTCGGCTGGACCAACGAGCAGATCCGCGAGGAGTTCGGCGAGTTCGAGTCGATGATGCTCACCCTGGAGAAGGACCACACCCAGAACCAGGACGAGGCGCTGCTCGACATCTACCGCAAGCTGCGCCCGGGCGAGCCGCCGACGCGCGAGGCCGCGCAGACGCTGCTCAACAACTACTACTTCAACCCCAAGCGCTACGACCTGGCGAAGGTCGGCCGCTACAAGATCAACAAGAAGCTGGGCCTGGTCGAGGCGTTCGACCAGCAGACGCTGACCATCGACGACATCGTCGCGGCGATCAGGTACATCGTCGCGCTGCACGACGGCCGCACCGAGGTCGAGGCGCCGCAGGGCACCCTGGAGATCTCGGCCGACGACATCGACCACTTCGGCAACCGCCGGATGCGCACGGTCGGCGAGCTGATCCAGAACCAGCTCCGCACCGGTCTGGCGCGCATGGAGCGGGTGGTCCGCGAGCGGATGACGACCCAGGACGTCGAGGCGATCACGCCGCAGTCCCTGATCAACATCCGTCCGGTCGTGGCGGCGCTGAAGGAGTTCTTCGGCACCTCCCAGCTCTCCCAGTTCATGGACCAGACCAACCCGATCGCGGGCCTGACGCACAAGCGTCGTCTCTCCGCGCTCGGTCCCGGTGGTCTGTCCCGCGACCGCGCCGGCATGGAGGTCCGCGACGTCCACCCGTCGCACTACGGCCGCATGTGCCCGATCGAGACCCCGGAAGGCCCGAACATCGGCCTGATCGGTTCGCTCGCGTCGTTCGGTCGCATCAACCCCTTCGGGTTCGTCGAGACGCCCTACCGCCGCGTGGAGAAGGGCCGGGTCACCGACCAGGTCGACTACCTCACTGCGGACGACGAGGACCGCTTCGTGATCGCCCAGGCGAACGCGCCGCTGGACGACAAGGGCCGCTTCGTCGAGGAGCGCGTGCTGGTCCGCCAGCGCGACGGAGAGGTCTCCGAGATCCTCGCGGAGGAGGTGGACTACATGGACGTCTCCCCGCGCCAGATGGTGTCGGTCGCGACGGCCCTGATCCCCTTCCTCGAGCACGACGACGCCAACCGTGCGCTCATGGGTGCCAACATGCAGCGCCAGGCCGTGCCGCTCATCAAGAGCGACGCGCCGCTGGTCGGCACCGGCATCGAGTACCGCGCTGCGGTCGACGCCGGTGACGTCGTGGTGGCCACCGCGGCCGGTGTGGTCAAGGACGTCTCGGCCGACGTGGTCGAGACGATGAACGACGACGGCACCTACTCGACGTACAAGCTGGCGAAGTTCCGTCGGTCCAACCAGGGCACCTGCATCAACCAGCGTCCGCTGGTCGCCGAGGGTGACCGGGTCGAGGTCGGCAGCCCGATCGCCGACGGTCCGTGCACCGACGACGCCGAGATGGCGCTCGGCACCAACCTGCTCGTGGCGTTCATGCCGTGGCAGGGGCACAACTACGAGGACGCGATCATCCTCAGCCAGCGCCTGGTGCAGGAGGACGTCCTCACCTCGATCCACATCGAGGAGCACGAGGTCGACGCTCGTGACACCAAGCTCGGCCCCGAGGAGATCACCCGGGACATCCCGAACGTCTCCGAGGAGATGCTGGCCGACCTCGACGAGCGCGGCATCATCCGCATCGGCGCGGAGGTCACCACCGGTGACGTGCTGGTCGGCAAGGTGACGCCGAAGGGCGAGACCGAGCTGACCCCCGAGGAGCGGCTGCTCCGCGCGATCTTCGGTGAGAAGGCGCGCGAGGTCCGCGACACCTCGATGAAGGTGCCGCACGGTGAGTCCGGCACGGTCATCGGCGTGCGGGTGTTCGACCGCGAGGACGGCGACGAGCTGCCTCCGGGCGTGAACCAGCTGGTCCGGGTCTACGTCGCCCAGAAGCGGAAGATCTCGGTGGGCGACAAGCTCGCCGGCCGCCACGGCAACAAGGGCGTCATCGCGAAGATCCTGCCGATCGAGGACATGCCGTTCATGGAGGACGGCACCCCGGTCGACGTGATCCTCAACCCGCTGGGTGTCCCGCGACGGATGAACATCGGCCAGATCCTCGAGCTGCACCTGGGCTGGCTGGCCAAGCAGGGCTGGGACCTCGACCTGCACGGCGACAAGTCGGACGCCGACTGGAAGCAGCGGCTGATCAAGATCCACGCCGACAAGGCGGCGCCGGGCACCAAGGTCGCGACCCCGGTCTTCGACGGTGCCCGCGAGGACGAGATCACCGGTCTGCTCGGGTCGACGATCCCCACCCGCGACGGCGTGCGGATGATCGACAACACCGGCAAGGCGGACCTGTTCGACGGTCGCTCCGGCGAGCCGTTCCCGGAGCCGGTCTCGGTGGGCTACATGTACATCCTGAAGCTGCACCACCTCGTGGACGACAAGATCCACGCGCGCAGCACCGGCCCCTACTCGATGATCACGCAGCAGCCGCTGGGCGGTAAGGCCCAGTTCGGCGGTCAGCGGTTCGGCGAGATGGAGGTCTGGGCGATGGAGGCGTACGGCGCCGCCTACGCCCTGCAGGAGCTGCTCACGATCAAGTCCGACGACGTGCCCGGTCGCGTCAAGGTCTACGAGGCCATCGTGAAGGGCGAGAACATCCCCGACTCCGGTATCCCCGAGTCGTTCAAGGTCCTCGTCAAGGAGATGCAGTCGCTCTGCCTCAACGTGGAGGTGCTGTCCCAGGACGGCTCCACCATCGAGATGCGCGACGCGGAGGAGGACGTCTTCCGCGCCGCCGAGGAGCTCGGCATCGACCTGTCGCGCCGCGAGCCCAGCTCGGTCGAAGAGGTCTGACCACCCCACGAAGTCTTCATCGCTTCGCTCGAAAACTTCGCGGGGACCCCGGTCCTGTGGTCACCGCCCCAGGGCCGGGGAAACCCGGGGTCAGTCAGTCAACAACTTTGAATTCCTAGAACTACCCGAAGGGTTGCAGCCATCGTGCTCGACGTGAACTTCTTCGACCAGCTTCGGATCGGCCTGGCCACCGCGGAGGACATCCGCGCGTGGAGCCACGGCGAGGTCAAGAAGCCGGAGACCATCAACTACCGCACGCTCAAGCCCGAGCGTGACGGCCTCTTCTGCGAGAAGATCTTCGGTCCCACCCGGGACTGGGAGTGCTACTGCGGCAAGTACAAGCGCGTGCGCTTCAAGGGCATCATCTGCGAGCGCTGCGGCGTCGAGGTGACCCGGTCCAAGGTCCGCCGCGAGCGGATGGGCCACATCGAGCTCGCCGCCCCGGTCACCCACATCTGGTACTTCAAGGGTGTCCCGAGCCGCCTGGGCTACCTGCTCGACCTGGCCCCGAAGGACCTGGAGAAGGTCATCTACTTCGCGGCCTACATGATCACCTCGGTCGACGAGGACGCCCGGCACCGTGACCTGTCCTCGCTCGAGGGCAAGGTCCAGCTCGAGCGCGAGCGCCTCGAGAAGCGCCGCGACCAGGCCGTCGAGGACCGCGCCAAGAAGCTCGAGGAGGACCTCGCCGCTCTCGAGGCCGAGGGCGCCAAGGCCGACCAGCGCCGCAAGGTCAAGGACGGCGCGGAGCGGGAGATGAAGCAGCTGCGCGATCGCTCGCAGCGCGAGATCGACCGTCTCGAGGAGGTGTGGAGCACCTTCAAGTCCCTCAAGGTCCAAGACCTCATGGGCGACGAGATGCTCTACCGCGAGATGAAGAACTGGTTCGGCAAGTACTTCGAGGGCCACATGGGCGCCACGGCGATCCAGAAGCGCCTGGAGTCCTTCGACATCGAGGCCGAGGTCGAGTCGCTGCGTGACACGATCGCCAACGGCAAGGGCCAGCGCAAGGTCCGTGCCCTCAAGCGCCTCAAGGTCGTCGACGCCTTCCGCAAGACCGGCAACAAGCCGCAGGGCATGGTGCTGGACGCCGTTCCGGTCATCCCGCCGGACCTGCGCCCGATGGTGCAGCTCGACGGTGGGCGCTTCGCGACCTCCGACCTCAACGACCTGTACCGCCGCGTCATCAACCGCAACAACCGCCTCAAGCGGCTGCTGGACCTCGGCGCTCCCGAGATCATCGTCAACAACGAGAAGCGGATGCTCCAGGAGGCCGTCGACTCGCTGTTCGACAACGGCCGTCGCGGCCGTCCGGTCACCGGGCCGGGCAACCGGCCGCTGAAGTCCCTCTCGGACATGCTCAAGGGCAAGCAGGGCCGGTTCCGCCAGAACCTGCTCGGTAAGCGCGTCGACTACTCCGGTCGTTCGGTCATCGTGTCGGGTCCGCAGCTCAAGCTGCACCAGTGCGGCCTGCCGAAGATGATGGCGCTGGAGCTCTTCAAGCCGTTCGTGATGAAGCGGCTCGTCGACCTCTCGCACGCCCAGAACATCAAGTCCGCCAAGCGGATGGTCGAGCGGGCGACGTCCGGCTCGAGCCGCTACGCGATGGTCTGGGACGTGCTGGAGGAGGTCATCGCCGAGCACCCGGTCCTGCTGAACCGGGCGCCCACGCTGCACCGCCTCGGCATCCAGGCCTTCGAGCCGCAGCTGATCGAGGGCAAGGCCATCCAGATCCACCCGCTGGTCTGCTCGGCGTTCAACGCCGACTTCGACGGTGACCAGATGGCGGTGCACCTGCCGCTGTCCGCCGAGGCGCAGGCCGAGGCCCGGATCCTGATGCTGTCGACCAACAACATCCTCAAGCCGTCCGACGGCCGCCCCGTGACCATGCCGACCCAGGACATGATCATCGGCCTGTTCTTCCTCACCACCGACCGTGAGGACCAGC
>ERZ724512.833-NODE-833-length-14443-cov-7.793578_pt1 | contig 14443 bp, 14 predicted proteins | sample MGYA00376045_ERZ724512 | MGnify/ENA primary metagenome ERZ724512 (study PRJEB28724, sample SAMN07190883) | activated sludge metagenome | isolation source: activated sludge of sewage treatment plant in Hong Hong | place: Hong Kong | collected 2016-03-17 ... | reverse complement strand
CCTCGACGGGCGCCTGTTCGGGCATCTGCTCGACGGATACCTCCGGTGCCGGCGCGGGAGCTTCCGGCGGCGGCTGGACCTCGGCCGGCGTCGGAACAACAGCGGCCGGGGGCCGCGGGTCCCGAACCGGCGGAACCTCGGCGGCGGCCGGTGCGACTGCCGCCGAGAGCTGGGGCCGGTCGGGCAACACATGCGGAGTGACCGCGAGTGCGGTCGACACGACGAGCGCCACCGCACCGCCGGCGAGCATCAGGACCGGGCCCCGGATGGCGCGACGCGGATCCGGCGCGGCGGGACCGCTCCGGAAACCTCCGTAGCCGTACCAGTCGCTGAGATCCGCCGAGGCCAGCGCCGCGCCGTGGGCCAGCGCCAGTTCGGCTTCCGGCGGGTCGTACACGGGCACGCCGAGCCCTTCTTCGAGCCAGGGTGCCAGGCCGCCTCCGTTCGAGCCGACCACGAACAGGGCCTCGGGCAGCCAGTCGTCGCGCGTGAACACCGACTTCATCCAGTCGAGCAGCTGCTGGTCGTCGTCGAGGGACCGCCTGATCTGGCACTCCGTCGCGTCGTCGGCGCTGTCCACCAGGGTCAGCATCGCGGCGTCGGGCTCGACGACGCAGACCGCGGTGCGCTGATACCCGATCACCTTGCCGATGCTGCGCGCCAGCGCCTCGGTGGCCTCGGACATCCCGACCGGCACCACGGTGGGAAGCCCTCTGGCGGACAGTGAATCGAGCACCAGTGAGGCTTCCACGTCGGCGGACTCGCTCCAGGTCACCCCGATCGCGTGCAGTTCGTGACCGTCGGCCTCGGCGATCGACTGGACCGCCTCGGCGACCATTTCGGATGCGGACAACGGCGACTCGGCGCCGGAGAAGACGTCGAACTCGTCATGTTCGAGGGTGACACCGTCCGCGTCGCAACCCTCCACGAGGACGGTCTTGATGTCGGTGGCCGTCACCGACAGGCCCAACACGGTTTGCACTCACGACTCCTGGATCGGCTTTCCTTTTCTCTACCCCATCCAGGCGGTAAATGCGAACCGACGAAGGCGGCCGTCAGTGCTTGCGCGGCATGGCCGCCACGAGCGGGGTGTCCACCCCGACGGGGCCCAGTTCGGCCGCGCCACCCGGGTTGCCCAACGGCGCGTCGCGGCCGGGCAGCGTCTCGGTGAAGAAGGCGGCGTTGTCGGCCAGGTGCTGCTTCTGGTCCTCGGGCAGATCCGATTCGAAGTAGATCGCATCCACCCTGCAGATGAACGCGCAGGCCGCACACTCCACGCACTCGTCGGGGTTGATGTAGAGCGACCGCTCACCCTCGTAGATGCAGTCGACCGGGCAATCCCCCACACACGATTTCTCCGCCACGTCCACACAGGCCGAACCAATCACATATGTCATGGTCAAAACGGTAGGCACAAAGCCGGGTCACGCGGGTCGGCAAAGGTCACCAGGCACGGGGACCTGGGTCCACACTTCGTCCGGCAGGACGTCCACCCCGGCGCCGCGCCCACACGCCGGCGCCGGCCAGCAGCAGGACCAGCAGCACCAGCCACGGCAGCCCGCCGTGCCCGTGCACCCACCCGGCGATCGCGCCCTGGACCAGGCCGGCCGCGGCGATCACCGTATCCCGCGGGTTACCGCCGGAGTGGAACAACCGCAGCTCATAGCTTCCGTAGTACGCGACGTAGAGGCCCACCAGCACTACTAGCGCCCCGCCGACGCGGTTCACCGCGGGCAGCAGCGTGCGCAGCCGGACCGCCAGCGCCGCACACGCGAACGCCGCCGCGACCGCGAGCGTCCCGACGATGAGCGCGAAGCCGGCGGCATACGCCGCGTACACGGCGGTGACGCCGGCGCCCGACCCGGTCCGGGTGGCGGCCGTGGTCACCGCCAGGAACGGCCCGACGGTGCACGACAGCGACGCCACCGCGTACGCCGCGCCGTAGCCGAACATCGACCCGAGCCGGGCGGTCGGGGCGAGCTCGCGCGGCGGCCGGGTCGGGATGCGCAGCTCGTGGCCGGTCAGCAACCACAGTCCGAGGGCCACGAGCACCACCCCGACGACCACGGTGACCACCGGCAGATACCGCTGGATCGCCGACGCGAGCGGGATCGTCAACGCCCCGAACACCGCGAACACCGTCAGGAAGCCCAGCGTCATCGCGACGGTCACGGCCACGGCCCGCGCGACCGCCGCCGGCCGGCCCGGCGTGGTGTCGCCGACGACGAACGTCAGATACGCGGGCAGCAACGCGAAACCGCACGGGTTCAGCGCGGCGACCAGTCCCGCCGCGAACGCCAGGCCGACAAGCTCGTCGAACACCGGCGCGCCTATCGGCCCAGGGCGGCGACTCGTCCGGCCAGGTCGGACTCCGACATCGCGGAGGTCGGATTGTTGACGAAGGTCGACGTGCCGTCGGCCGCGACGAAGAGGTACGCGGGCTGCCACGGGACGTTGAACCGCGCCCACAGACTGCCGTCGGCGTCGTTGAGGTTGGTGAAGCCGAGGTGGTACTTGTCGATGAAGTCGCGCATCGCCGCGGCGTCCGCTCGGGTGGCGATGCCGACGAACGTCACCTGCGGATTGGCCGCGGCGACGTGGCTGACCGAGGGTCCCTCCTGGTTGCAGAACGGGCACCACGGCGTCCAGAACCACAGCACGGCCGGCCGGCCGGCCAGGCTCGCGCCGTTGAACGGTGCGCCGTCGACGGTGGTGCCGGTGAAGTCGAGGCGGTCGTCGGCGCGGGCGGGTGGAACGGTCAGCGGGGCCAGAAGGGTGAGCGCGGCCATGACGGCCACCAGGATGCGTGCGAAGTCGGTCATGTCGGTCGTCCTCTCGGGGTATTGGTTTTCTCCAGTCCCGCATTCCCCCTCTGGGACACGCGTAGCGCGCGGATCCGGTTCAGCAGATCACTTGCCATTGATTTCTTAGAGATGCTTGCCAACAATTTCTTAGAGATAAAGTTGTGATCGGAGTAACGCATGCGTCAAAAGTGGCGAAACATGCCATATGAAAAGCATCCGCAAGTTCTTCGCAATGGCCGCTCTCGCCGGTTCGTTCCTGATCGGGATCATGGCGCTGACCACGGCGACCGCGAGTGCGGACAGCGTGAACTGGGATGCGATCGCACAATGCGAATCGGGCGGGAATTGGTCGATCAACACCGGCAACGGCTTTTACGGCGGGCTGCAATTCAGCCCGGCCACCTGGGCCGCCAACGGCGGTATCGGCAGTCCGGCACACGCCTCGCGTGAAGAGCAGATCCGCGTCGCCGAGCGGGTGCTGGCCAAGCAGGGCCTGGGCGCCTGGCCGTCGTGCGGCAGCAAGGGCGGCTCGTTGTTCGCCGCTCCGAGCACCGGCGGCACCACCAGCCTGAGCACCGCAACCGGCGGCCTGCCGTCGTCCACCGCGGTGAACGGCGACGGCCACGCCTGGTACCCCGGCAAGTACCTGCTGCAGGCGGTCCGCGGCATGCTCAATCAGATGTCGCCGGTGGCCTGACGCCGATACAGTCGGTGTGGTGTCGAGCAGTGCGGCCGATGTCGCGGATGTGAACGGGCAGGCCCCCCCGGAGGTCGCCCTCGCCGACGTCCGGCTGGACACCTGGAAGTTCTTCGCCCGCAACGACGAATTCCGCGACGGCGCATTCGCCACCCTGCGCCGCGAATCCCCCATCACGTTCTTCGACGAGATGCGTTTCGAGGATTTCGAGCCGGGCCCAGGCCACTGGGCGCTGACGCGCTACGACGACATCCATTTCGCCAGCCGTCATCCCGAGATATTCAGTTCGAGCCCCAACATCACCATGGGTGACGGCAACCCGGAACTGTCCGAGTATTTCGGGTCGATGATCGTCATGGACGATCCGCGGCACCAGCGGCTGCGCTCGATCGTCAGCCGGGCCTTCACTCCCAAGGTGATGGCGCGGATCGAGACCTCGGTGCGCGACCGGGCCCACCGGCTGGTCGCCGACATGATCGAACGCAACCCCGCCGGGTCGGCGGATCTGGTCACCGAGCTGGCCGGACCGCTGCCGTTGCAGGTGATCTGCGACATGATGGGCATCCCGGCCGACGACCACGACCGGATCTTCCACTGGACCAACATCATCCTCGGTTTCGGCGACCCCGACATCACCAGCGACTACGACGAGTTCGGCCGCACCGCAATGGATATCGGCGCCTACGCGCACGAGCTGGCCGAGGACCGGCGGGCGCGGCCCAAGGACGACCTGACCACCGCGCTGGTGCAGGCGGAGGTGGACGGCGAGCGCCTGACCTCCGCCGAGGTCGCGTCGTTCTTCATCCTGCTCGTCGTCGCCGGCAACGAAACCACCCGCAACGCCATCAGCCACGGGGCCGTCGCGCTCAGCCGCTTCCCGGAGGAACGTCGCGTGTGGTGGGACGACTTCGACGCCGTGGCGCCCACGGCCGTCGAGGAGATCGTCCGCTGGGCCTCACCGGTGGTCTACATGCGCCGCACCCTGACGCAGGATTTCGAGTTGTCCGGCGTCAAGATGAAACAGGGCGACAAGGTCACCATGTGGTACTGCTCGGCCAACCGCGACGAGGCGCGGTTCGCAGACCCGTGGCGCTTCGACGTCCGTCGAAACCCCAACCCGCACTTGGGATTCGGCGGCGGCGGCGCCCACTTCTGCCTCGGCGCGAACCTGGCGCGCCGCGAGATCAAGGTGGCGTTCGGCGAGTTGCGCGATCAGCTGCCCGACCTCACCGTCAGCGGGAAACCGCGCCGGCTGGTCTCGGCGTTCATCCACGGGATCAAGGAGCTCCCGGTGAGTTGGACGACGGTCAGAGCGTGACGGTCGTCGGGCCAACCGTGGTGCAGATCGGCGCCGGCGGGCTCGTCTGCGCGGCGCAGCCGCGGCCCCGCGCGGTGTAGGCGACGCCGGGCACATACGGCGACAGGTAGACCCTTGCGGCGTTGTAGCCGGGCAACTCGGCGCACCGGCCGGCGGTGCTGCTGCCCGCCGCGGACAGACACACCTGGGTGAAGGTCGGCTTCGCCACCCCGGTGCAGGCCCCCGGCGTGATGCTGGCCGTGACCATCGGGGTGCCGGAGACGTCGACGACGCTGGGCGGTGACAACGTGAAATCGCACATCACCGGTGTGGGCTCGGCCGCGGCCGGCGCGGCGCCTCCGATGACCACCGACCCGGCGAACACCGCCGACAGAATGGCGCGCAGCAACATGCCGACCACCCTAGCGGCGTAGCGTGAGCGCGGTGAGGCAATGGTTGCACTGGCTGGCCATGCATGCCGTGGTCCGCCGATTTGCCGCGATGGGTGTGCGCCGCGGGGACGTCCAGGCCCGGATGATGGCCGATCCCGCGGTTCGCGCGGATCCGGTGGCGTTCTACGACGAACTGCGGGATCTCACCGCGGGCGGCAACCCGTTGATCCGCTGCCGCGTCAGTTACGTCACCATCGATCACGAGGTGGCGAACGAACTGCTGCGTTCCGAGGACTTCCGGGTGATCAAGCTCGGCGCGAACCTGCCCGGGCCGCTGCGCCGGCTCGAGGAACGAACCCGCCCGAAAGCGCTGCATCCGCTGCGGCCGCCGTCGCTGCTGGCGGTCGAACCGCCCGAGCACACCCGCTACCGCAAGACGGTGTCGTCGGTGTTCACCCCGAGAGCCGTTGCGGCACTGCGGGAACAGGTTCACGACACCGCCGAGGCGCTGCTCGACGAGATGGCCGGAGCCGATGACACGGACGTGGTCGACGTGGTGGAGCGGTACTGCTCCCAGTTGCCCGTCACGGTGATCAGCGAGGTGCTCGGCGTTCCCGAGCGCGAACGCGCCCGGGTCCTCGAGTTCGGCGAGGCCGCCGCCCCCAGCCTGGACTTCGGGTTGTCGTGGCCGCAGTACCGCTCGGTGGACCGGGGACTGGAGAGCTTCAACGAGTGGCTGTCCGGTCACCTCGCCGAGTTGCGGCGCAACCCCGGCGACGACCTGATGAGCCAGTTGATTCGCACCGCCGAAGGAACCCCCGAGTCCGGGCCGCTGCTCGACGACCGCGAACTGCGGGGCGTGGCCGGCCTGGTCTTGGCCGCCGGGTTCGAGACCACCGTCAACCTGCTCGGCAACGGCATCCGCATGCTGATGGACGCCCCCGATCAGCTGGCGTTGCTGCGCGAAGATCCGCAGTTGTGGCCGAACGCCGTCGAGGAGATCCTGCGGCTGGACTCCCCCGTGCAGCTCAGCGCCCGGGTGGCGCTGCGGGACGTCGACGTGGCGGGCACCCGCGTGCTGCGCGACGAGATGGTGGCGATCTACCTGGCCGCTGCGAACCGGGATCCCGCCATCTTCCCGGATCCGCACCGGTTCGACGTCACCCGCGCCAATGCCGGTCGGCACCTGGCTTTCTCCGGCGGCCGGCACTTCTGCCTGGGCGCCGCCCTGGCCCGCGCCGAGGGCGAGGTCGGTTTGCGCGCCTTCTTCGACCGCTTCCCGCAGGCCCGCCCGGCCGGCTCCGGCCGGCGCCGCGACACCCGGGTGCTCCGCGGCTGGTCGAACCTGCCGGTGACGCTCGGACCCGAGGTCAGCGCGGCTCGGCAGGTTTGACGGGGGCGTCGCCGGACGGGGTGTCTTTGACCCTGGGGTCGATGGTGTCGGCGTGTTCGAGGCGTGAATCGAGTTCGTCGCGCCCGGCCGCGGCCACGCTGCGGTGGACGTCGGCGCGCTGCTCCAGCCGCGTCGCCTCGGCGTCCTTGGCCTCCGCCTCGGCCCGCGCCACCTGGGCGCGTGCCGCGGTTTCCCGGGCCAGTGTTTCCCGCCGGTCGAGGTCCGCCGCATGCTGTTCGACTTCGTCGCGGATGCGTTGCGCCTCCCCGTGCAACCGGGTGTGCCGGCGGCTGCGCAGGACGAACACCGCGGCCACCACTGCGAGCACGACCGCGACCGCGACGATGATCCAGATGACACTGTCGGCCATTTCCGGCTCCTGTTCTCCCCCGGGGCCACCTGGCTGGGTTCGACTGGGACGGCGGCCCGGCTGGAAGGCGGGTTCCCCGATCGGTTGCCGTCAAACCCGCGGCGGCGGGAAGTACATCTCCTGTCCGACGGTGCACACCAGCGTGCCGTCGCGGTTGAACATCCGGCCGGCCGCCAGCGCCAGGCAGTCCGCGCTGCTCGGTGCGGACTGGTCGTAGAGCAGCCAGTCGCTCAGATCGGCGCGACCGTGGAACCAGACCGAGTGGTCCCGCTGCACCGACGCGCGGAACGCCGGGCGCGCCGCGAACGCCGGTTCGGTCAGCGTCACCGCCGACAGGTAGGCGACCAGGCAGGCCTGCAGCATCGGGTCGGCCGGGACCTCACCGTCGGGGCGCCACCAGATCAGCGAGCGGGCCGGCGGCGTCGTCGCCGCCTCGACGATGCGGCGCTCAAACCAGCGCAGGCTCGCCCACTGGCCCTCGCTCACCTCCGGCGATTCGGCGAAATGCGATGGCACGCAAGGCAATTCCGACGGATTCGGTGCGGCCGGGATCGGTGGCTGGTATTCGATGTCCGGGCGAGCGGATCCGGCGCCGGCCTTGAACGAGGACATCGCCTCCAACAGCACGGTGCCGTCCTGGCGCGCGGTGACGCGGCGCGCCGAAAACGTCCGTCCCTCCTGGAGTTCCACCACCTCGAAGTCGACGGGCCGACTGGCGTCGCCGGGCCGCAGGAAGTAGGTGTGCACGCTGTGCGGCGAGCGGCCCGGCGCGGTGTGGCCGGCCGCCATCAGCGCCTGCGCGCCCAGATGCCCACCGAGGATGTGGTTGTGCGGGGCCGGCAACTGCTGCCCGACGAAGAAGGCCGCGCTGACGCGCTCCAGCCGCATGCTGGCCAGCACCGCGGTCAATGACGAGGTTGGTGAAGACATCACCGGTGCATCCTGCCGGATGCCCGGCGGGCCTCAGCCGAGGTGGGGGCCGAGCCAGTCCTGCAGCCGCCGCCACGCGTCGGCCGCGGCGGCCGCGTTGTAGCGCGGCCCGGTGTCGTTGAAGAAAGCATGGTCGGCGCCGGGTTCGACGACCAGCTCATGGACCATCCCGGCCCGCTCCAGGGCGCGTTGTGCGGCCGCCTTCGTCGCGTTCACCCGGGCGTCGAGCTCGCCGTAGAAAGCCAGCACCGCGGCCTGCCGGGAGCCGGCGAAGTCCGGGTCGTCCGGGGCCGGGCCGTAGAACGGGACCGCCGCGGCGAGGCGCGGCTCCCCCGCCGCCAGCAGTTGCCAGGTCAGGCCACCGCCGAAGCAGAAACCCGTGACGGCGTACTTGCCGCCGGGCAGCCGGCGGGCCAGCTCGTCCAGACCGGACCGCAGGTCGGCGACGAAGCGGTCCGGCGGTGTCCGGCCCAGCGCCGCGGTGGCCTGCGCGGGATCGGTGAAGGTCGCGGTGCCGCCCTCCTCGGAGAGCAGGTCGACCGCCAGGGCGGAGTATCCCGCGCCGGCCAGCCGGGCGGCCACCGAACGGACCCAGTCGTTGAGGCCCTTGTTCTCGTGGATGACCAGGACGCCGCCGCGCGGGTCGGCCGCGCCGGCCCAGGCGCCCTGCAGCTCGCCGCGGGGCCCGGCCCAGGTGACGGGCGCGGTGAGCACCGCGTGATCCATACCCGGGGCGGATGTTCCGGTGCCGGCCGGGCTCGAGGAGGTCGCGGCCGGCGTCCCGGCGTCGTCCTTCGCGCAGGCGGCGATCAAAGATGTTGCGGCGCTGGCGGATACGCCAAGCAGCGCCAGCCGGCGCAGCGCCTCGCGGCGGGACAGCAGCCCGTCGGCGTGATCGGTGGCGATCTCTTCGGCGATGTAGCGCTGCAGCGGAGTCACCCTCTCGAGTATGCCCCGGATGCATACTCGGTGACATGGCCGAGGCGCCGGACCGGGACGCACTGCGCGGGAAGATCGCCGTCGTCGCGGGCGCGACCCGCGGCGCCGGTCGTGGCATCGCGATGTCGCTGGGCGAGGCCGGCGCGACCGTCGTGTGCACGGGGCGAAGCAGCAGCGTCCACGGCAACGCGCGTTCCGACTACGACCGCCCCGAGACCATCGAGGAGACCGCGCAGTTGGTCCACGAGCTGGGCGGGGTCGGGGTGGCCGAGCAGGTGGACCATCTGGTTCACGACGAGGTCGCGCAGCTGGCCCGGCGGCTGAGCGCCGACTACGGCCACATCGACATCCTGGTGAACGACATCTGGGGCGCCGAGCTGCTCAAGGGCCCGCCGAGCGCGTGGAACACCCCGATCTGGGAACACGACCTCGACGCCGGGCTGCGCATTCTGCGTCTTGGAGTCGAGACCCATCTGGTGACGTCGCACTTCCTGCTGCCGCTGCTGATCCGGCGGCCCGGCGGTCTGCTGGTCGAGATCACCGACGGCACCACCGCCTACAACGCCGACAACTACCGCATCTCGGTGTTCTACGACCTGGCGAAGGTCGCGGTCAACCGGCTGGCCTACGCGCAGGGCCATGAGCTGGCGCGAGGGCACGGCACCGCCGTCGCCGTCACCCCGGGGTGGATGCGCTCGGAGATCATGCTGGAGCACTACGGCGTCGGCGAGGACAACTGGCGGGACGCGCTCGCGACGGCGGGACCGGGCTGGGCGGACTCGGAGACACCGCGGTACGTGGGCCGCGGGATCGCCGCCCTGGCCGCCGATCCCGACCGGTCGCGGTGGAACCAGCGCTCGGTCACCGCCGCGGACCTGGCCCGCGCGTACGGCTGCACCGATCTCGACGGTTCACAGCCGGACGGATGGAAGTGACAGGTCAGGACCTGAGTAAACAGATTTCAAAAAGTGTTCACCAAATCGTTGACTCTGGTCACCCGAACCGGTTCTATGGACGCTTGTGAGCTTTGACACGATCATTCGCAATGGTCGCTGGTTCGACGGCACCGGCGCGCCGTCGGCGATCCGCGACATCGGCATCGCCGACGGGCGGGTCGCCGCCGTCGCGGTCGCCGGCCAACTCGAGCCCGGCAGCGCAACCCGCGTCATCGACGCCACCGGCAAGTGGGTGCTGCCCGGGATGATCGACATCCACACCCACTACGACGTCGAGGTGCTCGTCGCGCCGGCGCTGGCCGAATCGCTGCGCCACGGCGTCACCACCGTGCTGGTCGGGTCGTGCTCGCTGTCCACGATCTACCTCGACGGCACCGACGCCGGAGACATCTTCGGGCGGGTCGAGGCCATCCCGCGGGAGCACGTCATCGCCGCGGTCGACGACAACAAGAACTGGTCGGGCCCGGCCGAATACGTCGACGCCCTGGAGGCGCGCCCGCTCGGCCCGAACGTGGCCGCCTTCATCGGCCACTCCGACATGCGTTCGGCCACCATGGGATTGGACCGCGCCACCCGCAAGGACCAGCGCCCCACCAAGTCCGAGCAGGCCGCGATGGAGCGCATGCTGGCCGATGCGCTCGACGCCGGATTCATCGGAATGTCTTCGCAGCAACTGCTTTTCGACAAACTCGACGGCGAGACCTGCCGCTCCCGGACCCTGCCGTCGACCTATGCCAGACCACGCGAACTGCGCCGGCTGAAGTCGCTGCTGCGGCGCAGCGGCCGGATCCTGCAGTCCGGTCCGAACATCGATAACCCGCTGAACCTGATGTCCCAGCTGGCGCAGTCGGTCGGGTTGTTCCGCAAGAACCTCAAGACCAGTCTCTTGTCGGCGGCCGACGTCAAGTCCAACCCGCTGGCGATCAGGATCATGGGCCCCTCGGCGCGGGCGGTCGGACGGCTCGGCGGGGACTTTCGATGGCAGCACCTGCCGGTGCCGTTCGAGGTGTACGCCGACGGCATCGACCTGGTGGTGTTCGAGGAGTTCGGGGCGGGCGCGGAGGCCCTGCACCTGCGCGACGAGGTCGAGCGCGACGAACTGCTGCGCGACGAGGCGTACCGCCGTCGGTTCCGCAAGGACTACGAGACCAAGTTCGGCGTGCGGGTCTGGCACCGCGACTTCTTCGACGCGGAGATCGTGGCCTGTCCCGACGAGTCGGTGATCGGCAAGACCTTCGGCCAGGTCGGCGTCGAACGCGGCGGGTTGCACCCGGTGGACGCCTTCCTCGACCTGGTCGTCGAGCACGGCCGCGCGGTGCGCTGGCGCACCACGATCTCCAACCACCGTCCCGAGGTGCTCCGGCAGATGGCGGTCGAACCCGGCATTCAGATGGGCTTCTCGGACGCCGGCGCGCATCTGCGCAACATGGCGTTCTACAACAGCGGGCTGCGGTTGCTGCGCCACGTGCGCGACGCCGAGCGGGCCGGCCGGCCGTTTATGACCGTCGAGCACGCGGTGCATCGGATGACGGGCGAGCTGGGCGACTGGTACGGCATCGACGCCGGGCATCTGCGCGTCGGCGACCGTGCCGACCTGTTGATCGTGGATCCCGAGAAGCTCGACGAGCGGCTGGACGCCTACGCCGAGGACACCGTCGCCGAGTACGGCGGGATGAGCCGGATGGTCAACCGCAACGACGAGACCGTCAGCGCGGTGTTCGTCGGCGGCCGAGCGGTTTTCGTCGACGGCAAGCCCACCGAGGTGCTCGGCCGGCAACGCACCGGCAGCTTCCTGCGGGCCGGCCGGGTGACCCCAGCACCGGAAGCGAAGGAAGAACTTGCCCATGTCCGTTGAGGCGCAGTCCGTTGAAGCGCAGACGAATACCGGGGTGCGCGACGTCGTACTGGGAATGTGGCAGGCGCTGTCCGACCGGGACTGGGACGCGCTGAAGACCTACCTTTCCGACGACTGCATCTACCTCGACATGCCGGTGGGCCCCGCCGCGGCCGCGCGCGGTCCGGACGACATCGTCAAACGCCTCAAGATCGGGCTGGAACCGCTGTCGTCGTATGAGAACTTCCCCGGGCTGATGGTCGACAACGGCTCCGACGTCATATACGAGCACCACGAGGAATGGCATTGGGCCACCGGCGAATCCGCGGTGCTGAAGTTCGCGACCGTGCACCGGGTGGAGAACGGCAAGATCACCCTCTGGAAGGACTACTGGGACATGGGGGCACTGGCGAACTGCGCTCCCCCGACCTGGATGGAAGATTTCGCAACGGCCGACATGTCCTGGGTGTTCGACGCCACCGGACTGGTCTGAGAGGAAGCCCGCACATGTACGACCTGACCATCACCGGCGGCACCGTCGTCGACGGCACCGGAGCCGACCGCTACCGCGCCGACATCGGGATCAAGGACGGCAAGATCGTCGAGATCCGCCACGTTTCCGGCACCCATCCCGGACTCACCGACGCGGCGACGGCTCAGAACGTCGACGCCACCGGGCGCATCGTGGCACCCGGCTTCGTCGACGTCCACACCCACTACGACGGTCAGGTCAGCTGGGACGCCACCCTCGAGCCGTCCAGCCTGCACGGCGTCACCACCGTCGTCAGCGGCAACTGCGGCGTCGGCTTCGCGCCGGTGCGCCCCGGCACCGAACAGTGGCTCATCGAGTTGATGGAGGGTGTCGAGGATATCCCCGGCACCGCGCTGGCCGAGGGCATCACCTGGCAGTGGGAGAACTTCCCGCAGTACCTCGACGCGATCGAAAAGCGGGAACTGGCGGTCGATTACGGCACCCAGATCGCGCACGGCGCGGTGCGCGGCTACGCGATGGGCGAGCGCGGCGCCAACAACGAGGAGGCCACCGAGGACGACATCAAGGCCATGGCCCGCATCGTCCAGGAGGGCATCGAGGCTGGCGCGCTGGGCTTCTCGACGTCGCGCACCGAGGCGCACCGGGCGGTCGACGGACAGGCCGTCCCCGGCACCTACGCCGCCGAGGCCGAACTGTTCGGACTGGGCCGGGCGATGGCCGCCGGCGGCCAGGCGGTGTTCGAGGTCGCCCCGCAGGGCACCGCCGGGGAGAGCCCGGCCGACGCCTGCATGCGCGAAATGGACTGGATGGCAAAGCTTTCCGACGACATCGACCGGCCGGTGTCGTTCACGCTGATCCAGGCCACCCATGCCCCCGACCTGTGGCGCCAGCAGCTGGAGCGGGCCGAGAAGGCGCAGGAGAACGGCATCGCGCTCTACGCCCAGTTCGCCGCCCGGCCGTTCGGCATGCTGCTGGGCTTCCCGGGCTATCACGCCTTCACCCACCGCCCCACGTTCCGCGCGGTGCTGGCCAAGTCCGGTCGCGCCGGACTGGCCGCCAGGCTGGCCGATCCGGCCGTCAAGGCGGCGATCCTCGCCGAGGCCGATCTGCCGCCCACCCCGGGCGCGCTGCTGGACGGTATCTTCGCGCTGGCCCAGTACAGCGCCGACCGGATCTACGCGATCGGCGACCCGCCGGACTACGAGCCGACTCCCGACATGACGGTGGCCGCGATCGCGGCCAGTCGCGGCGACGACCCGCTGTCGACGATGTACGACCTGATGCTGGAGTCGGACGCCGGGGCCATGCTGATGCTGCCGTTCTTCAACTACGCCGAGGGCGACTGCAGCGCGATCTACCAGATGATGCAGAGCCCGGCGGCGGTGTCGGGGCTGTCCGACGGCGGCGCGCACTGCGGGCTCATCTGCGACGCCTCCTACCCCACGTTCCTGCTGACGCACTGGGCCCGGGACCGCCACCGCGGGCCGAAGTTCTCGCTGGAGTACGTGGTGCGCAAGCAAACGCTGGAAACCGCAATGCTTTTCGGGCTGTCGGACCGGGGCGTCATCCAGGCCGGCAAGAAGGCCGACATCAACGTGATCGACATGGACGCGCTGCGGCTGGGCGTGCCGCAGATGGTGTACGACCTGCCCGCCGGCGGCCGCCGGCTGCTGCAGGGCGCCAGCGGCTACGACGCCACCATCGTCAGCGGGGTGGTGACCCGCCGCAACGGCGCCGACACCGGCGCCCGGCCCGGCCGGCTTGTCCGCGGGGTGCGCTAGGCCAGCCGGTAGATCCGCTGCGCGTTGCGGTGCGCGATGAGGTCGACGACCCGGATCGCGTCGCGTTCACTCCACTGGTCGGCGTCGACGAATCCGGTGACCGCGCGGGTGATCCCGATGCGCCACAGCCGGGCGCCGAGGTAGTGCAGTTCGGCGGGTCCGTAGCCGTCCGACGAGTACAGGATCTTGCGGAACGGCGCGAGTTCGAGCAGCCGGGCGATGAACGCCGGCGAGCGTGCGCCGAGGTGGTTGATGCTCAGCCCGCCGTCCAGGTACACGTTGTTGAACGCCTGGGCCAGGTAGCCGGCCTCCCGCTCGTACGGGTAGGTGTGCAACAGCACGATCGGGGTGTCGCCGGAGCCGCGCAGGAAGTCCAGCAGGTACAGCGGGTTGGTGCGGTGCAGATCGGCGTCGCGGTCGCCGAACCCGACGTGCAGCTGTAGCGGCTTGCCCGCCGTCAGTGCCTCGTGCAGGCCGAACCGCAGCAACGTCCGGTCGGTGAGTCGCCGACCGCCCCGGTCCCGCCAGGCGGCCGCGGCAGCGGCGACGTCGGCGGC
>ERZ724512.829-NODE-829-length-14477-cov-12.320691_pt1 | contig 14477 bp, 15 predicted proteins | sample MGYA00376045_ERZ724512 | MGnify/ENA primary metagenome ERZ724512 (study PRJEB28724, sample SAMN07190883) | activated sludge metagenome | isolation source: activated sludge of sewage treatment plant in Hong Hong | place: Hong Kong | collected 2016-03-17 ... | reverse complement strand
GCTGGTCTTCATGCACCCGATCGGCGGCGGCGCCTACCTGCCGATGATCAACGCGCTGGCCCGCGCCGGCCATCACGTCATCTACTGCAACAGCCGCTTCCGCGGGACCGACTCGGCGCTGCTGATGGAGAAGGTGGTCCAGGACCTCGGCGCGGCGATCAAGGACGCCAAGGACCGCCTCGGCTACGCCAAGGTGGTGCTCGCCGGCTGGAGCGGCGGTGGATCGCTGTCGATGTTCTATCAGCAACAGGCCCAGCACCCGACGGTCACCGCCAGCCCGTCCGGCGACGGCCCCGACCTCACCACACTCGGGCTCATCCCGGCCGACGGCATCATGCTGCTGGCCGCGCACATCAGTCGGCACGGCACGCTGACCGAGTGGCTGGACGCGTCGATCCTCGACGAGTCCGACCCCACCAGGCGGGATCCCGAACTCGACCTCTACAACCCGGACAACCCGAACCAGCCGCCGTACAGCGCGGAGTTCCTGGCCCGCTACCGGCAGGCGCAGATCGACCGCAACCGGCGGATCACGGCCTGGGTCAAGGGAAAGCTGGCCGAACTGCGGGCGGCCGGGCGGCCCGACGACGAGTTCGGCTTCGTGGTGCACGGCACCATGGCCGACCCGCGCTGGCTGGACCCCGCCGTCGATCCCAACGATCGCACCCCGGGCACCTGCTATCTGGGCGATCCTGCAGTGGTGAACATGAGCCCGGTCGGCCTGGCGCGCTTCTGCAGCCTGCGCAGCTGGCTGTCCCAGTGGAGCTATGACGACGCCAACGGCGACGGCGTCGAGTGCGGCCGCGACATCGCGGTGCCCGCGCTGGTGATCGGCAACCTCGCCGACGACGCCTGCACGCCGAGCCACACCCGCCGGCTCTTCGAGGCCATCGGGCATCCCGACAAGGAGATGTACGAGATCGCAGGCGCCAACCACTACTACTCCGGACCGGACCAGCGCGAGACGCTGGCCAAGGCGGTCGGCATCGTGACCGACTGGCTGGTGCGGCACGACTTCGCGAAGGTGGAAGCATGAGGACTGCGCGAGCAGACGCAAAATCGCACCGGGAGGCCCGTTTTCATGCGATTTTGCGTCTGCTCGCGGCTGTGCGGGGGGCGCGGTGACTCCGACCGGCGCTTTGGACGGCATCCGCGTGATCGAGGTCGGCACCCTGATCTCCGGGCCGTTCGCCGGGCGGTTGCTCGGCGACATGGGCGCCGAGGTGATCAAGATCGAGCCGCCCGGCTCCCCCGATCCGGTGCGCACCTGGGGCCAGGCCGAACTCGACGGGCACCACTTCTTCTGGACGGTGCACGCGCGCAACAAGAAGGCCGTCACCCTCAACCTGCGCGAACCGCAGGGCCGCGAGCTGTTCCTGAAACTCGTCGAGCGCTCCGACATCATCGTGGAGAACTTCCGGCCCGGCACCCTGGAGAAGTGGGGCCTGGGCTATGACGTTCTGCGCCAACACAACAGGGGCATCATCCTGGTCCGGGTGTCCGGGTACGGCCAGACCGGGCCGGACGCGCACAAGGCGGGCTACGCGTCGGTGGCCGAGGCCGCGAGCGGGCTGCGGCACATGAACGGCTTCCCCGGCGGGCCGCCGCCGCGGCTGGCGCTGTCCCTCGGCGACAGCCTGGCCGGGATGTTCGCGGCGCAGGGCGCCCTGGCCGCGCTGTACCGGCGGAGCGTCACCGGCGAGGGGCAGGTGGTCGACGCGGCCCTGACCGAGGCGTGCCTGGCCGTGCAGGAGTCCACCATCCCGGACTACGACGTCGGCGGCGTGGTGCGCGGGCCGTCCGGAACCCGGCTGGAAGGCATTGCGCCGTCGAACATCTACCGCACCGCCGACGGCAGTTGGGTGGTGATCGCGGCCAACCAGGACACCGTCTTCCGGCGGTTGTGTTCCGCGATGGGGCAACCCGAGCTCGCCACCGACGACCGGTTCGTCGACCACGTCGCGCGCGGCCGCAACCAGGACGAGCTGGACAAGATCATCGGCGACTGGGCCGCGCAGCGACAGCCCGACGACATCATCGAAACCCTCAGCGCCGCAGGGGTGATCAGCGGACCGATCAACACCGTGGCCGAGGTGGTGCGCGATCCGCAGCTGCGGGCCCGCGGGATGCTGGTCGAGCATTACGACGAGCGGATCGGTCGTAACGTGTTGGGCCCCGGCGTGATCCCGGTCCTCTCGGAGACCCCCGGCGGTGTGCGCAACGCCGGCCCGGCCCGGCCCGGCCAGCACAACGCCGAGGTGTACGGCGATCTGCTGGGGCTGGGCGCCGACGAGATCGCCGACCTCGAGACCCGGGGGGTGCTGTGAGCGCGCTGCCCGAACACGTCACGATCCGCGAGGTCGCGCTGCGCGACGGATTGCAGATCGAGACCCCGATCCCGTTGGCGGCCAAGCTCGAACTGCTGGCGGCCATCGCGGCCACCGGTGTGCGCGAGGTCGAGGCCACCGCGTTCGTCTCGCCGTCGAAGGTGCCCGCGCTTGCCGACGCGCCGGAGTTCTCCGCCCAGCTGGGCGCCTACCCCGACATCGAATTCTCGGCCCTGGTGGCCAGTCCCAACGGCGCCAGGCGTGCGATCGCGGCGGGACTGCACTCGCTGGAGTACGTGGTCTCCGCCGCCGACGGGCACAGCAACGCCAATGTGGGCCGCAGCAGCGCGGAGGCCACCGCGCAGATCGCCGAGATCGTCGCGATCGCCCACGACGCCGGGGTCAGCGTCGAGGTCATCATCGCCACCGCGTGGGACTGCCCGTTCGACGGGCCCACCCCGCCCGAGCGGGTGCTCGCCGTCGTCGACGCCGCGGTCGGTTTCGGCGCCGACCGGCTGGCCATCGCCGACACCATCGGCACCGCAACCCCGGGCCGGGTGACCGCCCTGGTGGCCGCGGTGCGGCCGCTGATCGGTGAGCTGCCACTGGGGGCGCACTTCCACAACACCCGCGGCTCGGGGCTGGCCAGCGCGTACGCCGCCGTCACCGCGGGCGTCACCCGGTTGGACGCCTCGGTCGGCGGGCTGGGTGGCTGCCCGTTCGCCCCCGGCGCCAGCGGCAACATCGCCACCGAGGATCTGGTGTACCTGTTGCGGGACAGCGGCATCGGCGTCGACGTCGACCTGTCCGCCGCGATCAACGCCGCCCGGGTGGCCCAGAACCTGGTCGGCCACGACCTGCCCAGCGCGCTGCTGCGCGCCGGCGACCGGATCGCGGGCTGACCGGCCGTGCCCACCGCAGCCGCGCTGTCCGGCAAGGGCCGCCAGACCCGCCAGTCCATCGAGGATGCGGCCCGGAAACTGTTCGCCGAACGCGGTTTTCACGGCACCACGCTGGCCGATATCACCGCTGCCGCGGGGAAGTCGCCGGGGCTGTTCTATCGGTACTTCGAGGACAAGGAGGATCTGCTGGCCGCGCTGGCGGAGTCGTTCCTGCACGACGTCGTCGAGCCCTCCGGGCTGCGGGTGCACCTGCCCGAGTCGCCGCTGGACAGCGGCTTCTTCGTCTCGGTCGTCACCGCCTACTGGAACATGTTCAAGCAGAACATCGGCATCATGGTCGCCGTCGACCAGCTCGCCGCCACCCAGCCGCGGTTCGCCGCGGTGCAGAACCAGTTCCGCCGCTTCGGCATGGACATCATCACCGCGTCGGTGCACCGCGCCCGGGCGCAGGGCTACGCCGACGGCCTGCCCCCCGAACACACCGCGCTGGCGATCGCGCTGCTGTTCGAACAGTTCACCACGGTGTGCCTGCGCCCGGACACCGCCGGCCTCGGGGTGCGCCTGAGCGACGCCGAGGCCATCGACACCCTGTCCACCATCTGGAAGAAGACACTGTACGGCTACTAGCCGAGCAAGGAGATCAGCGTGGATTTCGCCCTGCCCGAACACCTTCCGGGACTGCTGGCCGAGATGGACGCGTTCATCGAGGCGGAGATCAAACCGCTCGAACGTGAGCACATGCAGTACTTCGACCGCCGCCGCGAGTTCGCCCGCACCGACATCGAGAACGGCGGCATCCCGCGGCGGGAGTGGGAGGACCTGCTCGACGAGATGCGCCGACGCGCCGATGCGGCCGGGTGGTTGCGCTACGGCCTGCCGTCGAAGTTCGGCGGCCGCGACGGCACCAACCTCGACATGGCGGTGATCCGGGAACACCTGGCGCACAAGGGCCTCGGCCTGCACAACGACCTGCAGGACGAGTCGTCGATCGTCGGCAACTTCCCGCAGATCATCATGATGGACCGGTTCGGCACCGACGGGCAGAAGGCCGAGTGGATCGAGGCGATGCTGACCGGCAAGCGGTCGATGGCCTTCGGCCTCACCGAACCCGCGCACGGCAGCGACGCCACCTGGCTGGAGACGACCGCGGTCCGGGACGGGGACGACTGGGTGATCAACGGTTCGAAACGGTGGAACACCGGGGTGCACCGCGCCACCCACGACCTGGTCTTCGCCCGCACCTCCGGGGAGCCCGGGCAGGCCCGTGGCATCACCGCGTTCCTGGTGCCCTGCGACGCCAAGGGTTTCGAGGTGCCGTACTACTGGTGGACGTTCAACATGCCCAGCGACCACGCCGAGGTGGAACTGCGCGATGTGCGGGTGCCCGCCGACGCGGTGCTGGGTCCGGTCGACCACGGCCTGGAGGTGGCTCAGACCTTCCTGCACGAGAACCGGATTCGGCAGGCCGCCAGCAGCCTGGGCGCCGCCCAGTACTGCATCGACCGCGCCGTGGCCTACGCCGGCGAGCGGGTGACGTTCGGCAAGCCGCTGGCGGTCAACCAGGCGGTGCAGTGGCCGCTCGTGGAACTGCAGACCGAGGCCCAGATGGTGCGGCTGTTGGTGTACTACGCCGCCTGGCACCTGGACCGCAACCATCACCTCGAGGTGTCCGACAAGGTCTCGATGGCCAACTACCGCGCCAACCGGCTGGTGTGCGAGGCCGCCGACCGGGCCATGCAGATCCACGGCGGTATCGGATACAGCCGGCACGAGCCGTTCGAGCACATCTACCGTCACCACCGCCGGTACCGCATCACCGAGGGCGCCGAGGAGATCCAGATGCGGCGGGTGGCCCAGCGGATGTTCAAGTTCGGCAGGCCGGCCCGCTGACGTGGCGACCGGGGAACTGGCCGCCGGGCTGACCGAGGTGCTGCGACCGCTGCTGGGCGCCGACACCGGCGTGGACAACCTGCGGGCGCTGACCGGCGGAGCCAGCCGCACCACGTGGGCCTTCGACGCGGTGACCGGGCCGGACCGCCGCGCGCTGATCCTGCGCACCGCGCCGCCCGACGACATCCACGCCGGGATGGAGCTCGAGGCCGCGGTGCAGGCGGCCGCGGCCGCCGCCGGCGCCCCGGTGCCACACGTGCTGGTCGCATCGGATTCGGCTGCCGCACTGGGCAACCCGTTCCTGATCTGCGACGAGATCGCCGGTGAGACCATCGTGCGGCGGATCCAGCGCAAGCTCGACGACGGCGGCCGCCGGGAGCTGTTGGTGCAGTGCGCGCAGGCGCTGGCCGCGATCCACCGCGCCGAGACGACCGCACCCGGCCTGGCCGAGCAGGACCCGCTGGCACAGTGGCGCGAGATGCTCGACGCGATGGCCGACACCACCGCCACCTTCGAGTGGGCGTTTCGCTGGTTGGCCGCCAACCGGCCCGCGCCGTCGCCAACCTGCCTGGTGCACGGCGACTTCCGGATGGGCAACCTGATCGTCGACGGCTCCCGGCTGGCCGCCGTGCTGGACTGGGAACTGGTGCACATCGGCGAGCGGTACCAGGACCTGGCCTGGTTCTGCATCCGGGCCTGGCGGTTCGGGGCGCCGGCGAGCCTGGCCGCGGGCGGACTCGGCAGCATCGACGACTTCGTCGCCGCCTACGAGCAGGCCGGCGGTTCCCCGGTGGATCGCGCGGCCCTGCGCTGGTGGCTGGTGCTCGGCACGCTGGGCTGGGGGGTGATCTGCCGGTTCCAGGCCGAGCGGCACCTGTCCGGCCAGACCCGGTCGGTGGAACTCGCCGCGATCGGGCGGCGCGTCTGCGAAACCGAGTGGGACGTGCTCGACCTGCTGGAGGCGGCCCCGTGAGCGGGCTCAACGGCCGGCCCACCGCCGCCGAACTCGTCGCCGCCGTCGCCGAATTCCTGGAGGGCGACGTCCGGTCGGCCACCACCGGGTCGGTCAACTTCCACGCCCTCGTCGCGGCCAACGTGCTGCGCACCGTGCACCGCGAACTGCTCGACGAGGACGGCGACCGACCCCGGGCCGCCCTGACCCGACTCGGCTACCCCGACGAGGACACCCTGGCCGCCGCTATCCGGGCCGGCGACCTCGACGGCCGCGGTGACGAGGTGCTGGCGTGCCTGCGCGAGGTGGTGCGGCACCGCCTGGCCATCGCCCATCCCGGATACGACCAAGCAGAGACTGGAGCGCCATGAGCCTGACCAGAACCCGGATCGCCGACGTCGCCGACCGACTGTTCGGCGCGATCGAACGCGGCGACCTCGACGCCCTGACCGCCATGTGGTCCGATGACGTCGTGGTGTGGCGCCAGGGCGGCGGCCGGGAGCGGGACAAGACCCGGGCGCGAAGCGTCATCGCCTGGTTCGTCGACGCCACCACCGACCGGCGCTACGAAGTGCTGGACCGCGAGTTCTTCGACACCGGATTCGTCCAGCAGCACATCCTGCACGCCACCAGCCGGGCCGGCGAAAAGGTGGCGCTGCGGGTGGGCATGGTGGTCAAGTTGGGAGACGACGGGCTGATCCGGCGGATCGACGAATACCTCGACCCCGCCGAGTTGGCCCCGCTGCTGTGACGATCCGGATGGAGTGACATGACCGCCCTGCAATCGCTGCTCGCCGACCCCGCCACGGCCGGGGTCTGGAACCTGGTGCCCGCCCGATCCTCGGTCCGGTTCAGGAACAAGACGCTGTGGGGGCTGGTGCCCGTCAACGGCGAGTTCACCGACGTCAGCGGGGACGGTCAGATCACCGCGAAGGGCGCGGTGTTCGGCCGCGTCGACGTGCGCGCCGCCTCGGTGAAGACCGGAATCAAGAAGCGCGACGAGCACCTGTGCTCCCCCGACTTCTTCGACGCCGACGCGCACCCCGAGATCAGCGTCGTCGTCACCGATGTGACACCCACCGGGGAGGGCACCGCGGATCTGCGCACCGAGCTGACCGTGCGCGGAAACACCCGCCCGGTGCCGCTGTCGGCCACCATCGAGCACGCCGGTGACGGCACGGTGCGGATCTCGACGCAGACCACGGTGGATCGGACCGCGTTCGGCGTCAGCGGCAACATGGCCGGCATGATGCCGACGACGACCACGCTGATCGCCGACCTGGTGTTCGCGAAGGGTTGACCCGCGCGCCGGCCCGCAGCCGGAGCGGTTGGCCTACCCGGAATCCGCTATCACCGGCGATACCTGCTATCACCCGCGATAGCGGGTTTCGGCGAAGCGTGTCCCTACCCGGACGGTGCTGGTGTGACGGATGTGGCCACCGTCTGGCTGAACACCCTTGGACGCAGGAGTTTTCGCAGTAGCATCGGCCAGGTGTCCCGCCCCGGCGCCAAGCCCCTCCATGTCCTGGTCTACAGCAGCAACGCCCGCACCCGCGAGCAGGTGCGGCTGGCCCTCGGCAAGCGGGTCCACCCGGAGCTGCCGGACCTGACCTACACCGACGTGGCCACCGGTCCGATGGTGATTCGGCTGATGGACGACGGCGGGTTCGACCTGGTGATCCTGGACGGTGAGGCCGCCCCGGTCGGCGGGATGGGCATTGCCAAGCAGCTCAAGGACGAGATCGAGAACTGCCCGCCGGTGCTGGTCCTGACCGGCCGCGCCGACGATGCCTGGCTGGCCAGCTGGTCGCGGGCCGAGGCCGCCGTGCCCCACCCCATCGATCCGATCCGGCTGGGTGAAGCGGTGGTCGGTTTGCTGCGCGCGCCGGTACAATAAACGCACTCCAAACACCCTGTCGCCGTTGATGGTTCGGGCAGGGCGGTATGCGCTCAGCTGATCTAACCAAAATGCGACGGGTCGGCTGACAAGATCGCTAGGCTGTGTCTCAACTCACATCGACGCCCAAGCGAGGGAGTGGCACAGCGGTATGAGTCTTTACACGCCCATCCTGGTGCTGGGGGCGATCGCGGCCGGTTTCGCGGTGGTCTCGGTGGTGATCGCGCTGGTGATCGGGCCCCGCCGGTTCAACCGGGCCAAACTGGAGGCCTACGAGTGCGGTATCGAGCCGATGGCCGGTGAGCCGGTCGGTCAGCGATTCCCCATCAAGTACTACCTGACCGCGATGTTGTTCATCGTGTTCGACATCGAGATCGTGTTCCTCTACCCGTGGGCGGTGGCGTTCGACAAGCTGGGCACCTTCGCCCTGGTGGAGATGTTGATCTTCATGGCCACCGTGTTCGTCGCGTACGGGTACGTGTGGCGGCGGGGTGGCCTCGAGTGGGACTAGAAGAGGCGCTGCCGGGCGGCATCCTGCTGTCCACGGTGGAGAAGGTGGCGGGGTTCGTCCGCAAGGGATCGTTGTGGCCGGCGACGTTCGGCCTGGCGTGCTGCGCGATCGAGATGATGGCGACGGCCTCGCCGCGGTTCGACATCGCCCGCTTCGGCATGGAGCGGTTCTCGGCCACGCCCCGGCAGGCCGATCTGATGATCGTGGCGGGACGGGTGAGCCAGAAGATGGCGCCGGTGCTGCGCCAGGTGTACGACCAGATGGCCGAACCGAAATGGGTGCTGGCCATGGGCGTATGCGCCTCCAGCGGCGGAATGTTCAACAACTACGCGGTGGTACAGGGCGTCGACCACGTGGTGCCGGTGGACATCTACCTTCCCGGGTGCCCGCCGCGCCCGGAGATGCTGCTGCACGCGATCCTGACGCTGCACGCCAAGATCGCCGAGATGCCGCTCGGCGTGCACCGCGCCGAGGCGGTGGCGGCCGCCGAGCAGGCCGCGCTCGCGGCCCAGCCGACGATCGAGCTCAAGGGCCTGCTGCGGTGAGCGAGCAGGACAGGGAAGTCGTCGGCGTGCGCCGTGGCATGTTCGGCATCAACGGCACCGGCGACACCTCGGGCTACGGCCGGCTGGTGCGCGAGGTCGCGCTGCCGGGCAGCACGCCGCGGCCCTACGGCGGCTACTTCGACGAGCTGGTCGACCGGCTGGCCGAGGTGCTCGGCGAGGACGAGTTCGCAGCGGCGGTCGAACGGATCGTGGTGTTCCGCGACCAGCTGACCCTGGAGATCCGTCGCGAACATCTGGTGGCGGTGGCGCAGGCGCTGCGGGACGACGAGTCGCTGCGCTTCGAACTGAGCTGCGGGGTGTCCGGAGTGCACTATCCCGAGGACACCGGGCGGGAACTGCACGCGTACTACCCGCTGATGTCGATCACCCACAACCGCCGGTTGCAGCTGGAGGTGGCGTGCCCGGACGCCGATCCCCATGTGCCGTCGCTGTTTTCGGTGTATCCGACGTGTGACTGGCACGAACGGGAAACCTACGACTTCTTCGGCATCGTGTTCGACGGGCACCCCGGGCTGACCCGGATCGAGATGCCCGACGACTGGGTGGGCCATCCGCAGCGCAAGGACTATCCGCTGGGCGGCGTGCCGGTCGAGTACCACGGCGCCCAGATCCCGCCGCCCGACGAACGCAGGTCCTACCACTGATGAGCGAACACATCATCGACGAAGGCGACGGCGTGATCGTCCTGGGCGGCCAGGACTGGGACGAGATCGTCGCGGCCGCCCGTCAGGGCGAGGCCGGTGAACGCATCGTCGTCAACATGGGGCCCCAGCACCCGTCGACGCACGGCGTGCTGCGGCTGATCCTGGAGATCGAGGGCGAGACCGTGACCGAGGCCCGGTGCGGCATCGGCTATCTGCACACCGGCATCGAGAAGAACCTCGAGTACCGCACCTGGACCCAGGGCGTGACGTTCGTGACCCGGATGGACTACCTGTCGCCGTTCTTCAACGAGACCGCGTATTGCCTTGGCGTGGAACGGCTTCTGGACATCACCGATGACATCCCGCAGCGCGCCTCGGTGGTCCGGGTGATGCTCATGGAGCTCAACCGCATCTCCTCGCATCTGGTCGCGCTGGCCACCGGCGGCATGGAACTGGGCGCGATGACGCCGATGTTCTTCGGCTTCCGGGAACGCGAGCTGATCCTGACCGTCTTCGAGGCCATCACCGGGCTGCGGATGAACAACGCCTACATCCGCCCGGGCGGACTGGCCGCCGACCTGCCCGACGACGGTGCGGAGCGGGTCGAGGATCTGCTGAAGATCCTGCCCGGCCGGCTCCGCGAGCTCGAGGACCTGCTGACCGAGAGCTACATCTGGAAGGCCCGCACCCAGGGCATCGGTTATCTCGACCTGACCGGGTGCATGGCGCTGGGGATCACCGGCCCGGTGCTGCGCTCCACCGGGCTGCCGCACGACCTGCGCAAGTCCCAACCCTATTGTGGTTACGAGACTTACGATTTCGATGTCATCACCGACACCGGCGCCGACTGCTACGGCCGCTACCTGATCCGGGTCGGCGAGATGCACGAGTCGCTCAAGATCGTCCGCCAGTGCCTCGACCGGCTGGAGCCGGGACCGGTGATGATCACCGACAAGAAGCTGGCCTGGCCCGCCGACCTGAAGCTGGGCCCCGACGGACTGGGCAACTCCCCCGAGCACATCGCGAAGATCATGGGCACCTCGATGGAGGGGCTCATCCACCACTTCAAGCTCGTCACCGAGGGCATCCGGGTACCGGCCGGCCAGGTGTACACCGCGGTGGAGTCGCCCCGCGGCGAGCTCGGCGTGCACATGGTCTCCGACGGCGGCACCCGGCCCTACCGGGTGCACTACCGCGACCCGTCGTTCACGAATCTGCAAGCGGTGGCGGCGATGTGCGAGGGCGGCATGGTCGCCGACGTGATCGCCGCGGTGGCCTCGATCGACCCGGTGATGGGCGGTGTGGATAGATGAGCGTCGATCTGGTGCTGGGGCCGCGGCCCGAGGAGCCCGGACCGCCGATCGGCGGCCGGGACTCGTATCCGGCCGAGGTGGTGAACCGGTTGACCACCGATGCGGCGACGATCATCGCCCGCTATCCGCACCCCCGTTCCGCGCTGCTACCGCTGCTGCACCTGGTGCAGTCCGAGGACGGCTACCTCACCAAGGCCGGAATCGCCTTCTGCGCAAGGCAATTGGATCTCACCGACGCCGAGGTGGCCGCGGTCGCCACCTTCTACTCGATGTACCGGCGCACCGAAACCGGCCAATACCTGGTCGGCGTGTGCACCAACACGCTGTGCGCGATCATGGGCGGCGACGCCATCCTCGAGGCACTGGAGACCGACCTCGGCGTGCACGCCGGACAGACCACCGGCGACGGGCTGATCACCCTGGAGCACATCGAGTGCAACGCGGCCTGCGACTACGCCCCGGTGGTGATGGTCAACTGGGAGTTCTTCGACAACCAAACCCCCACCAGCGCACGCGAACTCGTCGAGTCCATCCGCGCCGGAAAGACTCCCCAACCCACCCGGGGTGCCCCGGTGTGCCCGTTCACCCAGACCGCGCGAACCCTGGCCGGGGTGGGGCCGCAGACCGCCGACACCACCGGACCCGGCGCCGCGACGCTGGCCGGGTTGCGGGTGGCCCGGGAACAGGACGAGTCATGACACCGCTGACCCCGGTCCTGAGCAGGTTCTGGGACGAGCCCGAACCGTGGACGCTGCAGACCTACCAGCGCCACGAGGGCTACCAGGCGTTGCGCGCCGCGCTGGGGCGCAAGCCCGACGACGTGATCGCGACGGTCAAGGAGTCCGGGCTGCGCGGCCGCGGGGGCGCCGGCTTCCCGACCGGGACCAAGTGGTCGTTCATTCCGCAGGACGCCACCGGCGCGGGGGCCAAGCCGAAGTACCTCGTCATCAATGCCGACGAGTCCGAACCCGGCACCTGCAAGGACATTCCGCTGCTGTTCACCACCCCGCACTTCCTGGTCGAGGGCGCGATCATCGCGGCGTATGCGATCCGGGCCCGGCACGCCTTCGTCTACGTCCGCGGCGAGGTGGTGCCGGTGCTGCGCCGGCTGCAGAACGCCGTCGCCGAGGCCTACGAGGCCGGCTACCTGGGCACGAACATCCTCGGGTCGGGCTACGACCTCGACCTGATCGTGCATGCCGGGGCCGGCGCCTACATCTGCGGTGAGGAGACCGCGCTGCTGGACTCGCTCGAGGGCCGGCGCGGCCAGCCCCGGCTGCGCCCGCCGTTCCCCGCGGTGGCCGGCCTGTACGCCTGCCCGACCGTGGTCAACAACGTGGAATCCATCGCCAGCGTGCCGCCGATCCTGCGCAACGGGGTGGACTGGTTCAAGTCGATGGGCTCGGAGAAGTCGCCCGGGTTCACGCTGTACTCGCTGTCCGGGCACGTCACCCGGCCCGGGCAGTACGAGGCGCCGCTGGGCATCACGCTGCGCGAACTGCTGGACTACGCCGGCGGCGTCCGCGCCGGGCACGAGCTGAAGTTCTGGACCCCGGGCGGCTCGTCGACCCCACTGTTGACCGCCGAACACCTCGACGTCCCACTGGATTACGAGGGCATGGCCTCGGTGGGTTCGATGCTGGGCACCAAGGCGCTGCAGATCTTCGACGAGACCACCTGCGTGGTGCGAGCGGTGCGGCGGTGGACACAATTCTACGCCCACGAGTCCTGCGGCAAGTGCACGCCCTGCCGCGAGGGCACGTACTGGCTGACCCAGATCTACGAACGGTTGGAGACCGGCCGCGGCACCGAGGAGGACATCGACAAGCTGCTCGACATCTCCGACACCATCTTCGGAAAGTCCTTCTGCGCGTTGGGCGACGGCGCGGCCTCCCCCATCATGTCCTCCATCAAGTACTTCCGCGACGAGTACGAGGCGCATCTGGGGGTCAGCTGCCCGTTCGATCCGTATGCCTCGATGCTGGCCGCACCGGAAGGAGTGGGAGCGTAGATGACGCAGACCTCTGACGCGTCGGCCCGGGAAGCGCCGCCGGTGGAGATGGTGAACCTCGTCATCGACGACGTCGAGGTGTCGGTTCCCAAGGGCACGTTGGTGATTCGGGCGGCCGAGCTGCTCGGCGTGCAGATCCCCCGGTTCTGCGACCATCCGCTGCTCGACCCGGTCGGCGCGTGCCGGCAGTGCCTGGTCGAGGTGGAGGGCCAGCGCAAGCCGATGGCCAGCTGCACCACCACCGTCACCGACGGCATGGTGGTGCGCACCCAGTACACCTCGGCGGCCGCCGACAAGGCCCAGCACGGCGTGATGGAGCTGCTGCTGATCAACCACCCGCTGGACTGCCCGGTCTGCGACAAGGGCGGGGAATGCCCGCTGCAGAACCAGGCGATGTCCAACGGCCGGGTGGAGACCCGCTTCGAAGACATCAAGCGCACCTTCCCCAAACCGATCAACCTGTCCAGCCAGGTGCTGCTCGACCGCGAACGGTGCGTGCTGTGCGCCCGGTGCACCCGGTTCTCCGAGCAGATCGCCGGCGACCCGTTCATCTCACTGCTGGAACGCGGCGCGCTGCAGCAGGTCGGCATCGCCCCGGGTGAGGCCTTCGACTCCTACTTCAGCGGCAACACCGTGCAGATCTGCCCGGTCGGCGCCCTGACCGGAACCGCCTACCGGTTCCGGGCCCGGCCCTTCGACCTGGTGTCCAGCCCGAGCGTGTGCGAGCACTGCGCGTCCGGCTGCGCCCAGCGCACCGACCACCGCCGCGGCGTGGTGCTGCGCCGGCTGGCCGGCGACGACCCGGAGGTCAACGAGGAATGGAACTGCGACAAGGGCCGCTGGGCGTTCACCTACGCCCGGGTCGGTGACCGGATCACCACTCCCCTGGTGCGTGACGACGGCGGCGGCCTGCGCCCGGCCTCGTGGTCGGAGGCCGTCACGGTGGCCGCCGCCGGCCTCACCGCGGGACGCACCGGCGTCCTGGTCGGCGGGCGGGTCACCGCCGAGGACGCCTACGCCTACTCGAAGTTCACCCGAATAGTGCTGGGCAGCAACGACATCGACTTCCGCTCCCGGCCGAACTCGGCTGAGGAGGCGCAGTTCCTGGCCGCCCGGGTCGCCACCCGCCACGACGTGACCTACACCGACCTGGAGGCCGCGCCGGTGGTGGTGCTGGCCGGATTCGAGCCGGAGGACGAGTCGCCGATCGTGTTCCTGCGGCTGCGCAAGGCGGTTCGCAAGCACGGGCTGCGGGTGGTGTCGATCGCGCCGTTCGCTTCCCGCGGCTCGGCCAAGCTGGCGGCCCGGGTGATATCGACCGCGCCGGGCGCCGAGGCCGCCGCGCTGGACGGGGTGGGTGAGCTCCCGCCCGGGGCGGTGGTCCTGGTCGGTGAGCGGCTGGCCACCAGCCCGGGCGCGCTGTCGGCGGCCTTCGAGAGCTACCTGCGCGCCGACATCGCCGAG
>ERZ724512.827-NODE-827-length-14502-cov-7.120233_pt1 | contig 14502 bp, 15 predicted proteins | sample MGYA00376045_ERZ724512 | MGnify/ENA primary metagenome ERZ724512 (study PRJEB28724, sample SAMN07190883) | activated sludge metagenome | isolation source: activated sludge of sewage treatment plant in Hong Hong | place: Hong Kong | collected 2016-03-17 ... | reverse complement strand
CGCCGCGCTCACCGCCGCCTGCTCGCCCGAGGCGTGGCCGCCGGGGTGAGCGGGGTGACCCGGCCGATAGCCTCCGGGGTGTCATGACTGCGCCCAAGCCCGAGACCCTGCTCCTCACCCTCACCGGCCGGGACCGACCCGGCGTGACCTCCTCGGTGTTCTCGGCGCTCTCCGGCGCGGGCGTCGAGGTGCTCGACATCGAGCAGATCGTGCTGCGCGGCCGGCTGATCCTGGGCGTGCTGGTGACGGCTCCCCGCAACCTGCGCCGCGTGACCGAGGCCGTGCGGGCGACCGCCTCCGAGCTGGGCATGGTCGTGGACCTCGAGACGGGGGTCGGCGACAACAAGGCCCGCCGCTCCGGCCGCTCGCACGTCACCGTGATCGGAGCCCCGCTGCGCGCGACCGCGATGGGTGCGGTCGCCGGCCGGATCGCCGACGCCGGCGCCAACATCGACCGGATCGAGCGGATGGCCCGCTACCCCGTGACCGCGATCGACCTGCACGTCAGCGGGGTCCCAACGGACGCGCTGCGCACCGTCCTGGCTGCCGAGGCCGCCCGCCAGTCCATCGACATCGCCGTCCAGCCCGCCAACCTGCTGCGACGCGGCACCCGCCTGATCGTCATGGACGTCGACTCCACCCTCATCCAGGGCGAGGTGATCGAGATGCTCGCGGCCCACGCCGGATGCGAGGCGGAGGTCGCCGCGGTCACCGAGGCCGCGATGCGTGGCGAGCTGGACTTCGAGGCGTCGCTGCGAGCCCGGGTGGCGCTGCTCGAGGGCGTGCCGGAGACGGTGTTCGACGAGGTGTACGACGAGATCGTGCTCGCCCCCGGTGCGCGCACCATGGTGCGGACGCTGCGGCGCCTCGGCTACCGGTTCGCGATCGTCTCCGGAGGCTTCACCCGGATCACCGACCGGCTCGCCGACGACCTCGGCATCCACTTCTCCCGTGCCAACGAGCTCGAGGTGGTCGACGGCCGGCTCACGGGCCGGATCGTGGGGCCGGTCGTCGACCGTGCCGGCAAGGCGGCCGCGCTGCGCGAGTTCGCCGCCGAGATCGGCGTCCCGGTCGAGGCCGTCATCGCCATCGGTGACGGCGCCAACGACCTCGACATGCTCAACGCGGCCGGTCTCGGCATCGCCTACAACGCCAAGCCGGTGCTCCGGGACGCGGCCGACACGGCCGTCAACGTCCCCTACCTCGACACGATCGTCTACCTCCTCGGCATCTCCCGCGAGGAGATCGAGGCCGCCGACGCCGAGGCCGGCATCGTCACCCCCGCGCCGCCGGTCTGACCCTCCCCCAGCGCCGAGTCGGCGCAACATGCCGACCGCGAAGGGCCGAGTCGGCGCAACATGCTGGCTGTCTCCACAGGAGTCGACAAGACGCGCCGACTCGCGCCCCCCTGGCCCGCAAGACGCGCCGACTCGCGCCCCCCTGGCCCGCAAGACGCGCCGACTCGCGCGGTCAGGCGCGGCCGACGTGCTGGGTCAGCAGCCGCGCGCTCCCCTCGGCGAGGTCGGCCCACTCGCCGTCGTACGCGAAGACGGCGAGCGCGCTGGTCGGGAAGCCACCAGCGACCAGCTGCTCCGGCTCCTCGGGCGCCGCGCCGTCGCCGAGGAGCTGGGCCAGGTAGGCCATGGTCGGGTTGTGGCCGATGACCACCAGGCGTCGTACGGCGGGGTCGACCTGCCCGAGGAGGTCGATCGCGGTGTCCGGCTCGGCGGAGTAGAGCCCGCGGTCGAGCTCGGCCTCCAACGCCCAGCCGCCCCCGTCGGCCAGCGCGTCCCAGGTCTCCCTGGTCCGCAGCGCGGCAGACACCAGCGCGTGGTCGGGCGCGAATCCCTGGTCCGCCAGCCACCCGCCGGCCTCCCGCGCGTCGGCGTGGCCGCGGTCGGCCAGCGCCCGGTCGAAGTCGGTCGGGCCCATCTGTTCGGCCTTCCCGTGGCGCATCACCACGAGCAGGCGAGCGGGGTGCTCAGCCAGGTCCACGGGACCACTGTGACACAGCGGTCGACGCCGTTGCGGCGGTCAGGCGCCCATGGCGTGGAAGCCGCCGTCGACGTGCACGATCTCGCCACTGGTCGCCGGGAAGAAGTCCGACAGCAGCGCGCACACCGCCTTCGCGGTCGGCGTCTGGTCGGTGTTGTCCCAGCCGAGCGGCGCCCGAGAGCTCCAGAGCTCCTCGAGGTCCTCGAAGCCCGGGATCGCCTTCGCGGCCAGCGTCTTGAGGGGACCGGCGGAGACGAGGTTCACGCGGATGCCCTCGGGCCCCAGGTCCCGCGCCAGGTAGCGCGCGCACGACTCCAGGCCCGCCTTCGCGACACCCATCCAGTCGTACGCCGGCCAGGCGACCGACGCGTCGAAGGTCAGCCCGACCACCGAGCCACCCTCCGACATCAGCGGGCGGCACGCCTGGGTCAGCGACATCAGGGAGTACGCCGACACCTGCACCGCCTGCGCGACGTCGGACCACGGGCCGGTGAGGAACTTCCCGCCCAGCAGTGTCTCCGGGTTGCCGAAGGCGATCGAGTGCACGACGCCGTCCAGGCCGTCGACGTGCTCGCGGACCGCCTGCTCGAGCCCGGCCAGGTGGGACTCGTCGGTGACGTCGAGCTCCAGCACCGGCGGCTCGACCGGCAGCCGCTTGGCGATCCGCCGGGTGATGCCCAGGGCGCGCCCGAAGTTCGAGATCAGGACGGTCGCCCCCTGCTCCTGCGCCACCTTCGCGGTCGCGAAGCCGATGGAGCTGTCCATCGTCACCCCGGCGACCAGGATCCGCTTGCCCTCGAGGATTCCTGCCATGGTTCAGTGCCCCATTCCGAGTCCACCGTCGACCGGGATGACCGCCCCGGTGACGTACGCCGCGCCGGGGCCGGTCAGCCACAGCACCGTCTGCGCGATCTCCGCCGGCGAGCCGTAGCGACCCAGCGGGACCTGCGCCAAGATCTGGTCCTTCTGCTCGTCGGTGAGCACCGCCGTCATGTCGGTCTCGATGAACCCCGGCGCGACGACGTTCGCGGTGATCGAGCGCGATCCGAGCTCGCGGGCGATCGAGCGCGCCATGCCGACCAGCCCGGCTTTGGAGGCGGCGTAGTTGACCTGGCCGGCGGAGCCGAGCAGGCCGACGACCGAGGAGATGAAGACGATGCGGCCGCGGCGCATCCGCAGCATGCCCTTGGCGGCTCGCTTCGCCAGCCGGAACGAGCCGGTCAGGTTGGTGTCGAGCACCGCGGCCCAGTCGTCCTCCGACATCCGCAGCATCAGGGTGTCCGCGGTGACGCCGGCGTTGGCGACCAACACCTCGACCGGGCCGTGGGCCTCCTCGATCGTCGCGAACGCCGCCTCGACCTGGCCCGGGTCGGTGATGTCGCACCGCACGTCCAGGGTGCCCATGGGTGCGCCGCCGCTGCGCGTGGTGACGGCGACCCGGTCCCCGTCGGCAACGAAGGCCTCGGCGATCGCGCGACCGATCCCGCGGTTGCCGCCCGTCACCAGGACCGACCTGGGCTCGTGTGGTTCGCTCACGGCACCCGACGCTAGCGACTACCCCTGAGTACGCGAAAACAACTTCGGTGCTGAGTCGTGATCGGCGCAAGCGCCGATTACGGCACCTAGGGCGTGTCCCGTGATCCGGACTGGATGCCAGCGTCGTCCAGGTCGTGCGATGGCAAGGCGCCGGCGCGCAGGCAGACTGGGCGTCTTCCTATGCGTCGGCAACGCCGCCAGCGTGCGTGCCTGGGCGGCGCCTGGCGCCGCTGGGGATTGCGGGACACGCCCTAGTGTGCTGTCAGCCTGTTCCGATGGTTATTTGTTGATCGCGGTGCAGTAGCCGGCGAGTCGATCGAGGATCTCCTCGGCGCTCTTGTGCCACACGAACGGACGTGGGTTCTCGTTCCAGGTTTCGACCCAGGCGGTGATGTCGTCGGCGAGTGCCTTGACGCTGCGGTGGGCCGAGCGTTGGAGCTTCTTGGTGGTCAGGGCTGAGAACCAGCGCTCGACGAGGTTCATCCAGGATCCGTAGGTCGGGGTGAAGTGGAAGTGGAAGCGTGGGTGTCGTAGCAGCCATTCGTGGACCGCTGGGGTCTTGTGGGTGGAGAGGTTGTCGAGGATGACGTGTACGTCGAGGTCGGTGGGGACCTCGTGGTCGACCTTGCCCAGGAACGCGATGAAGTCCGCGGCCTTGTGGGACTTGCGCAGGTCGGTGATCACCGTGCCGGTCGCGATGTTCAGTGCGGCGAACAGGTCCAAGGTGCCGTTGCGGACGTAGTCGTGGGTCGCCTTCTGCGGCGTGGTGGGGAGCATCGGCAGGATCGGCGCGGATCGGTCCAGGGCCTGGATCTGGGGCTTCTCATCGACGGCGTAGACAGCGGCTGCCACCGGTGGGGACATGTAGAGCCCGACCAGATCACGGATCTTCTCGATCAGGTCTGGGTCCGGGGAGACCTTGAACTCGTCTTGGCGCCACGGCTTGAGCCCGAACGCTCGCCAGATCTCGCTCACCGTCTGCCGGCTGATGCCATGCCGCTCGGCCATCGCACGCGTGGACCAGTGGGTGGCGTCCTTCGGCGTGGTCTCGAGCGTCTCGACCACGACCGCCTCGATGGTCTCGTCGCCGATCGTCCGCGCCGCGCCGGGACGCGGGGCATCGCCCAGGCCCTCGAGCCGCTCCGCAGCGAACCGATGACGCCACTTGCCGACCGTGGCCTTGTTCACGCCCAGCGCCGAAGCGATCGCGGTGTTCGTGCCACCCTCTGCACACGCCAGCACGATCCGTGACCGCAGTGCCAACGCCTGCGACGAGGAAGGGCGCCGAGCCCAACGCTGCAGCGTCGAGCGCTCATCGGCAGTCAACTCGATCTGAACGGTCGGACGACCCGGACCTGACATCTGCGGCTCCTTCGGTAGAGGTTCTACCTCCTCGAACCGAAGCGACACGAGCCGAAATTCCCAGAATCACCAATAATCTCGCGGATCAACCTGACAGGACACTAGTCGTCCTCGAGCCGGAAACCCACCTTCATGCCGACCTGGAAGTGCTCGACGGTGCCGTCCTTGATCTGGCCGCGGACCTGGGTGACCTCGAACCAGTCGAGGTGACGCAGCGTGCGAGAGGCCCGCTCGATGCCGTTGCGGACGGCCGCGTCGACGCCCTCGGTCGAGGTGCCGACGATCTCGGTGACGCGGTAGGTGCGGTTGGTCATGACGCCGAGGCTACCGATCGACCGCCCGGCGCCGGCATGCGCGTGCCGACGTACGATGGAGCGATGGCCCGGGACGTTCGCCGCAGCCCCCGACAGCGGGACGACGAGGCAGTCCGCATCACGACGGCCCCGTCGAGCCGCAAGGACGACATCGCCGCACGCCAGAAGCGCTACCTGATCTCGATGTCACTTCGGTCGGCGTGCTTCATCGGGGCGATCGTGGCCGCGCTGGCCGGCATCGGCTGGCTGTGGCCGATCCTGATCGCCGGCGCGCTGGTGCTGCCGTACGTCGCGGTGGTGATGGCCAACGCCAGCGCATCGAGATCCGACGGCTTCGCGCTTCGCTACCCACAGTCCGGCCGCCCCGAGCTGCCCCCGGCCGCGGACTCCGCGCGCGGACCGGGTGATCCGCCCTTGGACTGACCCAGGGCGCATGGCACAATCGCCGCGCGAGCCGGGTCTCCCCCGTCTCGGTTCGCAGCGGTGCCGGACGGCTTCCCCCGTGGCTGTCCGGCACCGCTCGTCTTCTCAGGAGGCCGTCTTGCCCGAAGGGTCCGCGAGCGAGGTCGACGTCTGCTCGGCGAAGGGCTGCCGGGCCCCCGCGGCGTGGGAGCTGCAGTGGAACAACCCCCGTCTCCACACCGTCGACCGGCGCAAGACCTGGCTGGCCTGCGAGGAGCACCGGGAGTCGCTCTCGGACTTCCTGGCCGCCCGGCGGTTCCTCCGCGACGTCGTCCCGCACCGCTGACCAGGTTTCGACAAGGCTCCGTCGCGGTCGCTGCTCAACCACCATCGATCACGTCCGCTCCGCGGCCGTGATCAGCCCCCGATGGCCGACATCGGCCGGTCGGGCTGCAGGAACGTCGGGTCGTCGATGCCGTGCCCGGCGCGCTTGCCCCGCATCGCGACGACCCACCGGTCGGCGATCTCCTCGTCCGAGGCGCCGCCGCGCAGAGCGGCGCGCAGGTCGGACTCCTCGCGGGCGAAGAGGCAGTTGCGCACCTGACCGTCGGCGGTGAGCCGGACCCGGTCGCAGTCGCCGCAGAAGGGCCGGGTGACGCTGGCGATCACCCCGACCGTCGCGGGACCGCCGTCCACCAGGAACAGCTCGGCCGGAGCGCTCCCCCGGGGCTCGGCCGCCGGGGTGAGCATGAACTCGGCCTCCAGGCGCGCCAGGATCTCGTCCGCGGTCACCATGGCCTCGCGGCTCCACCCGTGCTGGGCGTCCAGCGGCATCTGCTCGATGAACCGGAGCTGGTAGCCCTCGGAGATCGCCCAGCCGAGCAGCTCGGGCGCCTGGTCGTCGTTGATCCCGCGCATCAGCACCGCGTTGACCTTGACCGGCCCGAGGCCGGCCTCCTGCGCGGCGGCGAGCCCGCCGAGCACGTCGGCCAGCCGGTCGCGGCGGGTGATCTCGCGGAACGTCTCGCGGCGCACGCTGTCGAGGCTGACGTTGACCCGGTCCAGGCCCGCCGCCGCGAGCGCGTGGGCGGTCCGGGCCAGGCCCAGGGCGTTGGTGGTGATCGACAACTCGACCGTCGGGTCGACGGCCTTGCAGCGCCGGACGATGTCGACCAGACCACGGCGCACCAACGGCTCGCCGCCGGTGAACCGCACCTCTCGTACGCCGACCTGCTCGATGCCGATGCCGACCAGTCGGACGACCTCGTCGTCGGTGAGCACGGTCTCGTCGGGCAGCCAGTCCAGGCCTTCGGCGGGCATGCAGTAGGAGCACCGCAGGTTGCAGCGGTCGGTCAGCGACACGCGCAGGTCGGTGGCGACCCGGCCGTAGCGGTCCTCGAGCTTCCTCTGGTGCACCCCTGCAGTGTAGGTCGCTGGCCCCCGGCGGCTAGCCTCGAGCGGTGCGGTCGTTGCGGTTCCTGCTGAGTCGGCGGTGGCTGCTGTTCGCGCTGGTCGTGATGGTCCTCGCCTACGCCACGTGGTGGCTGGGCGAGTGGCAGTTCCACCGACTCTCCGACCGCAAGCAGTCCAACGCGGTCGTCCGCGCCAACGAGGACCGCTCCCCCACGCCCGTCGCGGACGTGCTCGCACCCGGTGCGCCGGTCGCCGAAGACGACGAGTGGCGCATCGTGACGGCGACGGGGACCTACGACACCGACAACACCGTGGTCGTGCGCTACCGCACCCGTGACGGCCAGTCCGGCGTGGACGCCGTCGTACCCCTCGTGACCGCCGACGGCACCGCGCTCCTGGTCGACCGGGGCTGGCTGGCCGCCGACGACGAGCGCATCGGCCCGGCCGACCTGCCCGAGCCGCCGACCGGCGAGGTGACCGTCGAGGGCTGGGTCCGTGCCGACGCGACGGGCGACAGCACCGCCGTGGACGACCTCTCGACCCGCGCGATCTCGAGTTCGGCCATCGGCGCCGCCATCGACCGCAGCGTGTACGGCGGGTTCGTGGAGCTGAGGTCGGAGGACGGCGAGCCGGCCGCCGGCCTGGAGCCGGTCGAGCTTCCGGAGCTGGACAACGGCCCGCACTTCTTCTACGGCCTGCAGTGGTGGTTCTTCGGGGTGCTCGCGATCGTCGGGTTCGTCTACCTCGCCTTCGACGAGTGGCGCGGCCGCGGCACCGACACGACCTCGACCCGCGAGGAGGCGCCGACCGAGCGGAAGCGGAAGCGGGCCTCGAAGAACGCCAAGAAGCAGGCCGTCCGCGCCGCCTACCAGCGCGCCTGGGACGCGGAGCGGCGCGAGCGCGAGCGCCACCAGCAGGCGACGGCCGCCGATCCGCCGAGCGACCGGCAGGACGAGCGCAGCGCTCCGTAGCGTCGGCCGTGTCCGGGTCGTGTGCCTCAGCACGCGCTATGGCGCGGTCTGAGGCACACGACCCAGCGCAACGGGTCAGACCGGCGTGGGCTCGTCGGCCCGCCCGGTGTCCTGGAACTGGGTGCGGTACAGGTCGGCGTACAGGCCTCCCTCGGCGAGCAGCTCGAGGTGCGTGCCGCGCTGGACGACCCGGCCGGCGTCGACCACGAGGATCTGGTCGGCGTTGCGGATCGTCGAGAGGCGGTGGGCGATGACCAGCGAGGTGCGTCCGGTCAGCGCGGTGTCCAGGGCGCGCTGGACGGCGGCCTCGGACTCGCTGTCCAGGTGCGCAGTGGCCTCGTCGAGCACGACGATCGCGGGCGCCTTGAGCAGCAGCCGGGCGATCGCCAGCCGCTGCCGCTCGCCGCCGGAGAGCCGGTAGCCGCGGTCACCGACGACGGTGTCGAGCCCGTCGGGCAGGGTGCGCACCAGGGCGGCGATCTGGGCGTCCTCCAGCGCCTGCCAGACCTCCTCGTCGGAGGCGCCGGGGCGGGCGTAGAGGAGGTTGCCGCGGATCGTGTCGTGGAACATGTGCGCGTCCTGGGTGACGTAGCCGACGACGTCCTCCAGCGACTGCAGCGTCACGTCGCGGACGTCGCGGCCGCCGACGCGCACGACGCCGGCGCCCACGTCGTACAGACGCGCGACCAGATGGGTGATCGTCGTCTTGCCCGCCCCGGAGGGGCCGACCAGGGCGACCATCTGGCCGGGCTCGGCCGTGAACGTGATGTCGGCGAGCACCTGGCCGCTGTCGCGGCTCTCGGTGCGGGCGATCGACTCCAGCGAGGCCAGCGAGATCTCGTCGGCTCGCGGGTACCCGAAGGCCACGTGGTCGAACTCCAGGCGCGCCGCGGACGACGGCAGCGCCACGGCGTCGGGCCGCTCCTCGATCAGGGACGGCAGGTCCAGGACCTCGAAGACCCGCTCGAAGCTGACCAGCGCGGTCATCACGTCGATGCGGACGTTGGAGAGGCCCTGGAGGGGTCCGAGCAGGCGGACCAGCAGGGTCGCGAGCGCCAGCACCGTGCCGACGGTGAGCGCCCCGCTGATCGCGAGGTGGCCGCCGACGCCGTACACGACCGCGGTTGCGAGCGCCGGGACCGCGAGCATCGTGGCCAGGAAGACCCGCTGCACCAGCGAGATCCGGACGCCGAGGTCGCGGACGACCGCGGCCTTGGCCGCGAAGACGCGGTCCTCCTCGTCGCGGCGGCCGAAGAGCTTGAGCAGCATCGCGCCGCCCACGTTGAACCGCTCGGTCATCGTGTTGCCCATGTCGGCGTTGCCGTTCATCTGGTCCCGGGTCAGCCCGGCCAGCCGGTTGCCCACCCAGCGCGAGCACAGGTAGAGGGCCGGGAAGAGGACCAGGCAGAGCAGGGTGATCTCCCAGCTCAGGGCGAGCATGGCGACGCCGACGACGACGACCGAGATGGCGTTCGACACCGTTCCCGACAAGGTGGTGGTGAAGGCGCGCTGGGCACCGATCACGTCGTTGTTGAGGCGGGAGACCAGCGCCCCGGTCTGGGTGCGCGTGAAGAACGCGAGCGACTGGCGCTGCACGTGCCCGAAGACCTCGGTGCGCAGGTCGTAGATCAGTCCCTCCCCGATCCGGGAGGAGAGGTAGCCGGTGAGCACCGAGAGCAGGGCGTCGAAGATCGCGACCGCAGCCATCGCGAGCGCCAGGACGGTGACCAGCTGCGCGTCGCCGGCGAGGATCCCGTCGTCGACGATGCGCTGCACCAGCAGCGGGGAGACCACGACCAGGCCCGCGTCGACGACGGTGAAGACCAGGAACAGCGCGATCGGCGACCGGTGCGGGCTCGCGTAGCCGGCGACCCGGCGCAGCGTGCCGCTGGCGAGCCGCTGCTGCGCCGCGCTGCGGTCGGTGCGCAGCGACCGGAACGCGGGTCCGATGCCCATCCCCGGGTACGCCACGTGTCCTCCTCGTCCGGCCCGGAGGCCCCGGTCAGCCCCGCATCAGGGCCGCCAGCTCCCGGAACCGCCGGCTCTGCGCCTCGCGCTCGAGGCGCCGCTGCTCGTCCAGGCTCCGGTCGGCTGCTCCCTGCAGCAGCGCCTTCGTCTCGCGTACGGCGCCGACCATCGGTGCCGTGAGGGCGCCGGCGAGGTCCGCGACCGTCGCGTCCAGCTCGGCGGCAGGTACGGCGGCCAACGCGATGCCGATGTCGACGGCCTCGGCGGCGCCGACCATGCGCGCGGTCGCGCAGATCTCCAACGCCCTGGCGTACCCAACGCACTCCACCAGCGGCTTTGTTCCCGTCAGGTCCGGGACCAGCCCCAGCGCGGACTCCTTCATACAGAACCGGGCGTCCTCCGCGGCCACCCGCAGGTCGCAGGAGAGCGCCAGCTGGAAGCCGGCGCCGATCGCGTAGCCCTGCACCGCCGCGATCGAGACGAACCGCGGGTCGCGCAGGAAGGTGAACCCCCGCTGGTAGGCGTCGATGGTCGCCGACAGCTCCTCGTCGGAGAGCGAGAGCAGCCCGGCCACGGACTCCTCCCCGGAGGTGTTGGCCGGATCGAGCATCGCCCGGTCCAGTCCCGCCGAGAACGAGTGGCCCGAGCCCTTGACCACGACGACCCGGACGTCGTCGGGGATCTCGCCGCCCAGGGCGGCCAGCGCCCGCCACATGGTCGGGGTCTGGGCGTTGCGCACGTCGGGCCGGTGCAGCGTGATCGTGGCGACCGGCCCCTCCACGGCGTACTTCAGTCCGGCCTGCTCCAGGGTCTCATCGTCCATGTCAGCCACCCTAGTGACGGGCTCCGGAGGCGGTCAGCCGAGGGCCGGAAGTCGCTCACCGAGCGACCCGAGGCCGTCGGGGACCGGGTGCCTCCCGGTGCCGACCAGCGCAGCCTCCTCGGCACTCCAGGTCGCCGGCAACGGGCGGCCCGCGAGCTCCTCGACCGTGGCCCGGACCAGCGCGAGCGCGCTCGCGGGGACGGCGACCTCGCCGAGCAGGTCGAGCTGGTGGACGGCGTCCTCGACCGCCCAGATTGCGAGGAAGTCGCCGGCCGCGAAGACGTGGCCCTGCCACAGGTACGACGCGTCGCCCAGGCGGGCACACCCACGCTGGATCGCCTCCGCCACGATGTGCAGCTCCTCGCGCGCCGAGGCGGGCCGCGCGTAGGCCGCGGTCCGCCGCCGCTGCGCCATCAGCGATGGGACGGGGTCGCCGCCGGCGTACTCCGCTGCGAAGGCGGGCCAGTACGACGCGGCGTCGACGGTCGGCACCCGGTCGACCTCGGAGACCATCCCCCCGAGCATCTCCTGCCAGCCGTTGGTCACGTGGACGACGACGTCCAGCCGGGTCCACCCGTGGCACCGCGACGCGCCGAGCAGCTCCCACTCGTCGAAGCCGTCCACCGCTCGCACGAAGGACGTGACCGACTCGGCGAACGCCACCCGGCCGGTCTCGAGGTCCACGTTCAGTCCCATGCGACCGACCCTAGAACGAGGCGGGGACGGGGTGGGGACAGGCGCTCACGCGAGGGAGACGAGGTCGGCGTACTCGGCGTTCCAGAGGTCCTCGACCCCGTCGGGGAGGATCAGCACCCGGTCGGGCTCGAGCGCCAGCACCGCACCCTCGTCGTGGGTGACCAGCACGATCGCGCCCTCGTAGCTGCGGATGGCGGCCAGCACCTCCTCGCGGGAGGCGGGGTCGAGGTTGTTGGTCGGCTCGTCGAGGAGCAGCACGTTCGCGCTCGAGACGACCAACGCGGCCAGCGCGAGCCGGGTCTTCTCCCCGCCGGAGAGCACCTTCGCGGGCTTGTGGGCGTCGTCGCCGGAGAAGAGGAACGACCCCAGCACCGAGCGCGCCTCGGTGTCGGTGAGCTGCGGCGCCGAGCTCCGCAGGTTCTCCAGGACCGTGCGCTCGACGTCCAGCGTCTCGTGCTCCTGGGCGTAGTAGCCGAGCTTGAGCCCGTGGCCCGGCTCGACCTCGCCGGTGTCCGCCCGGTCGATGCCGGCCAGGATCCGCAGCAGCGTCGTCTTGCCGGCGCCGTTGAGGCCCAAGATGACCACGCGCGAGCCCTTGTCGATGGCCAGGTCGACGTCGGTGAACACCTCCAGCGACCCGTAGGACTTCGACAGCTCGCTGGCGGTGAGCGGCGTCCGGCCGCACGGCGCCGGCTTGGGGAACGCGATCCGCGCGACCCGGTCGGACTGGCGCTCGGACTCGACGCCCGCCAGCAGCTTCTCGGCACGCTTGAGCATCGACTGCGCGGCCTGGGCCTTGGTGGCCTTGGCGCGCATCTTGTTGGCCTGGTCGGTGAGCGTCTTCGCCTTGTTCTCGGCGTTCATCCGCTCGCGCTTGCGGCGCTTCTCGTCGGTCTCGCGCTGGCCGAGGTACGCCGTCCAGCCCATGTTGTAGACGTCGATCTGGGCCCGGTTGGCGTCGAGGTGGAGCACCTTGTTCACGGTCGCCTCGAGGAGGCCGGTGTCGTGGCTGATGACGATCAGCCCGCCCTTGTGCGCCTTGAGGAAGTCGCGCAGCCAGACGATCGAGTCGGCGTCGAGGTGGTTCGTGGGCTCGTCGAGCAGCAACGTCTCGGCGCCCGAGAAGAGGATGCGCGCCAGCTCCACGCGGCGGCGCTGTCCTCCGGAGAGGGTCTTCAGGGGCTGTCCGAGCAGCCGGTCCTCGATGCCGAGGCTGTGGGCGATCTGCGCCGCCTCGGACTCCGCGGCGTACCCACCCCCGGCGTGCAGCTCGGCGTCGGCGTGCTCGTAGCGCCGCATCGCCCGCTCTCGGACCGCGGGGTCGTCACTGCCCATCTCGAGCTCGGCCTGCCGCAGCCGTCGTACGGCGGCGTCCAGGCCACGGGCCGAGAGGATCCGGTCGCGGGCGTGGACCTCGGGGTCGCCGGTGCGGGGGTCCTGCGGCAGGTAGCCGACGGCGCCGGTCGTCTGCACCGAGCCGGAGGCGGGCAGCGCCTCGCCGGCCAGGATCTTGGTGAGCGTCGTCTTGCCGGCGCCGTTGCGCCCGACGAGCCCCACCTTGTCGCCGGGCCCGACGCGGAAGCTGACGTCCTCCATCAGCAGTCGCGCACCCGCCCGGACCTCGAGGTGGTGGGTGGTGATCATCCGCGGACCCCGTGCAGACGTGCGGTGGAGGAGCGCAGCGGGGGAAGCGCACGACTCCGTGGGGTGGTGGTCATGAGGGCTGAGAGTCTAGATGTGGGTACGGTCCTGACTGACATCGGCGCTGACCCCGAGGAGATGGCATGCGGTTCAACCCCAAGGCGCGGCTGAACACGCGGCGGATGGGCGACGCGGGCCGCTCGGGAGCTCGCACGGGCGGCGGCAGCGGCGGGCTGCCGATCCCCGGTGGCCTGGCCGGCGGCGGCGTCGGTGGACTGATCGTCCTGGTCATCGTGGTCGGGCTGGCCATGTGGCTGGGCGGCGGACTGCCGGGCGGCGGCTCCTCCTCGGGCGGCTACGACGACTCGCGGATGTCCGACACCGGTCGCTACGACAGCTGTCAGACCGGCGAGGACGCCAACTCCTCGGCCGACTGCGCCCGGGTCGCGGTCGAGAACTCCCTCTACGACTACTGGTCGACGACCCTGCCGAAGCAGTCGACGGCGTCGTTCTCCCCGGAGCAGAAGGTCGAGACCTTCACCGGTTCCATCTCCACCGGCTGCGGCCAGGCGTCGGCCGACGTCGGGCCCTTCTACTGCCCCGCCGACCAGACGATCTACCTCGACACGACGTTCTTCGAGGACGTGCTGCAGGGACAGCTGCGCGGCCCGAGCGGCGCCTTCGTCGAGCCCTACGTCCTCGCCCACGAGTACGGCCACCACATCCAGAACCTGCTCGGCACCATGTCGAAGGTGAAGACGCAGCAGGGCCCACACAGCGACAGCGTGAAGCTCGAGCTGCAGGCCGACTGCTACGCCGGCATGTGGGCACACTCCGCGACGACCACCGAGGACGAGAACGGCGTCGTGCTGATCTCCGACCTGACCCAACAAGACGTGCAGCAGGCCATCGACGCGGCCACCGCCGTCGGCGACGACCGGATCCAGCAGCAGTCCGGCGGCGGCGTGAACCCCGACTCCTGGACCCACGGGTCCTCCCAGGAGCGGGTCGACTGGTTCCTGACCGGCTACAAGTCCGGCTCCCTGAAGACCTGCGACACCTTCGCCCCCGGCGCGGTCTGACCCACCCCGACGTCACCCGTCGGGCGCATCTCGGACGTCAAGAACCACGCGGATTGGTCACCAACCGCAGGTTTTCGGGTCCCCGGCATGCGGTTGGTGACCAATCCTGCCTGTGGATGACCACCGGACGCCCGGGCGCCGGCCCCGGGGCGCCTACCCCTCGACGAGCGCCTCGACGTGGGGGAACTGCCGCTGCAGGGCACGCAGGTGGGGGGCGACCGAGGGGTGGCGGAACTTCCCGGCCAGGGCGCCCTCGCCGCCGGCGACCCGGGCCAGGGCCCACTCGGCCCGGTTGAGCA